>Ga0255055_10000626_pt1 | contig 26985 bp, 26 predicted proteins | sample JV7_2_27_MG_FD_188633 | JGI IMG/M metagenome (GOLD analysis project Ga0255055, IMG submission 188633) | Seawater microbial communities from Jervis Inlet, British Columbia, Canada - JV7_2_27 | ecosystem: Environmental > Aquatic > Marine > Inlet | place: Canada: British Columbia | collected...
TGTCTCCCCAAAATTGTGAGGACGTGAAAATTGTTAAGTATGTATCGACACCTGGGTCTGTGATAAGCATATCGTCAATTTGCTTATCCGTAGTCGTGCTATCAGTGTCGTCGGAGGTGCCGCTTGCCTCGAAGATATCCCCACTAGCAATAGGCACAATATTTAGGGTGCGGTCGCCGACTAATACGGTACCAGAGCCGGATGATGTTCGGAATTCAATCTCTACATCTTGTGAACCGTTCGGATTGATTTCACAAGCAATGCCCATAAACCACATATCATCTGCGGCCGAACTTTCATGATCATTGTGTCGTACAGTATGGGCAACAGGAGTGCCGCCAACAGTTACTCGAAATTCGGCGGGTGTGCCCGACGTTCCTTCATTAGAAGTGCTGAATGTCAGTATGTAGGCGCCAGATGCGGGCGTCGTAAACGACATGCCGGCAAGAGTTGACCACGTTGACGAACCTGTACTGTCGGCGCTGGTTGAACTTGCTTCTAAGTCAGTGCCAGTAATTGGGAATAGACACATCTCGCGGTTGGTAGCAACTAGAGGAGACGTGGTGCTAGTTGTATCGTGCCGTATCTCTACATCTTGGCTGCCGTTGGGATTGACCCAGCACGACAACATGACCGTTAGCGTGGTGTCATCTACGCTGGTGTCTTCGTCATAGATACGCTCGGCGTGTGCGACAGGACTCCCGCCAACATAAACTAAGAAGTGCGTCCTACCAGATGCGCCCGTCCCTATCTGACACTGGACCGTGGCGTGAAGGAGGTATTCTCCAGACGCTGGTGTCAGCGTCAAGCCAGTAATTAGCGTAGGCGACGTCGAATCTAAGGTGTCGCTGCTAGTCGACTGTGCGCGGAGGATGGTCATGGTCTTAGATGATAGCGCCTCTGTCTAAGAGTCTGGCCACTACCCTAAACAATTCTTGCGTCCTATTATCTTTCTGAAGGGCGGTAAGAGTATCCCAATCGTGGAAGGTTTCGATGAACTGATCCTTAGCCGTAACATCCTTCTCCCTTTCTATTTGAATGTCCGATTTCTGGGTGGCATCGTGCGCTATAAGAAGAGCATCAAGTGCGGCCTCCTGCGGTGCGGTTAAAGCTACCTCATATCGAAAACGCAATTCGCCTGGGTCGGCCGAGTCCGTTATGTCGGGCCCTCCGCCGGGATCCGTTTGACTTGAAATAATTTGAGTAGAAGCGAACGGTTCGTATTGCTGCCTACCCATCCTTGTAAACCCGGCAAGGAGCATGCCGTATTCAGGCAGGCCTGCTACCAAGTACTCTTGCTTGAACAGATCAAGGTCCAGGTCCTTATTCATAAATTTAATTAGGGTAATCATATCCTTTCCTTTATACGTCGCGATACTCGGTATCGGCCTCGTCGTCTCGTTTGACTTGCAATGTTCTCGTAATGGATGGTGCGTCTCCGGAGGTGTCAGTTAACACTCGAACCCGAATTGTTGTTGACTTGTTTACTGTATCATCAACGTCCTGCGTTTGGCGCCACGTGGCCGTAATTTCTGTGCCGTCATCATTACGAAAACGAAATCCTTCCTGCTCATACGCCACGCCTTCTGTCGTAACAGCTTGCGGCGCATTGGGTGTCAACGTAAGAGTGGCGCTCAGCAACGTTGCTACATTGTTTTCAGTTACTACAGCCTGGGGTACGTTCTCCGTTAAGGTCAAAGCGGCGCTTGGAAGTTCAGCAACGTCGCCCTCAGTTGTCACGGCCTGAGGTACATTCGGTGTCAACGTTAAAGCGACTGACGGTAGCTGTGCTATATGTTTTTCAGTAGTGGCAGCTTGCGGGACGTTAGGCGTTAAGGTCAGGGCCGCTACAGGTAACTGTGCTACTTGATGATTGCTTGTAACTGTCTGGGGTACGTTCTCCGTTAAGGTCAACGTGGCGCTAGGCAGTTCTGCTATATGTTTCTCAGTAGTTACGGCCTGGGGTACGTTAGGCGTTAACGTTAAGACAGCGGCAGGTAACTGTGCTATATGTTTCTCAGTCGTAATGGACTGAGGCACGTTAGGCGCTAACGTAAGGACCGCCGAAGATAACTGTGCTACTTGGTTGTCGCTAGTAATAGCTTGTGGTGCTTGAGGCGCAAGCGTCAACGTGGCGCTAGGCAGCGTCACTGTATTCGGATCGAATGTCTCTACAGTTGGGACGTTCGCTGTCAGTGTAAGAACGGCAGCCGCGGCTATTGCGGCTATGTTATTTTCTGTTGTTATTGCTTGCGGAGCGTTTGGTGTGAGGGTTAGCGTAGCGGATGGCAGCTCTGCTGTGTTTGGATCCGCGGCGGCGTAATCTACCTCTAACTCAAAACCATCCCATGCGTGGAACAGGTTGTCTGGACCCTTCGTTTGACTCCAATTGAGTTGGCGAACTCTCACACTAGCGGCATTAACCTGTGCCACGCTTGCGCCGCTATTAACAGACGCCGTTCGATCTGCTAGTCCGGCGGCCTCGTCTGTCTCATCCCATGCAACTGTGTTGGCATTGAAACCGGCTCCGGCGGCCATGTCCCAAACATAGTCAATCGTGTCGTTATCGAGGCCGCCTCCAACTTCTGCACGGACACGCAAAGTCACTGAGTTAATGCCAGTCGCCTCTCCTGGCAGATCGGTTAGTGTAAAGGTAATTGCAGCGCCACCGGCCCAATCGTTTGCGACCGAAGTCATCAATGCGGCGTCAGGGGTTCCTCCGTCTACACCTTCATCAATATCGGTCAGGACGCCGCTATCGATGTTGCTATCTGTATCGGTTACGCCATCAGGGAATAAATATGCAATAGGCATTAGACGTTTACCCCACAGCCTTTACAGCGTTGGCCTTTAGTCTCATCAGGCCAGTCTTTGCAGTTAATGTCTTTCGGTCCGAGAAATGCACCGGGACCGTTAAGATAACGAGGATCGGCTAATACCTTATCCCAGTCGCCGAGTTCACGACGCAGGCCGCAAGTCCAGCGGAAACCGGGTTCGGTATTTTCTTCGAGGAACTCACAAGCTATGCCGCCTGTCCAGCAGCAATGCATGTCTAAATTTCGGCCTAAACATTCCATAGTAGTCCCTAGGCCAGCTTCTCTGGCCGTAACCTTCCCTGGTTAAAGGATAGTCCGTTAAACCTGCTCAGGGAACTACGCTGAGTCGTACTTGTGCAGCGCATATTCCACAACGTTGCCCGACGATGCAATCGCCGTACCACTTTTGTTTTCAATTAAGAATGCAAAGTATTGTGGCAGGTTGTGGATAATGGCCCTGTACCGATAAGTTCTAGCCGTTGTCTCTACAGCGTCGCAAGGGAAGGATCGGACCGCCTCGGTGTGCCTATGATCTAGGTTCAGCGAATCCGCATAACTGCCTTCCGAACCAGTCAGTTGGCCTGCGAAGAGTGTATTGTCTTCGCTTGCTGCCATCCTTAGATTAACAACACCGTTGGCATCTCCGACCGAAGTTGTCGTAACAATGGTCACGTAAACCTCAGCCCAAAAGGCCTTAATCGCAGTGTTATCAATAGAAGCAGACTGCCAGAAAGCATCGTCTCCCAAAGAGTGCAGATTGGTAACGGTCAGAACCGAAGTGGAACCATAGTTCTGTGTTGCGGTTGCCATATCTATTAACCTCCTGACAGCCTGTAATAACCGTTAGCATGTACCTGAACGGTTAACGTATTGGTGTCAGTTGTCGTCACGTCCAGAGGCGTGTCATCCAGCAGACCATAGCAGAATAAAACGTCTGCCGGGGCCGTGGTGGAATCGTCAAAGATCCAGTACCATCTGGCCACAATAGATCCGCCCGATGCCGTAAAGACGGCATTGTCCGAATCGAATTGCCATGTGCCAGCTACTGGTTCCGTTAGCGAAACGGTCGTGAGAGTTTCCCGAGCGTAGCCATTACCGGATAGTTCATCCGTAATATCGGTTACGTCTTCGTGGTCGGCCTGAATCGGAGTATAGTTACTATCACTCAGGCCCATGATCCACGTATCGGTATCAACATCTACCTGGCCGTTCTGCAAGAATTGTTTATAAGAATCATAAACAACTAGGGTCGCAGTGGTTGTTGCCATTACAATTTCCTCATTGGTTTAGTTTGAATTTGGGAGGATCCGGGATCCACAAATGTGGCCCCTTTCCACCCGTTATATGCCCAGTGCCACGCGTCGGCCACTTTATCTTTCATAATTGCGAATGGTCCTGAAAGAAAAAGCAAGTCGTCGTGCGCCATCTTTTCGACGATTTCCTTATCGGCGGGCGTGAAAAGTAACGCTATCAAAACATCCTGTGAATTAAACTGTAGCGTTCGATCTCCTTCTTTAATTTTCACTAACATAACTTTATCTCCTACTTGGTTGGCACCAAATTAAGGGGGGGCTTCGACGTTTTCGCTTGCTCCTTCTCCCTCTCCTGGAGGGCGCGGACCTGGCGGTACGGCAGCTTGTGCCGGTCTAAAGTTAATTCCGAAACGGCCACTCAAAAGCATTCGTAACAGCCACTTCAAATCAACAATGCCATCAGCATATTTAATAGGTGCTGTCACATTGCCAGACTTGTCCTCTAGGAATTCCATACCTTGAGTCATTCCACTTCCGGCTCTTTGCTGTTCGGCCAGTTGTAATTCATCCATCGGTTGGTTCATTTCTTTCTCCTATGTCATACGCCGTAACGTTGTAATTCGGTCTTCCTGTGTGACCGCTACGTTCGTCAATGCCAGAAACAATTCATGCACCGCTAAGGCGGCGGCCTTTGCGTCGGTTACTTGGCCGACCTCAGTTGCATTTGCTTCAGTATCGAATACCCCTGGATCTCCAACAGGATCAGATTCACGCCTCTGCCATACCTCAAGAAATAGCTGATCGGCCAGTAGTTGGTCTGTTCCGCCCGCAAAGGCCCAAAGCTCTATGAGATCCTGATAGATGTTCTCGGATTCAACGACTGCAACCATTGTCTTGTTTGCGACGTTTTGCACCGCCGCTGACACATCCAGCCATCGTTTTTCACTACTATGTCCTGCCATTTCGTTCTCCTATAAATCAAAGAAAATAGTTATCCATTACAAGCCAGATAACCACTATAATAACAAGGCCGAAGATTAAATTCCGCTTTGCCTTGAATGCCGCTTGGATTTTACCCCATGCGATGAAAGCCTCTTTGCCATATTTTGTAGCCATCATATTTACTCCTGTCAGTTAGGGCGGCTCCTCTTCATTAAATGCCGATATATTGAATGTCGCGTCGTCAAGTAAGGTGCCGCCCGAGGCGGCATCATACGCTTCAACAGTAACGTTGGCATTTTGTTCTGTATCATAGTCGCCTTCAATCATTTCGATCTTCTTCGTGGCCGACATTTGTTGCCGGGTACTGAGCTCATTGGTATCGAGGCTGCCGGAGTTTACCGTACAGATAAGCCAAACATCAGCAACGTCCCCAACATCCAACCAAGGACCACGGGCGACCGTGTAGTTCCCAACATTAGTACTGCCCCACTCACTGCCGCTAGTATTATATTGCACACCAGCCCAGCAAGTGCCAAAGCGGGAATTTTGATTGTTCGTGTTACTTAAGGAAACGCTAAGAGCAGGAATAACAGGGCCATAAACTGCCGTGGCACAAACGATGCCGCGCTGGAATTTCGGCCTCCCCCATATACGTTCTGGCAAGTACAAATTCTTTTTTGGAACAATAATCATGGCGGTCTTGTTACTCCTGTGACAGGCCTACCCCTACCAATTCATATAGGGAATCTGTTCGCTTGACCCAAGTACACCAACCCTTACCTGCCAATATCATATTACCAGTATTCCTCAATGTAGCATCTCCTGAAAAGATTTCAAGGTTATTTGAGGCATCCACAAGCACTAAGTTCGAGAGTGTCGCATTAACAATCCAACCAACGGCATCGACCGGAATGCCACCGTCATTGGCAAAGGTAATACCACCCGCTATGTTCGTTACTCTAATCCTCTTATGAACAGCTAACTCGGAAATGGTGTAAGTAGAACTGCCCGACTTCGCGATTTGCGTCATATCTCCGAAGCCAACGTCCCGGAAATTCTGTGCGTAATCTTTTGCTTGGAAACCAGAAATGGAATCGGCGGCATTACTGTCCTTAGTCCTGACTTCTCCTACCCCGTTGTAGTAAAGTTCTACGTAGGAATTGTCGAGGCAATAGACGAACCATTCATCATTGGTGTCATTATAGAGGCCAGAACTGGTACTACCATTATCCATGTACGAGTGGCGTGCACCAATAGAGTAGCCATGATAACTGCTGTTAGTACCTTCTCCACCGGTGACCTGTACTGATCCGAACCCGCCTGTGACAGACGTGAAGTGGCCTATAGTATCCTGGTTGATATAGAGATCCCCATAGACTTGAAGATCATCCGTGCCGTGCGGAACCCGCAATGCCCAGGCACCTAAATTGTTCAGCAAGCCAAAAGCACCAGTATCGAAATAAACGTATCCACGCAGAGTGGCTTTATCATCTTCATAAAGCTGAATGCCGCCTGTGGTTGCACCACCGGCTAACTTCAGGTAGCCGTCATTATCTATGAACTGAGAAGACAGCTGAATACCAGCATTCGCATTCAGAAGGCTTGATACAGTAACTTGTCCGGGGAAGGTCACGTTGTTGGCATTGAGTTCCATCCAAGGCTCGATGCCTGTGCCCGCGCCGTTCGGTGACGCAAAAGTCGATATACGACGGAACCAGTACTCGTGCCCGTCACCAGACCATAAAGCACCGTCCGTGATGTCGGCGGGATCAACTCCAAAGAATAATGTCTGTGTGGTTCCGGCTGTTGCTAGATCGTTGCCGATCATCAGGCCTCGATAAGTAGCCGAGTACCCAAATGCTTTCGATGCAAGAGTGTCACGATGGTAGGATGCAGTACCCATCGACAACGTAACGTCCTCTAACCAAACGCTGGCGGTTTGGTACCCCGTCATGCGATAGTCGGTGCCATCATGGTACTGCGTGAAGTAGTCGTTGTTGTCGGAATTGTATAAGCGTAACTTAGACGCATTGAGCAACTGCATGGCGCCTATAGTGAGATTGAAGAACGACAATCCGGAGTGGTTAAACGTAAAGGTGTTTGAGCTTGAGGTGTAAAACATACCATAGCTCGACCCACCAGTGTCTTCCATATACAGGCCGTGACCACCCTGTATGCTAAGGTGCGTAGAAGTTTTTGTGTCGTTAGCGTCCTGCCACCATACCGTTGCACCGTCTGCCGCGAAAATAGCAGCAAGTGCTTGATTCGGATTGAATTGATGTGAACTGGTAGGTGTATGTGCTGTTAAATTTGGATCAACAATCCAACCGTAACCCGGCCCGGTAGTAGCAGGCCAAGCCTGACAGGTTATAGCGAATGTTATATCCGTTACGCCCGTAACCTGTATGTCGATGTATTTTTGATTCGTTGCATCATAGCCAGAGCGTATCAGACTTATTCCGCTAGTACCTTCATTTGTACCACGCAAATGCAATGCTGACGCATTTGCACCCCACGTAGCGGGAACGTATATCTCCATCGGCATCGGAGCGCCACTACCACCCTGCGAACAGATTGTAATTAGCGCACCACCGCGGCCGTTGTTCGCATCCTGAGATGCGATTTGCACCCACCCGTCAGTGCTATTTGCAGTGATTGTTCCCGCTGTGGCCTGCCAATGATATCCCCCTGTAGCAAGTGATCCGGCGGCGAGTGCGCCTGTAGAAAGAATTTTTACGCCTGTTTCTTCTACCCATGCGGAGCCATTCCAGCGCAACGTGGCGTCAGTGACTGTACCATCAGCAATGGCTCCTGACACATCCGCAAATGTTCCGTCATCTTTAAGGAATTTGCCAGTGGATGTTGCGGGGGCCGCAACGACACCCGATTTCTGGGCACCAGTAAATTTGGCTGGTGATCTAGTCCAATCAAACTTGCCTATTATAAGTTCGCCCGCGGTGTAGCTATTTGGTATCTCCAATACCAATGAACCGAGGCCACCACTGCCCTGCATCTTGACAGTCTGTTGAACTGTCATTGTTTGCTGCACTTCAATCCAGACACCTGTTGAAGCTGTGGTTAAATCAATTTCAATGTCAGGTGTGGCGGCTTGCCCAACATATCGAAGGTCCGGATCAATAGTAGAAGTATGGGCTAAGTAAGCTCTTACAGTTCCTGTGCCTGCCAACGTTGGAGACGCAGAAAGCTTATAGGCAATGGTTACAGTTACTTCGTCTCCTGCTTGTATGTTTGGTGGAGTGGTTAATGGAGTGGCCGTAGTCCCATTACTCGTATGATAATATGCAAGATGTATATTAGTAAGAAAGACGCCGGTAGTTCCTGCTTGATCCAGGATATTGCTCAAGTCTATTTCTAAAGTGCCACCTGTTATAACAAATGGCTCTTCGGATTCAAGATAAGAATCGGTTCCACCTATCTTACCAACATGCCACGTCGAATCTTTATTCTTTAATGTGCCCCAGCCTAAGTGGGAGACATGGTCGCTTAATGTGAACTCGGGATCATATACAAGCCTGTCGATAAGGGACTCTGGCAAGAACCTCATATAGTTTTGGATAGTAGGCTCGTTCCCATCCAGTATGTACACGGCAGGCCGGCAGTATTGTACGTTATATCCAGCAGCGCCGCCAGCGAGGGCATCCCCGCCAAGTCTAAGGGTAGGACTGGCAGAGTTTGTATTCCAACGAAATTCAAGAACGTTCTGCGCTGATTTGCGCTCGCCAGTTTTTGGCCAGTATGTACCAGTAATACCCCTATGCGCTTGGTTAGCCACACTCTCCGGATGGACGATACCTACATGCAAGTACCAATCCTCAAACACTGTACCCTGTGGTGCAGTCTGCTGTAGGAAATCTGGATCGAGATCTTCAGCCCCAGTCACAAGCCTGTCATAGCGGCCATTAGAGCCAACTTCAGGACCTGGGCCGAATCCCCTATTTACACGGCCATCCTCTAGCACTCGGGAGAAAACGTAAAATATATAGGACAATTCCTTACTGAATAATGGAAATTCATGACTCCATTCGGATAGAGAATTACCATCACCCACCACACCATCATCCGTGATTTGCATGATTAAAGGGAACTCGCCGAAGGGCCCAAACTCATCCTGGATCAATGTAGTACGTGCCACGGCACCATCAGTCAATACCCAACCACCCATTGGATCGGATGGCGAGGCCTGTTCCCAACCTGCAAGGTTGATTAAATTAACCCCTGAGGCATTTGCCATGGCCACCACAGTTTGGGTGATAACAAAGCCATCCCCACCAAACGAATAAGAAAACTCAACTGTGAATGAGTTTGTACCAGATCCACTAGGAGTTATTGTAATACGACCAGTATTTAGATCGGTATCTGGATGAGCAGTTGTGGCACCAGTCATCGTGCCGGTAACAGGATCAAGTGTCACTCTATAACCCTGCCGCGCCTCGTCAGTACCAGCCTTTATAAAGGTTACATCCAAATCTGTTGTTAATTGTGTAGGTATCCACGTGCTAAAACCTGTTCGCATCCAGGCCAAACCATTTTCAGGTTCTACAAAGCCAACAAGCGCATCCGCTCCAGCACTACCATCAGCACCATCACTCACAAGTACATCGGGAGAGGTCCAGGTAACAGTTGTATCCGTACCGGTCTGGCCGACGATAGAAAATGAACCTGTGCTCACATAAAGAGGATCGGTACCAGCAGGAGGTTCAACAAACCAATCATCCGGCGAACCGCCGCTTATTGATGGCGGTGTAAGAGTTTGTGTCGTAAAATTGTAGGATCCGTCATCTGCATCAGGAGTCGAAGGAGCGCTGGATTTACGAAGATAGATGTTTGCTACATGAACGCTGAGACCATCATCTCCATCACCCCCAGGTGCCCCGTCTGCGCCGTCCGAGGCTAGTATTACTGGTGCCGTCCAATCTACAGTGTTGTCAGTCCCTGTTGTACCATTGATTTCAAATGTGCCCGAAGAAACGTACAGGGGATCGGTTCCCGCCGGCACCGTAATAGACCAATCGTCAGCAGAGCCTCCGCCTGTTGATGGCGGTGTAAGTACATTGGTTGAAAAGTTGTAGGAACCATCGTCATCAATTGGTTCAGTGGGTGCGGAAGATTTTCTTAAGAATACGTTGCCTACAAATACACTATTACCGTCTCCGCCATCCGCACCATCGCTCACAAGCACATCAGGAGAAGACCAAGTAACAGTACTATCCGTTCCAGTTTGGCCTACAACGGAGAAGGAGCCAGTACTCACATATAAGGGGTCAGTACCCGCTGGAGGCTCGACAAACCAATCATCGTCTGAGCCTCCACTAATGTCGGGTGGTGTAAGAGTTTGGGTTGTGAAATTGTATTCGCCATCGTCTACGTCAGGAGTACTTGGCGCCGAGGACTTGCGAAGATATACATTAGCTACATGAACACTTAGGCCGTCGTCCCCAGGGTCTCCTGTTGCGCCGTCTGCTCCATCCTGCACCAACAAGTCTGGTGCTGTCCACACAACTGTGGTATCCGTTCCCGTCTGCCCTATAATTGAAAAAGATCCGGTTGAAACATATAGGGGATCGGTACCAGCTGGAGGCTCAACCAACCAAGTACTTGGAGGCGTTAACGTATTTGTCGTAAAATTGTATTGTCCGTCATCTACAGACGGGGTGCCTGGTGCCGAGGCACTTCTTTTATAAACGTTTGCCGTATATACACTGAGACCGTCATCCCCATCCGTTCCCGGACTACCTACCGCACCATCAGAGGCTAATATAACAGGCGCCGTCCAGTCCACTGTATTATCAGTTCCTGTCGCTCCCGAAATTTCAAAACTACCAGTCGAAACGTATAAAGGGTCGGAACCGGCGGGTACAGTTATAGACCAATCGTCAGCAGAGCCTCCACCAATGGACGGCGGAGTTAAGACGTTTGTCGTAAAATTGTAGGAACCGTCATCGTCAATGGGCTCGGTTGGTGCAGAGGATTTTCTTAAGAATACGTTGCCTACAAATACACTGTTACCATCCCCACCGTCCGCACCATCCTGTACAAGTAAATCGGGCGCGGTCCACACAACTGTCGTATCAGTACCTATTTGACCGACAATCGAAAAAGATCCGGTCGAAACATAAAGAGGATCGGTACCAGCAGGAGGTTCAACAAACCAGGTGCTTGGAGGCGTTAATACATTAGTCGTGAAGTTATACTGACCGTCATCTACAGAAGGAGTGCCAGGAGCAGAAGCACTTCGCTTGTAGACGTTTGCTGTATATACACTTAGGCCGTCGTCTCCGTCTGTTCCCGGTGTTCCTGTTGCTCCGTCCTGCACCAACAAGTTGGGAGAAGTCCACGTAACAGTTGTGTCAGTTCCTGTCTGCCCTACAATAGAAAAGGAACCAGTACTTACATATAAAGGATCAGAACCGGCGGGAGGATCCACCGCCCAAGTAGAAGGCGGCGTTAATGTATTTGTACTGAAATTATATTGGCCGTCGTCCACAGAAGGAGTGCTGGGAGGTGTAGCACTTCTTTTATAAACGTTTGCCACATATACACTAAGGCCGTCGTCTCCAACTGCGCCGTCTGCGCCGTCTTGTACAAGTAGATCGGGCGCGGTCCAGGTAACGGTTGTGTCAGTCCCTGTCTGCCCTATAATTGAGAACGAACCCACACTAACATATAGTGGATCCGTACCTGCAGGAGGCTCGACAAACCAACCTGTCGCAGGAGTTAAGACTTGCGAGGTGAAGTTGTATTGCCCATCATCCGCTGAAGGAGTGCCCGGTGCCGAGGCACTACGTTTATATATGTTTGCTACATGAACGCTGAGACCATCATCACCAGCCGCGCCTGTTGCTCCATCCTGTACGAGCAGGTCAGGTGCTGTCCAAGTTACTGTCGTATCAGTTCCTGTCTGCCCTACAATTGAGAAGGAACCAGTCGAAACGTATAGCGGGTTTGCACCAGCAGGAGGCTCGACACTCCAAGTAGAAGGTGGGGTTAAAACATTAGTCGTGAAGTTATACTGACCGTCATCTACAGAAGGAGTACTGGGTGGTGAAGCACTACGTTTATATACGTTTGCTACATGAACGCTGAGACCATCATCTCCATCAGCACCAGGGGAGCCATCAGCACCATCTTGTACGAGTAAATCGGGAGAGGTCCAGGTAACAGTTGTATCCGTACCACTGGCTCCTACAATGGAGAAGGATCCTGTGGAGACATATAAGGGATCAGCGCCCGCCGGTGGTGCCTCTGTCCATCCACTGGGTGGTGTTAGAACTTGCGTGGTGAAGTTGAATTCACCATCATCCACAGATGGTGTGGAGGGCGGTGTTGCACTACGTTTATATATGTTTGCTACATAGACGCTGAGACCATCCCCCAACTCTGTTGCGGTACCAGCCACGCCTGCTGTCGTAACAGGCTCAAAAGTAGAGAAGTTACCTCTATCATCTTCCGATCTAATCCAATAAAAACGCTCTACCGTATCGTTTACGGCATCCAAATAAATGTTGGCGCGTGTCTCCGCTATCAGCGAGGCCGTACCAACGTCATCAGTGACGGAACGGTGGACCTCAATAAGGCTGAACAAACTAGCAGGTGGCCGTAACCATGTAAGCTCTACCACACCGGACTTCCCTTCAGCAGCAAGCGAAGTAGGCGGCGGGACGGTCCTTACAGGCGGCGTAATTACTCCGGCAAGAGTTCTTGTTGTATATTCGCCGATCGTTGGATCGGTGTATCTTGTCGAAAAATCTTCCTTAAGTGTGACCTTGTAATTACCCTCCGGAGTCGGTTCCCAACCAACACAACGGAAGACTTTATTGGTCCACGAAAACTCAGATAATGTTGCCTGACAAAAAAGGCCTGGAAGTATTTTGATGCCTTTCTCATTTAGGATTAGTTCAACTACCAGTTGGTTATCAAATTGGTCTAGCTTACGGATGGCAATACGTTGGGCCATGTATTCCGAATTGGTGAAACGCAGGGACATATCAAAGGGAAGATTGAGACCGTCATCCCTTGTAACGTAAGCCGCGTTAACAGCCGAATTGAATTCTGCAGTCTTGTAATCTCTGGCCGGATCAACATAGAACCCGGTGACCGTATTAAACCTTTCCGATTGCGGGGCCGTTCCCCTAATGTTTACATCACCGGCCAGCCAAGTTGAGTCTATTGTTTCAGTGGGCGTGTCATAGACTCCAGCATACATAGTCCATTCGCCGCCGGTCCAAAGTAGCCGACCACTCATGGCCTCCTTTAGCTGGTTCAGCAAGGTCTCATGGTTCTCGTCCGTAAAGAATGCGCCGTTAACAGTGAACCGTTTTTCAGTTGTCGAAGGCGGGATATCCACTGAGACATCACAAGCGTCTGCGGCATCGGCTACGGAAGGCCAATCAATATCATCAGCCGGATCGGCGTCCATGTACACAAACAAATAGTCTGCAATACATAAGGCAGGATTGTCAGAGAACTCCCACGTAGTGTCGTCCGTATATCGATGGTCGCCGCTGCCACCGTTTGTATCATCCTTCCGAGGATCATAAATACGACGGCCTTCCATTAAGCATGTTATCGTATTAGGTGGGCCGGTCTTCCAAATGTCGGCCGTCTGTTCAATATATGTTAATGCAAGCCACGCATTGAAAACTCCGTTCAACTTGTGATCAGAAGTTTGTTCCGTATAGGATGTTATCTTCAGCGCATTAGCCGCTTGGGGATTATACCCTACCTGCCACTGTATCTTTAAGGCGTTCTGGCCGTCGTTTACGAATTCAGCTTTAGTTACTACTCCAGTACCTGTGCCTCCCAATCCAGGCCCGGTTGGAGGCGTCCAAGTAATTTGTCCGACAGTTATTTCTCTGTCGTCGAGGAAGAAGGAAATGGCCTCAGCAAGGTGATCCACAAAGGCCACCTCATAATTCAATACCTGGTTGTCGTCCCCAAGCGTATTATTATAAGTGACTGCGCCACTGACTTTCGCTGTACCATAAACAATGCGGCGAGGCTCCAAGGCTCCCCTGGCCATTGTTTGCAACCCTGCGAAGGAAGTACGAGGTGCCTTCGGTCCGAAAAGTTTATTGGTAAGGGTAGATAGGAGTATAACTCCCGCAACCTTTGCAAAGAAAGCGATTACTTTATGGGCTGCGAAAAATGCTTTGATGGCAACGTAGGCAGCCTTTATTGCGGTTACCATTTAAACTCTCCACCTATAGCCAATATATTCTAGTGGCCAATCCATTATGCTCGCCTTTGTCTTTACAGCTACTCGGTCGCCTATAACAATCCCAACAAGCCACGTCCCGTCTTCCTGTAAACAGGCCACCACATCATATTCTTCAATGGGGCATTCTTTGGGAAGTGGTGCGCCTAATATAGCTGTGGTGGCATCGACCAAGTTGCCATACTTTGCTATTGCTTTGGCCGCACCTACTTCATTCGAGTAATCGAACACATCCATTGGATTGTATCCCTTAACGTGTTCGAGGACGGCGCCAGCAAATTGGCAGCAATCATAGCCGTAAGAAAACGGACGGCGAGACCATTCTAACAAAAGGGCAGGAAGCGAAGTATTGCTCACGGAATATCCTGTCCTCTGTCAGTGTACCAATCGTCATCTCTATTGGCACCACTGTCTATCGTGGCCGGATCTCTATGACCCCACGTTAATTTGAGATCCTTCATTTGTGCTACGAATTGTAGGCCAAGGTCTCCCGAGGATTTCTTTTGTTGGCTTTCGTCTGTGTATCTTGTACCAATCTTCTTGTTGAGGATGGCCAGAACGTGCTGGACAATAATACTAACAGAGTTATCGGACCCACGAACTCCACTACCATGTTCCACTCGGCCTTTATAGAAATTCCATGGCGTTCCGACAAGTGTTCCGTCATCATTTCTATAACCAATGTATAGGAAAACTTTGTCACCATAATTGGCCGCGTTCATGGATTCCGTAAAGATATTGGAATCCAATCCGGTCAAAGTCATGGTTACAGGAGAGGGCACTAAGTTTTCAGTTTCAGAAAGGCCACTGAGACCTCCCAAATTACCTATGCCCAAATAATCATTCGATTCAAAATTGATTATTCCGAGGCCGGTATGTGCGTAAACTGGAGTAGTGAAATCTATCCTGGCCAATAACACAGGATGAATATGAGTGCCTTCCGCATGTGCTTCTGTAGCCGCGGCAAGAGTTCTACTCATTTGGAATCCCCATGGCCGCGAAAGATAATGTGCTGACCATATTCTTTGTAGTGTTGAAGGTGAAAGTCCCATCACTAAGGACAAGGATTTCTACTGGCGTAATCACGTCAACGGAAGAATCGGTCGCCGGCGCCACGTAAATCCTTGGCGACAGGGATAGAACAGCTTGGCCTGATCCATTTGTATCAACGTCACTGTCCACAGAATACATTTTATTGCCGAGCCCTATTCTGTCTCCGGCCTTCGCCCAATCAGTAATGTTATTGGGACAGTTATCAATGTTTAAAGTCTTTCCTGTTTGGCTGCCGCCATTAACAAGCGGGCTACCGCCTAACGATCCCCGCTGCACATGACCAAAGTCTTGCATAGTGAAGCGGTGCTGCATTCCATTCAGCTTGTGCATGAAGGCTAACAGGTCAGCCCTATCATCCCCTTGCAAGATAGACCAAGCCGCTCTTACAAGCCAGCGCTCACCTTCTCTGTCTGCTGTCTGTACGTAGTCTCCGAAAGGGCTTCGGAAAACGGCCGCATTGGATTCGCCTATCCAAAACGATAGGTTGGATGGCTGTATATTAGGAAAAGCATACGTGGTCATCGCTGTCTAAAAACTCCCTTATCTCTTAGCATTATGACGTCTGCTACTGCGGACTTCCTAGCTTGGTCTAGCAAGCCTGGCAGTTCGGCCTGTAGCTTCTCGGAATCGGCGCCGTCTGCCACAATGTTTTGTTCAAATGTTATATTGATTGGTGCCTGGCCGCCTTTGCTTTGACTGGGCTTGGATATCTTAACTGTTTCCTCCGGCGACGCTTTGAAGGACACTACCTGGGAGTCTTTGCCTCCTGTGCCGCCAACTGTAAATTCGCCGCCGTCCTCAAAGCGTTGAAGATGCTTTTCCTTGTCGCCTATTAGTGCTGCAATGAGGTTATCAAACACCTTCCTATTTATCATAGGGGCAGGCCGCTGAGGTAGAACCGATTCGCCTCTCCTAGTTTCGGTAATGTTTTTGATCACAGTAACCTGGCTGCGACCAGTATTGCGGTCCTCTGCTGGACGACTAATATCTTCCTCGGCCTGCTGAGGAGTTATTTTAGTTTGTGCCTGGCCACGTTTTGTTACAGTCTCAAGAAATTCTCGTAAGGACTCTTCCTTTTCTTTTACTTGCCGAGGCGTCCTTACTGTAACTGTCTCACCTGGTGTGGCGTTAATCATTACTCGCTGAGAATCTGGACCGCCTACTCCGCCAACCATAAACTCGGCACCGTGTTGAGCATTAACAGGTCCGCCGCCTGTCGGAATGACCCCACCGCCTGCACCAACCCCTCCAACTACGGCCGCAGCACCGCCGCCCAGGCCGCCAAATATTGACGAAAGAAACTTCAAAGCTTGTGCCTTAATTACCATTCTTATGATGTCGCGTATCACTGAACCAGCGAAGTCCTTAAAGTTAGCCTTGCCTGAGGCTGCCATGTCAGCAATACCATCCGACATATTATCCACAACTCTCTTCTGCACGTCGCCCAACTTTTCATATGCTGCCTCGGCATCTTCTGGAGGTTTGGACAAACCTCCTTCAGCTGGCTTCGGCGGAGGTTCGGCTGCGCCGTCCTGTATTTCTTTCCGCTTCGTCCGCAGAGCTTCTATTGTAGCTAGTGTCGCGTCACGCTCCTCAACGGCCTGTTGTACAGCCTCCCGAGAAGCATTCCGTCGCGCCTCCGCTGTGGCCTCTGTATCGGCGATAAGTTGGTCAGTAATTTCTCTGCTATCTTGTTTTTCTTTCCTGGCCTTCTCTTCAAGCTCTCGGATGAGCTCGTTTATTACCTCTATTTCTTTCTTTCGTTGCTGCTCGTTTTTCTCAGCCTCTTTTCTTGCTGCGTCTTCATTGCTGGCAAGGCCGGATATGGCCTCTGCAATATTGCGAATTTCTGCCGCCCTTTCCTCAAAACTTAAGGACTCCAATGTATCTGCTACCGCCTGTACCTTGGATGCGACACCTTCAATGATGGCATCTATTGCCGCGTTTATATTGATCTTTATATTATCAAACGTTCGTCCAATAGCGCCGGCCATTTCTTTAAAAAGAATTTGTACCGCCAACACTGACTTATGGAATGCGGCCACGAAGCTAATTTGGAAGGTCTTGTAGACGTCAATCAATAAGAAGAAGGCCGTACGAATCTTTTCTACAAGCATATTTGCAAAGCGGTCGGCCGCGGCAATCATTAAAGTGAAACCCAGCTTGAGATTAGCTGGACCGCCAATAACAAATTGCTGCCACAAGAACTTCGTCCACTTAACTATTCTTTCTATAGCGCCTTGCCATACCCCTTCGAATACAGCAGCACCGCCGCCTGCCTTTGTAACCGCTTCAGTAATTTGATCAAACGCTAGGCCTATGTCCTCCAATATCCTGTGTATGGTATCGAGGACGGCCGTGGTTCCTTTTTGTAACAACGGATTCCTAGCCAGTGCCCTTATGTTCTCAGTAGCGCTCTGCGTCACCGCCCTGAGGGCCCCGTTCAGCTTCTCCCCTATCGTTAACTCCAAACCCTCGTAGGCCGATTTCATTGCCTTAATATCGCCGCTGAGATTATCAATGCGGACGGCCTGTTGCTCGTAAGCAATATTGGTTCCGGTTAATTGCTTGGTAAGCTTTCCTAACTGATCCCTGTTTACAATAAGGGTATTGGCCACTGCCAAATTTCTGCGTCCAAACAACTGTACAGCATCACTACCCTCGTCGAAACCAGCATCAGCAAGATTTTGTAGTGCCTGCTGTAAGCCAACAACTTCGGGTTTAAACTCATCCCTTGACTGTGCTGTTAATGCCAGCAACATTCCTCGGAACTGCATGCCAGCCTCGCCGCCTTTGATTGCCCGGGTGGACATAAGCTGGAGGGCCGCATTAGTTTCTTCAAAGCTTATGTTGGCAATGCTGGCGATAGTACCAACGTTCTTCAACGCCTCTGCCATCTCTCCTACAAGCGCCGCACCTCGTTTGGAACCGGCTGCCAATACATTGATAAAGCGGGAGGATTCCTCAGCACCTGCTCCGAATTGGTTTAGTGCGGCTGCCATTGCATTGGCGGCAGTAGGCAAGGTCTCGCCTGTCGCCTCTGCAAGTGCAATGGCTTCCTCAGTTACAAGGGAAAGGGCTTCGACGTTTTCGAGCAGGTCAGGCTTGGCGCTTGCGATTATCTTAAACGCTTCGGCCGCCTGTGTCGCTGATAGGGTAGTGGTCTCGCCAAACTCTTTCGATTTCTTCCTGAGAAACTCGAGGTCCTCTCCTACCGCGCCTGTTATGGCGCTAAGGTCGGCTACCGCTTGGCCGAAATCTATTTGGGATTTGATGAGGCTGCGAGCAATTACAAAGCCGCTAATTGCCGCCATGGCTTTAGCGACAAGGCCTAAGCTTTTAGAATGTTTCTTCGCATGTCGAGCGCCAGCGTCGTGTACTTGTTTGGACTTACGCTTTATGGAATCCAAAGCGCGACGGATGGCCGAGGCACCTCGCTTGGAGCGATCGGATCCTATACCAATTTCAATGTCGCGTTCTATTGCCATGCCTAATTACCCTTTTAGCTTCTTAAGCTTTTCTAGCTTTTCCTTTTCCTCTTCGACTGCGGCCTGCACCTCGTGAACCGTTTGGTCGCAATACATTACCAAGGTCGCAAATCGCTCAACATCATAAACCGAATAGATCCTAGCAAAGGCCTCAATTTCCGATACAGTTATGTGAGCAAATTGCCTCCTATTCCATAGTGTCCTAAAAGCCGAGAATGTAAATTCCAAATGTGCAAACAATTCATCTCGCTTTCCTGCTGGTGTCTGGCCAGGGTTCTCCTCCTCTATTGCTTGGAAGAACTCTTGCTGCGCTTCTTCCCAACGTGTGCCGTACTCGACGGCCTCTCGGAGTTTTTTTGGTCGTCCTCTAACCTCTCCAGTCTGTAGTTCTCGATCCGCTGGCTTTCCAACAATACCTGCTCCTTAAAATCGTTCAATGTTGGATCCAGCATTAACTCCAAGGCCTTCTCCTCCGAGTATTCAATTTCCTTACCGTCTAACCGCAAGCCCTTCCATCCTTTGATAATGTGCTTGGCCATGCAACGTGACAAAATCTTTGCCGCTGTCGCGTCGCTTATCTTCCCTCGTCCCACGGCCTTTTGATAAGGCTCCGATATACGCTCCTGCATCTTCCTAAACGCAGGGTTATTAAACCTGGCAATTCTAATCGTGGTATCTTCGTCAACCACAATTTCCTTGCCTTCCTCTTCTAGCTGAGGGTCCGTTTTGTATTCTCTCAGGTCCATCTTATTCTCCTTTGGTTGGCACCAATTAAAGGTTATGCGGGGAACTGATCTATTCGAGCCATCACGCCTTGTGTGGCATGCATCTTGGCTTCCCACTCCAACGAGGCCACAACCTCGTTATCGTTGCCCGAGCCTACCACGTCTCCGTTGGTATATGTAATGGCCGGGAATGAAACTACCATGCTATTGCCAGCAGGATCCGTAAGCACTACAGCAAGGCTGGAATCAGTCGAGTTGAGATACTTATCAAACAGCACCTCGTCCTCAAACAACGCAACCAAGTTGCCAGTGCATACAAACCGCCCGAGGCCGATTGCTACTGCATCAGCCTGGCCTACTCCGTCAACCACCCGGAGGTTTGCATCGTAGTTAACCTCAAGCGTTTGAACGAATATGCCTGTACCTAGCACGGCGCCGCCTTCCAATACCTTACCGACATTGGATGAAGCGTTAAGGATCTCGTTAGTAGGCGCTGCCGAATATGCTCCACTGCCTACTGTGGTGGCAGCAAGAACGCCCGACTTGCCCATTACCCCAAACGTGCCAGTCACCTTCTGCCTGGACGCAATACTCAGCGACAGGGTAGCCATACGGCAGCCTTTAAAGGCAAAGAATTGTGTCGCGTCGTTCATGTTCTTTTCGAGCGTAAAACTCTTCTCCACAATTCCATTAGTCAACGTGCTGGCGTCAATGCTACGTGATCCACCTTCTGCCTCGTCCTCAAGAATTCCACCGGTCACAATAATCTTCGCGGAGGTGGCCGAAACAATTTCAAAATAGCCGTTGTTGGCAGGATCAGTATAGCCCTTCGTATAGATCCATTGTCCAGGTTCCAAAGAACTACCAAAACCCGAACCGCTGTCATTGAAAGAGTTATCGGATTGAACCGCATCCAACGTGGCTATCGGACCAATGCCAAGTGGCGTGGTAAAGTCGCTGCCAAATATGCCCTCGTAATAAATGTCATGGGCGGCATAAGACATTTCAAAATCCCAGCCTCCATCAGCATTTGACCCGACCTCCACAATATCTGAGACCTGCCGATCCGAGCGTACCTCGTCGGACCTTACCGTTTCTTTACGGTGGCCGAGGTTCTCAGTATTGTATCGAATGGCTGCCAGTGCAGAGGCCGGCGTGGTACCCCACGTGACCTCGGCAATACCAGCCAGTTGTACTCGTGAACTGTCAGACATTTCATGTCTCCTAAGTTAGTACGATCTCTCAAAATCGAAATCGAAAAACACTTTGGCGTTGACCTGCCAAAACCCATTTACATCATCGCCTACCTCGACGACTTCGGACTCCCTAAACGTAATACTCGAAAACTGCTGGCCTTCAAATATTGCGATCACGGAGTCCGCCATTACTCTTGCTGCCTGCGTCCCTTCCTTAGCTTGTACAAAACACTGTGCAACGATCCAACCTGGCCGCCTATACAATATTTTGTTCCCGGAATAGCCAACCTCACTAGCACGAGCGTTCCTTATCACCAAACGTATAAAAGGACCGGTAGGCCTCTTTCTTGCATCGTTCTCATATCGCACCGCGACACTTTGATCCGCCCACTGGGCGTCGAATCTTGTCTCTATGGCCAGGTGTGTCTCAGCATGCGAAGACATTAGAGCACCGCCAACGTGGCAAGGTTATTGATAACGTCTCGCTCCACCCAACCTGAGGGAGCCTGGTCACTACTGCCTTCATTGAGAAAACCAATGTACGGCAGGCTATTACTTATCCACACCGTGGAGAAGGGTTTTAATCCTACGAGGGCTGCGGCCGCCTCGCCTTTCTTACTACCTTGTACGCCGCCAGCACTACCACCGGATTTCGTTGTCGAGGCATCTGGAAACCCCACTGAGATATTCCAGTTATTCATTGCCCGGCCAGTATCGATGGGAGTGTCTGCCACCAAATCTGCAAAGATATCGAAAGCAAGTTTCTTCTGTACAGTAACAACGTCGAGGCCAAGTCTCTTGGCAATCGAATCGAAGTTCTTGTTCAGCCTCCGCAAGTTTCTAACTTCTATGCTCATTCGTGGAATACCAATGCGCCGTCAGCACCGCCTCCGACTCGGCCAACCAAAAACTTATACAAGCCCTCCGCAGGGTCGCGTATAAAGCCTCGGACCAGCCAGGTATCATCATCCTTCACTATTGTGTCGCCAGTGGTTGGGCTTATTGTGACGTCTGTTCCCGGCACAAGCACCAACTGGTCTCCTGGCAGAGCTACCTCTACGAGTTCGGTAGGCATGCGTCTGTCGGCCTTATTAAAAGGCAGAAACACTGCTCTAACTGAGAGCATGACAGTATCCGAGTCCGGCGTAACCACGCCCGTCGTCGGATCATAGTCAGGCTCCTGTCCCTCGTGTGTGTAGTCCACGGTCTCCTTAAGATCTCCGATCGCGTCGAAGGCCGTTCCAACAAGTGACTGGATGGTAGCTTGGAGACCCATATTAACTCCTCAGCAACGGCACCGCCGCTACCTGGCCGCCAGTTGCGGCCACGGACTTGAGCCTACCCAAGTGTGAAATCATTTGATAAACTTCATCGGATATTGTTTCGAGCCGATCAAGTTTATCGAATGTCAACTCAATTACATCTACCTTCAATTTACTGAGGCCTTCCGTTCCTGTCTCAATGGAGCGGTCTCCAATAATAAGGAGACGGGCTTGCTCTGACACTGCTTCAATCAAACTGGTTGGCAATTCAGCGGAGTCTATAAGCTCTCCGTCTCTATCCAAAGCACCAAACCTTGGCCAGCGTAACGCTTGCTCTATGGTGTACTTGCCGCCCTGCCAGTCAAAATGGTTATCCAGCAGACGCGTTGCCCATACCAAAGCGGCGTCCTTCTCAGCATCAGTCGCGCCGGTCCAATCAGTAACAAATAGCCTGGCCTCGTGATACGAGTCCCCTTGCGCTCTTGTTGTATAGCTGTTGGAGGCCGCGCCGCCGATAGTTGCGTCTAATGTCAGAGCCATGCCCGTTCCTCAATTACTTTGTGATACCTACTCTTCCTCTTCCTCCGCTGCCGCTTTGGGGGCGGCCTTCGCAGCCGGTGGCGGAACCTTTGCCTTCTTTTTACGAGTTGGAAGCTTGTCCGTCTCTGCCTTTTTGTGGACTTTGGGATCGAACTCGGCCTCAGCGACTTTGTAAAAAAGATCCGCTCCGTTAGTGCCGGCCCCTTTGTTAACACAAAGAACTTCTGGCGTTGGTTTAACTCCGCGCAAAACAAGGCCGCGTAACGGGGTTGGTTGGTTGGTGTCGAGGTTCTTCAATTGTGAAGTAGTGTTGTCGTCTTCTGCCATTTTCCTTACTCCTTCTCTGTTGCGTTATAAAAAACAGGGCAAGGCCAGCGCCTAAAATAGACGAGGACCTTGCCCAAACTCCTTTAGTGGTGCCAACCAGGAGAAATCTTTATCCCGCGAGACGGCAGGCCAGTTCTCTTCGGACCAGTGCTGCACCATACAGCATGTCATAAGAGAATTGGACTTGCTTGTGCTGCCTCGAAATTTCAAGGCGTAGAGACAAGCCGCTTACCGGATCCGTTGCAGATTCGATAATGTTGCCGAGGCCCTGCGAGTCCGCAAGCGGACGAGATGCAAACGCGAACGCATCTCTGTGGAAGGCCAGGTTCACTACATGCGTTGCCTTTACCGTCAAAGTCTCACCACCTGCCGTTGCTACTTGCAGGCCAGGTGCGATATTGATATCGCCGGTAGTAGACGCGCCAATTGTCGCATCCGCAGTCAATACATAAGTCTGCGAATGGCTACTGAAAGTAATAATATCACCTTCCAGCAAGTCAATGGCGTCACTGGCGCCGGTAGTCATGTTGATGGTCGTTTCACCAATGGGTTCGACTGTGGTAACAGTAACGGCAGATACTACTGTAATACTACCAGCTGTATGGGACGGTACCTGTTGATCCATGAACCAGTCAAAACCAAGCTTGCGGTTGATCTTGCCTTCGACAATACCTTCCGCTGATCCACTGAATGACATGTCCTGGAATGCTCGGTTATTGAGCGCATTGGCCTCAGCGTCCGGGTCGATAACAAATCGCCGACTATCAAGCGGTGCCAGTTGATTATTTAAAACCTTCCTGCAACCAGTGGCGTCTGAAGTTCCGGCGCCAGTTGATAGAAACGGCGTTGTGGCCGCTGTACCAAAGTACCCGTAAACGCCCAGGTACTTGCTCATGATAAAGGCATTCGCAGTGTTCACGAGACTTTTGATTGCCTCACTAGCCTGCATCGGGATCACGTTATCCAGTGATTCCTTTTGCTCCTTATCCGTCAGATGGAATGGCGCCTCACGCCATTGATCGAGCGGGACAAGAGCCTGCGTCGGACTTGAATCGACGGAGGCGGGCGGCACTACATTCGGTGCAACATTGCGGTCAGCGATTGCTGACGGGATGGGAATAGTTACAGTGGTACCTTTTTGTGCAGCTTCCGACTCATAGTCACGATTGACTAGTCGGGGCATCACTGCATTTTCTCGCAAGGCCATGAGACCTTGAGCGAGCAGTTTCGGTGCTAGGACCGAGAGATCATTAGCCATTTAAAAACCCTCCAAAATGTGAATAGGACTTGGATCGCAAACTCGTTCGCCTCCCCGAGGCGCCTACCAAGTCCCACCACACTGTGGAGGGTCAGATGCTGCTATCTCAGCCGCTACATAGAACAGACTCCGTGCGGCGGCAAGTACTTTCAGTCGTCCACCACAATTGCTTTACCAGTGGCAATCTCTTCAATATGCCTTGACTTCGCGGCCTCGTCACTGCGGGGAATACGTATAATTCCGTCGGATCCAGGACCTGCAGGGGGTTTGCCGCCCTTACCGTCCGTGCTAGTGCTGGCCTCAAAGAGGTACGGCGCATCCTTTACCGTTTGTACAAGCCACTCGTCAATCGTCAGCGGATTGGCTTCGCCCCCATACACTTGCTCGCCCGCTGCATTGAGAGCGACAAGCTTGCCCTCCTCGTTGACACGCCACACTGATCCGGCCCGTGAAAAGATGTCAGCTAAGGCACCTTTGATCGGTCTGTTGCCGGACGACGATATGACCTTCCCGACTTCCGATTCCACAAGCACCGATGACAATCTTCCCTCATGCTTGGCACTTATTTCCTTCGCACTTGCGAGGGATTCAGTTAAGCTGACAATCTGTGCCTCAAAGTCCGAACGCATCTTCTCCGTGCGGCTGGCTAACAACTCATCAAGCTTGCCAGCGTCGATCAACTTCTTGTCCTTAATCGATTGCTCCTGTTCCGTAAGGCGCTGGAACTCTTCCACCTCATCTTGCGTCAGCACCTTCTTCCCGTCGAACGCTTTCAGCTTCTCTGTTAGACTGATATTATTTGTCCGGAAGTCATCAAGGCGGCTTTTGATTGTGGTCAGTTCATCTACCGCAACCATACCCTCGACCTCAAGGACCCACTTTCCGTCCTTCTCTACATATAAGGCCGCTTGGGCTTCAGGTACATCCTCCTTCTTTGCATAACTTACTTGTAATGACATTTCTTTCTCCTATGGGCCACTGGCCCCGCTGTAATGTGCTGTCACCTGACAGCACAGTCAAAAAACCGTGTAAAACGTTCTATATCGCTTGCTGTCCGCGGTTGACAGCCCTTTTCCGCATGATCCAGTGCATACGTGTAGGATCCTACTGTCAATCGGTGACAGCCCGTTTCCGTGATTATCACTATCTCTTCCTTCTACTGCCTCTTCGGCTGGCTTGTATGGCCTGCAGTTGCTTCTTCTTCTGCTTCTTGGTTCCGGTGCCTGGTACGTTCGGGATCCGAAACTTTCCACCCTTAGCTTTGATTACTGGCATGTCATTCTCCTATGCCGTTTGTACCTCGAACCCAGCTATAAGTAGGCGCGTCTCAAGAGCGTCGATAAAGTACTCGCTAGCAGTTGTTATCACTGCCTCGACGTCGCCACTAGCCTGGCCTTTCTGCAAAGGTGCCTCTTGCGCTTGCAGTACGTTAATACCATTTTTGACCAAGTCAGTAACAAGGCCTGTCAATTTGTCCGACTCCGAATCAATAAGGTCGAATGTCTTGTCGTCAATTTTACCGATCACAATGCCTAATTCTCGGACGATCATAATTCTCTCCAAAGTATTTCCATTTCTTTACTAAATAAGGTTTGATAAAAGTTATAGGTGTCAGGTTGCATGGTACGCATCAGGTGGCGGCTGCCACGTGCATTAAAATAGCCAGCAAATGTTTCCGCGAACCATTCCTTTGCATTGTACAAACTGTAGGATGTTTGACTGTGGCCTTTCATGTGCCTTTCTATATGCCACGAATACTTTCTTTGCTGTGCTGGCGAGATAACTCCGCCTGTCAACCTAAGCTCTAATTTCTTGCCTACAGCTTTCGAGGCCTTTCTGTATTCCTTCATCATCTTCGTGTAGGCCTCATTCAATTCGCCTAGCTGTACCTGTGCAGCTTTTGATAAAGTTTTATTCCTCATCATACGTGCGTTCGCTCTAAACAAAGAGAAATCAATATGGTGGCCGAACTCGTGTATCCATGTTTCTGTCATGCGGAACGAACCTGAATCTACCATACCCGTGACGCGGAGGCTGGGCCAGTATGCACCGCTAACATCACCAGTGTATTTATTTCCAAACGGATCCCACAGGCGCCCTCGCCTGCCCATATTGTATATTTCGGAGGTTGCACCATTTTTCAACATCGAATCGGCCAATGCTTTATTAAAACCATTCTCACCCATCGTTTTTAGTGCATCCTCTAATCTTTTCAACTGAGAGTTCGAAAGTTGCCCGAGACGTTTATCCTCCTTCAATAATGCACGGATGGCCTCTTTAGCATTTGCTGTGCTGGCAGTAAATTGTTTGACAGTCTTTGCGGCCTCCGACGTGAACCCAAATGTCTTGCCGTTCCGAGGTGCTAGGAACCGATTGCTCTTAATGCTCCACGGTACCACTTTAATGCCGCGCTTGGTTTTGTCATAAACCTTCCACACGTTGCCATCAGCATCTTTGAAAACACTTTTAATATTTAACCTTCTGTAATTCTCTGGCGCTGTAAATATTGCCTTGGGTGCGCCTGCCGTAGTAGTAGTTGGCCCAACCGGAGGCTTAACGGGCGGCTTAACTGGAGGCGTAATGGGAGGCTTGCCGAACGTCAGCTTGGTCCTATTCCTAGCTGTTACGAATTTGCCTGTCCGAGTACTCCAGTGGACAGACTCGAGACCGCTCCTCGTCTTCTTAATTACTTTGAACGCCTCCCCGTTGAGTATGTACTGGTCGCCAACCTTAAGAGCCCGCAATCCTTCTAACGAAACGGTAGGGATGCTAGTCGGCGGTGCGATAAACGCTTCGGGCTTCGGTGTCGGTGCCTTGCGTGGCAGTGTTAGCGGTGGAGGAGCTCGAGGCGGCAGCTTGAGGGGCAAAGGCTTGTTGGCAGGCAGTTTGC
>Ga0255055_10000627_pt1 | contig 26968 bp, 31 predicted proteins | sample JV7_2_27_MG_FD_188633 | JGI IMG/M metagenome (GOLD analysis project Ga0255055, IMG submission 188633) | Seawater microbial communities from Jervis Inlet, British Columbia, Canada - JV7_2_27 | ecosystem: Environmental > Aquatic > Marine > Inlet | place: Canada: British Columbia | collected...
CTTCTCGTGGAATTTGCGGATACTAAGTTCAATAGCTAATTTGCGCGAATCATTTTGTGAATGCCATTTATGGATGTGATATTTTAAGCCCCTGTTTTCCATGCCTTTTATTAGTTTATGTAGTTTAAATTGTATTTCAGTTAAATGGTAATTAGCTAGGGGGATACTCAATTCTACCTGTCCTTAAATCCGTTTTGTGCTTTCTATTTTCTTCTGTTGATAGCCGGTTTAATAGCTGATTTAAATTATGCAGACATAGCTTCTGTTGGCTAACTATATTCTCTTGCGTATTGACTAGAGCGCGTAAAGTTGCGACGAATTCGCGAGTTTGTACAAACCCACCGTTTTTATTTAGTTCACGTAATTGAAGTAAAAGTGCTTCGAAATCCTGTTCTGTTATCATAATGCCTCCTTGCTAATCTTAACATTTTTTAATCTATCTGAGTCAAATTATTAACCTTTGCTTAATGAGAAAAAGCATATATACTTAACCTATTCTTATTCATAGACTATGGACAGATTATGACGAGAGAAGAACGAATGCGAAATCGACCAGGAGGCTCCAATTATGGAAAATATCCTGGTAAAAAAATGAAATTCGCAGGTCCATCTGGCGGAGCTCCGGGCAAAACTTATCCGGTTACTTATGATGACTCCAGTAAAATAGACCCAAAAAGAGTTCGCGCAGCACTTGCCTACGCGCATAATGCACCTAATCCAGCTGGTATTAGACGCGGAGTCGCGCGCGCTATCAAAAAGAAAGACCCTGGTTTGGCTAAACGAATATTATCTAAGTGAGGAAATTATGTCTCTAGCAAGACGAGTTATAGAAAAAAGACGAATGAAAGAATCGCGCTCTAAAGATGCACCGAGAACAAAAGGACCCCGTGGCGGAGTTTCAAGTTTCGGAAATTTAAAATCTTCAACCCCTTTACCTACGAACAAAAATCAGACTTGGGGCACTCATGGCCATCGAACCAGTGAAAAAGCTACAGAAGTTCAGCGCTCTCACATGGCTGAAGGCCGTGAACACCGACGACGAAGACCTGTAATTCATGGCGGAACTCATGGCAATAGTTATGAACCACCTGAAGTTCGCGGCGAAAGATAATAATGGGGTTTAATTCGTACAAATCAGTAGCTCGCGAGATTAGAAAGTTACAAGCTGAAGTTTCTTCTAGATTTTCTCGCGTTGAAGTTTTTGAGGCAAAAGACAGATGTTCCAGAACGACGAAGATAAAAGAACTTTCTCCGAGGTTCTTGAGCAAAAGTGGCTGGCTTTATATTATCGCACCCTACAAATATGTGCTCATTTCAGAAACCCGCCAGGCACGAACCAACCGTATAAAGAAATATATGTCGTATTTCGAGAAGGACCAAAGTTCACATATTGGCAGTCAGGCTTAGATGATAAATTTACACACGCTTTCTTATTGGAAGACTCTATTAAACAAAATGTCGGGAATGGTTTAATGCAATACGACTTTCTTTTTACTAGAATCAAAGGAACACATGTTCCCGTATTTTCAATTGAAAGATATATAAGAGCACTTAAATATTCTAAATGCAAAGTTTTAAAAGTCAAACCCTTTGCTAGATCGTTTTGGATATCCAGATGGTATCCTAAACTTGTGCCCTATAACTGCATATCATTAATCAAAATGTTTTTAGGAATCAAAGCTTTTTGGGTTATCACTCCAAAACAGCTATATAAACACTTAGTTAAGTTTCCAAATGTTACTATTTTATGAGGAGAGGACAAAATATGGGACACCATAGTCACTTAGATACCAAGGCTTTTGATAAAGAACAAGCTGCTATCGAAAAACAAATGGAAGAACAAGAAGCTGAACTCAAACGAATGCGAGCTTCTGAAGTTGCTAAAAATCGTCAAGCCCAAGAGAAAACACTGAGAAATGTTCGTAGCGCTGCTTCAGGTTCAGGTGGATTTTCACAACAAGAAACCGGGTCTCTTGGATGAAAGAATTATCTAAAGAACATCTGCTCAATAGATTTTATAGCGCAAAAGGCGTTGCTGACAAATGGATGTCACAACTTCAACAGTGCTATGAACTTGTTATGCCTAACAAAGCAGAGTTCTCTATCTATCGCCGAATAGCCGGCGGACCTCGTTCTCAAAAAGTATTCGATTCTACAGCAATTGTTGGCCTTAAAAAATTTGCAGCTAATATCCAACAGATGTTAATGCCCAACACTTCTTACTGGGCTAAGTTCAAACCAGGACCAAGAGTTCTAAAAGCTAACTCAGGAATAAGTCCGAAAGAAGCTCAAATCGAATGTGACGAATGGCGCGAAATATTCTTCAAATCATTAAACAAATCTAACTTCGCTAATGCCACTTATCAATCACTCATGGAAATGGGAATTAGCACTGGAGTTTTATTAATTCAACCCGGTGATAGACATAATCCCTTTAAATTCAAAGGAGTTCCTTTACATCAAGTCAGCGTGGAACAAGGTCCTGATGATACTATCGAAAACGTTTTCAGAAAATATAGATTACCAGCTCGAACTATAAAAGAAACTTGGCCTAAGGGAAATTTTACTACATCTCAATTAGAGATAATGAATTCAGACGCTTACACTGAGATGGAGCTAATCGAAGGGTGCGTTTATGAACCCCAAATCTCAGGCAGTAAAAAATATTGCTTCTTTGTTTACTTAGAAGGAGCTGAAGGTTTTATAATTAAAGAATACCGTGCCTGGAGTCCCTGGGTAGTTTTCCGCTGGAATGTTTATGCTGGAGAACAATTCGGGCGCGGACCAATTATCGATATGCTCCCATTTATTCGCGAGCTTAATCAATTAGCTCAATTTGATTTGCAAGCTGCTAGTTACAATGCTAACCCTATATTTTTAGTAGCCGCTGGTTCGGAAGTTAATCCATATACTGCACGCATAGCTCCAGGAGCTATTATCCCAGTACAGCAAATTGCGCCAGGAGTAACGCCCATTCAACAGCTGCAAATACAAGGACAACCTACATATAGCCAACTAACTAGAGGAGAGCTTGTACACGCTGTTAATGAGGCTCTTAATACCAACCCTATTGTACCGAATACTAAAACTGAAAAAACAGCAACTGAAGTTCAAGCCAGACAAGCTGAATGGCTCAGACAAAACCAATCCATGGCCGGAAGACTTGAGCGTGAACTATGCCGACAAGTAGTCGATAAATGTTGGCGAATTCTTCACAGTTTAGGAATGGTTCCAGTTCCAGTTATTAATGATGACGATATTACTGTTGAGTTCGAAAGCGCTATCAAAGATATTCAAGGACGAGCTGAAGTTGAAAAAGCTCTCCAAGCTACTCAATATATGGCTAACATTGTTGGTCCTGAAGTTGGAGCCAAAGCTCCTCAAATGGGCTATCAAATCGAAGACGTTCCAACTTGGGTTCTAGAAAAAATGCACGTCGATCCGAAAGTCATGCGCAGCACCGCTTCTAAACAAGCTATAATGAGAAAACTTCAACAAAAAGCGCAACTTACTGAACAACAAGGACAAGCATCGGCCGCTCAAGCCGAAGCTATCCAACAACAAGCTCAAGCTAATTCACAACAAATGGAAGGACAAGCAGCCGAATAGATGGAAGATTTAGAATTAAAAAACAAACAAATCCAAAAACAAGATAAAGAAGATTTAACTAGATTGGCTTTTTGCGCCTATGAAGCTCTAGAAAAAAATGTCTATGGGAAGGAATTCTGTCACTGGTTAAGAAATAGATTAGCTCACCAAATGGGCCCAGATGTTAATCATACTTATCACGTTGGCGAAAATGATATGATTCGAACAATCTTAGGATTTATAGAAACTTATAAACGCCAATCAAAATTATGAGGAAATAAAATGAGCGAAGAAGGAATTGCAGATAGCTCTCCGGTTGCTCCAGTTGGAGAAGACCAAGGGTATTCATCACTGGACACTGACCCTGGAAATCAATTAACTGATTTAGTTCAGCAGGATACAGACAATAGAGCACCGCTCTTAAATAATAACGTCCGAGGAGAAGCTGGAGCTTTGGACGGATGGCTCTGGTCAGATAATGAACATGGACAAGTTGTTGGCGATGGATCGCCGCCTGACTGGTTCAATTCCAAAACTTTCAAAACAGTTGAAGAACAAGCTAAAGCTCATACTCAGCTCAGGAAACTTTATAATGACAAACTCAAAGGACTCAGTGGAGCTCCCGAAGAAGGATATGCTTATGATTTACCTAAAGAATTTGTCGACAAAGGTTATACGTACGATACTTCAAATCCTTATTACAAAGACTTCCTCGATATATGCAAATCCAACGAAGTATCACAGGACATGGTAAATCAGATGACTGACATGCTTGTAGAATCTGTCAATGCAGAAACTCTTAAAAGCGATCAAGATTATGATGCTCACATTGACAATGAATACAGCCAGTTAACCAATGGAGATAAAGACCAATTTGAAGTCGCGGTTAAAATGGCCGCAACCAATCCCCATGTAGATAGAGACTCCTTAAATCAACTACTCGAAGAAATTCAAACAGCCGGAGCTATTAAAGCCTTCACGACTTTAGTGAATGAACATAATTATGCGAATATCCCCGGACCTGAGTCTATTAGACAAAAAGACTCTTGGACTAGACAAAATGAACTTCGAGATAGATTACAGTCATTAGATAAATTAAAAGGACAACAACGCGAAAACGCCAAGAAAGCCTTATATAGAGATTACGAAGATGAATACCCAGGAGAAAGAGACTTTGGTTAAACAAACACCTAAAAGTAAAATTTTAAGAGCCACGCCTGAAAAAGAAAAGCTAACTAAGCAAGTATTAAAACACTTATCTGAGCTAAAAGATAACCAAGCAATCCCGTATTTTCAGTGTCATTTAGATTCAAAAGTTGGCGAAGCCTTCCCAAATGTGTTTATTGCGCAATGGAATCGAAACGCTTTCGGAGGTTGGTTTATTCATGTTGACCCTAGAGCTGAATCACTCGGGAATTTAAAACGACTCTGGGTTAAAATGGCTATTCAAAAAGGATATGCTTGCACCATTATTGATACCATTCCTAATTTAATTGAGCAACTAGAATCTTACCGTCACTCGTGCGGATTACAAGGAAAACAATACTTTGAAAGAAGATATGGAGCTATTCGACCATGATAAAAGGACGAGTTAAATGGTTTAGTGAGAAAAAAGGCTATGGATTTATAACTGATGATACTGATGCTGAAGACGTATTTGTTCATTATTCAGCAATTCAGATGAATGGTTATAAAAATCTAAGAGCTAATCAAGAAGTTACTTTTATTAGAGAACAAACTTCCCGTGGATTTTGCGCAAAAGAAGTTATTGTATCTTAATCTAAACTTAAGCTATACTAATTCCAAGGACGCGTTAGCCTAACCTTAATTAATTTAAGGAATCAGACGAAGGGACCCCTGGCCAACCCTAAGAAAAGATTCAAAACAATTTATCTTTTTTTTAGGAGAATATATAATGCCAGCTCAATTAACGAACGTCGCAATCCAGCAGTTTCATGATCAATTTACTAATGCATATCAGGCAGCTAGCCAATTACAAGGCACCTGTCAGCTTGTATCTGGAGCTCGTGGTTCAGCTTATAAATGGCCTTTGCAGGGCGATGCATCAATGGTGCTAAGGAATTCTTATCAATCTTTAATACCAGTTAGTAGCAATGATTACAGTCAAGTTAGCACAGACTTCCAAAATTATATTTTAAACTTGCCAGTTGACATATTTCAGCAAGCTGAATTAATTATAGATACACTCAGCCAGCTTGGAATTGTACATGCTAAATCAGCTGGAAGACGCGAAGACCAATTCTTATTAGATGCTCTTTATTCAGCCGTAAATCCAGGCGGTCCTTTAGTTAATCTTCCTGACCAAGAACCACCTAACTTAGTTGATGCAGATGAAGGCGGAACTGTAGCCGGAACCGCTGTTAATTTCAATGTTCAGAAAATTGTAAAGGCAGCCACTTTACTTGATGATGCTAACGTTCCTCATGAAGACAGATATCTCGCTATAAACGCTAATATGCTGCACAGTATTATGAGCGACGGAGATAAACCAACTAACATTTTATATAACAATACCAAGAACTTAATGCAAGGTGGGATTGATACCTTCATGGGGTTTAAGATAATTACGTTAGGTTCGCGAACTGAAGGCGGAATCACTATCCGCGCCACTGGAGCTTTAGCGCCACCTCTGGCTAATGTTACCGAAACAGCTATCGCTTGGCATAAACAAACTCTTGGAGCTGTTTACGCTTTAAATCCCGTTACAGAAGTTGAATGGTCTCCAACTCATCAGTCATGGTTAACTATTTCTAGACTTAGAATGGGAGCCTCTCCGCTTCTAGGTAAAGGTATCGTCTTTATTGACTGCGATGGTAATGCAGGACCTTTAGCTTAAATTCATAGCCCCTTCGGGGGCATAACTTTGCGGAGATAATACCATGGCTTTTGACCACAAAAATTTTGTACAATTTAGTGCTGGAGAAACAGCTCCCAAACAAACAGCAGGATGCGCATCTTACTTTTATGAGAGCCACGAAGACGATTTAGACCCAGCAAACCCTACCGGGCAGCTTTCCGATGATTACTTCAACCCTATAGCTAAGTTATTAAGATACGGAAGTTATTTAGCACTTTCATATACTACAGATGTGTACGGTCCAAATTGGTCCAGCGGTTTATATGTAGTAGTAACCGACCAACCAAATATCGAAACAGTTGTACTAGAAAGAGTCACGCCAGCCGCACCTCTTCCTTCTCCAGTTTATCAAGTAATGGCAGAAGTCCCATTGACTTATGTTACCTCTGGAGGAAATACAGACATAGTTCCTTTAGCTGAATCTGAAGTTGGCTTTTTTGCCACTTATTCATTAAATTCAGGAATTACAGACATTGGACCTCCAGTCGCTCACTCAGGAATTGAATTCGTTGAATGCCAAGCTGGACAAATACTCATAGACTATTCTAGACCAGTTGTTGCTGGCCAAACAGTGCTCTTATGGGTCCAAATTAGGTCTGCTACACCGTCACCTTAGGAGATTAAAATGCCTTACCAAGAAAAAAGAATGACGCGCATCTCTGCTGGGGAGACAGACCACACTTTTCCTGGAGCTATTAACTTTACGTATGAATCCGAAACTGATGACATAGCTGCTATGTTTGTCCCGGGTTACTTTAATGATGCCCGACATTTACTTAGAATTGGCTCCATTATTCAAGCAACATATTGGAGAATAGCCCTTCCGGCTTCCCAAGTTGCTTATGATTTATTGAGGGTAATCGAACCATATCCTGACCAATATAATTTAACTTTTCCCGTAGTGGTTGCAAAAGTTTTAATAACTCCTCCTTTAGTTCAGTATCAGATTATGGCCGAACGTTCTTTAACCTTCACTACTAGTGGAGGACCTATAGATAACGTTCCATATCCTGAATCTGAGGTTGGGATGTTTGTTAATTATTCATTGAATTCTCCTGTAGTTGATGTTGCTCCTCCTGGCGCTCATCAGGGAATTGAATACGTTGAAGCTCAACTAGGTCAAATAGAAATTAACTGGGGACGAGCTGTAGCTCCAGGTCAAACGATTCGCGTCTGGACTCAACTTCGAGACAGTATACCAACCCCTTAGCACTTAGGAGATAGATATGGCTTTTGATAGAAAGAACTTTGCTCAAATCGCGGGAACAGAAGTTTCTCCCGATAGAGGTTTGCCTTTGATATTTAGTTATTTTGCTGGAGATGATACAATTGCTGACTGTTTAATCCCTGCTTATTTTGGATTAGCTTCTTTTTCTCCTGTTTATGATGAAAAAACTAGCGTCAGCACTTATGTTAATCGAGGAGCTTTGATTTTAGTTAATTCCAATAATTCCAGCGGCACTCCGGCTAGATTCGAAGCTTTACTAGTTGTAACTAGCGAACATAATGACAACGTGCAAACTGAACCTGCCACTGCATGGGCTCCTTAGGAGATAAATATGGCTTTTAATATTAATAACTTTTCATTTATAGGCGGCTCTGAGTTAGGAGCTGAGAAATTACCTTTGCTCTTTAACTATTACGCAGGCGATGATTCTATAGATGATATTTTAAATGGTCCCGTTGTTCATTATTTTGGATTAGGTTTAAATGAACCTGGCGCAAATGAAAGAGATTCCATTACTAATATTGTTACATTTGGTTCTTTAATTAACGTAGTTTCTAATGTTCCTAGTGGAGCTCCAGGAGTTGAGTACGCACTATTAGTGGTTGGCTCACAAACTGGATATGACGTTGAAGTTGACCAATGGACACCTTACACCCCTTAGGAGAATAAAATGGCTCAGTGCAAACCAGAACTATTAGCCCAAATGAGCTCGGGCGAATTAAGCTTCGACCAAGCTGTACCTCACTTTTCATATAAAGATAATGACGAATTTCTTGATAATATGATGGTTGATGGATTTTTTGACCCTATAGGCACTCAAGTCGAGGTCGGAAGTACAATTCAACTCACTGGCAGAGTGGCTACAGACCCATTTGTCCCTGAACCTGTAATTCAATCTCCAGCAGTTACCGTGTGGGTTAAAGAACTTCTTCCCGCTGCATCTCCAGATAAATATTTTGTTCTTGTTGCAGTTGGTCCGAGAAATGGATTTTATATTAGCAATGCCGACGTACCCGGCACCCCCGTCAATACAGCTGAGCATTTACAAGACTCGCGTTTACTTTTCAGAGGATTTGTTAACGTAACAATTACGGGTCCAATCGCCGCAGACGGCACTATTTATCCTGTTACTCTTTCAAATAAACTAGGCATCATAACTACTGACATGGCTTTTGGAGTATTAGGAGGTTCTGAACTATCTGATATAGTCGCAGGACCTTGCGGTTTAATCGATACTTGGTGCGGACCCGGAAATAATCAAATATCTTACCGCTTTTGGAAAATAGGAGCTAATCCTCAAGCTGCCGGCAGCGTCTACGTTTATACTGAAGTCCATCGTCCGAGTTCCCCAATTATCAACCAAGGATCTTAATTATTAAATTATAGAGAAAGATAATGCCAAACTCTTTACCTCTCGCTGACATCACAAAGTTAAGTCGAATCACGCCAGGAGAAATTAGTCCAGACCAAGCTGTTATCGATTACTTTTATAATGACCCTACTATTTGGCTCGGATGGATGGTAACGCAAGGTTTTTTTGATAAATTATCCCGCAAATTTCAACTTGGAAGTAGAATCAGACTACACGGTTTAGCTCACAATCCAGACCAGTTCGTTAGTGATGAGCGAGTGACGCTAACTTATAAAGTCACCGGGTTCACAAACTTACCGCACAACCCTCCTTATCAGAAAATTACTATTTTAGCTGAAGATGAAGATTTTGTGATAGCTGACGCAGATTCTCCAAATGCTTTCTGGAATCATAACTCTTGTGTTTATAAATTTAGAGGCATTGTTAGATATACAACCAAAGCTCAAGCACCAATTAGTGGCGAAGATTATTTTGAGTTTAGCCCAATACAACTAGGAGTTGCTTTATCTGCCGGAGATGTTTGCCTACTCTCAGTTAAAGATTTATCCGGATTTACTGTAGTTCCTTGGACTATTTTCAATGCCGCGTGTGTAGCTCCGGATAGAGTTAATGTTAGATGGGCCCCTTTCCCTCAAACAACTCCGGGACCTCCTGGACCTCCTGCGGGAAATACAGCATACCTATGGTGCGAAATTATGAATACAGTACCTCAATACTTTATTTAGGAGAGCTAGATGACTACAAAACTAGAAGTTATCAATCAAGCCCTAGCTTACCTAGGAGACCCGGTAGTCACCACTCTAAACATAGCTAACCCAGTTATTAATTCGATGTCTATAATTTACGATGCTGAAAAAGCTAACTTATTATCTTGGCATCCTTGGAGATTCGCTACCAAATGGGAAAAACTTATACCAGTAATTCAGCCTCCAAATCCAACTCCTAATCCGAGACTACAATACGCATATGAATTACCCTTGGACTATATCCAAGCTTATGACACATATTTCGCAGCTGATTATCAAATTGTCGGAAAGCTAGTTCTATCTAATCAAAGCCCTGATTGGTATTGGGGTTACGTTTATAATATTCCTGAGAGCGATTTTCCCGTATATTTTGTCTTAGCTCTAAGTCATATCGTGGCTGCTAAATCTGCCACAGTTCTCACAGGCAATACTGAGATAGCTAAATACTGGGGCGAACAAGCTATGATTCAACAGATGCGCGCTCAAAACAGAGATGCTACAGCTGTTTCGGCCGTTACTGTTAGAGATAATCCGTTATTAGCTAATCACTATTATCGAGGTTTTTAGATGCCTTTTAGAGTTACCACACATGACTTTACACATGGGCAGTTAGATAAAGCTCTAAAATCTAGATCGGACATGGAGGTTTATAAGAAAGGAGCTCTTGATTTAAAGAATGTTGTTATTCAAGCTGCCGGAGGAGCGCGAAGTCGATTTGGAACTGAGTTCTTAGCTCAAGCTATACATCCTGTTGCTGGCCAAACTAATCATTTTCCAGCTCCTGACCCTACTGTGATCAATCCAGATGGCTCTACGGCTTCTATAGATGACCACGGATATCAGATGTTTGAATTTGCTCCATCTGAAGAAGTTCAATTATTAATAATTTTAGGACAAGAAGCTAATCCAGCTATTCCAGGTTCCCCTGGTATTTCAAATAAATTTACTTTTTATTGCGTTAAAAATCTTGCAGTAGGTGCCCCGATTGCCGGAAACTTTTACACAGTTACGGCAGGCGGCTGGACTATTGATAATAACCAAGTTATCCGAGTAAAGTATAGATACGCACAAAACCAAAAGAATTTTATATTAGTTTGCGATACCCGACGACCTTTAGTTTTAACTTTTACCGGGTCAACTATTACTGCTGAAGAACTGACATTTAGAAATTATCCTCAGCATGACTTTACAAACAACGCTTATTTAGAATCCCGTTTTGAAATAGTTGCCCCAGGCACCTCGGCCGAGAACGTTCCAATAACTAATCCTGGTGCACCCCCAATTCCTCTACAGATAACTAATCTAGTCGCCCCTTGGGCAGGATTTACACTTGACTACGTAGGAGGAGTTTTCCAAGGACTCGGTCCGCTTCAAGATACTCCTGCTGGCGGAGGACTTCCGGCTATTCCAGCTACCCCGGGAGTTTTAGGTTATGCTGAGATCGTAAGTTATTCTAGCCCAACACAGGTTAACGTTAGAATTATTCAGCCATTTGATAAAAGCTTTAGAGGACCTCCTCCTGCGGGAGCTCTCGGAAAACAAGCTATTTTAACTGAACCAGCGATAGGAGCTAATCGTGGCTGGCCACGAACCGTGAGTTTTTATGAATCGCGTCTAGTTTTTGCAGGAAATAGCTCTCTTCCCCAGTCTTTATGGATGAGTCATATCGGAGACTTCCAAGACTTTGCAACTGGCACCGGTTTAGCAGACGAAGGCATATCGTATACTATTGCATCTGGACAAGAAGACCAAATTTTAAATGTAGTATCAGGCCGCTCACTACAAGTTTTCACTACGACCAATGAATTTTCAGCACCAGTATGGAGCGAACAAGGCGTAACTCCATCGACAATTACAATTAGAAGACAAACTAGTATTGGTTCATCTGAGTGCATCCCAGCAATAATTGATAATATGACAGTTTATACTAAACGCGGCGGACGCGCGGTCATGGCTTTTGAAAGTTTAAACTCAGGCGGAAATACTTTTAACTCGATGGATGTTTCTATATATAGCTCTGAGTTAATTGATAACCCAGTTCATATGACTAGCTATGTTGAAAATAACGCTTATGATGCTAATGTTCTAATGGTTATTAATAAAGGCAGCGTTGAAGGAAAGAAAAAACAACTCGTCATGCTCGAATCATTACGCGAACAAAAAGTCGCGGCATGGACAACTACTGAAACTGACGGTGAATATGAAAACGTCGAAGCTGTTGGAGAGACGGTTTACTTTATTACACGTCGAAATATAGGCAGCTCTCCGGTTGTCTATACTTTTGAAAAACATAACTGGAATGTAGTTATGGACTCTGCGCTTTACTGTAGAGCCGATGCACCCGGAATTCAACAACCTACCTTTGAGAATTTTCCCGGCTTGACAAATTTACCAGAAGCTTATTGGGGAAAAACTCTCTACATAGTTGGTTACGTAAATGACGACCCTCGACATCCAGAAGGAGTGTGGATTGGAACGGCCACCGTTCACCCTGGACCCGCTTCCGACCCTCTTGCTGGCCAAGTATTTGTAGATATCCCACAGACTCCTAATCCACCAGAGGGACCCGGACCCATCACCGCCCTTAATCCTTACTTTTACTGGATAGGATTACAGTTTGAGCAAGTTATTCAGACCATGCCTGTAGATGTACAAACTCAAACCGGCAGTATCTTATACTCTAGAAAGAAAATATTTAAAGCTTATGTTCAGTATTTAGAATCTTATCCATTTTTTGTGAATGGCGTTGAAGCTCCCCTGAGGTCATTGAGCACACCTCCATTACCAATACCATCCGGATTAACTTTAAATGTAAAAGAAATACCTTACTCAGGGATTTATATGGCCCCAACTATGCAAAAACTTAACTTAGAAGAAGACTATTATGTGGGATTTGTACGAGAAGCTACTGTACTTATAACTCAAACAAGGCCTTTACCGATTATAATCCAAGGCATTACGAGCGAAATTGATTAGGAGATTATTATGGCAGACCCAGTATCTTGGATAGTCGCCGGCTCAATCATCGGAGGCGTTGCTTCCGGAGTTGGAGCTTATGAAGAAATTGAAGCTGAAAAAGAACAAGCCCGACTTCAAGAACAATCACTTCACCTTCAACAAGAAGAGATAGAAATGAAGCGCAAGGGCGCTGAAGTAGTCGCTTCCAAACAACAAACCCAAAGAAGTCAGAAATTAATCGAGGTTGAAGCCCAACAAGAAGCTCAAGCCGCAGCCCAAGGAATGGGCCCAGGCTCAGGAAGTTTCGGAGCCTTAGTTAAAGGCTCATATAAAAAATACGCTGAAGCTAGTCAAGATGCTCGATACAATTTAGACATGAAAGAAGGCATGTTCGATATGAGCAGCGCCGAACTTGACATGAAACAAGCCGCTATTAGAGCTAGATTACACCAACAAGAATGGGGCACATTAATTGGAGCTATTACTGATATTGCCGGAGATGCCGCTACCGCTGCCGGGGCTTTAAAATCGACATCCAAACCTCTTAAAGGAAAAGTTGTTTACAATGCTTCTAACCCAAAATTTTGGGCTGAAATGGGTCAATGGACTGAACAAGAAATGCCAGACAATCTAGTCGAAAAATATACCCATCAAGGTCCTTTTGCACAATGGTTGAGTAAATAATATGGTCACAGCTAAATATACAGACAACACACAAATTGAACAGATGTCTCCGCTCGGTTTGGGACGTGGCTCTGAATCACTAGCTGGAGTTGCTGCTGCTCAAGCTAACTTAATCCACAATACAACTAAGTTTGTAACCGATAAGATTCAAAAACAAACAGACATCGCTGCCGAAGAAGCTGGAGTTGAAGAAGGCCTGAAAGGCCAAAAAGCTAAACCCTGGTCAAATCTTACTGAAGCGGGAAGGGCTTACAATCAAGGAATTGCTAAAACCGCCCCTCTAATGATATCTAATGACTTAACTTCATTTTTTTCTAATCAATTTCGCAATGTTACGAGCAATAATTATCACCCTAGCGCGTATCATGACTTTAAAGAAACCACTGAAGCTTATTTAAAAAAATACACAAGTGAAACCCCAGCCCATTTAAGACCATATATAGCTCGAGCTGGTTTAGAAATGATGGGCAATTATCAAACCCAATTCTCAAAAGGGCTTTTAAAGTCTCAGTTAATTAACGCTCAGTTAGAAACTAAAACTCAGATTAATCAATCTCAAAATAATGCGATAATAAACGCCCAAAATGGTTTAGGTTCTAATAACCCAGCCTTATATAATCAACATATAAATCACTCTCTTGGCTATATTAATAGCCGCCGAGGATTAACTGCTAATCAGATGTTCAAAGCCAGCCAGAATTTGATAACTAGCTCATTAACTGCGCAATTAGGATACAAACACAATCAATTAACTAACGCTTGGGAAGATTTAAAGACAGCTCATAACGCCAAAGCTTCTGGAGCTTTTAAAACCCTTAACGAAATTCATCAAAATCCTGAAGAATGGGTTAGAAGTTTTGTTTTATCTCAAGCTAAATTAAATCCAGCAGTACAGACTTATGCTGACTTAACTAAATTAACATCTAACGCCAGAAGAATCGCTAATGAGTTCAAAGTTAAAGTCTCATCCATGGATAGCGCTCTTAAAACAAATGTTAAGTCTATAAATGATAATATGAACGCTGGAATAGCTCCAAGTCCGAACTTATTAGAGTCAACTATGAGCACTCTCCTACAAAACGGAGATTATAAAGCAGCTAAAAATCTAGAAAATAATAACAAAGCCTTTACATTAGTACATAATGCACTCGGAAATGCTCAAGTAACTCAGGAGTTATTTAGAAAAGCCACACAAAATGAACTGGGACCTCAAAGCAAACTCGTAGCTAAACTAATTGATGATCACTATGATAAAGCAGTTAATAATAATGGAGCTTATAATCAAACTAATTTTGAATTCAATGGGGGTCGACAAGCATTTATTGACGCACAAGTACACAAAGGCACGAATATTAAAGAGGCTAGATATACTGCAAACGCAGCTACATCGCCTGATTTCTTAGCTAGCATTGGGAACGGTTCGATTCAAGTAAATCCAAATATTCTTCAAGATTTCAGACATACACTTCAACATCAGTTTGAGTTAAATCCAAACCACAATGCATCATTTAAAGCCTATACGAATCAACAACTTAAAGGGTTAGCAAGACTTTTACACGATAGCACGTCCCAAGCCAGAAACGTAGAAATATTTACCAATCTTCATAATGCTGGCATAGATACCGAAGAGCTCTTTGCGAATTTAAATATCAAAGGCAATAATGAACAGAATGCCCGTACCATGTACGCCGCATGGAATTCTGTGACTAGCGGAAGTTATCTCGAAAAGAACATTCTCAATCAAGCAGCTGCCGATAAAGAGTTTGGTTTAGTTGATAATAAATACAAAGGTCATCTGGCTGTAAATAGTACTCGAGTTCGTCAGTTATTAGAAAATTCATTTCCTCCAGCTCAAGCTAAGATTTTATTAAATTCAGTTAAGCAAATCGCTGGAGCTATACATAATGGCGACGAAGTCGGCTCACTCGGAGCTGGAGTTGTTCATAGTAAAGTCAATATCTGGCAAGACATGTTCGGTTCAGCTAGCTACGATAGTGACAGTCTTTATAAAATTGGTTTAAATGTATTAGGAGTTTATGGAAAACACCCTGTTCCTGGTTATGATCTATTCGCTCCTGCCGAAGCTAGAAATCCGTTAAATCCTAATTTAAAAACTAACATAACTAACATGGATAGCTTGCAGAATTTTTTCACTGAGACTATTAAAAAAGGTAAATTCTACACCGGACAACATAACCATACTCCTTTATCTACAGCACTTCGCGATGAATTATTCAGTTGGAGGGGGCTTGACCCAACCAATCTTGCTAACTATTATCAAGCTCTTGGAAGAGCTATTGGCACCGCTGCTAATATGAACCCCCACGTCATCAATGATGGCGGTTCCGGATGGAGATTAGTTACCGATGGTGGCGCTCAAATCTATTACGATATGGACGGTAAACAAGGAGAGCCTGTCAAAAAATCATTTTACGATACTTTCGCATTAATTAATAAACACAAAGGGTAGATATGGACGAGATAGAACCGACTTCAAATGAAACTATTTCCCCTAATGCCCCTATAATGGACACAGATGCCCCAAATCAAGACTCTAGACTTGAATCTGAACAAGAACACCAAGAGCAGCTACATCGCGATTTAGGGGGTCTCACACCCGCTCAGTTTCAAAACCGTAAAGCTTGGGATAAACTTCAAGAATGGAATGAAAACAAAAGTCCCGATAAGATAGCTCTTCCGTTTAATGTCATAGCTCATGCGGGACACTGGTTTGCTAATGACCCATTTGTTAGAGCTGGAGCCGAATTATCTGAACAAGCCGGTAAATCATTATACACAGCTCTGAATTGGTATCGAGGCCATCAAGGGCCAGATATTATTAAAGACAGCATTCAAGGATATATTCGAGATAGCACTGTTGCTGGAATTTCTATTAATCACGCTACAGGAAAAGGAGACACAGGTGTTCTCTGGTCTGATCGAGTTTTAAATGCGCTCAATGATATTACGAGTCCCGATAAACACAAAATCATATCAAATAATGCAGCTTATAATTTAGAAGAATGGGGTTTATCTGTAATTCCCTGGGTTGTTACTGGCGCTGATAAAGCCATCGGAGCTATCGCCCAACATGCTACTCCTATTTTTGAATATAACGCCTGGAATTTTTTAAAATCCTTACATGTACCCGAAGCTGCCGCTGGATTCTTGGCTGAATGGGGCGCTAAAGGCGCCGCTGCGTTCGGCGGGATGTCTATAATTAACTCAGCTGTTAGTGACGTGCACAGAGCCGCTACCGGAAAACCTCTAGAACCTCTCGCTCAAACATTTCAAAATCTAGCAGTTCAAGGACTACAAGGTTTTGCTTTAGGAACCACTGGCGCCGGATTAGTGATGAGCGCGCCTCCTTTATTTAAAAAAGGCAAAGATTGGATTCAAAAAGCAGCTGATAAAACTTACGAAACTACCGCATCTTTAATTAATCGCGTTAGAAATTTACGTAAAGGCAAGAAAGTTCCAAAAATGGTAAGTCCTAAAAATGAAGCAGCTATTGATGGACTTAAACACCAAGTTATAACTCGCAAAGATGCCGCGGAAGTTCTAGCTCAATCGTCAACTGTCCAAACCAGTGCAGATTTACCCTCGGCAGCTGCCTTTTATAGAGCTAGAGCCTCTCAAAATATAGAGAAAATTAACGCAAAAGACGGACAAAACATCCAACGATATCTTGGAATTACTGAGGAAAAAATAACTCAAGATAGATTAAGCCGAGCATCTGTATTAGAAGAATTGAGCACCCTTTCAGAACATGAAATCCATGAGATACCTTCCTATCATTTAGCCAAGATACGCCAGATAATTAAGGAATTTTATACTTTTAAACATGAATACACAGGCGTTAACTGGGAGAGAATGTTTAAGTTAGATAGGATTATCAAAAAACAAATGCCTACAATAGGAATTTATAGGAGATTACAAAGAAACCTTGGATTTGATAGAAGAAGTTTACCGCTCAAAGAATCTATGCAATTAACAGAAGATATAAAAACATTATCTTCACACGAATCTGAAGCCAAGTTACTGAGAGAACGCACAACACAGGAACTTTTAGAGTATCGGCGCACAGGTAAACTACCCAGGGAATCTAAATTAGAAGGAAACAAGGGTACTGCATTATACAGAGTCAAAGGAGAGCACGGACCAACCCTTTTAGCCCGAAGACTTCATGAACTAGATGACGAGATAAACCAATTTAAGGGAATTAAAAACGATTTAATAACAGTTATTGGAAATAAACCCGGGATTTTAAACGAACATGATAAGCTTTCATTTGTAGCAGATACTCATAATTTACCGCCGAGTAATCCCAAATTCACACCAGAAGAAAAAATTGAAGCCGAAACTAGCTTAGAAAGTCTTAAAGAATCTGGAGGAGAGACAGGTCTAGAAAAACAAAAACTAGAGCAAATAGACGAAACTAACTTACAAGATTTAACACCAGAAGAAAAAGAATTAGCTCAAAACAAAATCAAAAACTTTTATAAGTTAAGTAAAAAAGAAAGACATATTCGCGAAGATGGTAAAAAGATATTTCAGTGCTTAACTAGGATTGATTAAATGGCTGTGAAAAACCCCGAGACAATTAGAAGAAAAATCAGAAGCAATATAAAAAATTGCACTAAACAATTCCTAGAATTGATAGCTGACCCTGAACTTAAAGAGTTATTAGGTGAATCTTACGAACCTTATCTCAAAGAATACGCGAAAACAGCAGTTAATAGAATGGCTAAAAGCGCATTTGACCAATTAAATCAAGACCCAAATTTAAGTGAAGCTGCAACTCAGGCAATAAAGCAATACATGAGCGATCACTATCGTTTATTTCGAGAATTTAAAGAAGGTACAATAGGTCAGATTGTCGCTAATAATAATTTGAGCGCTTATTTAAAATCTACAGTTAATAAATTTCAAACATTAGTCTCAGGTTTTTTTGCTAATCATTTTTATTTACCTTTTGAGGGAATTCAAGGTTCAGTTGGTAGACACATCAATCAACTTAAAGATGATTTATACAAACCTTTCGCGGAAGAGTTATCTGTTATTGCTAATCAAGAAAAGAAAGATTATACCGACGTCGTTGCTTTAACTAGCGGAGGTCCAGATACCGCTAAAATTATTGACTCAATTCTTAAAGGAGCTAAAGGCGACACTATTCATGATAAAATAGCTCGAGCTATTGTCACTTTCACTACTAGAGCTAGAAAACTTAGAGAAAGACATGGGCTTCCTAGCGGAGATATTGGCGATGACTTTGTAGCTAGAGTTATTCACGACCCTGAGAAGATGGTCAATATCCCTGATGAGATATGGGAAAAATATTCAAGCAAAAATAAAACTGACTTAACTCCTTTAGAATTAAATCAAGAAAGCAAAGAAGTTTGGGCTAACTATTTTGTTGAAAGACTAGATTGGAATAAGTCTTTCCCAAATGTACATACTCCTGATTTAAAATCTAAATTAGACACTTTACATGGTGCTTGGAATAATATAGTTAGTGAAATAAAACATTCAAGACCCAAGAATAAAAAATATACAGGACTTTATACACGCATGGTCGGAGGCCAGCGCCAAATGTTCGCTAAAGATGGCCAAGCTTGGCTTGATATGCGCGCCTTCGGTGAAGAAGACTTAAATAAAACTATTCAAGGAATGGCACATTCCAATGCTAGATACATCTCTTTAGTTAATAAATTCGGACCCAACCCCGAAGAAGGGATGGCTTTTATTGAACGCACATATCGCCAATTACATCCGGTCGGACCGGAAACTGATAAAAACATTCAAACTCTTTATAACTGGTTTGATTACTACGCTAACACTAGCGCTGTCAAAGCTGATATGAAAACTGAACTAGCAACCAAGTTATTGCTCTCATTGCCTAATTTATTTTGGCTCGGTAAAGCTACAATGAAATCACTCGGAGACGTCTATACACTTTGGGCTGCAAAACGCCAACAAGGATTACCTAACGCATTAAGAAGCAGTCTTCAACCAATCATGCAATACTTTTTTACCGCAGCTAGAGCAAATAAAGACGAGTTCAGAAAAGTTTTAGGATTTATAGACCCCGCTATAACTCTAGCTGCTAATGAAGTTAATGCTCGAAATCTAATTAAAGCTGGCGACCACTCCGGATATACTGACAAAGCTATCTCTTACTTAGAAAAAGCCGGAGGCTTAACAAACTGGGATATGCTAGTTAGATTATCTATGTCCACTTCATGGAGCATGCAACTCGCTGATTCAGTTAGTAAAATTTTTACAGAGCTCTCTCCTGAAACCCAATTAGTATTAAAGCACGCTGGAATAAAGCCTCAAGAATGGGACGTACTCCGTTCATCACCTGAGCTTATTAAAGAAGTTCAAGGAACAAAACTCTTTGTACCGTTTGAAGCCAGCACGATATCTGATGAACTATCCTCCAAAGCATCTGGAATTGATATTAAAAATAAAACTCAACTTAAATTATTTAAAAATTCGTTTGCTTTAAAGATGAACTCAGCTTTAAAATCTCAATCAGAAGCAGTTGTCCCAACTTTTAATCCGACACTGGATAAAGAATATATCACGCGCAAAAAAGCATTTCTCGAAGATAGCCAAAGTTCATTTTTCGGTGTTAATTATCAATATATGTTTTATAACTTACTTAATCAGTATAAGACTTGGGCTGTTAATTATCAAGAAGTCGTGCTCAGAAGAATTTGGCAAGGACCTAGCTCCACTAAATCCAAAATTGGTAGTATAATTGATATGGCCGGTGGAGCTGCACTAACTAATACTATACTTGATATGGCTTATGGATACGCAACTGCTGATGAAGCTGATAAAAAAACTCCATTTTACGAAAACTATATCCGAAATGCGGTTAATCTGATGGGCGGGCGACAGGGAAGTTATCTAATTGCATTCTATTCAGCTGTTCGAGGGCACGGTCCAGAAGTTAATCGAACCCCTTCTCTAGATAAATTGGCTCGTATTATTCGAGAAATGACGCATATTGTCGTTCCAAAGCGAAATCAAACTCATAAAGGAGCTCTCTGGGAGCTAATGAAAGATGCCGCACCAACTTTTCCAGTTCAAGTTATTATGGCTGCGCTCGAAATGATTACGAATGGAGGGGAATAAATGCCTACACCTTACGAAAACACCGTTCTAAGTCAACCGTATCAAGCAGCTCCTTCAACTTGGGATATGTTTTTATTTCCCGGAACTGTACCTCTAACTGACCAAATTGAAGTTTATGAAGTTGACGCCGGTGGAGCTATTATTACCCCAGCTGGCACTTATACATTAGCTTTGGATACTAATCCTGAGAACTTTATTCTTACCTGGGTCGTTCCTCCTGTTGGAGCTGTTACTGTTTATATTTTTAGACGCGTTCAAGGGGCTTATGAGCCTTTTTTCCCAGGAGCCTTTTTAAGCGCTGAGGCTCTAAATCATCGGTTTAATCTTTTAACCGCAGCTCGATTTGATTTACTTTATTACCAAGATAAAACTATTCCGCGTTATAGTGTTAGCGCTCTAAATGAACACGGTATTCCTGCTTATCCCCCCATGAGTAAAGGTATGCCTTTGCCTGATTTGGAATTGCCCGCTCTTCACGGAGAGACGCTGAATAATGTATGGACTTGGGGTAAAACTATTACTAATTCACCTAACCCGGGAGATGGATATTTCTCTCCGTATCTAATTAGCTCAGGAACTTATCCAACTACCCCTATTTTTGAATCAGCTCTAGCTCTTCAATGCCCGCCTGCCACGGCTGGAGCTCACTTAATCGGAGTTTGTTCTTTTTTAGGTTTTTCTATGACAGCTCAAGAGTGGATTACAGATATTATTCCCCGAGATTTTGACGCCGCCAGTTCAGGCGCTCAAAATATTTACGCATACGTCGGTAATGTAAAAACTAGTGTTCAAGATAGCTTAGATGACTTCCCGCCAGTTGTCGCATCTCATACAGCTGATATAGCTGCTCATGTTATCGATATCGCGGCAAACGCGAGTGCTACAGCTGCTAATCTTCTTTTAATTCCAAATAACGCAGCTGACATAGCTAATAATGTAACAACTATCAGCAACGGTACCCACTTAAGAACTCATTTTTTACCTGAGACTGCTACTAGTCCTGGAAATATTCAAACAGTTAGTTTTGCAGGATTTCCGGCTCCATTTAATGACAGAAATAACATTACCAAGGCTGTTATCTCCGCTTATGATTTCGCAGGTGTTTTGATTTCTTCAATAGAGGTATATATAGGTCATTATGCTCTTCCTATACAAATTTTAACTAATTATTCAGTACCCGCTTATGCTGTTTTGAATAATGAAACCCCTACAACTTGGCTTGTACAAGCTAGTGGGGTTGGTGGTGATATGAGATTATCTTTTCTATTTTTTGCGAACCCTTAATCCGGATAAATATTATGACACAATTATCTTATACAAACACTGTCTTATCTAAACCAATTGATTTCGCAACTAACACCCCATGGGATATGTTTTTATATACCGGAAGCGTCCCTTATAAAGAACAAGTTTATGTATACATCTCAGCCGGGGTACCAAGTCAAATCCAAGTGTTAATTCCTCTGACTACTCTACAATTTGATATAACAGTTTTCCCAACTTCCATTCAGCAATTTACTTTAGATATTTTAGTTACCCCTATCCCCAGTATCTGGACGCACGTAATAATCTTCAGAAGAGCTCAAGGAGCTTACCAGGCATATGAACCCGGTAATCCTTTAACTGCTGAATCTTTAAATAACCGTTTTAATTTATTAACTCTTGTTACTAATGATTTAGAATATTACCAAAAATTAACTATTCCACGCTACCGCGCTGCAGCTATCATCGATCACGGCGCAAGTGCTAATCCACTAGATGGGATGAAAATCCAGGATTTAGAATTACCGTACTTAGGCGCTGGCGCTACAGTGGGCGATATATACGGATGGGGAAAAAGAATTACCAATACTCCTGCTGCCGGTGATGGATACTTTGAGCCAGTTAAATTAGAGTCAACTAACGACCCTGACTTACCAAATTTTATCGCCAAATTAGGAAAACAATGCGTGCCTGCCCCGGATTTACCCGGCTCATCTCTCGTTGGAATTTGTGCTCCTGCCCCCGTATCTGGGGGTCCTGGCATGACCTTACATGAATACATTAATGTTGGTTTAGTTAGCGCAGTTAACGCAGCTTCATCTGGAGCTCAAGCCGTTGGAGCTTTTTTCGGAGGCGCTCCGTCTACTGTTCAATCAGCTTTAACATCTCTAAAAACTGATATAGACACAAACACATCAGCAATCGCTACCAATCAGACAAATATCATAGCAAATGCTGATGCTATAGCCACGAATGCCGTCGATATCGCCAATAATACTACAGCTATTACCGCTAACACCAACGCTTTAGATAACGGAGTTCCTTTGCGAAGTTATTTTGATACACTATTAGTACCTATTCCTGGAAATGTTTTTTTTGATTATACAGCTCTTCCTGCCCCGTTTAATTTAGGAGCTAATATTTTTAAGATAGTTTTTAGTACTGAAGATATAGACGCTCAAATTACTTTTTATTATGACTTTACAGTTAGCTCAAATGCTATCTTAAACGGCACAGGAACTCAGCAGTTTCTAATATCAGGTTTGACTATGGGTAATAATCAGTTTCAAATTACCGGCCAAGGAGCCCCAACTGGGGTTAATAATATAAGCATCGTCCTTTTTGCTCGACCATGAAGAAAAAATTATACATAATGACCGCAGGGCTAATGGTGCTATGCGGATTAGAACTCGCGGGAATAAAAACTCAATACATCGATGAGATTCAAAGCTATCTCAAAGTAGTAATCGCAACTTTTCTGGCTTCTGACAGCACAACTGATATACTCTCCGTAGTTAAAGAATTTTTAGGAAGTAATGTTAACCGTAAAAAACCTACCGATTGATTTTGAACCCAGGCCATATCAAGCGCGTCTTTTTCATGAGTTTTTTAAACCTAACCCCATAAAAAGAGCTATGATAATCTGGTCCAGGAGAATGGGCAAAGATAAATCTTGCTGGGGAATTTTAATCCAAAAAGCATTTCAACGCAAAGGAAACTACTTTGTTATATTCCCGACAGCGCGTCAAGGACGCAAAGCTATCTGGCTCGGAATTGGAGGCGACGGAGTCTCGTTCTTGGACCATATTCCCGAAAATCTAATCGATAAAGTTAATAATACGGAAATGCGGATTCATCTAATTAACAAGTCAGTAATCCAAATCATAGGGGCCGCTAACTATAATTACGCAATGGGCACGAATCCTGTGGGGCTAGTTTATTCAGAATATGCATTACAAACCCCGCTTTGCTACACTTATTTATATCCAGTTGTAGTTGAGAATGGAGGCTGGCTTATTATAAACTCAACTCCGCGGGGTCATAATCACTGTTATCGCCTTTTTAATCAAGTTCTAAAAAATCCAGATTGGTACGTTAGCTACGAAACCGTAGCCAGTGCTGTAAATTCGGAGGGAAATCACATTATATCACCTAAGGAAATCGAAGAAGCCCGAAATTCCGGGATGTCAGACGAACTCGTCTCTCAAGAATTTTTCTGCAACTGGGAAAGTGCTATTGAGAACGCTTATTTCGCTAAATATTTAGCTCATTCTCGTGATAATAAACGCATAAAGTTATTTCCGATTCCCGATAAGCCTATTTATACGTTTTGGGATATAGGTGTTAGCGATCTTACTACCATTTGGCTTTGTGCTTTTTCAGAAGAACACATTTATTTAATTAATTATTACCAAAACTCGCGCAGAGGTTTAGAATTTTATATAAACTGGCTAAAAAATTACCAGAATCAACACAATTTAATTCTAGGCCAACATTTTGCTCCTCACGACATGGCTGTTCAAAGCTTCTCAACTGGTGAAAGGCGCGTTGACCGTGCGCGCTCTCTCGGAATTAACTTTAAAATCGTACCAAAACCTAAAGTCAAAATGGATTCTATTGAAATTTCACGTGGTATATTTCCATTATATATTTTTCACGAGCGAAACACGCAAGCTGGTATCGATGCTCTTATGCATTATCACGCGCGTACTAAGCCCGATGGGGGCGAAGTTGGCCCTGAACATGATTGGTCTAGTCATGCCGCTGATTCTTTTTTACTTATCGGCCAGGCTTTCTCGCAAGGAATGCTCCCCATACGTCGATTACAAGGACAAAAAGTCACCATCAATCGGGGGATTGAGGATTCCATTTCTCAATTTTATTCTTAATTTCCTCTATTTCCTCTTTTTTTTGAATTCTTTTTAATTCTTCTTTATGCCAAGTACCCCACTGTACATCAAATAATTCAAAATCTACTGCTGATTCATTTTTTTCCATTATTTGAATCTCGTTTGTAGTTTTTTGTATACTGGCAATGCTTTATCCCACACTTCTTTAGGTATATCTTGACCTAAAGCGCGCCAAACACTTTTTAATTCAGCTAACGATTCGCATTCATATAAGTCATCAATTACTTTATCAGCTACCCCTGTATTTTGCACTATTTCGGGCTTTCTAACCATCGCCGGCGTCGGATTGGGACGACTAAAAGTAACGGATTTACCCTCATCGAAGTGCTCAACATCTTCTCCTTTGCCCGCGGGTATTAAAAAGTTTTTAGTTAGTGCATTCTTCACGGCATATGCAGCTGCTTTCCCTGGAGCTGTGTCATTTATCATTGAAATTATTGATGTAGAGCGCACCGAGCTATGATCGGCCGGATTATCTACATTAACAAACGATAAATTATAATCAAAAATCATGGTTTTATCTATAATCTGCCATTTCTCTACATGACATCTGAATGCTATCCCCGCGTGCACAAAAGCGGGTCGAAAGGATTTAACTACATCTTCGATGCTCACATAATCATAATTTTGATGCTTATTTTTCCCTTTTTTCTCAATACTCGATAAAAACTCCATGACTTTTAGCTTTCTTTGCTCTAAATTAATACAGTTTGAGGATACGCCCGCGTTTACTGTCTTTCCACGTGGCAATGATTCTTCCGTCATGACTAATTCCCTTATGTTTTCCGATATATTCCGTTATAATTCCGTCTAACTTTTCTTTTTGATTAAATAAGCTCTTTAATTTGAGACGAATAGCTTTATTTTTGAGAGTTACTTTTAAAATCCTCTCATTTGATGCCCTCATTTCATCACTATCTTGCTTCGGATGCAATTGCATCGAGTCTTTCTGACTCTGAGCCGGCGGAGCTACCCTCTTCTGTACATTATTTAACCAAAAGTCCTTCATTTTTTTACGCATCTGAACACTTAGCATATAATCTCTCTCAAAATAATAATATCTAAAGTCGTCTATGCCTCCCAACAGTACAGCTAAATAACAAAACGTTCGGTTAGTAATAGTCATATACCACTGACATTGATACCAGTATTGGATTGGTATGTCAGTTTTATCACACATTCCTTGAGTTTGATTTCCCCAAGTTTTGTTAAATACAGCATTACTTCCAGCAGTTTTAGCTTCAAAAACCCCTTTTGTTCCGTCTTTTTTGTCTATCAGTCCGTCAACATGAGCTAATAAGTAGCTAAATTTAGCATGCCTAATTACCGGGATATCTCTTTGGACTTTAATACCAGTTCGGTCTTCAAACACATCGATTACAGTGTTTTCTAAGCGATTTCCCATCTCTAATATGTGTATTTTTTTTGGATCGGGGTTGCTAGACTTAACTACTTGGTCAGTCTTTTCCATGAACACATCAACTGCTGAGCGCCACGGGCTAATTCCGCAAATTGCTCCCGCATCTGTCCCCCCTAAACCGGTTGACCTATCACTAATGAGCTGTTGTTTGTCTAATTCGCTCATATTCATCTGCACAAACATTAAACATATAAGAATCACATAGTTCAAAAAAAATATGATACAGCTTATCTACTAAATCTTCATCAGTTTTGAAAGTAAGAGCTAGAGTTGCGAATGAATCTACAAAAAACTTCGGGTTTTTCCCTTCCCCAACAATTATTTCCTCAAACCAAGCGTGGTCATCGTAAATATACGCCCAGTAAATCATACCTCGACATTTGTAATGCAAATCACCAAATTCAACAGCTTCTGGATTGTCACTAACTACATCTCGAATTACAGAACAGTAACCACTTTTCATAAAAAAATTGCTTTTTCTAGAATAATGGTTACTATAACTGATATCAAACTAATCTGCTAATGCGCATTATCACCTGTTCATTAGCTACACACTTTAGGAATGTTGTGCAAGAAGAATTTTATCATAAACCGATCACCTGTCAAGATGTTTTTTCACTTAAAAGTGATTTAATTAGCGCATCTTACCGAAATATTAAGCTTACTTTCTATGACTTAACTTATGCGACTGAGCGAGTGTCTTTAGCTGCCTATGATTTATACACTGAACTGCAATTTATCTTAGAGCAAAATCAAACTAAATCTATTGAAGCTAC
>Ga0255055_10000628_pt1 | contig 26947 bp, 22 predicted proteins | sample JV7_2_27_MG_FD_188633 | JGI IMG/M metagenome (GOLD analysis project Ga0255055, IMG submission 188633) | Seawater microbial communities from Jervis Inlet, British Columbia, Canada - JV7_2_27 | ecosystem: Environmental > Aquatic > Marine > Inlet | place: Canada: British Columbia | collected...
CGGCGGCATCATCCATGACTTTGCCTTCGCCTTAATCATCGGTGTCCTGGTGGGAACCTATTCATCGATTTATGTGGCAAGTCCCATATTGCTGGCCTGGCAGGGTCGCGGCAAAAAATAACACCCAATATTTCAGTCGCCGTCGATGAAGCCACTACAGTATCGCGACCAAAACAAACAAGTAAGCGTTCAGGGGTTCAGAGGTTCAAGGGTTCAGGGTTCGAACAACGTTGAACCCCTGAACCTTTGAACGTTAATGAGAGAAAGCAACCTTGAACGGTGAACCCTGAACCGTGAACGCCTATGTATGAGATGCATAAACTTTTACCCTGGTTTAGTCTGAAAAGCGTTCCGGGAATCGGCAATCATCTGTTCAAGCGTTTGATAAACCGGTATGAATTGCCGGAGATGGTTTTTCAGGCGTCCGAGGAGGAATTGATTCAGGTCGATGGTATATCGCCTCGCCAGGCCGCAGCCATACAAAATTTTAGGACACCGGACAGCGTCAGGCGGGAGCTGGATGAAATAAACCAAAAAGGGCATCGTATCACGACCCTTGCGGATCCCGCATATCCACCCCTTTTGCGGGAAATACCGGACCCACCGCCCTTCTTGTATGTTTCCGGAAACCTGGATGGGTCCCTGAAAAATATTGCTGTTGTCGGTTCACGCAATGCAACCGCCTACGGAATTTCAACGACACAAAAGCTGTGCGCGGATCTATCCGCATTTGATATCACCATCGTCAGTGGTATGGCCATAGGAATTGATACGGCCGCCCACCATGGAGCCTTGGTGGGAAGGGGCAAGACCGTTGCTGTACTGGGAAGCGGTCTGGACAAAATCTATCCATCTGAAAACCTAAACCTGTTTAAGCGAATTTCAGAACGCGGTGCCGTCATTACAGAATTTGCGCTCAACACGGAGCCTGAAGCCCATCATTTTCCAATCCGTAACAGGATCATCAGCGGCATGTGTCTTGGGACCGTTGTCGTGGAAGCAACCAAAAAAAGCGGGGCTCTAATCACTGCGCGACTTGCGGCCGAACAGAATCGAGAAGTGTTCGCGGTTCCGGGAAGCATTCAATCTTTTAAAAGCACCGGCACGCACACACTGATTAAACAGGGAGCGAAACTGGTCGAAAATGCACAAGATGTTCTTGAGGAGCTTACCGCGTTTATCGATGCGCCGAATTTAACAAAACATCAGGATCAAAACAGCACGACTGAAAACTTATCCTTATTGACCCCGGAAGAACTCGCTGTATATAAGGTCCTCAGCCCTTATCCTGAGCATATTGATACGATCGTACGCAAAATGACGATCGAGCCTGGAAAACTTTTGAGCATATTGTTACAATTAGAACTCAACGGGATGGTAACCCAGTTGCCGGGAAAACGATTTGTTTTGAATTGATTCACTAAACTAGAAAACTAGGAGAAATCGTGACCAAACCGCTTGTCGTTGTGGAGTCGCCAACAAAAGTCAGAACATTAATAAAGTACCTGGGTAAGGCGTATAACGTTGCTGCAACTGTGGGACACATTAAAGATCTGCCCAATAAAGAAATGGGGATCGATATCGAAAATGGTTTTAAACCCAAGTATACTAATATTCCCGGAAAGCAAAAAATAATAAAGAAACTAAAACAGGCAGCAGGAGATGCCACCGATATTTATTTGGCGCCGGATCCTGATCGCGAAGGCGAAGCCATTGCATGGCATACGTCCGAAGTGCTTAAAAAAAAGGGCCGCAAATTTTACCGGGTCCTTTTCCATGAATTTACCAAAGATTCCATTCAGCGAGCAATGGCTTCTCCGGATAGCCTTGACCGTCTGAAGTATGAAGCCCAGCAGGCGCGCAGGATTCTCGATCGGCTGGTGGGCTACCAAATCTCGCCGCTGTTATGGCGTAAAGTAAAAGGCGGTTTGAGTGCCGGGCGCGTCCAATCTGTTGCCCTGCGAATCATCTGTGAGCGAGAACGCGCTATCCAGGCTTTTGAACCCCAGGAATACTGGTCCGTCACCGCTCACCTCGAAGGTGATTCCCCTTCCCCGTTTACTGCAAAATTGGCCAAGAAAAATAATGAAAAAATTGAAATCCCAAATGAAGAAAAATCCAATGCGATATTAGCGGATCTTGACGGCGAAAAATTCCTTGTCAAAAAAATAGTCAAAAAAACGACAAGCAAGAATCCATTACCGCCTTTTACGACAAGCAAGCTTCAACAGGATGCGATTCGAAAACTAAGATTTTCGGCTAAAAAGACCATGCTGATTGCCCAGCAACTCTACGAAGGCATCGAGCTCGGTCCTGGCGAACCCGTTGGGCTTATCACCTATATGCGCACCGATTCCACGCGTATCGCCAAAGAAGCAGCGGATGAAGCCCTTCGACTGATCCGTGAAAAATTTGGTGATGCATACGCTCTTGAGCAACCGAGATTTTTTAAAAATCGCAAAAAAGCCCAGGACGCACATGAAGCTATCCGCCCGACTTCGATCTTTCACACCCCTGAAGAGATGGCCTCGCATTTATCGAAAGATCAACTGGCTTTATACCGTCTCATCTGGCAACGATTTGTGGCCTCCCAGATGGCACAGGCTCAGATCAATCAGATCTCTGTGACGATAGAAGCCGGCTCCTATCAGTTTGCCGCCAGCGGATCAACCGTTAAATTTCCGGGCTTTATGGCCCTTTACATGTCGGTCGACGATGAAATTGCAAATGAGGATCAGAAGAAAAAACCAGGGCTTCCCGAGCTTTCGGAAGGCTTGGTATTAAAGCTGCTGCAATTGGAGCCCAAACAGCATTTCACTTTGCCGCCGCCCAGATTTTCAGAGGCTTCGCTGGTAAAAGAGCTCGAAGAAAACGGGATTGGCCGGCCCAGTACTTACGCCAGCATTTTATCTACCCTTCGAGAAAAAGAATATGCCGACCTGCAAAACAGATATTTTAGGCCCAGCGAACTGGGATTTATTGTAAACGATCTGCTGGTAGAGAATTTCCAGGACATCTTTGATGTGGAATTTACCGCTCGAATGGAAGAAAATCTGGACCGCGTTGAATCTTCGGAAGTAGAATCCGCCGAAATTTTAACCCAATTTTATAATCCTTTTAAAAAAGATCTGGACGCTGCAACTGACGGCATGCTCAGTGTCAAAGGCGTCGGGATGCCCACCGGCCTCAACTGTCCTGAATGCGGAAAACCGCTGCACATAAAAGTTGGCAAAAACGGGCATTTTCTTGCTTGCAGCGGTTACCCGGATTGCAGCTACTCCAGAGATTACACTCGTGATGAGAAAGGGAATATCCAGGCAATTGAAACGTCAAACGATGAAGTTGTTGATAAATCTTGCGACAAATGCGGCAGCCCGATGATCATTAAGCGCGGTCGATATGGAGAATTTCTGGCGTGCAGCGCTTATCCGGATTGCAAAAGTACCCAATCGTTAAATTCCAATGGTGCCAGCAATAAAATCGGTGTAAAGTGTCCGCAAGAAGATTGCGATGGAGAAATTGTTGAACGAAAATCAAAGCGCGGCAAAATATTTTACGGTTGCAGCCGATTTCCTAAATGTGAGTTTGCCACCTGGGATAAACCGGTTGCCAGGGAATGCCCGGCATGCGGCGCCAAGATACTGCTTGAAAAAACGACCAAAAGGGACGGTACCTTTTTAACGTGTCCTACGAATGAATGCGGCTACCGCAAAACCCTCTAACGCCAGTCTTTTAAAAAATGCTTGACAATGTTTTTTCAGCCTGCTACACAGTAGCATAAATTTAAATTTAACAGGTTACCATGTACAAAATTATCGCCATTAGCAACCTTATTAACCTTATTCTCGTACTCGTCAGCGGAATAATTATTGTCCGCTGCGAGCAAAGGGGTTGATAATGGCCTGACCTTATCGTTAAATCAAAAAAATCCGTTATCAGCCCTGAAACTGATAACGGATTTTTTTTTGACTTCAGATAATGTATTGGGAACATCAATTTGTAACAATTTTAACTTTTTGAAGAGGTGAGAAAGATGAAACTAACCGGCGCTCAGATTATGATGGAAGTACTAAAAGAAGAAGGTGTCGACACCATCTTCGGGTTTCCCGGTGGAGTGGTCATTGATATTTTTGATGAACTGGCCAAAACGGATATCCGATGCATATTGGTCAGACACGAACAGGGAGCCGTACATGCCGCCGATGGATATGCACGCGCCGGTGGAAAAACCGGGGTTTGCCTGGTTACTTCGGGTCCGGGAGCAACCAATACGGTGACCGGTATCGCAACGGCTCATATGGACTCGATACCGATGGTTATCTTTACCGGTCAGGTGCCGACCCAGTTAATCGGCAACGACGCCTTCCAGGAGGTCGACATTGTCGGCATCACACGCCCCTGCACCAAGCACAATTATTTAGTTCAATCCACCGAAGCGTTTCCCAGAATTATCAAGGAGGCATTCTACCTGGCCAGATCGGGCCGTCCGGGTCCCGTGCTCGTCGATATTCCCAAAGATGTTGCCAAGGAGGCCATTGATTACCGCCCGGTAGAAGAAATCCACTTAAAATCTTACAATCCGACCTATGATCCGAACAAAAAGCAATTACGGAAAGTCATCGAGCTGATTGAGCAATCCAAAAGACCGCTAATTTTTGCTGGAGGAGGCGTTATCCTTTCCGGGGCTGCTGCCGAATTGACTCAGTTTGCCCATAAAACACAGATACCGGTTACTACTTCCCTTATGGGTTTGGGAGCTTTTCCGGGCACAGACCCCCTGTGGCTCGGGATGATCGGAATGCATGGTACCTATCGAGCAAACATGAGCACCGGTGCCTGCGATCTTCTCATATCTATCGGTGTGCGTTTTGATGACCGCGTTACGGGAAAAACAGACGCATTTGCCTCACAGGCCAAAATCGTCCACATTGATATCGATCCAACCTCGATTCGCAAAAATATCCCGGTGACAATTCCCATTGTGGGAGATTGTAAAATCAGTCTGGATCATCTAAACGAACTCATCGATCAAGCCGATCTTGGAGATGTGGCGAAAAAACGTCAGAACTGGCTTGCGCAAATCGAGGAATGGAAGAACACAAACCCTCTGGCTTATAAACAGGAAGATACCATCAAGCCCCAGTATGTGGTTGAAAAATTATATGAGCTAACAAAGGGGGAGGCCATTATTACCACCGAGGTCGGTCAAAACCAGATGTGGGCGGCTCAATATTATCATTTTGATCGACCCAACCATTTTATAACTTCGGGTGGTCTGGGTTGTATGGGATTTGGTCTTCCGGCGGCCATCGGTGCTCAAATGGCATGTCCTGACAAACTGGTCGTTGATATTGCCGGAGACGGCAGCATTCAGATGAACATTCAGGAAATGGCCACGGCGGTCCAATGTTGTCTGCCGATAAAGGTGGCTATTTTGAACAACGCGTATCTGGGGATGGTCCGTCAATGGCAGGAATTGTTTTACGACAAACGCTATGTCTGCACAGACATGAATTGTGCGCCTGATTTTGTAAAACTCGCTGAGGCATTCGGGGCAGTCGGTTTAAGAGCGTCAAAACCCGAGGAGGTTGAAACCGTGCTAAAAGAAGGCCTCTCTGTCCCGCAACCCGTCATCATGGACTTTAGGGTCGATCGGGAAGAAAGTGTGTATCCTATGGTACCCGCCGGTGCTCCCATTACGGAAATGCTGTTGGTGTAAATTCGTTATCAATGATTGGTTAAAGGTTATTCGAAATGGAAGAAAAAAAACATACCATGACGATGCTGGTTGATAATCAACCGGGGGTTCTTTCAAGAGTGTCCGGATTATTCAGCGGCAAAGGGTTTAACATTGAAAGCTTGTGCACGGCCCCGACCATGGACCCTCGGGTTTCCCGAATCACGATTGTCACCAAAGCAAACCCGCCCTTAATCGAACAAACTGAAAAGCAACTCAGGAAGCTGATTAACGTTATAAAGCTGCGCGATATGACAGGTCCCAAGGCGGTTAAAAGAGAGATGGCATTGATCTGTGTGCAGGCTAAACCGGAACTTCGTGCAGAAATACTGCGAATCGTCGACATCTTTCGTTGCAAGGTAATTGACGTCGGCATAGAGCATTATATTATTGAGGTAACCGGAGATGAAAGCAAATTAGCTGCGCTGATAAATCTTTTTCGACCCATGGGGATAAAGAAGATTGCTCGCAGCGGGACGCTGGCGCTATATCGTGAACCCAAATAGAACCCATCTCAAAAATGCATCTAACGCTCAATAGCTGCGTTACCGACCTCCTTAAAATGCTCACATACTATCGTGTATGCTGCGCTTTTTCGTCGGCCGGTGCCTTACTCTTGAGCGTGACCTACTATTTTTGAGATAGCTTCTAATTTTCAGTTCCTAAATGGCTATTTTCCTTCGCGGCTGGAAGCCGCTCCTACAAACCGACTCACCCGGTGGGAGCGGCTTCCAGCCGCGATTTAACCAAATAACTAATAACGAATAACAAAGAGGATAATTATGGCGCAATTCAACTTCGGCGGTATGATGGAAGAAGTGATTATGGATGAAGAATTCCCTCTGCAAAAAGCCAGAGAAATTCTTAAAGACGAAATTGTGGCGGTTCTGGGTTACGGGGTCCAGGGACCGGGGCAGGCGTTGAATATGAGAGACAACGGAATCAATGTTATCGTTGGCCAGCGTGAAAACAGTGTGTCCTGGGACCGGGCAGTTGCCGACGGCTTTGTGCCGGGCAAAACGCTTTTTCCGGTTGTGGAAGCCGCCCGGCAGGCCACCATCATCCAGTACCTGCTTTCGGATGCAGGCCAGATGGCCGTGTGGCCGCAGATAAAGGAATGTCTTGCTGACGGAAACACACTTTACTTCTCACATGGGTTTTCAATCGTGTATCACGACCAAACTGCTATCGTTCCACCCAAAAATGTAGATGTGGTTCTGGTCGCTCCCAAGGGATCGGGGCGCACTGTCAGAAGTAATTTCCTGGATGGCAGCGGTATCAATTCAAGCTTTGCCATCCATCAGGACTACACCGGCAACGCCAGAGAAAAAACTTTGGCTCTGGGAATTGCCATCGGTTCCGGCTATCTCTTTCCCACCACTTTTGCCAAGGAAGTTCACAGTGATCTAACCGGCGAACGCGGCGTGCTGATGGGATGCCTGGCAGGTGTCATGGAAGCGCAGTACAATCTTTTGCGAAAAAACGGACACAGCCCGAGTGAAGCGTTTAATGAAACGGTAGAAGAATTGACCCAAAGCCTTATCCGGCTGGTGGCTGAAAACGGTATGGATTGGATGTTTGCCAGCTGCTCTACGACTGCTCAACGCGGGGCCCTGGACTGGGCACCGAGATTCCGGGATGCCGTAGCCCCGGTTTTTGATGAGCTTTACGCAAAAGTAATATCCGGAGAAGAAACCAAACGGGTTCTCGAGGCCAACAGTGCTCCGGATTACCGTGAAAAGCTCGAAAAAGAACTGAAGGTTATAAAAGAATCAGAAATGTGGCAAACCGGTGCCATGGTGCGCTCACTCAGACCGGAAAACAGAAAAAAGTAAAAAAAAAGCGCCTCGCCTGCGGCGAGACTTGAGGACCGGCTCTCACGAGCCTCGAGGAACGGCCTTTTAGGCCTCGAGGCCAGAAAAAGAGTCTTTCCTAAAGCGCAGTGCTCCTAAAGCGAAGCGCTCAATCATTGTTTGGAGAACCATAATGGACCCTATCTTTCTATACGATACAACACTAAGGGACGGAACCCAGGGCGAAAACGTCACATTCTCCGCAGAGGAAAAATTAAATATTGCGATGCGGCTGGATGATATCGGCGTACATTATATCGAAGGTGGCTGGCCCGGTTCGAATCCAAGAGATGTGGCTTTTTTTGATCTGGCCAAAAGAGTGAAATTTAAACAGGCCCGTTTAGCTGCTTTTGGTTCAACCCGCAAGCCCGGCACACGCCCGGACGAAGATAATAATCTGATTGCCCTTCTTGAAACCCAAACTCCAGCCGTCACGATTTTTGGTAAAAGCTGGGGCCTTCACGTCGAAGAAGTTATGAATAATACCCTGAAAGAAAACCTCGCCATGATAGGCGACAGTGTGGCCTTTCTAAAACAACAGGACCGCGAGGTTATCTATGACGCCGAACACTTTTTCGATGGCTACAGGAACAACAAAGATTATGCATTGCAAACAATTGCTGCTGCGATAAGTGGCGGAGCGGATTTTATTGTTTTATGCGATACCAATGGGGGTACCCTTCCATTGGAAATGGATTCGATCATTACTGAAGTTCAAAAGGAAATTATTAACAACAGTGCCGATTCATCTCAAAAGGACGCCATTAAACTCGGAATTCACAGTCACAATGACTGCGGTCTGGCAGTAGCCAATGCGATAACGGCCGTCCATAAAGGTGCGGTCATGGTTCACGGGACCATAAATGGATATGGTGAAAGATGCGGCAATGCCGATCTGACTGCAATCATTCCGATTCTGTGCCTAAAAATGGAGCGTGAGTGCATTTCAGGTGAAAATCTCAAAAAGCTTAAAAATCTTTCGAGATATGTCAGTGAAACGGCCAATCTGGTTCCGCTAAATTCGCGACCTTTCGTCGGGAAAAGCGCTTTTGCCCATAAGGGCGGTATCCATGTAAGCGCCATCATGAAAACGCCGCGAGCCTATGAACACATGGAACCGAAACAGGTCGGAAACAAACGCCGCGTTCTGGTCTCCGATCTTTCCGGTAAGAGCAACGTGGAATACAAAGCCAAGGAACTGGGAGTTGAACTCGGAAAAAATGGCTTCGACAGTAGCAAAATCGCTTCCGAAATCAAGCAGCTGGAGCAGGACGGGTACCAGTTTGATACTGCCGACGGATCGTTTAAAATTCTTTTAGAAAAGTTTACCGATCAATTTAAACCTCATTTTAAACTCGAATCCTTCAGGGTGACCATCGAAAAAGACAAAGACCAACCCTGCAGTGCCCATGCAACCATTAAAATCAGAGTCGGAGATAAAAAAGAGATTACCGCCGGCGAAGGATACGGTCCGGTAAGTGCTTTGGACAATGCCCTGAGAAAAGCTCTGGATAAATTTTATCCGGACCTGGATACGATGCGCCTGGTCGATTTCAAAGTGCGGGTAATTGATGGCACCCGCGGAACTGCGGCCAAGGTCAGGGTTTTAATAGAATCACGGGATCAAAATCAGATCTGGAGCACCATGGGGGTTTCCGAGGATATTATCGAGGCCAGCTGGCAGGCTCTGGCAGACAGTTTTCAATTCAAACTCGCCAACCAGGAACGCATTCGGTTGCAGAATTCATCCTGAATAAACATAGGAGAAAACAGTTGAAACGGACAGAAGGAATCAATGCCGCAGGCCAACCGATAATTCGGTGCCTGCGGCCAATGCTCCCGGCAGGCAGATCAAAGGATTATACGGTTAAATAGAACCTATCAACCATTTAACTATTTGAGGAGTCGGCGAGTTTTTCCGTCATGCCCGCGCAGGCGGGCATCCAACTTTTTCAGCAAAACATTTCTGGATTCCCGCCTTCGCGGGAATGACGAGCTTGAACTGAAAAAACTCCCCGAGCTCTGAACTATTTAACGAACCAACGGGGAGTTAAAGAAAAATGAATGATCACGTACTCATATTTGATACCACCTTAAGAGATGGTGAACAGAGCCCGGGGGCCAGTATGAATACCGCCGAAAAATTGCGCCTGGCCACCCAGCTGGAAAAATTGGGTGTGGATATACTGGAAGCCGGCTTTCCGGCTGCTTCTGAAGGTGATTTGGAAGCTGTTTCTCGAATTGCCGCTAAGCTGGAAAAAACGGAAGTGGCGGCTTTGGCCCGCACCTCCAAAGACGATATCGACCGTGCCTGGGAAGCCATTCGGCATGCCGCCAAACCGAGAATCCACACCTTTCTTGCTACCTCGGACATCCACCTGGAATACAAGTTAAAAATGACCAGGGACGAAGTGGTGAAGACCGCGGTGGAGGCCGTAAAATATGCCAGGTCGTTAACCGATAACATCGAGTTTTCGGCAGAGGACGGCTCGCGCAGTGACCGGGATTTTCTTTGCAAAGTTTTTGAAGCTGTCATAGAAGCCGGGGCCACGACGGTTAATTTACCGGATACGGTCGGCTATGCCATCCCGGATGAATTTTCCGATCTTGTAAACTATGTTAATGTGCATACCCCGAATATTAACAACGCCGTTTTAAGCGTACACTGCCACAATGATTTAGGACTGGCAACTGCCAATACCCTTTCAGCCATTAATGCCGGCGCCAGGCAGGCCGAGGTAACCATCAACGGTATTGGAGAGCGGGCCGGAAACACCTCTCTTGAAGAAGTCGTGATGACCCTGGTCACACGCAACAATTCTTTGGGTCTAACGACTGCCATCAACACAGAATATATTCATCCGACCAGCCGCCTGGTCAGCATGATTACCGGTATTATCGTACAGCCGAATAAAGCCGTTGTCGGTGCCAATGCGTTTGCCCATGAGGCGGGCATTCATCAGGACGGGGTGCTTAAAAATCCCATGACCTATGAGATTATGAAGCCGGAAACCATCGGACTCAGCACCAACAAACTTGTCCTCGGCAAACATTCCGGAAGACACGCGTTGCGCACACGGTTAAAAGATATGGGCTACGATTTGTCTGATGCAGAAATTAACATAGTCTTCACCAGGTTCAAGGAACTGGCTGATAAGAAAAAGCACCTAGTGGATGAAGACCTTGAAGTTATCGTCACCGAAGGCATCCTGCGCACCTCCGATATTTTTAATCTTGAATATCTGCATGTGACGGCCGGCACGACCGTACTGCCGATGGCCAGTGTCAAGCTGGATATCAACGGAAGGTCGGTACAGGGTGCCGGCTATGGGAACGGACCGATCGATGCCGCATTTAATGCCATCGCCAAACTCACCGGAACGGGATCGGAACTGTTGCGATTTTCAGTCAGTGCATTAACCGGCGGCACGGATGCCCAGGGGGAAGTAACCGTTCGTCTAAGAGAAAACGGGTTGCTTGCGCTGGGCAGGGGTGCGGACCCCGATATCATCACCGCCAGCGCAAAAGCCTATGTTAACGGGCTGAATCGCCTGGAATATTTGAAGTCGCATCCTGTCAAGGAATCAGTCATCCTGTAGAACTGTCATTTTGGATTTTAGATTGCGGATTTTGGATTGATTTAGGTTGCGAGTCACAGGATGCAAATTAAAATAATAGACTTCACACTTCGATCAATCCGAAATCCAAATTCCAAAATCTAAAATCGTAGCATCCTCATCACTCAACGGCTCCAGAAATAGAAGGTTTGGTCTCCAGCGTCCCGATAATATCGGCGACCCTGGCAATTTTTCTCTGTGCCAGAAAATTTTCGATACCGTCGATTATATCCATGGTCGCCTGGGGGTTAATGAAATTGGCGGTGCCAATTTGGACAGCAGTTGCACCGGCGATAAGAAACTCCAGCGCATCTTCAGCCGTCATGATACCCCCGATACCGATTACCGGGATTTTGACCGCTTGCGCCACCTGCCACACCATTCGCAAAGCAACCGGTTTGATAGCGGGACCCGACAGACCGCCGGTGATGTTGGCGATCTTCGGATGCCGGGTTTCAATATCGATGGCCATACCGGTAATGGTGTTGATAAGGGAAAGTGAATCGGCCCCGGCTTCTTCTGCAGATCGGGCGATTATTGTTATATCGGTCACGTTCGGCGACAACTTTACGATAAGGTGTTTGCGGGTTTTTTTTCGCACGGCTTTAACAACGCTAAAGGCAGAGTCCGGATCAACACCAAATGCAATCCCGCCGGCTTTTACATTCGGGCATGAAATATTAACTTCCACACCCGAAATTGCTTCGAGTTCATCTACCCTGGCTGACAGTTCGGCATATTCCTCAATCGACGTGCCATAGATATTAGCAAAAATTGGCGGATAAAGTGTTTGCAAAAACGGAAGCTTTTGCTTCTCGAAAACGTCGATGCCGACATTCTCAAGACCAATGGCATTTAGCATGCCACAAGGGGTTTCAACAATGCGCGGTGGCGGATTCCCTTTGGTCGGTTCCAGTGACAGCCCTTTTACGATAATGGCCCCGAGGCGATTTAGATCGACAAGGCCTTCAAATTCTCGCGCGTACCCAAAGGTTCCGGAAGCGCTCATCACGGGATTTTGAAGTTCGATGGCATCAAGCTTAACTTTTAGATCCGGTTTTTTGCTCATAAATATCTTAGTTCGCTTCGCTCACAATTGGCCTCCGGCCTGTAGGGCCTATGCCCCGGAGGGAATGATGGGCACGAAGTGAAGCTATAGCGCTATATTGGGTTTGTATTGCATCGCATTGGAAAATATCATGATCCATGAGAAAAACCAATAGAAATGAAAAACAAATCCTTACGGCCCCTTAATAAAATAGCATTGATATCCACCCCATGGCCTCTTTACAGCCGGCCGTCTATACAGCTGGGCACGCTGAAGGCATTTTTGCAGGCCCGCACATCAGACCTTCAAGTTGAATACATTTCAGGCCCGCAAGATCTTCTTCCCTACCCTACCCGTTGAAATTTCACGAGGATGCTGGTGGAAGCCTACCGGCAGACCCGGCAAGACTACCGGATGTGCCTTTTGCAATCTGAACCTTCAGTGGCACGGTTACCGCTCCAAGCCTCCGTCCCAGGTGCTATCTGAAATCGACCATCTGACGGGCCGATACCAATCGCTTTCAGTCATCATAACGGATAACGTCCTTCCCAAAAAGGGCTCAGTTGAAATATTTAAGCAAATTGGCTGCCTCAATAAAGACCTGCGTCTATTCGGCGAAGTTCGGGCAACGACGCCATGGATGGAATTAAAAATGATGCGCGATTCCGGGATGCAAAAGGTGCAGGTTGGCATAGAAGCCCTTAGCAGTCGTCTTTTAAAAAAACTACATAAAGGCACCAGTGCCATTCAAAATCTAGAAATTATGGAATCAAAGCGGTGTTCAACCATCCAAACTGGTCATATCTCTTCCCTGAAGAGATTTATCGCACATTGCCGCTTATGATTCAGGCCTACCGCGGAGACCGGGTCTACCAGAAAAAAATTTGGAAGCCGGTAAAAAAGAAGACCCTCGAGTGGCGAAAACAGTATGCTGAAATTCGCAATGGATCGGATCTTTTGCCGATCTTAAGCTTTCAGGATGGGAGAGAATTTATCATCATTCGCCAAAAGCGGTTTCAGGCCGCACCCGCCACGCACCGCCTGGTGGGCGTTTCCAGATTAATTTACTTATTTTGTCAGAAGCATCGTCCGCTCAAAAAGTCTCAGTTAATTGAAAGTCCGGGAATTTTCTTTATGGGCCAGGAGGAGGGTGTTTTTCTTTATATAATCTCCTGCAATCTGTCGAGCAACCAAGCTGGCTGCATATGTGCAAGCATTCGAAATGTTTTTTTGCTGTAAAAATCTTCCAACAATATATGCAGCCAAAAAAACATCGCCGGCGCCTGTTGGATCTTGGAGCGACTTCAGCGAATCTGCGGCATAATCAATAATATCACCTGTCCTCTTTTGAACGAAACCACCTTTTTCTCTTAATGTAACGATAAATTCTTCTATCTTAAACCGGGTCATCAATTCGATTAAATCTATCTTGTAAAAATCAAGGATGGCATCGTATTCTGCTTCATTTGCTTTGACAATATGAGCCATCATGAGTGCATCCGAAAGTTTTTTCGAAACTATCGGATAAACGATTTGGTTTCTGACTGACCTGACATATCCCTGAACATCTAATATTACATACGGATTAGAATCACTTAGTAAATTGATTGCATCCATATCAATATCCGATGGATGCAGGGCGCCAAGATGGACAGCACTTACCCGTTTGAGGACATTTGCGATTTGAGTTCGGCTTATGGGTTTGGCTTTGAAAGGCAGTCTTTGTTGTCGCCCTTCATTGTTAATATGGTTTACGAAATGAGTCGTGGTTTCAGTCTTGCCATTTAAAACCACTATGTTTTCATTTTTTAATCTGTCATTAATTTCCTGGTCCTGTCTGGCAATATTGGAAACAGCCAACGTTTCAAGGCCATGTCTTGCATAGGTAATCCCGGAATACGTCGTAACGCCACCTATTTTAAGAAATCTTAAATTTTGACCCACAATTTTATCAACGGTGGTAGATCCAACTACAGCGATGCCTTTAATCGTCATTTTATGCCTTTCAGAAGAAATAGTGGATACAGCATGTGTACATGAAATGCCATAATAATCAACCCTATTTGAATGAAAATATATTAAGCGAATTCTACTTATTCAAATGAAATTAAGATTTGAAAGCTTTTAAATCGCAGTCAAATTTGTTAGGTATAGATTCAATTTTACAGTATTTATCTACCTGAAGCCCATTTTAATTGGATAATTACAATGACGACCGCGTTTGCCCATACATTAAACAAACCGCTTTCTATTGGGAGCCGATCCATCGCAAATAGACTGGTCCTTGCCCCCATGGCTTTTCTGGGTAACATCGCATTTCGCGAGCTGGTTGAAACATTTGGGGGCTATGGATTGCTATTCACCGAAATGTGTAGCGCAAAAAGAATACCAAATGAAAACAGATATATATCATCGTATTTCAGGTGGCGGGACGAGGAGCTATCCTATTTGGTCTGTCAAATTTTTGGAGCTGATCCTACCCTAATGGCAACCGCAGCTCAGCGCATTGAGAAGGAAGGTTTTTTCGGTATCGACATTAACTTTGGATGCTCAAAGGTTTCAATCTGCCGCCAAAATTGCGGTGCGGCGATTTTAAATCAGCCGGATTTGGCTAACAAAATTGTGGCCGCGATTCGAAAAACGGTTTCTATTCCCCTTTTTGTCAAATTTCGCACCGGATGGAAGGACGACCCTCGGGCTGCCGTTGATCTGGCAAAACGATTCGAAGATGCGGGTGCAGATGCGTTGACATTCCACCCGAGGATCGCTCCGGATCGGCGATCCCGGCCGCCCAGATGGGAGTACATCGGAATGGTCAAGCAGGCAGTTTCCATACCGGTTTTTGGCAACGGCAATGTTTTTGATCAAAACGACTGTTCGAAAATGATGGCAACCACCGGATGTGACGGTGTGGCCATTGGACGCATGGCAATTGCAAGACCCTGGCTGTTTGCCGAGTGGTCGGACGCATTAAAGGTTGATCCGGACATTTATTTTCAGTCGGCCGGCCGTTTGGCCAAGCTGATGCTCAAACATTTTAATCCTGCAAAAGCCTTAAGGCGGTTTAAAAAATTTGCCTTATACTTTTCGGCCAATTTTAAATTTGGGCATACCCTTTTTAGCGGGATCCAGAATGCAGATGATATGCAGGAGGTTGAAACGGTCCTTTGCGGGTTTTTTGAAACCCCGCCGGAGACCGTATCAAGACCCAATATGAATTTTTTCAACTAATATTCAAACCTGTCTGCAATCGGTAGCTTCTTGGGGATTACATGAATTTTCAACAGGAGTCTTTATTCAACGTAAGGATTATGATAAAAGTCAGATGCCGAGGCAGTAATCAGGTTTATGACAAAAAAGTAATTCAAAAGGCAGTCAAATGGCTAATACAAATCGTCGTCTAATTCCCATAAGCTTGCAAGATGGCTTCGTAAATTTGCTGACGCCGTTGATTAAATTTTTTTCGAAATGGGGTATAAATCCAAATAGCTTTACACTCACCGGTTTAATTATCACATCAATGGCTGCGGTTGCATTCATCATGGGCCATTTACGCCTGGGAGGCTTTTTAATATTGCTTGGCGGGTTATGCGATGCAATTGATGGCAGTTTAGCCCGTTTCGCCAATAGGGCTACCCCTTTTGGTGCCCTGTTTGACTCAGCTGTGGATCGTTATTCCGAATTTATCATGTTTTTTGGTATTGTCGTCTATTTCGTTATGATAAAAGATTGGCCAACTTCAGTGGTTATTTTTTTTGCCCTGTGTGGCTCGATTATGGTCAGTTATTCCCGTGCCCGGGCTGAGAGCCTTGGATTTGATTCGAAGGTCGGCATCATGCAACGCCCGGAACGTATTGTCTTTCTCGGGCTGGGCGCATTAATACATCCTGTGGCGTTAAAATTTGCCATCTGGCTGGTAGCCATTTTTGCAAATTTCACCGCATTACAGCGAATCCGTCATGCCCATAAGCAAAGTAAAACTGAATTCGATCGCAAACCGATAACCGAACCTTAGAATTTATCTCAAAACCCCAATCTTTGGCCTGATGACAGCGTTGCTCGTCTTCCAGCATCAAATCAGGAGGGAATAATTATGAAAATTGCAATAATGGGAACCGGTGTGATGGGCTGCGGGTGGATCACCCAGTGCGCCATGAGTGGGCACAACGTCCACTGCTATGATTCCAATACCGCATCGGTGGCTTCCGTGGCCGCAAAATGCGAAAAACTCGCCGGGAAGGCGGCCCGGAAATTTAAAATCAATGATCCGGACTTTGGACTCAAAACAACGCAAAAGATAAAAACCTATGAAAAGAAAAATGACTTTATTGATGTCGCCCGGAGTTGCGATGTGTTCTTTGAAGTCATCTTTGAGGATCTGGATCTCAAATGCACGGTTCTGTCTGAAATCTTACCTCAGCTTCCCGAAAATGTCTTCTTCTGGTCCAATACCAGCAGTCTGGATATCGATGTACTGGCGGAAGCCGGCGGCCGGCCCGAAAAATCAATTGTGGCCCACGGCATGAATCCGGTTCCTTTGATGCCCGGCGTCGAAATCGTCCCCAGTGCCAAAACATCGGCAGAAACTCTGGAGTTTACCCGCAAAACTTTGCTGGACATGAAAAAGGCGCCATTTCTGGCGCCCAACATCCCCGGCTTCTGGGTTAACCGGCTTTTGTTTCCGCAAATGCTGGACGCCATTCGACTGCTCGAATTAGGGCAAATCCAGGTTGAAGATGGAGATGTGGGGTTGGCCACCTGTCTGGGGCATCCCCAGGGCGCCTTTAAATTATACGATTTTGCAAGCACGCCCACCATCTTAAGAGTCGCCCTGGAGATGTACAAGGCCTCTAACGATCCGCGCTTCTATCCGCCATTGATGCTCATGCGAATGGTGAAAAACGGGGAATACGGTGCCGGCAGCGGCAAAGGTTTCTATGACTGGAGCGACCCCCGCAACCCCAGACCCAGAAAGCTCTCTGAATATATTATTGGCACCGCTGAGGCTATGACTGAGAATGTCAAATAAAAAAGGTATACGGTACGCGGTGCAAGGTAAAGGAATTGAATCTGATATAAAACGACAGCATCCAGCTTTTATGCCGTGTGCCTTGAACCATGAGCCGTGAGCCGATCAAATTGAAGAGTGTTGGGTTCGGGATATGATGCCCGACGCCGATTCGCATTTAAACAACACGGATATGGGGCTTATCCGAAGCGACGACCTCACCTACTCTGACTGCAGTCTCGACACCCTCTTTTTTTAACCGGGCGATCAGATCATCGGCCTGGGAATCGGGTACCGCCAGCAAAAGCCCGCCGGAGGTCTGGGGATCAAAAAGCAGTTCCTTTTCTTCGGAAGATTTGTTGGCGGAAATCTCCCAGAAGCCTTCAACCATTTTTCGGTTGGCCTTGTTGCTGCCGGTGGTTTCCCCCTTCTGGCACATCCGCAGGGCGTTCGGATAAAAGGGCAGACGGTCATACATCAGGTCAATCTGGACATCACTGCCCTGGGCCAGCTCCAGCGTGTGGCCTAAAATTCCAAACCCGGTCACATCCGTACAGGCATGTATATCAAATTTTAAGGCCACTTCCATTGCCCGCCTGTTAAGCGCGGCGATCTGGGGCAGGATGGCCTCCAATTCCGGGTAGGCCAGCTTGCCGGAGCGATTGGCGTTAAAGAGCACGCCGGTCCCCAGCGGCTTGGTCAGAATCAGGGCATCACCGACCCGGGAGCCGCAGTTGGTCAGGATACGTTCCGGGTGCACGCTGCCGGTAACCGCCAAACCGTACTTGGGTTCATTATCGTCGACCGAATGCCCGCCGGCCATCGATGCATCTGCCTCCCGCACCTTGTCACTACCGCCGCGCAAAATATCCTTCAAAAGCAGCATGTCCAGTTTCTTCGACGGGAACATGACCAGATTCAAAGCCGTCAGCGGATTGCCGCCCATGGCATAGACATCCGAAAGGGAATTTGCGGCCGCTATCTGGCCGAACCAGTAAGGATCATTTACCGGGGGCGTGATGTAATCAACCGTACTGATGAGGGCAATTTCAGGCGCAACCCGATATACGGCCGCATCATCACGGGTATCGAAGCCTACCAGTAAATTCGGGTCGTTTGACAGTCCCACTCCTTTAAGCGCTTCCGACAGCTCCGTCGGACCGATCTTGGCCGCTCAGCCGCAGGTGCGCGCCAACCCCATCAGGGTCTTTTTCTTTCTGAAAATCATAATTTTCCCCTGAAATTTAAAATAGTTCTCCACAGTACATCACTTCGTACTCAAATTTAAATTGATAACGGGAAAAATGCAAATATAAAATATCGATAATTCATTTATGCAAAATAGAAAATATCTATGGTTCGAGGCACACTGAAGATAATTCTAAATGCAGAAAATGGAAGGGAACGCCTTGAATAAATAATGAGTGGAAAATTTAAAATGAACTGGGCTAAAAAAGGCAGGGTCTTTCGTATTCGCCTGCCTTATTACGAGGTAGTCTGATATATTTTATTGCTTGATCTCTTTCAAACGTGGGCCTGACCGTTTAAAAGTTCTTCGACCCAGTCCAAACCCAGTTCCAGAAGCTTGCCCCGATGGGGCCTGCCGGTTTCCGGATCGCAGCCGATCATGTCGTAGTAAAGACGGATGGCTTTGTTAAAATCCTCTTCATTAAAAATTTGAATGCCGGCATTGGCACCGTCGGGTTTGGGATCAAACAGGCGTTGCGGCAGACGGTCACTATCGGCGCTAAACCCTTCGCGGCTGTTAAAGGCGCGCGCAATCATGGTGCCGCGTTCACCGGCGCGCATCAATTCAAACAGGCTGGCCTCCCAACCCGTAATGGCATTGAGACATTTGACCATTGTCTCGATGGGCATCACGCCCCGGGGGGCATAGCCAAATACGCAAAGGCCCAAAGCATCCAGCGTGCGCCAGAAGTTTTCCAGTATTTTGTAGTTGCGCACCTTTTCCGCGCTGATCGCGGTCGCCGGCATGGGTTGATAAATTCCCAGAGGTTTGGCGGAGTTTAGCGCAAACGATTTTTCATCCACAAAGGCATTATCATGGGCCGCCGTCATATGGTCCGCCCCATAGGTGCTGACCGCAAAGCCCATCCCCACCCCGACTTTCACCCGGGGATCATGCATGGAGATTTCCTGACCCTTGACCGCAAGATGACAGGGTTTGTCTGCAAGGCCCCATTTTTTGGCCAGGCGTGTCATGCCCTCGGCCAGCAGATCGCCAAATCCTTCCCGCCGGGCAATCAGCTCCAGCAACCGGATCATTAAATCGGCATCTCCGAAGCGCAGCTCCAGACCATCCGTATCGGCCGTGGTGATAATTCCTTCCTGGAAGCACTCGCAGGCAAACGCAATGGTCATGCCCGTTGAGATAGTGTCCAGACAATAGCGATTACAGATCTCATTGCCTTTGGCGATTGCTTTTAAGTCTATAATATTCAGGTTGGTCCCCAGCGCGGAAATGGTCTCATACTCCGGCCCGCCATAACGGGAGTCCACGCCATATTTGGGATCATCCAGGGCGATGCCCCTTTTGCAGCGAATGGGACAGGCGTAGCAGCCTTTTCGTTTTTGAAGCAAAACCTCATTATAGGTATCCCCGCTGACAGCGGTGGGATCTTCCAGCTGGCTGCGCCGGAAATTATTTACCGGCAGGGCGCCCGCGGCGGATAATATCTCCGGAAATGCGGTGGTGCCGTAAACATACAGCGCTTCCCCCGCAGGGTTATTCTTAAATGTGGCCGCATAATGCTGGGCGGTTTCGCGTAAAAACGCCGGATCTTGAAACTCAAGCTTTTCGGTGCCCAGGGCCGCGACGGCGCGAACATTTTTTGATCCCATCAGCGCCCCGAAACCACAGCGGCCATTGAAGTGCCCCAGATTGTTGGTGATGTTGGCAAATCGCACCCGGTTCATTCCGGCCAGCCCGGTCTGGGCCACCCGGATTTTTTTGCTGCCCATTTCATCCCGGATGCCATCTTCCACTTCGCGGGCTCCCAGCTCTGCCAGATGGGTTGCATCTTTTATCTGGGCTTGGCCCCCGGTGACCCACAGATACACTGGTTTTTCGGCCCGGCCGCGAAATACGACGGCATCAAAACCGGCCATCTTCAATTCAGGACCAAAAAAACCGGCCGCTTCAGATTCTCCGGCCGTCCCGGTCAGGGGCGATTTGCCCACCGCGGCAAAGCGACAGGCGGCCGGCAAGGGAGCGCCGGTCATGACCCCGGTCGCTAAAACCAGAATGTTCTCGGCAGAAAATGGATCGATTTTGGCCGGCACGTTTTGCATTAAATAATGATAGCCAATTCCGCGCCCGCCCAGGTAAGATCGGTAGAAAGCCTCGTCCTGTTCCTCAACCTCAATTTTTTGATTGCTCAGATCAACATGCAAAATTTTACCCGTATAACCGTATGGCATGATTATTCCCCTTCCCCGCCGTGGTTTAAATCCTCGTTTATATGAGTAAAGGACTATAAAATAATATCGTTCGTCTGTCAAAAGCTTGTTCAGGATTTGAGCCGCCAACCATCAACACGCGTCCGGACTTGAAAGATCCTATCGACGGCTTATTTTTATTCAGGCATTAACGACCTAAATTGAGCGATTAGTGAAACAACGTGACCCAAACGCTAACGATGGGAGCATAAAATGCAACAGGATTTAGAGGCTCTAAAAAACAGGTTAAAACAGCTGGATGACGAAATTGATGAAGTCAAAAGGCGCATGCCGGCTCACTCCGTCAAACCGCCGATTATGACGCAACTGTTTGAACTCGAGGATGAAAGGGACTTAATTGAAAAGCAAATCATTCAGCTTAATAAAGACAAGGACTAATGATTCGGTAGATCGTGTCAGATTAGAATTATACGGATTGAGATACCGCTTGAGCGATATCGGTGAAGGCCTTGGTGACCGCTGAATTCGTGTGCGCTTCCTGATAACAGGCTCCTGAATCACCGCAGGCAACAACATTGAGATCAAAAGGTATTCTGCCCAGAAAACGAACGCCCATTTCTTGGGCGGTTCTTTCACCGCCGCCGGCCCCGAAAAGGTCGATCAGTTCACCGCAATGCGGGCAATTTAAGCCACTCATATTTTCGATCATTCCGAAGATATCCATCTTAACCGTCTTGCAGAAGTTAATGGATTTGCGCACGTCAGCTAAAGCCACCTCCTGCGGGGTGGTGACAATAATTGCTTTGGCATCAGAAATCATCTGCGCGATCGTCAGCGGTTCATCGCCGGTGCCGGGCGGAGAATCAATTACCAGAAAATCAAGATCTCCCCATTCGACGTCACCGATAAATTGCCTGATGGCGGAATATTTCAAAGGGCCGCGCCATATGATCGCGTCATCTTTGCCGGGCGTAAATGATTCGATGGATATGGCACTCAGATTATCAGAGTATCGCAGCGGGTTGAGTTTTTTATTCTGAGTCAGCTCCGGCATGCCGTTTATCCCGAGCATGCGCGGCACATCCGGGCCGTGCAAATCAACGTCCATTATCCCAACCTGATGCCCGTTTTTGGCCAGCGCAATCGAAAGATTTACAGATGTACTCGTTTTACCAACGCCGCCTTTGCCGCTCATGACAATAATTTTATTTTTTATTTTGTCCAATGTTTTTTTTACCGCAGCATCTTTTTCGTCCTGTTCTTTCTGGGGATCCGGCGGCATGTTACCTTGAATTTCAACCATTTTCATATCTCCCATTTAAAAATCAACCAGATTGGTTGATTTTTAGTCTTATAAATCCTGCTTAAGTCATTTTGCAGCCCAATCGGTCATTCGCAGAGTTTGAAGTAAATATTTACAGGATTGAACCCCATTTAACGGGTTTTTTACAGCCAGACCCTGTAAAGCGCTTTTATGGAAATATACTCAAAAATCCAAATTAAGTGTCGGCCCAGATATTGTCAAGCGGCTTCTCAATTAAAAACAGCGGTTATTATGAATTATTTTTTTGATGAAGATTACGATTTAGGCGGTGGTCGGGTTGTGGCGGTTGTTGGATCTTTTGGCCCCGATAAATGCTGTCCAATGTCATATGACGATAATAATATCATCGTGATCATACCGGCTAATTAGTTATCCGATTATAAAATATGTCACCCTCGTTTGCTGTTGATCAAGGTAACCTGGTCGTTTAAGGTCCAAAAATCATAGATCACACCGATGGCTAAAAACCCGCCGGTCAGCAGGTATAAAATTCCGGTTATCCATTTGCGCATGTACATTCGGTGAATCCCGAACAAGCCTAAAAAAGTCAGCAATATCCAGGCCATATTATAGTCTATTCTGTCGATTGTGAATCTCAAATCGGCCTTACGATCCATAGAGGGAATCAAAAAAAGATCGACGATCCAGCCGATAAACAGCAAGCCCAGGGTAAAAAAATAAAGGGTCCCCAGTACCGGATAGCCATAATAGAATCGATGGGATCCTGTGAATCCAAACAGCCATAATATATAACCGATTGTTTTACGATGCGTATCTTTATTTATATTCAAAATTTACCTCCTCTGTCCTTTCTTAGAAGCAAAATATATCCATAAATGATCATATTCAGGCCGACAACGACACCTCCCAGGACAAACTGAACTTTGCGATTAAGACCCGCGGGATAAAGAATCGACAGCAGGTAATGTCCCACAAAGTCACCGCCGTAACCCGCATCCCCGCCTTTTAGGCGCAGCCAATTTTCCAAAGGCGTCAGCGGACAGATTCTACCTGAAAATTCTATCCAGGCCGCCCATACTGCCGCCGGCAGATGTAAGTAGAGAATCCTGCGCCACCAGATCGCCAGCAGCGCACCCAGCACCGAAAAAAACACAAAAATGATATGAATGACAACCACAAAATCTGCGAATAAATGATAGGGCATGTTCATCTGTCTAAAAACGGTGACATTGGATATATGCACAACCCACTAACGCGCTCCGGCCCATCAGGGGTTGCGGCCGGCTGCGGGCGGAACCCCTGACGGGACCAGAATATGTTTGAGCTGGTTGCATAATGGCTTCCAGGCAAAAGCTGTCTGACCCCTCAATTAGTCATTCCGTCAACTTGTTGTTTATTTTTCAGTCGCAGCAAGCTTCAAGCGCACAAAGAGCCAGGGGGCACCCAGGCCGGCCCAAAGGCCGACCAGCGCATAACGCACAACTCGAAACACCCAATCCGGCTCCAGCCCTGCAAAGTCGCTGCGCAGTCCCATCCAGATCCCGAAAAGAACCAGCATACCCGCGACATAACGCATCAATTTTTTCAAAAGGCCTGCCCCGGTGCAAAATCGAATCCAGCGACGTTCCAGAATGATTCCCGAACCAAACCCCAACAACACACCGCAGGCGCTTAAGGCGTAAGGTGAACCCTTCGGATTTACCAGAATAAACACAATGGGTAGTAAAACTGCGGCTGTAATTTGATAGATGACCCCTTTTTGAACCAGCCAAGCTTCAACATGAATGGCGAAGCGCAGGTATAAAATCAGCAACATGGCCCCTAAAAAATAGCCGCCGAGAAGATCGGTCGGGAAATGCACCCCCAGATAGAGGCGTGACAGCGGAATTCCAATCATCAAAAAACCGGCGATAATCAACAACCAGCGGCGCCTGAACTGCGAAGCCAGATAGCCCCAGACGACCACCGCGCTCTGGGTATGGCCGCTGGGCAGCCCACCGCCTCCGGCATGCACCAGCGCCCTGACCCGGGGATCATATTGAAAAGGCCGCGGCTGGGCAGCAAGCACCTTGGCGATGGCGTTCACATAGGCTGAGATCAAAAAAAGAACCAGCAGCCTGGCACCGGTGCGTCGGTCAACACACCAATAGATGACCGGCATGAAGATTAAAAAAAATTCAAGCTCTCCTAAAAAAGTCAGGCTCTTGAAGGGCAAATCAAAGGTCGGACTGTATTGCTGAAACCATAAAACCACCTGTATGCCCCAATCTAAAATATCTTCCGGCTTCAACATAGCTGCTGCTCCAAACGGCTTTGCGGGTCAAATTATTTTATTCTTTGCTATACGTTCGTTGGCGGTTGTCAGTCGCCCGCTGCGCAATCATTGCCACACACAACGGAGAACAAATAACGGACCCTGAATACATTTATTCAGTGGGCAGCCACTGTATCACCTGCCTTTTAAAATCAATATTATATTGAAAATTTTTCAAAAAATTCATGCCCAGCAGACCATTATAGGGTACCGGCGGCCCTTCATGGTTGATAATCAGCACCTTTGCTTTATTCACTTTCCGCGGACCAACTTTCAGATAGCTGACCTCCCCTAACTCTGAGTAGATGCGCTGCCCACCGACCACCTGCGGCAGCATCTTTTTAAGTGCAATAATATTCAGTTGGTCGGCCAGACCGCGGAACACCACCGTATGGGATGCGCCGGTATCCAGCACTAACAGGGCCTCTACTTCAATACCTTTATTCCCAATCGTAACCGGCACAAAAATCCGGTTTCCTTGAATGGTGACGGGGGTTTCCAGTACTTTCTGTTTGGCAAGCTGCGCCTCTCGTTTTCTTTGGGCTTCTTCTTTTTCAGCTGCCTGTTGCAGCTCCAGCTCCATCTGGCGCTGCCTTTCAAGTTCCAGTTCTTCCTGCTGCTGCTGTTCCTGTTCGAGCCTGGAATTCCTTTCCTCCGCCGGCAAATGGTCATACTTTTCTTTGTAGACATTAACCTGATCCACGTATTCCGGGGGGACTTTGCTTAAGTCATCAACATAAAATATGCCCCCATCCTTATCCACATACTTATAAAACTCCGCCTGTAAAGCCAATGGATAGATCAAAATGAGCAAAATGAAGATGATATTGATGGAAAACCAAATTCTTTTAAGCGACATCGTTAACTCCAGCTGATCTGTTTGAATGTTTTAGAGGTCTGAGTCGTTTGAACCGTCTGACACCTGCCGCCAGTGGGTAATGGAGTTGGCATAATAAGTTAAGACATCAATTTCTTCGGGTACCGCCGTATAAATTCCTTCTGACTCCCGAACCAGCTTTCTCAATTCTAACATATTCAAAGCGCTTAAAATGGACTCGACCCGATTGCGGGGTGAAACAGACACATGGGCCCCCCGCCCCTGGAGTTCTTCGATAAGTTGATTCACCCGCGCCTCCACCTCAAAAGCACCCAGACCCTTCTGACGGGATTCCAGCATCACCGTCGCCACCAGGGGGATGGGAAGAGCCGGCACCACGTGCTGGATGGCACCCATGAGCTGATGGGCAAGTTTTTCGACGTTTAAAAACCGATCCGCACGCTCCAATTTTCCAAAGTTGACACCATTCTCCCGACAATATTCCCGGACGGAAACATGCTGACCAAAGTTGACATAGGCATAGCCAAATCGCTGCCAGCGACTCAATGTCATCAGTATCAGACTTTTCCAAATGAAACCCGTCATGGTCTTGATCACAAACCAATTGCTCCGTTTTTCGGCTTCGGGATCCAATTCTCGCAACAGGCTTCGATCTTCCAGGGTTCTATCATAATTTACCCCCACGGGTATAAATACAATATCTCTATCATTGTCGGGATCATAACTGCGTAACATATAATCTAGAAAGCCCAGCTTGGGCGGCCTCAGGAGTCCGTCACGACTTAACCCGCCCTCCAAAAATACCGCCTGGCACACGCCCTCTTTGGTAGCCATATGAACATATCGCTCCAGAACACACCGATATAATGGGTTCCCGGAATTGCGCCGCACAAAAAATGCACCCATGGCCCTGATAAGGGTTTGCAGGGGCCAGATCTTAGCCCACTCCCCGACCGCATAAGACAGGGTTGTTTTTTCCGCGGCCAGAAAGGCAATCAGGACATAATCCATATTGCTGCGGTGATTGATAACAAATACGACGGTGGATTCGGGGTCAATCGATGTAAATTGATCATTATCGACGAGACCAATGCGCACGCGGTAAAGTAGCCGCGCAATTTTTTTGGCCATCCAATATCCAATCCGAAAATAAAGATACGCATTAAATGACGGCACGATTTCTCTGGCATAGGTCATCACTTCTCGCTGAACAATTTCCCGGGGACAATCGCGTTGGCGTGCGGTTTCTTGAATGGCTTCAACGACTTTCGGATCGTAAACCAGACGATCGATCAAAACCTGTCGTTTGGTAAGTTGAAACGGCTTGATTTGAATATCCAGGCGAGAGCTGATTTCATCGATCACGCGATTGATCCGCCGTCGTATAAACCAGCGTGAACTGGGAATCAGGACCCGTTCCAAAACTGCCCATGCACATACGGCCAATAAAAGTACAAAAAGCCAGATCGATATGGTGACTTGACCACTCATGGGACTATCCTTTCTTTATGAATTAAGGGCCACCTCCAAAATCTGCAAAAAACGAATTCCGCGGATGAAAAAAACAATGGGTGCGCATATCCTCAAATGCAGTCGCATCTTGACGAATCGACAACGGCGTGAAATAATTACGTATAAAAATTAAGCAGCAGCTGATCATCAGATCTGGTATTTCCAATTCAGTCTGGCGGTGCGAATTGCTGATTAAATGGTATTATAGGGCACTCAGGTGAGAATTCAAAGGAGTTTTTATGGGAAACGCAAACTCCGAAGATTTCAAGCAGAACGCGTCAGCCAACTACAACGGTTCGGCTGAAAAAGAGAAAA
>Ga0255055_10000629_pt1 | contig 26941 bp, 19 predicted proteins | sample JV7_2_27_MG_FD_188633 | JGI IMG/M metagenome (GOLD analysis project Ga0255055, IMG submission 188633) | Seawater microbial communities from Jervis Inlet, British Columbia, Canada - JV7_2_27 | ecosystem: Environmental > Aquatic > Marine > Inlet | place: Canada: British Columbia | collected...
AATATTTCCTCAAAGAATATGAGGACCACATCAAGGAGCATCGCTGTGCCGGGGCGGTGTGCGATTCGATGGTCATCTCCGCCTGTCAGCATGCCTGCCCGGCCGGCATTGATGTGCCCAACTATGTGGCCGCCATCGCCGAAGGGGATTACGCAAAGTCCGTTGAGATCATCCGGGAACGCAATCCGTTTCCGGCGGTCTGCGGGCGTATCTGTATCCACCCTTGCGAATACAAATGCCGGCGGGGGGAGCTCGACCAGCCGGTTGCCATTCGGGCTCTCAAACGCGTAGCTTCGGACTGGTATTTTGAAAATATCGGTCCGCAAAGAGAACCGTTTGCGGTAACCCGCCCCCAAAAAGTCGCCGTGGTCGGCGCCGGCCCGGCCGGCTTAACCTGCGCCTATTTTCTGGCCAAAATGGGTTATCAGGCCACGGTTTTCGAAGCCCAGCCCGTGGCGGGCGGCATGCTCGGCATTGCGGTACCCGAGTTCAGACTGCCGCGCCAGGTGATCGAAGAGGAGATCCAGTATATTCAAAACTGCGGGGTTGAAATCCGCTACAACTCACCCATTGACGCCAAACACACCTTTAACGACCTGCTCAATGAGGGCTTCAGTACCGTTTTTATTGCCGCCGGAGCCCAGGCCAGCAAACGAATCGGCATCCCCGGCGAAGAAGAGGGCCTCGAGGGCCTTTCCTACGGTCTTGATTTTTTAACCCAGGTCCGTATGGGGAAAAAGGTGCCTCTGAGCGGCAAAACGGTGATTGTCGGCGGAGGCAATGTGGCCGTGGACGTTGCCCGCACCGCTTTAAGAACCGGTGCCCAAGAGGTGCAGCTATATTGTCTGGAACCTCGTGATGAGATGCCGGCCTGGGAAAAAGACGTGGAAGAGGCCATCGATGAGGGCATCGTTATTAATCCCGACCTGTCGCCAAGTAAAATCACCTACCAAAAGGGGCACGTGACCGGAATTGAATTCACGCGCTGCATCTGTGTATTTGACGATGAGGGGTGCTTCAATCCAACCTGTGATCTCGACGACACCCGGTTTGTGGATGCCGACAATGTGATTATTTCCATCGGCCAGGCGGCCGACATGTCCTTTCTAGACGCCGACAGCAAGCTGGAGCGTGAACTCTGGGGTGCGCTGGTGGTAGACACCAACACGCTGGCCACCAATGTACCGGGCGTTTTTGCCGGCGGGGACTTTACCACCGGCCCGACTTTTGTGATCCGCGCCATTGCATCCGGCAGACGTGCCGCCATTGCCATCGACAAATACCTGGGCGGTGACAAGAGTCGCGTGTATATCCCGGATGAAAAGTCTCCCAGGCATACGGGCACCAAACTGGCGCTTGAAAAAGAAAGTATGGAAGACAAACCCCGGGTCGACGTCGAGTTCGCGGATGCCGAAGAACGCATAAAGGATTTCCGGGAAGTTGAAAAAGGATTTAGCGAAGAGGAGGCCTATCGCGAAGCCATACGCTGCCTCCGCTGTGATCTGGAAAAAGAGGAGAATGGGATATGATTCGATCCATAACGCAAAAAAAGCCGGAAAAAGAAATTGAGCGCCTTCTGAAGGGACTCAACCGGATTTTCATCATTGGGTGCGGGACCTGTGTGACGCTCACACGCACCGGCGGTGAGCCGGAAGTGCGCGCCATGCAAGAAGAGCTGTCCGCAAAAGGTAAGATGGTCACCGGTCAAACGGTGGTTCCGGTGGCCTGTGATAATTTGACCCGCGAATTTCTAAGCGATTTCGGCGAGCAGATCGACCAGGCCGATGCCCTGCTGATCATGACCTGTGCCTTTGGCGTTCAAACTATTGCCCGGCAATTAAAAAAGATGGTGATTCCGGCCCTGGACACCCTGTTTATCGGCAAAGAAACCGGCGTGGGCTTATTTGATGAGATCTGCACCCAGTGCGGCACCTGCATCATCGGGGAAACCGGTGGCATCTGCCCAGTGACCAACTGTCACAAAGGCCTTGTCAACGGGCCCTGCGGCGGAACCAACCACGGCAAATGCGAAATTGACGTGGCCAAAGACTGCGTCTGGACCTTGATTTATAATCGCCTCCAGGAACTGCAGCGATTGGATTCCATGCGAAGATATCAAAAACCCCGCAATCACCAGGGAGAGCCCAAGCCGGGTAAATTCAAGCTTCCTGAAGCTTGAATTTAGTTATTGGTTATAGGTTATTCGTTAATGGGTAAAAAAAGAAAGATAAATGAATTTCCGTGGTATATCGATGGACCGAAAATAGAAGGGAAGTTTTACGATGGCAACCAAATTTAAAGAGGCTCTTGAATCCGGTAAATTTGTGGTCACCAGCGAGGTTGCGCCCCCCAAAGGGACAAACCTTGAAAAATTTATACACCATATCGATCTTCTAAAAGATCAGGTCGACGCCATGAATGTCACCGACCATCAGAGTTCGGTGATGCGCTATCCTTCTCTGGGCGGTTGCCTTAAGGTCAAAGAGCGGGGGGGAGAAGTCATTTTGCAGATGACCTGCCGCGACCGCAACCGGCTCGCTTTGCAGGCCGATCTTCTGTTTGCATCGCATATGGGAATTCAAAACGTATTGTGTTTAACCGGCGACTCGATCATCCTGGGCGATCACAAGGATGCCAAAAGCGTTTTTGACCTGGATTCCAGCCAGCTCCTGGAAACCGTCCGGGTTTTGGAAAGTGGCAAAGATCTCGGCGGCAACGAACTGGACGGTGCGGTTTCGTTCTGTGCCGGGGCCATTGTCACGCCCGAGGCCGACCCGCTTGAACCGCAGCTGATTAAATTTGAGAAAAAGATCGAGGCCGGGGCCGAATTTATTCAGACCCAGGCGGTTTATGATCTGGACAAATTCAAAGAATTTATGGATTACGCCCGGCAGTTTGATATAAAGATTCTGGCCGGCATCATTCTGCTGACATCCGCCCCCATGGCCCGTTTCATGAATAAAAACATCGCCGGGGTATTCGTCCCTCAGGATCTGATCGATGATATGGCATCGGCACCCAAAGGGCAGGCCATAACCAAAGGCATCGAAATTGCCGGTCGCATGATCAAACGCATTCATGAAGAAAAGATGTGTGACGGTGTGCACATCATGGCCATCGGCAAAGAGGAATTGGTGCCGGATATCATGCAGGCCGCAGGAATAATTTAGGTCAATTAACCGTATTCATCTATCGGAACTATTTCCTAAATCGAAACTCACAAAGATTAGATTTTGAATATCGAATATCGAACAAGGAATTTCGAACAGCAGAAGTTTTTAAAAGAAATAAGACAATATTGATGAACTCGTAAAAAGTCTGCCAAGCTGTCATTGCGAGCGTAGCGAAGCAATCTCTATCAATCTGGGTCTCTGAAATCATGTGATTGCTTCGTCACTTCGTTCCTCGCAATGACCGGCGATAGGACTTTTTACGAAACCATCAATATTGTTCACCTCGACATTCTGCGGTTCTGCGGTTTACAATAAACGACTTGCAGTCTTGATAAAAATTACCTGTTTTAGCAAGCGATGGTTTAACATACTAGGGAACCCTATTCTTTTCTTCACCCACTAACCCCTTTCGCGTGTCATTCCAGGATACCAATTTGTTTGGGCCTGTTATCTTTTTTGAGAAACAAATCCCGAGCCCCCAATTCATGACTAAATCAGTAACACTCTTTACACTCCAGCCCCTTTTTTGCTATTTAGAGCCTGACCACAAAATCAATACTCTATTCAATGGCGAATACATGATACCAAAAATACAATTCGGGAAATCGGTTGTCATGGGTCTGCTGATGGTTTTCCTGATAATGGCAGGCGTTCCAACAAATCTGTCTGCCCAAAATCCTCAATCACCTGTTTCGCTGAAGGTTGCGCTATTGCCAATTTTAGATACCCTGCCCTTCCACGTCGCCCAGGCGAAGGGCTATTTTGACAGGCGTGGTGTGACCGTCACCGCCGTGCCGGTGGGCAGCGGCCTGGAAAGAGATCAGCTCATGCAGTCCGGCGCCATTGACGGCATGCTTAACGAAATGGCCACGACGGCCAATTTCAATCGGGAACGGATCCAGGTACAGATTATTTTATCTGCCCGTAAAGCCTATCCGCATTATCCCTTATTTCGCGTTTTAGCGGCACCCGGCAGCGGCTTATCTTCCGCGACAGATCTGAAAGGGATTCCGATCGGCATCTCAAAAAACACCATCATTGAATACGTAACGGACCGATTGCTGGCGGCCAACGGGTTGACCCCGAATCAGATTGTTAAAAAATCTGTCCCGGTCATTCCCGAGCGCTATCAATTATTATTACAGGGCCGGCTCAAAGCAGCTACCCTGCCGGATCCGCTGGCCAAAAGCGCTCTTGAAGCCGGTGCCCGTGCGGTGATCGATGATTCGACCCATCCGCAATACAGCGTCAGCGTGTTGAGCTTCAGCATTCAGGCCTTGACAGCCAAAACGAATGCGGTTCGTCAATTTTTAAAGGCCTGGAATCAGGCGGCACGGGATATCAACGCCGACCCGGAATCGTATCGCAGCCTTTTGCTTCAAAAAATCCGGGTCCCGAAAAACATTCAGCAAACATACGCTATTCCTCCTTTCCCTTTTCGGGAGATCCCCAGTGCCGAACAATGGGCCGACGTCATGAACTGGATGGTGTCTAAAGGGCTTTTAAAAACACCCATCCCCTATAAGCATTCCATTACAACCGATTATCTGCCATGAGGGAGGAAAAAATACCGGAATCTCGCCCCGCTTCGCGGGATGAAGCGTCTAATTTTATGACACCAAGGGGCTCCTCATGAAAATTAATGAGAATATGAAAGCCTCCGACTCGTGCAAAATCCAGGAAAAACACCGCCAGATGATTGCAATCAACGAGCTAACCTTTGCCTACAGCGGACAACCGCCTCTTTTTCAGGAGTTCGGCTTGCATGTCGGCCGCGGTGATGCGCTTTCCATCATCGGACCTTCAGGCTGCGGCAAAACCACCCTCTTGTATTTATTGGCCGGCTTGCGGCACCCCCAGTCGGGCAGCATTATCATCGACCACAAGCCGATTTCCCGTCCCCGGCCCCGCAGCGGACTGGTGCTGCAGGATCACGGTTTATTACCCTGGCAAACGGTAAGAGAAAATGCCCGTCTGGGCCTTACCATCTGGGGATTTTACGGATCCGACGGCCGGCATGCCCCGGCGGATGAACCGCTGGTTACGGATGAGGCCGATCAACGGGTGGATGCCTGGCTCAAAAAACTGGGAATTGAGGGTCTGCGGGACCAGTATCCGCTGCAGCTATCCCGCGGGCAGCGTCAACGAACGGCCATCGCGCGCACGCTGGCAATGAAACCGGATCTGCTGTTGATGGACGAACCCTTTTCAGCATTGGATGCCCCCACGCGCGAAGATCTGCAGAACTTTATCATCAATTTACATCATGAATCGGATCTTACCTATGTGATTGTCACCCACGATATAGAGGTCGCTGTCCTTATGGGCAAAAAAATATTGGTTTTACAAAAGAGGTGCAATCAGGAGACCCAAATCATTGACAATGCCTTATTAGGTCTCAAGGATTGCCGCCGGCAGGATGAATTTCAGCAGAAATGTGAAGATTTACGCAAATTGCTGGGATCACCGGCATGAGCCGCAGATTAAATATACGTGGAGCCCTCATCGGTTTGATGATGTTTTTTGCAATCTGGCAGGTGCTGGCCTGGATTATCCACCGGCCCATCATGCCCTCACCGGTTCAGGTGCTGCCCATCTTCGGCGTCAGTTTATTCGGTAATCTGGGAATTCACTTTTTGGCCAGCACCGCTCGCGTCCTGGCGGCCATCGGACTGGCAGTCGTCACCGCTGTGCCCATCGGGCTGGGACTGGGGCAGATTCCCAGGGCAAATCGCATCTTCGCGCCTCTGATTGCCATTGTCTATCCGATCCCTAAAATTGTGTTTTTGCCGGTCATCTATGTTTTAATGGGCATCACCGATATTTCTAAAATTTTTCTGATTGCTATCATCATTTTTTTCCAAATTCTGGTTGTGGTCAGGGATGAGGCCGCAAATCTGCATCCGGAATTGATCCTGTCGGTGCGTTCGCTGGGTGCCGGCCGCCGGGCGCTTTTCCGGTATGTTTACTTTCCGGCATCCCTGCCGGCAATGCTGACCGCGCTGCGCGTGTCGGTTGGTACCGCCATCGCGGTGCTGTTTATCGCCGAGCAGTCTTTAACCACCTATGGTTTGGGATATTATATCGTTGTCGAAACTTACCAGGTGCTGCGATATCCTGAGATGTATGCCGGTATCCTGGCCATGAGCCTGCTGGGTCTGGCCCTGTATTTTGTTATTTACAATCTGGAACTAAGGGTAAACCGCTATCGAGCGGAATAACACAAATGAACTACCCCGCAGCAGAGCTGCGAGGTATCAAAATGAATTTTTATCTTATTAACCCCGATGCAAAGCATCGAGGAATTCTTTTGATTAAACGCCAGCTATTCTTGAACCGCAGAACCGCAGCCTGCGACGAGCTCAGTCGAGTCGAACAAGGAACCGCAGAATATCGAAGTAAGACACATGGTCTCGGGATCTAAAAACTTCTGCGGTTGGATATTCCTTGTTCGAAATTCGATATTCTTTTCTATATAAATATGAACACGAAAAACGCTGAGAACAAATCAAAGAGCGGTGCCTGGATGCTGGCGGTTCGGCCCCGCACACTACCTGCCGCGATTGCGCCGGTGGTACTGGGATCGGCAATGGCGATCGCCGATAAGCATTTCGCGTGGCTTCCGGCCGCGGCTGCTTTAATGGTGGCATTACTTCTGCAAATCGGCGTCAATCTGGCAAATGATTATTTCGATTCCGTGAAGGGCATCGACACGCCAGACCGCCTGGGGCCGCCCCGGGTGACCCAGAGCGGGCTTATTCCGGCTGAACAGGTAAAAAGCGGGATGATTCTCACAATGGGCGTAAGCCTGGTACCGGGTATCTACCTGTTAATCGTAGGCGGGTGGCCTGTTTTCCTGACCGGAATTGCCTGTATCTGTGCAGCGCTGGCCTATAGCGGCGGGCCCTACCCGCTGGCTTCCCATGGACTCGGTGACCTTTTTGCTTTTATATTTTTCGGCCTGGTGGCGGTTTGCGGTACCTATTATGTCCAGGCGCTGCATTTAAACCCGATGGTCCTGTTAATGGGGGTGATCGAAGGGCTGCTGATCACGGCCATTCTGGTGGTCAACAATCTAAGGGACATCCATACCGATCGTCAGACCGGCAAACGCACCCTGGCGGTCATGATCGGTGAACGCGCATCCAGGATTGAGTACCTGCTGTTGCTCGGCACGGCATACGCCATTCCCTTCATCCTCTGGCTGGGGGGACGCAGTTCGGCCTGGGTGATCCTGCCGATCGTTTCTTTGCCGCCGGCGCTTTCTTTGATGCGCCGCGTCTGGTCAGGTTCAGGCGGGGCGATCCTAAATCAGGCTCTGGCAAACACCGCCAGATTGGCACTGCTTTATAGTTTGCTCTTATCAATCGGCCTGATCCTCGCTTTCGGATAACGTAGGCTTGCTGAACACCTCACTTGTACTTTTCTGAAAAACACCTTTATCGAGGACGAGGACGATTGTTATGCAACGTTTATCCGCTTCGTACTCGTCGTCGTCCTCGTCCTCGTTATCTAACAGCATTTGAGAAACGACTATTTGCATCCACGAAAATATTGTAAATTATTTCTGGGACATGACAATAGAACCCATCTCAAAAATGTGGATCAGGGTTCATGGCAAGGCGCGGTTCGGCGAAAAAGCGGAGCATACACGGTAGTATGTGAGCATTTTGAGCCGATCCGATGAACTCCTTAATATTCATAAAAATAGATGTGAAATCCCGCTTTCGCGGGGCAACACCGCCATGGGCACTTAGACGCTTTTTTTGAGATGGGTTCTAGTAGTCCCAGGGAGAAGCATCCCCAGTCACCGGCGGAGAGGAGAGGCTTTTCAGAATACTGGGGTCCTTTTCAATTTGATTGAGAAAGAACGTATCTTCCCGGGAGATAATTTCTGCATTCAGCTTTTCGCCCCAAAGAAGCAGGCCCCCTTTTAGAGAGGTTCCATTTCGATGGTGAGCGGCCAAAATGTCCTGATCCTGTTTTGAAAGAACCAGGGTCGTCCCCGAAAAGGATCGGGCTCGAATGACAAGCGGCCTTGGACCCAGACGCTCCCATGACAATGCCAGGTCTCGAAAATATGATTTCCCAACGCTGAAGACACCATGGCGTTCTGCCCATTGTTTTGGTAGCGAAAAACGCAATGGGATTTTCCCCCCGGCGGGCCCCACAATTTGAGGCCTTGTGACTGGCGGGAACCCGTCAGGGACCAAAATTATCAAGCCGGATGGAGGGCCGAAATATTTATCGGAAAGCTTTCTTAACGGAATCGGTCTGCCTTTGATTTTGCCTTCCTCAATCAATCGATTGATCCGCATAATTACCAGGTTCGCAAAGACATAACTGCCCGGATCGGTATACGGATGCCAGCCGTCCCAGGTAAGCTCTTTCCTGGAGAAAAATGTTTGACGGGCACCTTCATCGTAAAAAATGCTGTAGGGATATTTGACAAGTGCTGTAAAAAGGCGATTTGCGGGAAATATATGAACATTCGGATAGCGGGCGGCGAGATTTCTTAAGTGGCGGCTGAGCTGCTGGTATTCCTCATAACAAAGTTTTTTGGGCCTGGGTTTACTGTTCTCTATGCGGTATTCTTTGGGCGGTTTGCCCCCGGTGCAGTCAATTAGATTTTCAAAAAAAAGATCCCCCAGAAGAACCGTCGGTCTGTAATCATCTTTTTTGGCATAGGATTCATTTCCCTTTTCGGAGCAGTCATAAAGTTCACTCTCACAATCCAGCGCCAGACCGGACACCAGGGTATCAAGCACTTTTTTTTTGTCGCTGGTATATTCCAGAACTTTCATATCGTGATAGGTAGCATCCAGCGCTAATACCAGGCCGGGCCGCCTGCTTTTATAATAAAATTTGGCCGTTTTTTGGTAGGAGGCCGGAAAGTACCAGGGAAATACATGCCCATTATTGCCCAGGCACAGCTGATCGGCCACAATCTCAGAAGCCGAACGGGCCATAAGGCCATGCGAGACAGAGGACCCCAGCCCCATAACGGGTCCCATCCGGGGCAACTCCCGGGCCAAATCGGGATCTTCCCGGCAGTAGGATGGAAGTTCATTACCCGATGCGACATGCGCTGAGGGTAACAAGATCATGAAAAGGCAGAAATACAAATATTTGATGATAAACAACCTCCTGTCTTTAGCCGTTTTTATCACAGATTTAGATCGGTAGCCAAACAAAAAAATGCGGTGCAGCACCCCTATATAGTATGCGACTGAAATTCCAGTGGGAAGGCTTGTTCGAATTTATTTTTTAACGGGAAGCACCCTTACGAAGCCCCCTATATTTTAGGCGGCTGACCCGCTTTTCCCTTGACAGGAACATGCGTATCCATTGTAATACAGCTGTCATTTCAAGTCCCTTTAACTCTGCCTCAAAAAGCCTCTCATAAAACCATTGACAAGGTATTCAAGGGCAAGTTCTCATATTCACAGGGGAAGTCGGTCAACGCGTATGTCTAAAAAAACTTTAAAACCGGATTATCTTTTTCTAGAAAAACTCGAAGCGACCGGACCGTTTTATGCGAGCGCATGTTATCAATGCCGAAAATGCACCAACGGGTGCCCGGTCACCTTTGCCATGGATCTGTTACCGGATGAGGTGATCCGGTTGGTGATATTAGGGCAGAGGGAAATGGTCTTGCGCAGTCATACCATCTGGGTATGTTCGGCATGTGAAACCTGTACCACCCGCTGCCCGAATGAAGTCAAAATATGCGAACTTATGGATTGCCTGAAAGAAATGGCGGTTCAAACAGGCATCCCCGCACCTCAACCTCAGATTCTTACTTTGCACGAAACGTTTCTGGCCAATGTAAAACACCGGGGGCGTGTTTTTGAGACAACTTTTCTCCCGACGTATTTTCTCAAAAGCGGCGAGCTCTTGCAAAAATGGCATACGGGGACGTGGCGGGATGAGATGAAACTGAGTTGGCACATGACTCGCAAAGGACGCTTTCCTCTCTTTCCCAAAACAATCAAAGGAAAAAAAGAAGTTCGCAAAATTCTGGATCGTCGCAAACAGAAATAGAATTCGTCATGAAGGTATCCTATTATCCCGGCTGTTCACTGGAAGGTACAGCAAAAGATTATGCTGAATCTATATTGGGAATTTGTGCTTCCTTGGATATTCAATTGGAAGAAATTCCCGATTGGAACTGTTGCGGGGCCACCGCCGCCCATAGCATAGATCAGCAGGCCAGCATCGAGCTGGCCGGTCGTACGTTGAATTTGGCCACCAAACTACCGAATTCAGACATGCTGGTTCCTTGCCCCATGTGTTTTAATCGTCTAAAGACAGCTGCCCGGGCTCTAAATCAAGATTCTGCTTCCCGTTACGGTATCCATCTTAAAGCACCTTTGCCGCAAATATGGGATCTGGCGAATTTCTTTGCAACACAGGAAATGCTTCAAACCGTGGCAGAGCACATAAAAAAACCTCTCGAAGGCTTAAAGGTCGTTTGCTATTACGGCTGCATGGCCAACCGACCACCGGAGATTACAGAAGCAACCGACTTCGAAGATCCTCAAGCTTTGGACCGTATCATTCAGAACCTGGGTGCAACCGCAATCCCCTGGCCCTACAAAACCGACTGCTGTGGAGCCAGTCAGGTGCTTTCGCGCCCAGACATTGTTTCTCAGCTGGTGGGCAAACTATACGATATGGCCCAGCGCGTCGGCGCCCAGGCCATTGTCGTATCCTGCCAGATGTGTCAGGCCAATCTGGATATGTATCAGGGTAAGATCGGAGCGGATTGGGGAAAACAATTTTCTTTACCGGTTTATTATTTCAGCGAGCTGATCGGGCTGGCATGTGCTGTCAAAGGTCTACCAAATTGGCTCTCCCGGCACATTACCGACCCTTTTACCCTTCTTCAAAAACTAAACTTATTGAATAACTGATGACCGCAGACGCATTCACGCAGCATATACAAAAAATCGGAGCTGTCACCATTATCGGCAGCGGCATTGCCGGTATCCAGACCGCTCTGGATATTGCCAATTCCGGATTTAGAGTGCATCTGGTAGAAGAAAAGGCCAATGTGGGGGGTGTCATGGCCCAGCTGGACAAAACATTTCCCACCAACGATTGCTCTTCTTGCATGATGGGCCCTAAGCTGGCGGAACTGGCCAATCATCCTAATATTGAAATCCTGGCCTATACCGATGTGCTTGAAATTAATGGGGACCCCGGCCGATTTCAATTAACCCTCAAAAAGAAAGCCCGCGCGGTGGATCCGGAAAGGTGCGTCGCCTGCAACATCTGTGCGGAGAAGTGTCCTCAAAAAGTATCCGATCCATTTAATTTAAATCTAAACCAACGCAAAGCCATTTATATTCCTTATCCTCAAGCGGTTCCCCTGGTTTACACGATTGATAAAGAACACTGCACCTATTTTACAAAAGGAAAGTGCCGTGTCTGCGAAAAGGTTTGTAAAAATAAGGCGGTTATTTTTGATCAGGAAGATGAAATCGTCACCTTGGACACCGGGGCGCTGATTTTGGCCGGAGGATTTGAACCTTTTGATGCGCGGCTGAAAGGAGAATATGGCTACGGACGGTGGCCCAATATCATCACCAGCCTGGAATACGAGCGCATACTTTCAGCAGCCGGTCCTTTCCAGGGCCATATCCAACGCCTCTCTGACGGTAAAATTCCCGGCCGTATCGCCTGGATCCAGTGTGTCGGTTCCCGCGACAGCCATATGGGACAGACGTACTGTTCTGCGGTGTGCTGCATGTCCGCCACCAAACAGGCCATGATTACCAAAGAGCATGCCCCGCAGATTGACACCACCATTTTTTTTATTGATATTCGGGCCCACGGTAAAGGTTTCGATCGGTTTTATGAGCGGTCCAAATCAGAAAATGATGTCCGCTACGTACGGTCCTTGATCTCCAGAGTGATCCCAAACCCCGAAAATGATACCTTGAGCATTTCTTATGCCGGGCCGGATCAGCACCTCAAAGAAGAAAAATATGATATGGTCGTTCTTTCCGTCGGTCTTTGTGCGAACGCTTCTACTGCGCAATTGGCAGAGCGCATCGGCGTACCCTTAAATGAGCATGGTTTCTGTGCCTCCGAACCCTTGGACATCGTCGCAACTTTAAAGCCCGGCATCTATGTCTGCGGTGCCGCTCAGGGGCCCAAAGACATTCCGGACTCGGTCCAACAGGGCAGCAGCGCAGCAGCTCAGGCGACAGCCCTGCTGGCCGATGCGAGAGGCTCACTGGTGACGGCCCCGCCCGCCCATGCGGAACGCAACGTCAGCGGCCAAGAACCTTGCATCGGTGTTTTTGTGTGTCATTGCGGTATCAATATTGCCGGTGTAGTTGATGTGGAGGCGGTGGCCGAGTTTGCCCACGCCCTGCCTAATGTAAAATATGCAACCCACTGCATGTTTGCCTGCTCCACCGACCAACTCCAGGAAATTAAACAGGCAATCAAAGATCATGACCTCAATCGGGTGGTGGTGGCGTCCTGCACCCCTCGAACCCACGAGCCGCTTTTCAGAAATACATTGCGTGAAGCCGGCCTCAATCCCTATCTCTTTGAACTGGCCAATATTCGCGAACAGGATGCCTGGGTGCATCAGGCAGAACCGGAGGCGGCAACACATAAAGCCAAAGAACTGGTGCGAATGTCTGTTTCCCGTGCGCGATTGCTGGAACCACTTTATGAAACTTCTTATCAGGTGGTCCCCAGCGGGTTGGTCATCGGAGGGGGCCTGGCCGGTCTTACGGCTGCCCTTGCTTTTGCAGAGCAGGGATTTGAAACTACCGTGATTGAACGAAGCGCCGAGCTAGGCGGCAATGCCCGCACCCTTTACTATACGGAAGACGGTGCCAGCCCGGCCCAGTATGTTCATGATCTTGTTCAGAAAGTTTCGGATCAACCCTTGATCACCATAATCAAAGAAGCGCAAGTGCGGTCCATTACCGGAAGTTGCGGGAATTTTACTTCAACCATTTCGCTAAAGGATCAATCCCAAACCATCTCTCACGGAGTTGTCGTTGTCGCCACCGGCGGCCAGGAATATACGCCCTCGGAATATCTTTGTGGACAGCATCCCCGGGTCATCACCCAAAAAGCATTTGAAGAGCTGCTGGTCACCGAACCTGACCGGGCCAAACAACTGCAGCAGGTATCTATGATTCAATGTGTCGGTTCGCGTGAACCGGAAAACCTTTATTGCAGCCGGGTCTGCTGCACGGCTGCCGTCAAGAACAGCCTGAAATTAAAAACCATTAACCCGCATGCTCAGATATCGGTCCTGTATCGGGATATGCGCACCTTTGGTTTTAAGGAAGGCTACTATCTGGAAGCACGCCGGCAGGGTGTTCGCTTTTATCGATATGAGCTTGAACGCAAACCCCGGGTCACGCATCGAGGCGATGCACTCAGCGTTTCCGTTTTTGATGCACACTTACAGACGACGGTTCAACTGCAAGCAGATCTGCTGGTATTGAGTGCCGCCATTCGCCCCCGGGAAGAAAGCCTTCAGCTGGCCGATGCCATGCGCCTGCCTCTGGATGAAGATGGATTCTTTATGGAAGCCCATCCGAAACTCAGGCCGCTTGATTTTGCGACACCCGGCTTTTATCTGTGCGGTCTGGCACAGGGTCCTAAATTTGCCAACGAAAGCATAGCCCAGGCTCGTGGTGCGGTTTCCCGGGCAGTCACCGTGCTTTCCAGGAAAGAAATTGTCGCTGAAGGCATGATCAATCGTGTGGATGCCGAACTTTGCCGGGCGTGCGGTGAATGCGAAAAGGCCTGTTGTTTTGAGGCCATCAAGGTCACGCAAGTCGCCGGGGGCCGGGAGCAGGCTATCGTGACAGAGGCGCTATGTACCGGCTGCGGCGTCTGCAATGTAGCCTGCCCCACCGGAGCGGCGTCCTTGTCTCATTTTAAAGATGAGCAAATCAATGGAATGATTAATGATTGACGATTGACAATTGACGATTGAATATTTAATGAAAAGTGACGAGTTAATAAAAAGGACAAAATATAAAAAGGACAGAATTCCATAAATATTCAATATTCAATCGTCAATATTCAATCCAACAGGAAACGCCCATGGCTTCTGCCGAAAAACCTAAAATTTTAGCCTTTGTTTGCAACTGGTGCGCTTACGCCGGAGCCGATCTGGCAGGGGTTTCCCGCATCCAGTACCCAAGCAATGTGCGCCTGATCCGCGTGATGTGTACCGGTAGGGTCAACCACGGCTTCCTGTTGAAGGCCTTTCTTCAGGGCGCCGACGGCGTGATGGTATCCGGCTGACACATCGGCGACTGTCATTACCTGGAAGGTAATGTAAGATGCCAGAAGGTAATTGAAGAAACCTGGGAAATCCTCAGGCTGCTGGGGATTGATGAGCGCCGCCTGCGGCTGAAATGGATTTCAGCATCGGAAGGCGCCGCCTTTGCCGAAGAAATTCACAATTTTGTCCAGTTACTTGAAGCGCTTGGGGAAATGCCCTTAGTTGAAATTGAAGAATGAATATTGAAAATTGAATATTTGTAGATGTCGCTCGCGCAGCGCTTCCAGCCCGTAGGCTTCCAGGCCGGAGGCGCAGGCGCTTGCGCCGCGTGTCGCTCCGTTTTTTATATTATATTTTTTTTCGGACCTATAACCTAAACAAAGACAATATTCAATCGACAATATTCAATCCTGTAAGGATATGCATCTTAGCCAAAAACAAATCGACTACTGTATGGAATGCGGCCTGTGTACCGGAAGCTGCCCCATCAGCCGTGAACTGTCAAAATTTTCACCGCGACAGATTATCAAACAGTCCGTGCTGGATCCGGACGGTGGCCTGGTGCAAAGCCGCGAAATCTGGGCCTGCTTGAGCTGTGGGGCTTGCAGCGAACGCTGTCCGGCAGAGATTGATTTCCCTGAATTCATCAGTGCCCACCGACAGGAAGCCCGCAAAGTCGGCAATTTTCCTCAAGAAAGTCACCACGGCATCCTTCAGGCCGTCGCCGGTCTGCAAACCCGCGATCTAAAACAGGAGCGCACCCAGTGGGCCCATGAAGCGGGAGCTTTTGGTGATACCGGGGAATATTTTTATTTTGTGGGGTGTCTGCCGTTCTTTGACGTGACTTTTCGATATCTGAATCTGTCTCCGCTCGAGACCGCGCGCAGCGTGCTCACGTTGCTAAATAAAATGGGGATCGAACCGGTCATCAGTAATCATGAACGTTGTTGCGGACACGATGCCTTGTGGTGCGGAGACCATACCACTTTCCACAAGCTGGCCAGATGGAATCTTGAAGTGATCAAGTCCTCCGGCGCTAAAACCGTGCTCTTCAGCTGCCCGGAGGGTTATGTCACCTTTAAAAAATATTACCCAAAATATTTTGGCAAGCTTCCTTTTGATGTCCTGCATATGACGGAATTTCTGGCCCGCGAGCTGCCGGATGCAGGCTTAACCTTTCAGCCGTCTGCTGCCGGCCCGATCACCTATCATGACCCGTGCCGCTTGGGTCGCCTGGCAGGGATATACGAACCGCCCCGCCAGCTGCTGGAATCACTTCCCAATACTGACCTGGTGGAGATGGAGCGTAACCGCCAAAATGCACTTTGCTGCGGTACCAGCGCCTGGATGGAGTGTTCGAGCTATTCAAAAGCCATTCAAGTGGAGCGCATGCAGGAAGCCGTCCAAACAGGAGCGCAAACCTTGATCACCGCCTGTCCCAAATGCCAGATTCATCTTACGTGTGCCCAGAGCGGCACGCTCTCGGATCTCAAGGTGATCGATCTTTACACGTATCTAAGGCAACGGTTGGTACCTTAGAAATTATTTTTTTGTCCTCCAGAGGCGGATCTACGACATTTTGTGGCAAAACGTTTACGCCACTAAGACACAAAGATGACAGACTCGTAAAAAGTCAGAAAAGCAGTCTTTTTACGAGTGTGTTTTGTATTTGGTGTTTAGTGTTTAGTATTCTAACATGCCGATATAGCATCATCTATTTCATACCAAATACCAAACACTTGATGAATTCGACTTTTTACGAATTCATCAAAAATATACATTAAAACTGCCGAAATGCCGCCGATGGTCTTCTATTGTATTATACCAACCCCTGATCCAGCATAGCATTGACAACACGCACAAAACCGGCAATGTTGGCGCCCACCAGATAGTTGTCCGGCATGTCGTATCGTGCCGCCACATCCAGACAGTTTTGATGGATGTTTTGCATGATGGTTTTAAGACGGCGATCGACCTCTTCTGCAGACCAGTTTAGGAGCATTTTGTTCTGGGCCATTTCTAATCCGGATACAGCCACCCCACCTGCATTGGCAGCCTTGCCCGGTGCATAGAGAAGCTTTTTATCCATAAAGATTTTGACAGCCTCCGGCGATGACGGCATGTCGGCCCCTTCGCAGATCAATTTGATGCCATTGTTGAGGAGGTTGTAGGCATCATTTTCCGAAATTTCATTTTCCACGGCACAGGGAAATGCACAATCGGCTCTTTGATTCCACAAAGAATTGTATTCCAGTGAGGTGTCGGCTTCCGTGTAAACCGTTTCAGAATACTTATCGACATATTCTTTAATTCTACCCCGTTTCATATTTTTTAAGCGTTTGACGAAATCCAGCTTTTGTTTATCGATACCTTCCGAATCATAGATATAGCCGGATGAATCAGAGAGGGTCAGAACTTTGCCACCCAGTTCAATAATTTTTTCAGCCGTGTGTTGCGCCACGTTCCCGGACCCGGACACCAGACAAGTTTTGCCTTCAAAGGTTTCATTCTGGGTAGCGAGCATTTCTGCTGCAAAATAGACAATGCCGTAACCGGTTGCTTCGGGACGAATATAACTTCCGCCCCACTGCAACCCTTTGCCGGTCAATACACCGGTGAATTCATTGCGTTGTTTTTTATACATGCCAAAGAGATACCCGATTTCTCTGACCCCTACGCCCAGACCACCGTCAGGAATATCCGTATCCTGGCCGATGTGATGGGACAGTTCGCTCATAAAACTCTGACAGAACCGCATGATCTCATTATCTGATTTGCCTTTGGGTTCAAAATCGGATCCGCCCTGAGCGCCTCCCATTGGGAGTGTCGTTAGTGCATTTTTCAACGTTTGCTCAAAGGCTAAAAATTTAAAAATGCCAAGATTGACTGAAGGGTGAAATCTTAGCGCTCCCTTAAAAGGACCCAGAGCGCTGTTCATTTCTATCTGGTACCCACGATTTACCCGCACATATCCTTCGTCATCCATCCAGGGTACCCTAAACAAAATCACGCGTTCGGGTTCTGTGATTCGCTCGATAACACCCAGCTGGCGATATTCAGGGTGGTGGTCTAAAACCGGCTTTATGGTGTCAATGACCTCCTGTACAGCCTGGTGAAATTCTTTCTCCCCCGGATCTCTTGCCAAGATCTGCTTCAAAGTAGTATCTGCCATCTCTTACCTCCTTCAATTGGGTCACTGAGCTAAATAAAACCATTTCTAAAAGTTTAAGCATCGATGATCTCTAAAGCTTCCTGCCGATACGCATCCATAACATACTTTATACCGGTGATCTGGGTACATTCTTCCGTCAAAGAGAATAGATCGTCTCGGCTGATATAGCCCACTTCCCAGTTGCGAGATCCTGCCATTAGTTGCTGAAGTCCCACTTTGATTTTATCCACGACATTATAAAGCCCAATAGCGCCCAACGGTAAGTTGTCTATCTCTGATCCGTATTTTGTCTTTAGGACTTCATAATTCATAAAGATTTCTTCTTTGGTAAATCCGAATTTCGATACGGTCGCTGGCAGACCACCATCTTCGTCTCGCAGCCATTTTTCAGTATTCTTGCCGACCATGCCCGGAATCATCAATGCCCGGCCCATGCATACCGCTTTACAATACGGTGCGCCCAGGGCCAAGGCTTTGAAAACATGGTCTTCAGAGGAAAAGCCGCCTGCAAAAGCGAGATCCGGAACGCGCTTGCCGCTTTTAGCAAGCCGTTCGCTTAACTCAAAGGCCATGGAATGAAGGTAAATAGAAGGAATACCCCACTCGGTCATCATGCGCCAGGGGCTCATGCCAGTACCGCCAGGGGCCCCATCAATTGTCAGCAGATCAATATTAGCATCGCTGGACCAGCGGATGGCCATGGCCAGTTCTCTCATCGGATAGGCTCCGGTCTTGAGGGTAATGCGTTTGGCGCCCAGTTTGCGCAAGCGTTGCACCTCGTTCATGAAGCTTTCCTGATCCACGAAACCAAGGCGCGAATGCCTTTCAAATTGCTTCAAAGGTCCGGCCTTAAAAGCGGCCTGATGCGCAGGGTCTTCCGGATCCGGAGTTACGATGTAGCCTCGTTTTTTCAATTCAATGGCGCGCTCCAGAGAGTTCACCTTGATTTCTCCTCCGATACATTTGGCTCCCTGTCCCCACTTTAATTCGATGGTTTCCACCCCATGCTTTTCAATGACATATTCTGCCACGCCATTACGGGTATCCTCCACATTCATCTGAACCAGTATATCGCCATAGCCTTCGTGGTAGCGACGATATTCCTTGATGCGACGATCCATCTCCGGCGAGCTTTTGATCAGACCGTTGTCGCCAATTTCCAATTCGGGATCAATCCCGCAGACATTTTCCCCGCACACCAGGCTGATGCCGCTGATTGCGGCACCGATAGCGAAATGATCCCAGTTTTTGCGCGCAATCTCCGTACTGCCGAGGGCACCCGTGAATATCGGCACTTTCATCTTCACCTTATCCGTAAAACCGTATGCGGTTTCGGTATTGACGTTTGGAAACGTGGCTTTATCAGGATCGGCTTCAATCCCCTTGGCACCAAGAGCATACCCCATAATATTTAAATGGGAGTAATCCACCGGGTAATCCTTGTCCGCGCCGGCGGTAACACTGCCAAAGGGCTGCGGGTAAAGAAGTTCCCGTCCCCGGAAAGTGGCTTTGAAAATATCGCAATTTCCTTTGCAACCATCCAAACACCTGCTGCAGATACCGGATTGGGGTGCGATGTCGCGAGATCTGTTTTTCGTTTGAAGCGCTTCGTTTGCATTGGGTCGACTGAGATTCATCTTTTCACTCCTTGTCTGACATAGTCTTAGGTTAATAATTAATTATCTAACTCAGAAACCAATTTTAAAATCGCATCGAAGTCAAAATCTTCCGCCAGCTGGACAAATCTGTCTCCAAATGGTGCGAAGGCATCGCATTTCGAATTCAGTTCTTCAATAATCGACTTTATGCGCGTGACGTCTCCCATCTCGGCAGCATCCCGGATCCGACCGGCCGCCTCCCTGGCTAGTTCAGGCGGAATTTCGGCCAGGGTCTCGGAAGATGGCTCGGTAGGTTTCTCAAGTGCCGGGGAACCCAGTGTCTTAACCGCCTCTATAGCTTCATTGATCGTTTTTTCCAATTCATTGAATGTCTGATTCAGCTTCTCTTTAAATCGTTTCTTCTTTGGATCGCCTTTTACCCGTTTTTCCATTTCAACTGCTGCTGCCTGAAGATCCGAAGCCGCCAGATTGCCGGCCAGCCCCTTGAGGTTGTGAACCAGGCTGTGGGCCTGCTCAAAATCCCCGGCATCCAGCGCCTGCCGGATTTCAGCCGCAGCGTCGGTATATTTGGTTCCAAAATCCAGCAGCAGCTTACGGTAAAGCTTTTCGTTTCCCTGTAATCGTTTGAGCCCGTCTTTCAGGTCAAATCCCGGCAGGGATTTCGGAAATTCTTCGCCGTCTGGCTCAGATATGCCTGTGGTTATTGCTTCTGTGGAAACTTTCGGTTGCTCAGTATGAATTCTCTCTTTATCGGGTTGAATCCATTTCTGCAGAGTGGCAAACAGCTGATCCGGATCAATCGGTTTGGTGACATGGCCGTTCATACCGGCTTTCAAACTTTTATCCTCATCACCGGCCATCGCATGCGCAGTCATGGCTATGATGGGTATTGGCTTCTGGCCACTGGCTGCTGGTTGCTGGTCCCTGGGTGCTGCAAGATCAGTGGCCTCGGCTTTGAGCTTAGAGCTTTGAGCTTTGAGCTCCCACTCGCGTATTTTGCGAGTGGCCGTGTATCCATCCATCACCGGCATTTGAATGTCCATGAGCACGGCCTCGAATTCCGATGACTGCACCAGATCGACGCCTTCGCGGCCGTCATTGGCAATGGTTACCACCAGGCCTGCCCCTTCCAGGATCTCTTTAGCCACCTGCTGGTTGATTTCATTATCTTCTACCAGGAGCACTCGAGCCCCTTGGATTGCTTTTAAATCATCAGGCCTTCGTTCTTTTTTCCGGCCCACCCGAGACACGTCTTGAACCTCTTTTCCCAGGGCCTGCATGATAGCATCGAACAGCACCGATGAGTTCACCGGCTTGAGCAGAAAACCCTCCAACCCGATTTCATCGGCCTGTTGCATGATTTCTTCCCGACCGTAGGCGGTTACCATGACGATGGCTGGAATTTTGCTCAAGGCTCTGTTGGTTTTGATTCGCTCGGAAGCTTCGATGCCATCCATACCCGGCATTTTCCAGTCCATGATCACCAGCTCAAACGGTTTATCCCTGTCGGCCCTTTCGATCTCTTCCAGGGCCTCTTCTCCGGATGCTGCAAGCGTCACTTTAAAGGAAAACGATTCCAGGATATCCTGAAAAATTTGTCTGGAAGTGGCATTGTCATCCACCACCAGCACCTTCAACCCCCTGAGATCCGGCGAGGGCACAAAGCGTTTTTTTACCATTTCCTTTCCCAGACCAAAGTCAGCCGTAAAGCTGAATGTAGTGCCCTGCCCGGACTCACTTTCCACCCGGATCTCTCCGTCCATCATATTGACCAGGCGTTTGCTGATGGTCAGCCCCAACCCGGTGCCGCCGTACTTTCTCGTGGTCGAGGTATCGGCCTGGGAGAAGGCCTGGAAGAGATCGGCCTGCTGTTCCGCGGTCATGCCGATGCCCGTATCCCGCATTGAAAATTGGAGGGTGACCTTATCATCCGACGTTTCTATCATTTTCGTCGTGAGCACAATCTCGCCGTGCTCGGTGAACTTTACCGCGTTATTTCCGAGGTTGACCAGGATTTGATTGAGCCTTAACGGATCTCCGACCAGAAAGTTGGGTACCCGGGAATCGAGGTAAAACAAAACTTCCAGATTCTCCTTTTCCTGGGCCTTGACACTGATCACGTTGGCGACGTTATCCATTGTCTCTGACAGATCGAACTCCACAGCTTCCATGTCAAGCTTGCCGGCTTCGATTTTGGAGAAATCCAGTATGTCGTTAATGATCCCCAGAAGAGAATTGGCTGAAGATTGAATTTTGTTCAAATAATCCTGCTGTTTTGCCGTCAGCTCGGTTTTCAGCGCCAGGTGGGCCATGCCGATAACCGCGTTCATGGGGGTGCGGATCTCATGACTCATGTTGGCCAAAAAATCGCTTTTGGCCTGGGTGGCATCTTCAGCAGCCTGCTTGGCTCGAATTATCTGGGCTTCCATTTCTTTGCGTTCGGTGATGTCTTCAGTCGTATTGATGACTTCCGTTGGAGAGGTGCCGGGTTCGGTTGGGTTAAAGAGAGATCGAACCACTACGGTTTTTCCCCCGCTGACGGAAGTATATTCGCCTTCAAATTCTTTTTGCACACCGTCAAGGGCGCCGAAAACGGCAACGCGCACTTCATCATTTCTAATTTCTTGCCGTAAATTCATGCCAATAATTTTTTCACGGGTTGATCCCATGAGTTCGGCATGTCTGGTGTTGCAGTCGAGAACGATGCCGTCTTTGCCGATATGAAGAATTCCTATAGGCGATTTTTGAAAAATGGTGCGCAATTGAATTGCCTGTTCTCGTAAGGCCTCCTCGCTTTCTTTTAGAACCTCTTCTGCACGCTTGCGCTCGGTGATATCCATAAAAGTGACGACCGCCCCGACGACCTGTTCATTTTTCTTTATCGGCATGCTGGTGTATTCGACGGGAAATGACGAGCCGTCCTTGCGCCAGAGAACTTCGTTGGCAATGTGGTGATCGGTGCCGTCAACATGGGTTAAATACATGGGGCATTCGCTTTTCGGATACGCCGAGCCGTCCGCACGCGAATGGTGAATTTTCTCGTGGACATCTTGCCCGATAAGCTCCTCGAGACCGTAGCCCAGCATCCGGTTAGCCGCCGGATTAATAAAGGCCACTTTTCCATCCAGGTCCACACCGAAAACACCCTCGCCGACTGATTGCAAAAGTAAACGGGACTTTTCCTCGGATGCGCGTATCGCCTCTTCGGCTACTTTGTTCTCGGTGATATCCTGTTTTACCGCCACAAAATGCGTTATTTCGCCTTCTTCATCCATTATGGGGGAAATGGAAGCACTTTCCCAAAATTCCTCACCGTTTTTCCTTTTGTTTATAAACTCACCCCGCCAAACTTTTCCGGAGAGAAGCGTATCCCAGAGTTCTTTATAAAATGATTCAGGAAGATTACCCGACTTTAAAATTTTTGGATTTTGTCCGATAGCCTCTTCTGCGGAATAGCCGGTGACTTCGCAAAATGTTGGATTGACGTATTCAATGGTTCCATTTTTATCGCTGATTACCACAGAGGCCGGGCTGTTTTCAGTTGCCTGCGAAAGCTTGCGCAGCTCGGCAGTTCTTTCCTGTACGCGGAGCTCCAATTCGTCCTGAGACTTCCGAAGCGCCTGGCTGGTGCGTTCGCCGAGTATCAGAACCAGCAATACCGCGCCCACAGATAGAAACAGGGTAAAACCCAGCACACCGAAAACCGTCCGTCGTATCTGATAATAATCGGACATCGCCTCCTTCACATCGATTTCAGTCGCCAGGCCCAGCCCCAGATCGGCGTCCCAGATCCAGGCGCCGAAGACCGGCACCCCACGATAATCCCGGTATCCTTTGGTATCAATTTCGATTTTTGAGTGACCATAGGTCTGACCCGCCTTCTCCATATTAAGCTTCAATTGAATCGCACGGGATGCCATCCGGGTTAAGGGCTGTTGAGATCTTTCGATTTTGGGGTGCAGACCTTTAACCAGGTTGACTCCGGGATCTCGAATCGCAATGTTGGAGGCACTCTGTTGTCCTTCTGCGATTAGTCCGATCCGGCGCAACTGTTCATCAAACCGGCTTTCTGAAAGAAGCTCGCCATGTTCGCTAAAGGCATAGGTTTCAAAGGTCTTGCGCATCTCAAAAGAAGTTAAAACCCGTGAGAAGTCTTCTGAAGGGTCCACACGCAGGGTCATTACCGCTATGATTTGTCCATTGGTGTCCCGGATAGGCCCCATAAAAAACTTGGTGAATGGCTTCCTGGCCCCGTCTGCTTTGGGCCCGTTGCCCAGGGGGACATCGGATTCGATGGGCGGCACGAACAGGACTTCGCCCTCAAAGGCCCGCCTGAGCAGATCCGGACTCTGCAGTGAAATGAGATTGCGGGTACCGATATTGCTGTCCCGCATGGACCCGATGCTGATATCATCAGTGTTGATAATAAAAAAGCCGATATTCGAAAAAATATCCTTGTTGTTCTTGAAAAACGCACGGGTATCCCGCAACGCATCGGAGGCCAACAGACTTTCACGCTCGGGTGTGACCGCCAGAAGGCGTTTGGTCAGAGTCACCAGTTCCGGATCGTGTCCCAGCAGTTTCAGGAAAGATGTTCTTTGCTCGACCCAGAGATGGAGCCTGTCATCCGCGATTTTTAAAACTTCCGTGAGGTTTTCAGCGACACCCGCCAGAAGGTTTTCCCTGTTCCGCTCCAGTGTAAACCAGCCCAGCAGGCAGACAATCATGACAAAGAAACTCAAACCTGCCAGAACAAGCCCGCGAAACCAGCGCGATCCAAAACTAACTGCAATGTTTTCTTTTTTAATCGTTTTGATCAATATCCAGGCCAGCAGGCTGAGAATCAGGAAAACCGCAATGCCGTATGCAATCAGACGGCCATATGCAATCGGCACGGCTGTTTCCTGCGAGGTTGTCGGCACATCGACCCCAATCCACTTTTGCCAGATTTGATTCATTTCCTGCGGTGTAATGGCGGCCATGGCCTTCATGAGCGCGGAATGCAGCAGCGGCCAGTCATTCCGAGCCCCGAGGCGCAGATTCGTCAGGTCGGGATTTCCGATATTCACCTCGCCGGAAATTCGCAGGCCGGTCAGCAAATTTTTGTTGATCAGGGTTCGCAACACGGCCGCCTCACCCAGGGCGGCATCCGCCCGGCCGAACGTTACCGCTTTGAGGCTGGCCAGGGTGTCCTCCACCGGCAGGCGTTTGATTTGAGGAAAGGACTTGGTCAGCACCTCTTCATAAAAAAATCCTTTCGGAAACGCCACGGTCTTGCCGAAAAGCGCTTGAATTGTTTCATAGGGGCTTTCCTGTGCGCTGACAATGACATTGGGATTTTTGATGTAAGGCTCGGTGTACAGCAGGTATTTCATGCGGTCTTCGGTTTTGACGATATTGAGCATGACATCCAGCTCTTTGCGCTTTACCATCCCCAGGAATTCGTTCCAGCTGGGCCCGGTAACATATTCGACTTTGATGCCCAGCTGTTCGGCCACCAGATTCATGTAATCAATGGACAGCCCCCGGGGGCTGCCGTGTTCAAAATAGTTGAACGGGGGCCAGTCTTTTTCATTATGAACCCGAATGACGGGATGGGCTTTTAGAAAGGCCTGCTCTTGTGCAGATAGGGCGACCCGGGTCTCTTTTTCAGGCAGAGCGGCCGCCGGCTCCCGGGGAATTTCTCTAAAATCTTTTACGATCCATTTGTCCTCCAGCTGCTTTCTTTCTTGGCTGCCGATGGCTTTTAATCCATCGTTGACCTGCTGAATGAGCAGCGGGTCCCCCTTTCTCGTGGCTGTATAATACACCTGGGAAAAAAGCGGTCGGTATTGACCGTATTCGAAGAAATTGATAAGCAGGTTTTCTTTGAGATAGTACAAAAGGCTCAGTTCCGTAGCGACAAATACCTTTATCTCACCTTCAAGAGCGGCACGGAAAAGATCCTGGAAACGATCATAAAGAACAATTCGGCTCGCAGGCACTTTGGAACGCACAAATTGTTCGGTATACCCGCCTTTCTGAATCCCGATGAATAAGCCGGCTGTTTTTTCCAGCTTTTTGATCGGATGAATCGACGGGTGGGTGAAAATGTAGTAGTCGAGTGCTAACAGCTGCTCTGAATAGTCCAGAAATCCCTCACGTTCCGGGGTTTTGAAAAGACCGGCATGCAGATCGACCTTACCGTCTTTAAGCAACTGCAACGATTCCTTAAACGAATCTACCTTGACAAATTGTACCTTCTTGCCCGTCTTCCTGGCCCAAAGGCGCCAGATATCGGGAAAGAGGCCTGCCGGTTGCGAAGCAGCGTCTTCAAACTTAAGCGGCGCCACCCCCACATTGTAAACGATCTTAAGCTCATCCGCTGCCGTTGCTGTCATCGCGGCAGCCAAACTTAAAAACGTCACCAAAACAGGTATGTATATCCTTAATTTCTGCATACGATTATCCTTAGTTAAACAGCGGACATAACAGTTCAGCCACTAAGACACTAAAACACAAAGATTAATTTTTATAAACAGTTTTGCTTTGTGTCTTTGTGCCTTGGTGGCCATTTTTCCGGTTTATCCGGGTTCGGGGCTTTGTAACCCCAATTGCCCGATGCTCTGGACGTCACAGGGATGCTTTTTATGTGCACCCAGGTGTACAAACGGTGCCAGCAGTCCGATGGGACCGATCACAAGGGCGCTGAGGGCCTCAGCACCTTTTGTTAATAAAGCAAGCTTGTCCGGGCTCACCTTGGCGTCTACAATGGTACCGCTCACCCGCAGTTTTGTCGAAAGCTCCAGCAGGCCCGGATCTTTTGGCTTCGGTACCAGCAAAAAATTCACCCGCTCCGTAATAAAGGGGACGTTGTTGACAAAGTATACAAACTTATACACGCTCACTCCGCCTTAATATCTGCGCCACACCGGACGTCGATATACCCAACCGTCTTGCCGTTTCAGCTAACGACACACCATATTCGTTGATCAGTCTCAAGGCGATCGCTCTTCTGAGCTTCGGCAAAGGCGGGCGGCGACTGCCGGATTGAAGCATGGCAACCGCTACCTTTTCCTTTTTGCATTGTATCTCTATCTCTGCCGTGATGATTTTTTGCAACTCCATGGCGGGCAGCTGATATTTTACCTTTTCCTCGGCATGCTTGATTAGCTCTGAGACAAACTCTCCGCTGCCAAGTATGCGTGCATCACTTTCTTCTTTAATGCCGCTGTTTCTCATGGCTTTTACAATTGACCATCCCCCCATGGATCGGATTAAACCACCGCCTGTCAAATCTGCTCTTTTTCCAAGAGCGACACCTTTTTTGACAAATTCCCTATAGGATTTTTTTGCATCTCTTTCTTTGCGGCCAAACCATTTTAAAACATAACGCCTGTCCTGCCACGGGTTTTGGCAACGATTCATGATAACGCTATGACCACACCATTTGTACCGATCCAGTTTTGCCAGGGTTTCCATCAGGCTTGCTCTTAATGGATTCAAATGTATATATCGCACAAGTTCCTTGAAATAGTGATCTTTCTCACAAACAATGGATTTATAGCGGTTTTGAAATAAGTGCCCATAGCGCCTGTGTCTTCGGTTATACGATATTGCATAGCCGGTAAGAAACCGGCGCATGAATGTCGGCAGGCCGGCGGTGCTGCTGCGAAGTAAAATATGAGCGTGATTGGTCATCAGCGCCCAGGCATAGATAGAC
>Ga0255055_10000630_pt1 | contig 26927 bp, 31 predicted proteins | sample JV7_2_27_MG_FD_188633 | JGI IMG/M metagenome (GOLD analysis project Ga0255055, IMG submission 188633) | Seawater microbial communities from Jervis Inlet, British Columbia, Canada - JV7_2_27 | ecosystem: Environmental > Aquatic > Marine > Inlet | place: Canada: British Columbia | collected...
GGCTCGGGGGGGACGTCGAGGTCACGGCCCTCTTCTCGGCCATCATGGCACCTCCCGCCCGGGACCTCCTGGAGCGCTACAGCTACGTGAGCGATCGCTTCAAGGTCACCTTCGCCGATCCCCAGGCACAGCCCGGTCTGGTGCGGGGTCTCGGCATTTCCGCGGAGCAGCTGGAAGGCGGGCTGATTCATCTCGCCATCGGTGAGGAGTCCGTGGAGGTCAAGGAGCTCAGCGAGGAGAAGCTCACCAATGCGATCGTGAAGCTGACCCGGCGTGAACAGAAGACCGTCTACTACCTGATCGGCCACAACGAACGTCCCATCGAAGGAGAAGGGGCGGATGGGTCGGGGGGGTTCGCCTTCGCCAAGAATGCGCTTGAGAACGAGAACTACCAGGTTCACACCCTGCTCTTGGCGGCAAAGGGAGAGGTTCCCAAGGACGCCGACGTGGTGGTCCTGGCGGGCGCCACCCGGCCCCTCCACGACACGGAGCACAAGGCGCTCGACCGCTACCTGGCGCGGGGCGGGGCGCTGCTCGTCCTGGTGGAACCCAGGGCGAAGACCGACATCTACGAGGACCTGGCGCGCTGGGGTGTCGAGGTGGGCGACGACGTCGTCGTCGACCGGGTGCAGGGCCTGTTCGGGCGCCCCGTGTCCCCGCTCGCCGCGCAGTACGGCGATCATCCCATCACCAGGGAGCTTCGCGACGCGACCCTCTTCCACGTGGCGCGGAGTGTCCGGCCCAAGGCCGGCGCAGCGGGAGACTTCACGACTCTGGTCCTGACCAGCGAGGCCTCCTGGGGCGAGCGCGACCTGGACCACTTCTTCTCGGCGGGAAAGGCCGAGCTCGGCGCTGACGACCTCGCGGGCCCCGTCCCGGTGGCCGTGGCCGGGACCCCGAGTCCGACGGGCGATGCCGAGGATGGCGGAGGAGCTTCTCTCGACCCGGAGGAGGGCGACGACGAAGGGCCGGAGGGCGAGCGAGAGGCCCGCCTCGTGGTGATCGGGGACTCGGACTTCGCGGCCAACCAGCTGATCGGCGAGTTCCGCAATCGCGATCTCTTCGTGAATGCGGTGAATTGGCTGCTCGGCGACGTGGAGGCCATCTCGATCCGCCCCGACCCGGCACGGGCCAGCCGGATGCAGCTCTCCGGCGAGCAGTTCCTGCAGATCCGCTACCTGTCGCTCTTCGTCCTTCCAGAGGCGATCGCCGCTCTCGGTGTCTTCTCCTGGTGGTCGCGGCGGCGAGCGCCCGGTCGCTGAGGCCAGGCCCCGATGAACCCGCGCAACACCCTGATCCTCGCCCTGGTCGTCGGGGCCCTGGGCGCCTTCCTCTATTTCTACGAGATTCGCGGCCAGGAGGAGCGCGCCGAGGCCGAGGAGGCAGCCAAGCGCCTGTTCCAGGAGATCTCCGCCGAGGAGATCGACGCCATCGTCCTGGCTGCCAGCGGAGGCGAGCTGGTGCGCCTGGAGCGCTCCGCCGAGGGCTGGCGCATCACCGAGCCGGTGCGCTTTCCGGCCGATGCGATCCGCGCCGACGGCCTGGCCTCCGCCCTCGCGGGTCTGGCGAGCGAAGCGGTCTTCGAGGAGCCGGAGCCCCTGGAGGAATACGGAATCGGCGCCGACCCGAGCATCCGCTTCTGGATCGGCGAGGTGGAGCACGTGCTCTACATCGGCGACAAGACGCCCGCCGCCGGCAACACCTACCTCAAGACCGGCGCGGGTGCGCAGGTCCACGCGGTGAAGAGCTACCGCGCCAGCTCCCTGACCAGGTCGATGGAGGAGCTTCGCAACTCGAGGATTCTGGATTTCGATCGCGATGCGGTCGACCGCATCGAAGCGAAGTGGCCCGGGGGCGGAGTGGTCCTCGAAAAGGGCGAGGCCGGCTGGCGGCTGCTCGAACCCCTCGAGACGGCGGCCGACGCGGGCGCCGTCGAGGAGCTGCTCTCGGATCTCGACTTCCTGCGCGCCGACGGCTTCATCGACGAGGTTCCGCCGGATGCAGAGGTGGGCCTCGACGCCCCGGCATTCGAGATCGAGATCGTCGCCGGCGCCCGCGAGGAGGGCGAGGCGTCCACCCGAACCCGGTTGGCGATCGGGACCACCGTCGACGGGGGGCAGCGAGCCGTGCTCGGCTCGGCGGAGCACGCGCTGTACCGGATTGGTGAGGAGCGGCTCGACGACTTCCCGCGCTCGGTCGCGGCTTACCGCTTCAAGTCTCTCGCTGATTTCGACGCCGCCGATGCCGTGCGCTTCGAGCTGATCTTCCCGGCGGATGGAGAGGCCGCGACCCTGTTGGTGAGCGGCGAACGCGGCGAGGAGAGCTGGACGACGACGCCGGAGGCCATGGCGGCGGGCAGGGCCTCCCGGCTGATTGTGGAGCTCTCCAAGCTGAGGGCGGTCGACATTGCCGCGGATGCCATGGGAGACGATGAGCTCCGCGGCATGGGACTTTCTCCTCCGGCTGTGACCCTTCGCGCCTTTGCCGATGCGGAGGGCGAGGAGGCTTCACTCCTCGCCGAGATCTACCTGGGCAGCTCGGATCCCGAGCGGGGAATCGCCGCCCAGCGCGCTGGCGAGGACGTGGTCTACTGGCTCGACTTCGACCTGGCCGAGTATCTTCCGGTCAGCCGCGAGGCGTTCGTCAATCGCTTCCGGTCCTCGGAGTAAGCGGGGACGTTGTTGAACGTTCAACTTTCCGACGGCGTCGGAAAGTTGAACGTTCTAACAACGTCCCCGCTAACGTCTCCCTCACCGGCCGGCCTTCAGCACCTGGAGCATGGCCTGGTGAATGAGGCCGTTGCTCGCCACCACCTCGCTTCCCGAGGCGGGTGGATCTCCGCCGGAGGCGTCGGTGCAACGCCCGCCGGCCTCCTCGACGATCAGATAGCCCGCCGCCACGTCCCACGGTGCGAGCTTGAACTCCCAGAACCCGTCGAGCCGACCGGACGCCACGTAGCAGAGATCGAGGGCGGCGCTCCCGTCCCGCCGCAGGGCGCGGGCGGCCTTCAGGAAGGCCGCGAACTCATCCAGGTTGTCCTGCTCGCTCTTGCGCCGATCGTAGGCGAATCCGGTGGCCAGCAGCGCGCGATTGAGAACCGTCTCCTTGGAGACGTGGATCTGCCGTCCGTTCAGGTAGGCGCCCCGCCCGACGACGGCGTGGAAGAGCTCGTCCATCAGTGGGTCGTAGACCACAGCCACCGTGCGGTGGCCCTCGAGCTCGACTCCGATCGAGACACAGAATCGCGGATAGCCGTGGGCGTAGTTGGTGGTGCCGTCGAGCGGATCGATGATCCATCGCCAGGTCGCTCCGCTCGGCTCTCTCTCGGTACCCTCCTCGGCGAGGATCGCATCCTCCGGCCGCTCGCTCTCGAGGGTGCTGACGATCAGGGCCTCGCAGGTCTCGTCCACCTCGGTGACGAGGTCGACCGGCGCGCTCTTGGTGCGGATCTCGAGCTTCGTCGCGTAGCGCTCCCGCTGGATCTTGCCGGCGGCGCGGGCGAGGCTCGTAGCGAGCTCCAGCACCGACTTCTCCTGCTCCATGGATCTCCCTATCAGGGCAATCGAAACAGACGCCTGGTGTTCTCCGTGGTCTCTCGCGCGACTTCCTCTGCCGAGCGCCCCTGGGTCTCGGCCAACACCTCGCCGACGTTGCACACGCGGGCGGGCTCGTTTCGCTTGCCGCGGAAGCCTTGCGGAGAGAGCAGCGGAGCGTCCGTCTCCACCAAGACCCGGTCGCGGGGAAGGGCTGCCGCGACCTCTCGGAGCGTCCGGGCCTGCTTGAAGGTCAGGATCCCCGAGAAGGAGAGGTAGAGACGCTCCTCCAGGGCGCGGCGGGCGAAGGGGAGATCGTGGCTGTAGCAGTGGAGCACCCCCTCCGCTTTGCCGTTCCCCTCGCTCTTCCAGATCGCCATCAGATCCTGGTAGGCATCCTCTCCCCGGTCGCGGACGTGGATGACGACCGGGAGATCGATCTCACGGGCCAGCGCCACCTGTTCGGCAAAGACCTCGCGCTGGGTCTCGCGAGCGGAGTTCATGTAGAAGTAGTCGAGGCCGCACTCGCCCACCGCCACCACGCGCGGGCGGCCGAGCCACTCCCGAAGCCGTTTTCGCCCCTCGTCGTCCAGTTGTTCCGCGTCGTGGGGATGGACTCCGACGGTCGCGAAGAGCCGAGGATCCCGCGCGGCCAACTCCAGAGCCCGCTGGTTGTGCTCCAGACCGTAGCCCGCACCGATCGCGATCACCGTCTCGACGCCGGCTTCCGCGGCGCGCTCGAGAACCTGGCTCCGATCCTCGCGGAAATCGTCCGCGGTGAGGTGGCAATGGCTGTCGATCCACATCAGCCGGCCTCGATTTCCGGGGGCTCGACGCGGGGGAAGAGTGGCGGACCCTTGGAGGTGGGTGTACCGGGGGGGGGCGCGTCCCAGGCGCGCGCGTCCTCCGGGAGTCGCGCGCGTTCGATGGCGTCGGGCAGCCCGAGCTGGCCGAGGATCGTCCTGGATGCCTCGGGAATGAAGGGCGCCAGCAGTAGCGCGACGGAGCGCAAAGCCTGGCAGCACGTATAGAGGGTCGTCCGCACCTCCTCCTCTCGATCGGGATCCTTGGCCGCCTTCCAGGGAGAGCGGGCGTCCAGGTAGCGGTTGGTCGCGTCCACCACCGCGAAAATCGTCTCCAGGGCGCGGTGGAACTCGAGCCGGCGCACGAATCCGTCCACGGCGTCGGCGGCCCCCCAGGCGGTCGCTTCCACGGAGGCCTCCAGATCGCCGCTCGGTCCCGGTTCGGGCACCCGCCCCTCGGAGAACTTCGCCGTCATGTTGAGCGTGCGGCTGACCAGGTTGCCGAGGTTGTTGGCCAGGTCCGCGTTGATTCGAGCGACCAGAGCCTCCTCGGTGAAGTTCGAATCGAGGCCGAAGGTCATCTCGCGGAGCAGGAAGTAGCGGAACGAATCGAAGCCGTAGCGGTCTCGCATCAGCAGCGGTGAGATCATGTTCCCGAGGCTCTTGGAGACCTTGCGCTCGTCCACGTTCCAGTAGCCGTGGACGTAGAGGCGCTGGAAGAGCGGAAAGCCCGCCGCCCGCAGCATGGTGGGCCAGAAGACGCCGTGGGGCTTGAGGATGTCCTTTGCCACCAGGTGCTCGATACTGCTCCAACGCTGCTCGAAGGCCGGATCGTCGGGATAGCCGAGGCCCGAGAGGTAGTTGATGAGCGCATCGAACCACACGTAGCAGACGTAGTTCTCGTCGAAGGGAAGCTCGATGCCCCAGTCGAGGCGCGATTTCGGCCGCGAGATGCAGAGGTCCTCGAGGCCGCTCTCCTCGCGCAGCATGGCCAGGACCTCGTTTCGGTAGCGCTCGGGACGGATCAGGTCCGGCTGCTCCTGGAGTTGTTCGACGAGCCAGTCGAAGTGGCGGCTCATCTTGAAGAAGTAGTTCGATTCGGCGCGTCGCTCCGGAGGGCGTTCGTGATCGCGGCACAAGCCGTCCACCATGTCCCGCCCGGTGAGGAACCGCTCGCAGCCGACGCAGTAGAGTCCCTCGTATTCGCGGAACTCGATCTCCCCCGCATCGTATACGGCCTGGAGGATCGCGTGGACCGCGCGAACGTGATCCCGATCCGTGGTGCGGATGAAGCGGTCGAAGCTGATTCCGAGCTCCTCCCACGTCGACCGGTAGATGCCCGAGATCTCCTCGGTGAACGCCCGGGCCGGGATGCCGCGCTGGGCGGCGACCTCCGCCACCTTCTCTCCGTGCTCGTCGGTTCCCGTCAGGAAGAAGGTCTGCTCCCCGGCCAGGCGGTGGTAACGCGCCAGCGTGTCGGCGACGATGGTGGTGTAGGTGTGGCCGATGTGGGGCTCGGCGTTCACGTAGTAGATGGGGGTCGTGATGGTGTAGCAACGCTTCATCGGATGGTCGCCTCTCGGAGTGCCAGGAGCGCCCGCTCGGCCACCATCTGGGGATTGGCGTTGCGCTGGACCAGCGACTTGCGACAGGCCTTGAGTGTGTCAAAGGCGTCGAGCTCGCGCCGCAGGTCGCACCGGCCGGCCTCCGCAGCCTCGGCGACCCGCTGGCGAAGCCAGGTCGAGGCCGTCCCCAGCAGCTCGGCCACCGCGCCGGCGGCGATGGCCCGGGGACCGCGATAGGACTCGGCCCAGTCGAGAAGGTCCGGCAGATCCCGGCCCGGAAGCTCCTCCAGTCGGGAGACCAGGGCCCGCTCCTCCTCCGAAGCGTCGGGCCCGAGCGGCGAGCGGAGGGTGTCGGTGGGGAACGCCACGCGCTGGCAGCGGGAGCGGACCGTGGCGAGGAGACCCGCCGAGCTGGCCGCCACCAGCACCAGGCTGGTCGACGGGGGCGGCTCTTCGAGCAGGCGGAGGAGAGCGTTCTGGGCCTCCTGGTTCAGCCACTCGGCATCGGCGATCACCGCGGCGCGACGGCCCTCCTCGTTGCCGCGAAGCCGGAAGGCTCCCTGCAGGGCTCGGACCTGGCCGATGCGCACGCGGGTGTCGTCCTGGCCCCGCTCCACCCACAGCAGATCCGGGTGGTCGCCCACGTGGCGGAACAGGGGCCCCTTCTTGCCCGACCCGTCGAGGGGGATCTCCTCGCCCCCCGCGGAGCGTCGGCAGGCTCTGCATTCGCCGCACGGGCCGGTCTGGCCGCGCTGGCAGACCAGCGCCCGGACGAACCAGAGCGCCGTCTCCCGCGGCGCCTCGCCCGGGCCGGAGAGCAGATAAGCGGAGTGGATGCGCCCCGTCTCCAGGCTTCGCAGCAGCGGCAGTCGGGGCTCCGACGAGGAAGCGCTCATGGGGCCGCGAGTCTAGCAGCCCACCCGCCCGCGGCGATCCCCAACGCCGCGCAGGCAGGCTTCTAACTCCCCGCGTTGCCAAGGTTTATTCCCGTTCCCTCGGGGGGCGAAGGGGGTGACAGAGACCTCTCAAGTTTCTCGGGGCGGGGCCGAACCGGCTTCAATGAGAGCTTTGGAGGAGAGCATCAATGGCATTTGGCCGAGAGCGAGGAGAAGACATGGGTTCCAGCCCGCCCGCACCGTCGGGAGCGTCAGCGGGTGGTCTGACCGCCTTCATCGATCAGGGGTCGTCCTTCGAGGGAAAGCTCTCCTTCAAGGACATGGTTCGGATCGACGGTCACTTCACCGGTGAGATCAGCAGCGAGAACACGCTCATCATCGGCGAGACGGGTGAGATCGAAGCGAACATCCGCTCCAAGACGGTGATCATCAGCGGCGCCGTGTCCGGCGACGTGGTGGCGGGAACCAAGGTGGTGCTCCACAAGAGCGCCCGCATGCAGGGCAATATCGAGACGCCCTCGCTGATGATCGAGGAGGGCGCCGCCCTCAACGGTCAGGTATCGATGCCCCTTCCCGATTCATTGAAGAAGGGCGGTGCTTCGCTGAAGGCCGTCAAGGATGACACCGCTGCCCCGCCGCAAGACGATCCCAAGAGCTAGCGGGCTTCCAGAGGTCGCAAGGCTCAATCGGAGACCTTGAAGACCTCGTCGTGCTCCCGCACGCGCTGTGTGATCTCGACTCCGACCGACTGACCGGCCCTGGCGACCTCCACCGGGACATGCTCGAGCTCCATCCGGTTCACGCGCTGGTAGAAGTCGGTCGTGTGTCCGCGCAGGTGGATGGTGTCGCCCACACGCAGCTCATCGGATTCGAGCGCGATCACTCCCGCTCCGACCCTTCCGAAATAGTGGGTGATGACCCCGATCCGGGTGGGAGTGGCTGCGGCGACCCGCGCGCCTTCCTGCTGCTCCCCGCTCGCCGGCTGCGGTACTTCGCTCTCGGCGGGTTTGCCGCTGTCGCTCGGCTTCGGCGTCGCCGGCGTCGCCACCTCCTTCGCTCGCGCGGTCTTCTTCCGTGCCGCCTTCTTCCGGCCCGTCTTCTTCGCGGTGGTCTTCTTGCGTGCGGTCTTCTTGCGTACGGTCTTCTTGCGGGTGGCCTTCTTCCGGCCCGTCTTCTTCGCGGCGGTCTTCTTGCGTGCGGTCTTCTTGCGTACGGTCTTCTTTCGAGTGGTCTTCCTCCGGCCCGCCTTCTTTCGGGCGGCCTTCTTCCGGCCCACCTTCTTCGCGGTGATCTTCTTGCGTGTCGCCTTCCTTCTTCCTGCGGCCATGGCGTCTCCCTCCCGGATCCCTTAGCCGCAGTCTAATCGCGCTGGGAAACGCAGGTCAACGCGGTTCGTGCCCCTGGGCGGCAACTACCGCGGTGACCTCCGGGATCTGTGCCCGCAGCGCCGCCTCCACACCGAACCGGATCGTCGCGCTCTGGGCCGGGCAGGTGGCGCAGGCGCCCTGGAGCACGATGCAGACCGTGCCGTCTTCTGCCACATCGAGCAGCTCCAGGTTGCCCCCATCGGCGATCAGGGCGGGCCGCAGGCCATCCAGGGCGATTTCCACGCGGTCGCGGAGGGCGTTGGTGTGGGCGATGGCCATGACTCCTGAATCGGCCGTTCGGCGGCCCCACTGAACGGTCTCGCCGGGGCGCGGCCGTCGAGTTAGCTTCATGGAGATGCAGGTCACAGTGAGACTTTTCGGGTCGATCCGGGAGGCGGCGGGGGCCAAGGAGCTCGCGGTGGTGGTCCCCGAGGGCTCGACGGTCGACGATCTTCGGGTGCTTCTGGCCCGGGATCACCCCAGCTTCGAGGAGATGGCCGATCGGCTGCGCGTCTCGGTCAACTACGAGATCTCGAGGGGAGACAGCGCCCTGTCCGAGGGGGACGAGGTGGCGTTTCTTCCACCCGTTTCGGGTGGCTCGGGGAGCCGCACCCTCTCCACGGAGCCCCTCGACGTGGGGTCGGTGGTGAACCGCGTGATCGGTCCGGATATCGGCGGGATCGTCAGCTTCATCGGGACCGTGCGCGACACCTCGCGCGGGCACTCGATTCGCCACCTGGAATACGAGGCCTACCCCGAGATGGCGGAGCGGGAGATACAGAAGATCGCCCACGATGCGGAAGAGCGTTGGCCCGGCACCCGGGTTGCGGTGGTGCACCGCCGCGGGCGCTTGGAGGTCGGCGAGATCGCCGTGGTGGTCGCCGCAGGTGCCCCCCATCGGGGCGACGCCTTCGCAGCTGCTCGCTACACCATCGACGCCCTGAAGGTGCAGGTGCCCATCTGGAAGAAGGAGGTGACGACCGACGGCGAGTACTGGGTCGAGGACCACGCGTGAGTCGCGGGCACCCCGAGCACCGGCACGCTGAGTCGGCGGGGCGGGGCGGCGCAGCTCCGGAAGGACCCGCAGGATCTTCTCAGGAACGCGAGTCGGCCAGCATCGACGAGCATCGGGCCGAGGCGCCCCGTTCGGTGGCGACGGCGGTGGTTACCGTGAGCGACACCCGGACGCTCGAGGACGACTCCAGCGGAGCGTTGATCGTGGAGCTCTTGGAGGGGGCCGGACACTCCGTGGCGTCCCGGGTGATCGTGAGAGACGAGCCCGGGGAGATTGCGGCGGCCGTCGAGAGCGCGACCTCGCGCGAGGGCGTTCGCGCGGTGATCGTGACGGGGGGAACGGGGGTGGCGCCGCGGGATGTGACACCGGACACGATCGAGCCGCTTCTCGATCGGAAGATCCCGGGCTTCGGGGAGCTCTACCGCATGCTCTCCTACGCGGAGATCGGATCCGCGGCACTCCTCTCCCGGGGCCTGGCGGGGCTGAGGGAAGGCCGGGTGGTGTTTGCCCTGCCGGGGTCCAGGGGAGCCGTTCGCCTGGCCATGGAGAAGCTGATCCTGCCGGAGCTGGGCCATCTGGCCGCCCAGGCCGTCAAGAAGCGCTGAGGGCGGGACGATGGGTGTCCCGTGGTGCGGGCCATTCTCCTATCCATCGCCTTCCTGCTCGCTGCCCTGAGCGCGAGCGCGGACCTCCAGGTCTGGGTGGACGCCGACGGCACCACCCACGTCACCGACGACCCCGAGAAAATCCCCCCCGAGCTGCGCGACGGGAAGGTCGAGCGGGTCGAGGAGCTTCGCGCTCTCTGGGAGGATGGTGTGAGTGGCCCGCCACTCGTCACTCCTCCCGGCTCCTCGAGCAGCGAGGAGGACCGGGCTCTGCGGGAGCTGCGCGGTGCCTTGGACGATCTCCGCCGCGGCGAGACCGCGCGCGCCACCGCGTCGCTCCGGAATCTGCTGAGGCGGCGGCCGAATCATCCCGAGGCGCACTGGTACCTGGCGATCCTGGAGGGGCGGCGCGGACATCTGGACGCGGCCGAGCAGCACCTGCGCGCTTTCCTGTCGGTGGCCGGTGAGCAGTACGAGGGCTTGCGCGCCTCGGCGCGCAAGCGCCTGGCCCGCCTCGAAGACGAGCGCCGGCTCCTGGAGTTGCCCGGAGCGGGGACGCTTCGCCTCATCGACCAGGAGAACCAGTTCTTCCGCGTCCACTACCACGAGGCGCTTCTGCGGGTCGGCACTCCCGACTTCACGCGCACCGTGCTCCGCTATCTGGGGGATGCGCGGGCCGCGCTCGGCCGCCGCCTCGGGGTCTTCCCGGAGGAGCCCGTGGGCGTGGTCCTCTACGGGAAGGCCGCCTATCTCAAGACCCATGGGCACCGATTCTCGTTCCAGACGGTCGGCTTCTTCGATGGGCGGATCCACGTGGTCTCCGCAGCCTATCCCGCCGGGGAACTCCGCACCTTGCTGTTCCACGAGTACACCCACGCCCTGTTCCGCGAGCAGACTGCCGGGGATCGGCCCTTCTGGCTCAACGAGGGGCTGGCAGAACTCTCCGAGCGGGCCTCCAACAGGATCGCGCCGCTGACTCGTGGCGAGCGGTCGCGCCTGCGGCGCGCCATCGAGGCGGGCGACTGGATTCCCCTGCGCCGCATCGCACCCAGCTTCGACGGTCTGGGCGACGAGCGGGCGCGCCTCGCCTACCTAGTCTCCACGGCGGCCGCCGCCTGGATCGAGACCCACACCGACCGCGAGGGCCGCGCCCGCCTGCTGCGCCGGCTGGGTGAGGGCTGGGCTGATGACGAGGCCCTGAACGAGGCCGTCGGGATGGATACCGAAGGGATCGATGCCTCCCTGCGCGCCGAGATCCTCTCGGAGTTTCCGCCCGGTCTGTAAGGTCAGACGCGGCCCCTCGACTCACCCCGGACCACGGCGGAGGCGATCAGGTGAGCCAGTCGGAGGGGCTCCGGCATCTCCCCCTTGCGCCTGCTCGCGTTGATCAACCGTGCCGCCTCCTCTGGGGAAGCGCCCGCGCAGGCGAGGAAGAGGCCGTTGCTCACCGGCACGGAGGGGGGAGTTCGATCGACCGCCGCCAGCCGGTCCGCGAGGCCGGCGGACTTCAGGGCCGCGGCGAGCCGATGGTCGCGGGGATCCTTGCGGTTCAGCACCAACACGGGCAAGTCCAGCGCCTGTGACAGGCGCTCCACATCCACCACGGCGAGGCCGGCGATGGTGATGCCTCCGAGGACGATCCCGTGGAGTCCGGGCCGGAAGCGAAGGCCCTCGATCCAGTCCACCAGGAAATCGGTGACCGCGGCCCCGTCGATCGGGAAGCGCGTCATCGCCACGCCCTCCACCAGATCCGAGCCCTCCATCACCACGCCGACGATCGGCGTCGCCGAATCGGCGTCCTTGTTGAAGGGACCGTCGTCGATTCCGAGCAGGTGAGGCCGCACGGCAAGCGAGTCTAGCCCGGCCTCGGGGCGGGGACGTTGTTGAACGTTCAATTTCCCAAACGTTGGGAAATTGAACGTTCAACAACGTCCCCGCTGAAGGCGCTCAGTCGTCCGGCCAGGAGCCTCCCTCGTTCAGCATCCGGCTTTAACCGGTGGGTGTCTGGAGACGGACGGGCGGATCGACAGTCACCCGGTCGCCGATCTTCCAGCCCAGGCGTTCCGCTGTTCCTGCGGGGACTTCGAGGACGAGGTCGGCAGGCTCCCTGGGCCGGTAGGTCGGCAGAGCCCCCGGAGGATCGTGGGGAGCCCGGGAAGTCACATCCACGATCCGGTCCTCGCGGATCCAGATGATGTCGATGTCGAAGCGCATGTCGTACATCCAGAATCCGTGGCGCTCTGCGCGGGCGTAGGGAAAGACCATGCCCCGGCGCTCGCCGAGCCGGGAACGCCCGGAGAGCCCCCGGGCGATGCGATCCGGCGTGTCCGCGACCTCGACCTGGATGCGATGGATTCCGATCGTGACTTCCGCGGTGGGGTAGGCCGAGGTCGCAAAATCCCGCTCTCCCGTGCAGGCGACGGCCAGCAGCAGGACCAGCGATGCGCGCCAGTCGACCCGAGCGCTCTGCCTCATCGGACCCCGAAGCCTTCCAGATCCTCGGGCGCCTCTTCGATCTCCTCGACCCGCTCGACGCGGGCCCAGGAGGGCCCTTCGTGGCAGTAGCGGACCATCTCCGCCACCTGCGCCTCGCTTCCCTCGAAGACCGCCTCCACGGTCCCATCCTGCCGGTTCCGCACCCAGCCGCTCACCCCGACCTGTCGCGCCCGCTCCACGGTGGAGCTCCGGAAGAAGACACCCTGTACCCGGCCGTGTATCACCACCCGGCGCCGTGTCATTCCCGCTTTCCTTCCCGAGCGCTCAGTCCTCGGGCGACGCGTAGTACTCGAAGTCGACGACGGTGTCCTTGAGGTAGCTGCGGAGCTTCTCGACCAGTCTCGCCTCCAACTGACGCACTCGCTCACGCGAGACCCCGAACGCGTCGCCGAGCTCCTGCAGGGTCTCGGGCTCATCTGCGAGAATGCGCCGATCGACGATCTGCCGCTCGCGATCGTCGAGCTTGTTGGCGAACTCCTGCACGCGCTCCATGAAGACGCGACGCAGCTCGCTGCTGGCTACATGCTCCTCGACGGACTCCCCACCGGCCGCAATGAAATCGCCGAAGCTCGCGCTGTCCCGCTCCTGCTGAACGGGCGCATCCAGGGAAAGCTCGCTCTCCGAGAGGCGCTGCTCCATGTCGACCACGTCCTCCTCGCTGACGTCGAGGCGTTCGGCGAGAAGCTTCGGTCCCACCTCGAATCCCTGGCGTTCGATCTCCCGCTTCTCCTTGTTCAGCCGGAAGAAGAGCTTGCGCTGCGCCCGACTGGTTCCGACGCGGACCAGGCGGATGTTGTCGATCAGGTATTTGAGGATGTAGGCCCGGATCCAGTAGGCCGCGTAGGAGGAGAGCTTGGTGCCCCGGTAGGGATCGAAGCGCTGAACCGCCTGCAGCAGCCCGAGGTTTCCCTCTTGGATCAGGTCGAGGACGTTGGTCCAGGTCCGCCGGTACTCCATCGCGATCTTCACCACCAGGCGAAGATTGGCGAGGACCAGCTGGCGACCGGCCTCCTCGTCCCCCTGCTCGACCCAGCGCGTCGCCAGCGAGTGCTCTTCTTCCCGAGAGATCGGAGCGTAGTCGCGCAGCTCCGCCATGTAGAGAGTCAGGGCGTCGACGGGTTCGACGGCGTGCTCGGGTCGGGGCGCGGGAAGTTGACGCTCCCGCTCGGGGCCGGTGTTGCGGGAGTCGCGGGCGGTCACGCCGCGGAGGGTAGCAGAGGCGCGGTGGGCGGAACCGGAGTGAGCTCCGGCTCCGCCCCTCGAGTACTCGCGGCGCCCTCGCTACGCGACCCGGTGAGAAATGCAGGCTAGTTGCGGCTCGTTCGGCTGGTCTCGAGCGAGCGGATGTAGGCGATGAGGTTGGTGACTTCCGCATCGGACAGGTGCATCCAGGGCACCATGACCGGGCTGCCGCCGAAGGCCGCGCCGCCCTTCCTGATCACGATGTAGAGATCCTCGTCGGTGCCGGTCGCGCCGTTCTTGTCGGCATCGAACTTGAACTCTCCCGCCGCGAAGTTCCGGGCGGGCGGATCGAGTGCCGCAGCGGCGGGTCCGTCTCCGCGGCCGGTGATGCCGTGGCACGCCGTGCAGAGCACGTCGTAGGTCTTCTTGCCTTCCGCGGCTTCGCCCGCCAGAGCAGTCGACGGGATGACCAGCGCCAGGAGGCCGACTGCGAGCAACCCCATCGGCAGCTGGATGGGGGATCGCTTCATCGGGTGGAGAGCAGGAGCGGCATTCGGTGGATTCAATCGACCTTGACCCTTCCCCAGTTGCGCAGAATCTCGCACAGCGTCCGCACGCCGAAGCCCGTGGCGCCGGCGGGCTGCAGGGGGTTCGAGCGGTCGGTGTCGGCGGTGGAGGCGATGTCCAGATGGGCCCAGGGCGTCTCCTCCACGAAATGCGAGAGGAAGGCTGCGGCGGTGATCGTGCCGGCCTCTCGTCCGCCGGTCTGCTTCACATCTGCCACCCGGCTGCGCAGGTGTTCGCGGTGTACCTCCCAGAGGGGAAGCGGCCAGAAGCGCTCTCCTGTCTTCTCACCTGCCTTGACGATCAGGTCGGAGAGGCGCTCGTTGTTGCCCAGCACCGCGGCGGCCCAGGGACCCAGCGCGATGTTGCAGGCTCCGGTCAGCGTCGCCACATCGATCAGGGCGTCCGGCTCGAACTCGCAGCGGGCGAGGTGGAGGGCATCGGCGAGGACGAGCCGGCCTTCCGCGTCGGTGTTCTTGATTTCGATGGTCCGGCCCGAGCCGGCGGTCACGATGTCGTCGGGGCGGTAGGCGGTCCCGCCGGGCATGTTCTCCACGGCTCCCACGATGCCGACCACGTGAAGCGGAACCTTCAGCAACGCGGCTGCTCGCAGGGTGGCGATCACGGTGGCGCCCCCGGACATGTCGTGCTTCATCTTCGCCATGTGGGTGGGGGACTTGAGAGAGAGACCGCCGGAGTCGAAGGTCACCCCCTTTCCCACCAGGCAGACCGTCGTGGCGCGGCGGCTCGGGCGCTTGCCGGCCCTCGCCCGGGTGGGTGCGTTGTGCTCGAGCACGATCAGCCGCGGCGGATGGGCGGCGCCCCCGGCCACCGCCAGCATCGCCCCGAGCTTCCGCTTCCGGATCTCGGCCGGGCCGAGCACGCGGACCCGGAGGCCGACCTCCTTCGCCAGCTTCTGGGCCGCGCGAGCCATTCCGGCCGGCGGTAGCGCGTTGGGCGGTTCGTTGGAGAGGTCCCGCGCCAGATTCTGGGATTCGGCTACGCAGACCCCGACGGATGCGGCCGCGCGGGCGGCTCGCAGGTCGGCCCCCTTCTCGATCAGGATCGCGACGGAGCGGACCTCCCCCGGCGCATCATCGCGTTGCGACTGGTAGCGGTCGAACCGGTAGCCAGAGAGAATCGCCCCCTCGGCCATCGCCTGCGCCACGGCTGCAACGCGGATCCGACGCAAGCCTGGGCCCACCATGGCGAGCGCCTTTCCTTGGCGCTCGGCGGTCGCGCGAACCGCGACGCCCGCTGCCTCCCGCAATGCCTCGGCGTCGATCCGGTTCTCCTCGCCGAGGCCCACCAGCAGGATCCGCTTGGCGCTGATGTCGCCCTCGGGATAGAGGAACAGGGTCTGCCTTCGCTTGCCCCGGAAGTCTCCGGTGGCCAGGAGCGAGAGGATCGCTCCTTGCGCTGCGCGATCCACCGCCGCCATCCGCGGCGGGAGACGCCAGTGAGACGGGTCCAACTGGGCCAGCGGCAGCGCCAGAACATCGGCGGCGCGCTTGGCCGGGCTACGGGATTCCACAGTGACCTGCATCACGACTCCTCGGGATGGTGGTTTGGGAAGGCGGAGGGTTGGTTGAACTGCGCCATGCCCTCTCCTAGACTCGTGAAGGGTAAATTTCAGAGAGAGCCATGCTGCTCATTATCGCTGGGACGGTCGTGGGGGGACGTCTCGCGAGCCTGGACCCATTCGACCTGATCTGGCAGGCATCGTGGGTCGTTCAGCTCGTCATCCTTCTCCTCGTGGTCGCCTCCGTCATCTCCTGGGCTGCCATCGTCGTCAAGTGGCGAGAGCTCGCCGGTGCCGAGCAGCATAGCGAGGCATTCCTCAACGCGTATCACGACGGCTCCCTCGACGTGGCCTACGAGGTGGCGCGGGAGCTGGATCGCGGTCCGCTCCCGGCGATCTTTCTGGCCGCCTACTCCGAGATGAACCGGATGTTGAAGTACAGCGGGCGCCAGGTGGGCAGTCCCCTCGACGAGGGTCAGCGCCACACCCTCTCCCGCCACATCGCCTGGGCCGCTTCCCAGGAGACCCTTCGCCTGGAGAGCCGGCTCTCCTTTCTCGCGACGGTGGGAAGCGCCGCTCCCTTCGTCGGGCTCTTCGGCACCGTGGTGGGGATCATCAACGCCTTCACCGGGATCGGGATCGCCGGGAGCGCCAGCCTGGCGGTGGTGGCCCCCGGCATCGCCGAGGCCCTGATCGCCACCGCCGTCGGGCTCTTCGCCGCGATCCCGGCCACGGTCTTCTACAATGTCTTCGTCGGCAGGCTTCGCGAGCTCAACGAAGCGATCGACCTCTTCTCGGCCGAGCTCGAGGGCGACCTGCGGCGTTACGGCGCCTCTGCGGGGACTCCGGCCCAGGCGACGGGGGGCTAGAGGTGGCCGGGCTCCGCGCGGGTCGCGACCACCGCGCGATGTCGGAGATCAACGTGACGCCCTTCGTGGACGTGATGTTGGTCCTGCTGATCATCTTCATGGTGACGGCGCCCCTGCTCCAGCAGGGCCTCGACGTCGACCTGCCCGAGACGACGACGCAGCCGCTGCGGATGCGCGACGAGCCGCTGATCCTCACCGTGAAGAAGGACGGCAGCTACCATCTCGCCAATCAGGAGGTCGCTCTGGACCAGCTCGAGGGAAAGCTCGGCGCGATCTTCGAAGGGCTCGATCAGCGGGAGGTCTTCCTGCGCGCCGACAAGGAGGCCCCCTATGGCGTCGTCGTGAAGGCCATGGCTGCGGCCCGAGCCGCCGGCGCCAAGACCCTGGGGATCGTCACCGAACCCGAATGAACGGCTGGAGTCTAAGCATCAAGCGTGACGGGCTTCGTGAGCAGTATCGAGGATTCACGTCGGCGGGAGTTTCGCTGGATACTGGCGTGCTCGGGTGTCGCCCACCTGGCGCTGCTGCTGGCCTTCACCTTCTCGCCGCGACCGGGAGGGACGGCTCTTCCCGCCGTGGTGCGGGTGGACCTGGTGGCGGCTGCACCGGCGGCGGCGAAGCCCAGGCCCATACCCGCGCCGCCCAAGCCCAAGAAGACGGTGCTTCCCGCGCAGCCCACTCGGCCCCCGAAGCCCAAGCCGAAGCCGCCGCCGGAGCCCGAGCCGGCTGCCGAGCCGCAGGTGGACTACGACGATCTCCTGGCGAAGCTCCGAGAGGAGGCGGGGGAGGTCGAGGAGCCCACCCAGGTGGCCGGTGCGGGCAGCGCGCCCCCCGGCTCTGGGCGCGGGGTCCCGGTCACCCCCGAGGTGATGGCCTGGATGCGCAGCGCGAAGGTGCACGTGACCCGGGCGTGGGTGCTGCCGCCGGGCTTTCGCACCCAGCCCCTGTCGACGGAAATCCGGGTCCAGCTGAGCGCCGGCGGGGAGGTGCTGGGGACGCGCGTGGTACGCCGATCCGGCAACCCCTGGTACGACGAGAGCGTCGAGCGCGCCATCAAGAAGGCGAGTCCCCTTCCCCGTCCCCCCGAGGCCGACGAATGGATCTTCGTATTCCGGCCGGGGGACCTGCTCTGATGGCCCGGTGTCTCATGCGCGCCCTTCTCCTCGCGATCTGCCTCGCGCCGGCGGCGGGACGAGCGGCGGATCCTCCGCCCATCGTGATCACCGATCCGAAGGAGAAGACCTATCGCGCCGCGCTCCAGGAGTTCGTCGCGACAGCGCAGTTCGGCGTCGACGACCTCGCGGCGGAGATTGGCGGGCGAATCCGGGCGGGGTTGGAGTTCTCGGGGCTCTTCAGCATCCTCGAACCCGAGGCCTTTCTCGGGCCCGTGCGCAGCGATCCCCTCGATGGCGGCAAGTCGGTGGTCTGCACCAACTGGCGCCAGATCGGCACCGACGCCCTGGTCCAGGGCGAGGTCGAGACGACCGGTGAGGAGGCGCGGGTCGAGTTCCGCGTGCTGGACGTCTCCCGCGGATGTCTCCGCCTGGTTCGCAAGCGCTACACCGCGGATCGGCGCGACGCGGCTCGGGTCGGAAGCGCGATCGCCGACGACATCGTGGGCCTGTTCACCGGCCAGCCGGGGGTATCGGACACGGAGATCGCATTCATCTCCACCCGCTCCGGCAGCAAGGAAGTCCACGTGATGAGCGCCGACGGCGCGGGCCTCCGCTCGGCGACGAACAACCGCTCGATCAACTCCTTTCCCTCCTGGTCCCCGAACGGCCAGGAGATCGTCTACACGTCCTACCGCCACCGCAACCGGCCCCGTCTCTTCATGCTGACGCGCGGTCGGAGGTCTCCCGGCCGCATCCTCCGCAATCTCGACTCCGGAGCGCCTCTCTATCGGGGTGTGTTTGCGCCCACCGGAAGCCGGCTGGCACTGGTGATGAGCCTCGACGGAGCCGCCGAGATCCTCACCGTGGAAAGCAACGGGCAGAAGCTGCGCCGGCTCACCCGCAACCGGGTCATCGATGTCTCGCCGACCTGGTCGCCGGACGGCAAGCGCATCGCCTTCGTATCGGATCGAGCGGGTTCACCCCAGATCTACGTGATGGACCGGGACGGGAGCGACGTGCGACGACTCACCTTCACCGGCTCCTACAACACGGCACCGGCCTGGTCGCCCGACGGCCACTGGATCGCCTACGAGACCCGCGTGGGAAGCCAGTTCGACATCTGGCTGATCGATCCCGAGGGAAGAGAGAACTTCCCGCTGGTGACACACCCGCGCAGCGACGAGCACCCGAGCTGGGCTCCAGACAGCCGAAAGATCGCGTTCGCGTCGACCCGGCGCGGGCATGCCGACATCTACGTGATCGACCTGAACGGGGAGAAGCTGCGCCGCATCACCCAGGGTGGAGGCGACAACACGAATCCGGCCTGGGGACCGTACCGGCGATAGGGGGGGAGAGAGTATGTTGCGAACCAGAGGCGTGACCCTCGGAGCTGCGTTGCTGTTGCTTCCGTGGCTGTCGGGCTGCGTGACCGTCGCCGAGTTCCGGAAGCTCGAGTACGAGGTCAACAAGCTGCGGCGCCCCGGAGCCGCAACGAGCGGCAGAACCGACGTCGCGGATCTCGCCGCCGAGATCGAGCAGCTGCGCGACGCGATCGCACAGCTGGAGGGGCGTCTGGAAGTGGCCGAGCACCGGAGCGAGGTGGCCATCGAGGAGGCCAAGGCGGCCCGCCTCGACGCGGCCGGCTCCGGGATCTCCGCCGACGTCGAGGACCCTGCGAGCGGCAACGCTCCTGGAGCCCCCGGGGAAGTCGAGGGCGCCCCGCAGACTGCGTCGTCGGAGCTGCGCGCCTACCGGGATGCCTACAACAGCTGGCGGACCGATGAGTACGGCGCGTGTATTGACCGTTTCCAGGAGTTCCTGCAAACTTATCCGGCTTCGGACTACGGAGATGATGCCGCCTACTGGATGGCGGACTGCTACTTCAAGCAGGGGGATTACCAGACCGCGATACTGCGCTTCGACGACGTGGCCGGTCGCTATCCCACCAGCGGAAAGGCGCCCGAGGCTCTCTACCGCCAGGGCGAAGCGCTTCTCCGGCTCGGACCGCGCTACGGGAGGGCGGCGCGCAGGGCGTTCGAGCGGGTGATCAACGAGTATCCGAACTCGGCACGGGTGGAGCAAGCCAAGCGACAGCTCGAGTTGATTGGGCCGGACTGAGGGGACCCGACCGCGTGCGGCCGCTCTCGGGTCAGATTCCAGACAAGGAAAGATCTTGAGAAAACGGGATCTGAAGAAGTTTCGAAAGCTTCTGAATTCGCAGCGCGACCAATTGCTGGGCAGCGCCAGGAAGGCCACGACCGGCGACATCCATCTCGACCCGGACGACTTTCCGGACGAGATCGATACGGCGTCCTCCGAGATGAATCTGGCATTCATGGGCCGTCTGCGTGAGCGCGAGCGCGGTCTCCTGGTGAAGATCGAGGGCGCGCTGGCGAAGATCGAGCAGGGAGTCTACGGCCAGTGCCAGAACTGCGGCGAAGAGATCGGCCTGAAGCGGCTCGAGGCGCGGCCGGTCGCAGAACTCTGCATCGACTGCAAAGGCGAGCAGGAGAAGATCGAACGGAACCTCGGCTGAGCCCTGGCCCGCCTTTCTCACCGGGTCGCGAATCTGCGGTGCTCTCGGCGGCCGCAGTAGCGAGCTGGTGAGAAATGCGGGCTAGCGCGGTGCCCGAGATCGTCCTCGGTATCGAGAGCTCCTGCGACGAGATGGCCGCGGCCGTGGTTCGTCGAGGGACCGAGGTGCTCGCAAGCGTCGTCCGGGGCCAGGCCGAGGTTCATCGGCCCTACGGTGGCGTCGTTCCCGAACTCGCGTCTCGCGACCACGTGCGCACGGTCTCCCAGGTGGTCGCCAGCACCCTGCGCCGGAGCGGCGTGTCCGACCGGGAGATCTCCGGTGTCGCCGTCACCGTGGGGCCGGGTCTGCTCGGGTCACTCCTGGTCGGGCTCTCGTTCGGCAAGGCCCTCGCCTACCGGCTCGGGATTCCCCTGGTGGGGGTGCATCACCTGGCGGGTCACCTCGCCGCCGCCGAACTCTGCGCGGAGGAGCTTCGGCCTCCCTACATCGGACTCGTGGCCTCGGGCGGGCACACCGCTCTCTACCGGATCGAGGAGGGTGCCGCGCCAGTGCTCCTCGGTGAGACCCGCGACGACGCCGTGGGCGAGGCCTTCGACAAGGTCGCCAAGCTGCTGGGGCTCCCCTATCCGGGGGGGGCGGCCCTCTCGCTCGCGGCTGAGCGGGGGGACCCCAGGGCGGTGGACTTCCCGAGGCCCATGCAGGAGGAGCCCGGCTTCGATTTCTCCTACAGCGGGCTCAAGACCGCCGTGGCCCTGGAGGTGAAGAGCCGCCGACCCCTGGACGCAGCGGCTGTGGCCGACATCGCCGCCTCCTTCGAGGCGGCCGCCACCGAGGTGTTGGTCTCACGGGCCAGGCGCGCGCTACGCGAAGAAGGGATCGGGCGGCTCGCGGTGGTAGGGGGCGTGGCGGCCAACCGGGTTCTGCGTCGCAACATGTGGGCCGCGGCGGAGCGGGAGGGATTCAGTGCCTTCTTTCCACCCCCCGAGCTCTGCACGGACAACGCGGCGATGATCGCCTCGGCGGGAGCGAACCTGCTCGGTCGGGGTCTGCGCGATGGCCTGCACCTGACCTGCTTTTCCCGCGTGCCGCTATCCGAGGCGCCGTGGGTCCGGGGTGGGGCGGGTTGAACGGCGGCGGGGTGCGCGCCTTTCTCGAGGCCCACGGCCTGGCGGCCCGGCGCGATCTCGGCCAGCACTTTCTCCAAGACGAGCACATGGCCGAGAAGCTGGTCCGGATCGCCGCCGTGGAGTCCGGAGACCGGGTCATCGAGATCGGTACCGGTCTCGGCATCATGACCCGGGCGCTGGCGGCCCGCGCCGCACGGGTGATCACCGTCGAGGTCGATGCGGGGATCGTGCGTGCGCTTCGCAGCGAGGGAGTCCTGCCCTCCAACGTGGCGCTGATCCACGGGGATGCTCTCGAGCTCGATCTCGAGCGGCTGGTGGGCGAGCTGCCGGGGCCCGTGCGGGTCGTCGGCAATCTCCCCTACGCGTTCGCCTCTCCTCTCCTTCGGCGCCTGCTCGACCTCAGTGGCCGCCTCGAGAGCTGGTCCGTCATGGTGCAAAAGGAGGTGGCGGGGAGACTCCTCGCGGCCCCGGGAGGTCGGGAATACGGTTCGCTCACCATTCTTCACCAACTGGTCGTCGCGGTGAAGTTCGGACTCGATCTTCACCCGCGATGCTTCTACCCTGTGCCCCGAGTGACCTCGACCTTCCTGCACATCACGCCGCGAAGCGAGGTTTCGGTCGCGCCGGGAGAGCTTCGGATGGTCGAGGGCGTGGTGCGGGCGGCGTTCGCCCATCGAAGGAAGACGATTGTGAACTCCCTTCGAACAGCCGCGGCAGGAAGTCCCCTTGCCCCCGAGAAGATCGCCGAGATCCTGGCCCAGCACGGGATCGACCGGCGCGCCCGGGCCCAGAGTCTTTCCCCGGACCAGTGGCTGCCGATCGCCCGGGAACTGGCGAGGGCGGGGGAGAGGGCGGGTTAGTCGATGGGTTCCGAGCCGCGCCGCGATTTTCCGCTTCCCCTGCCGGTCGACCTGCGCCGGCCCGAGGGAACCACCACAGTCGAGTATGCCGTGAACATCTCTCCCGGGGGCCTGTGCCTGCACCTGAAGGACAGCCTGACCGAAGGAGACCGGGTCGAGGTCGAGTTCACCCTGCCTCCCGCTGGCCCGACCGTCCGCGCCGAAGGCAGGGTGGCGTGGACGAGCTGGCAGGGGGCCGAAGGCGAGGAGGGGCGCTTCTGCGAAACCGGCGTCCAGCTAAGCGGCGTCGACGAGTCGGTCGAGCAGCAGCTATTCGAGTACGCGAGTCAGCCCGCCAACCGGCGCCGGTAGCTGCGTGGAAGGGCAGGCGCTTCTCGATTTCCTGGTCGAGCTGGCCCAGGAGGCCGGAATCCAGGTACGGGTGATTCCCCGCTCCGCGGCGGAGGGCGATCTGGCCCCCCGCAGCGGAATCTGCCGGATCCGGGGTTCCCCGTGGCTGTTGCTCGCCTCGGGCGAGCCGCTCGAAGACCGCATCGAGGCCGCGGCGATGGCCGTGCGCGCCCAGGCACCCGAGTCCCTGGAGGCGCGCTATCTGCCTCCGGCGATCCGCGAACGCCTGGTGTCCCCCCGGGGAGAAGAGCGGTGACCGCGAAGGACTCCTGCCGTTGACACACCGCGTCTCACCGATAGCCTCTATTGACGCGAGAGGTATCGCAGGGTGCGATCCTCATCGAATCCAACATCTCCCGGGCGCCAGAAGCCCGGAAAATAGGACGATCGCCTAAAACTGCCCGAAGGACGCTCGCATCCGCCCAGGTGGAGCGAGACGGGGGTGGAAGAGGTGGATCGAGGAGCGTCCCCGGCCCCGTCGGGGGTGTCCTCACGATCGGCCGCGCCTCCGGATGGATCTCCGGCAGGCGCGGTCGTCGTTTCCGGGACACGGGGCGCGCGGGAGCCGGAGGCTCCCGGATGTCGACGGTCACCGCTTCGTCCCAACGCGAACACCGCGTCACGGTCCGCTCCCTGGCCCGCCGCAAACGCCGCGGTGAGCCCTTCTCGATGCTCACCGCGTACGATTTCGCCTTCGCCCGCATCTTCGACCAGGCCGGCATCGACGTGCTCCTGGTGGGGGATTCCATGGCCAACGTGGTCCAGGGTTGCGAGACCACGCTCCCGGTGACCCTCGACGAGGTCGTCTACCACTCGCGGATGGTGGCCCGCGGTGCCTCCCGAGCCCTGGTCGTCGGCGACATGCCCTTCGGGTCCTACCAGGTGTCCCCTGAGGACGCAGTGCGGGCGGCCATCCGCCTGGTGAAGGAGGGCGGTGTCCACGCGGTGAAGCTCGAGGGTGGCAGGACCATGAGCGCCACCATCGAGCGCATCGTCCGTGCCGAGATCCCGGTGATGGGGCACGTCGGTCTGACCCCCCAATCGATCCACCGCATGGGGGGCTACCGCGTCCAGGGCCGCGGCGAGGCGGCGCGCCAGCGGGTCATCCAGGACGCCCGCGCCGTGGAGGCCGCCGGTGCCTTCTCGATCGTGCTCGAGGGAGTCCCGGCAGATCTGGCCGGGGAGATCACCGGGCTGCTCTCGATTCCGACCATCGGTATCGGCGCCGGCCCCGACTGCGACGGGCAGGTGCTGGTGATGCACGATCTGCTCGGACTCAGTGACTGGACGCCCAGCTTCGTCAAGCAGTACGCGAATCTCGGGTCCCTCGCCTCCCAGGCGGCGCGACGCTTCGCCGAGGAGGTCGCGGACCGGAAGTTCCCCGACGAAGAGCACTCCTACCGGTAGCCCTCCCGACCCATGCAGATCGTTCGCGAGGTTCCCCAACTGCAGGCGCTCGCCGACGCCGAGCGCGCCGCCGGCCGGCGCATCGCCCTGGTGCCGACCCTGGGGGCGCTGCACGCGGGCCACCTGGCGCTGGTGGTGGAGGCGCGCCGGCGCGCGGATTTCGTGTGCGTCTCGATCTTCGTGAACCCCACCCAGTTCGGGCCGAGCGAGGATCTCGACGCCTATCCACGCGACTTCGAAGCGGACGCGGAGCAGTGTCGCGCACACGGCGTCGACGTGGTCTTCGCGCCCCACCAGGCGGCGATCTACCCGCCCGGCTGCCAGACCTGGGTCACCGTGACGGAGCTGGCGAAGCCGCTTTGCGGTCGCTCGCGGCCGGAGCACTTCCGCGGCGTGGCGACGGTGGTGACCAAGCTCCTGACCGCTGCCAAACCCCACGTCGCGGTCTTCGGGGAGAAGGACTTCCAGCAGCTGGCGCTGATCCGTCGGCTGGTCCTGGACCTCGGCTTCGACGTGGAGATCGTCGGGGTCCCGACGGTGCGCGAGCCCGATGGCCTGGCCCTCTCGAGCCGCAACGTCCATCTGGGTGCCGCGACCCGCCCCCAGGCGCTCTGCCTGGTGCGCGCGCTGGAGACCGCGGAGCGCGCGGTCGCCGCCGGCGAGCGGAGTCGCGACGGCCTGCTCCAGCGGGTCCGCGGGGAGATCGAGAAGGCGCTGAAGGCCGATCTCGACTACGCGGAGCTCCGGGATCCCGATTCGCTGGAGCCGGCACCCGAAACCCTCGTCGCTCCCACCCTCCTGGCCCTCGCAGTCCGGTTTCCCCGAGGAGAGGGTCGCAACGGACAGATGGTCCGGCTCATCGACAATCGCGTGCTGCTTCGGCAGCAGAAGCCCTAGATAGGAGAGATGGACGTGATTCGTACCCTGCTGAAGTCCAAGATCCACCGTGCCACCGTCACCGAGGCGAACATCGACTACGAGGGGAGCATTACCATCGACTCCGATCTGATGGATGCGGCGAACATCATTCCCTACGAGCAGGTCGACGTGTGGGACTGCACCAACGGCAGTCGCCTCACCACCTACGCCATCCGCGGCGAGGCCGGCTCGGGGGAGATCTGCATCAACGGCGCGGCGGCGCACCTGATCAAGCCGATGGACGTGGTGATCATCTCCAGCTTCGTCCAGATGACGGAGGAAGAGGCGCGCGGCTGGGAGGGCACCCGGGTCTTCGTCGACGAGGCGAACCGGCAGCGCGCCTGAGCGCTCGACCTCTCACCGGCTGCTAACTTGGCGGGAATGGGGGGAAAGGAAGAGCGGAAGCCCATCGCCTCGAACCGGCGCGCGCGACACGAGTACGAGATCCTCGATTCCATGGAGGTGGGGATCTCCCTGCGCGGGCCCGAGGTGAAGTCACTCCGCTCGGGCCGTGCCAACCTCTCGGATGCCTACGCCATTTTGCGTGGGGGCGAGGTGTTCCTCCGGAATCTCCACATCAGTCCCTACCAGCAGGCCGGTCGGGAGAATCCGGATCCGACCCGGGAGCGGAAGCTGCTGCTGCACCGCCACGAGATCAACCGACTGCGGTCGAAGGTGGCGGAGAGGGGGTTCACCCTGATTCCGCTCTCCCTGTACTGGAAGGAGGGCCGCGCCAAGGTCGACCTGGCGCTGGTCCGGGGAAGGCGGCGCTACGACAAGCGCGAGGCGATCCGCCGTCGAGAGCAGGACCGCGAAGTCGCGCGCGCGTCCCGCCAGAAAGGGCGTAGAGGCGGTTGAAGGTCTTCGCGAGATGGATTGCATTCGCCGCCTTGCTGCTCGCGTCCATCGCGCGGGCCGGATGCACGCAGGCGAGCGAGGCGCCGGCACCCTACGTACACGATCGCTACGACTACTGGCTCTTCCGGGAGCGCTTCCCCGACATCCTCGACCCCAATTACCTCCCCTTCATGGCGTACAGGGTCTCCCCACCCGGATCCGAGGGTGCCGCTGCGATCGCGAGGCGCATCGCACACTGGCTCGGGATCGAAGCTCCCCCCGCCGAGGAGCTGCTGGTCTTTTGTCACTGGTTGCAGAACGAATTTCCGCTCCGCGTGGCCATCGTGGCCCCGGAGTTCGGCGACGAGATCGCCGACTCGTTCTGGGCGAGGTCTCCCGCCGACTACGTCGCCGCCGTGGACCGGGCGCTGGCCATCTGGGAGCGAGATCTGGAGGGTCGCGTTCGCTTCGAGCGGGTCGAGAGCGCCGGGGAGGGGACGCTGGTTCTGCGCATCCTGGGCGAGGAGGCTCCCGCTCCGGAGCCCACGGTTCAGGTGCTGGGGAAGACATCGCTCGGTGACGCGTGCCGGGTGCTCGGCGGAGACCCGACCAGCGGTCGCCTCGAGGTGCGCTACCACGTACGGGAGCTCCGAATCTACGTGGTCGATCGGCACGGGCTTCTGCTCCCGGACCAGGTCGAGAGGGTGGCGCTGCACGAGATCGGTCACGCCATCGGCATGCGCGGCCACAGCCCGATTCCCGCCGACCTGATGTACGAAGTGGCCCGGGAACGGCTCGGACCCGACGGTCTGGGCGCAGAGGACGTGAACTCGTTCCTGTCCCTCTACGCGATTCCCAGCGGCACCGTCTACGCGTCGCTGGCATCGGCGAAGCGGCGCGCCGCCGATCCCCCCCCGCTGCCGGAGGGTCCGCCACGGCTCGCGCTGGCTCCCCACGTCGATTCCCGACGCGGCTTCGAGATCCAGATGCCGATGGGCTGGCTCCGCATCCCGACCCCCTTTGGCGTGGCTGCCGTCAACGGTGTGGCGTGGGACTACGACGCCTCCTTTCAGATCATCGTGCGGCGCTACGAGACCATCGAGTCCTATCTCGAGCGCAACGCGGCGTCCCACTTCGGCGAGTCCGTCATGACCTCGGTCCGCGACACATCGGTCGCCGGTCACCGCGCCAGGCAGTTCACCCTGGCGCGCCCCGATCACGGCTTCGTGGAAGAGTTCACCTTCATCGAGAGCGGCGATGGCCGGGTGCTGATTTCGATTGCCGAGTGCCCGGTCGACCGCCGGGCCGCCTATCGCCCCT
>Ga0255055_10000631_pt1 | contig 26847 bp, 19 predicted proteins | sample JV7_2_27_MG_FD_188633 | JGI IMG/M metagenome (GOLD analysis project Ga0255055, IMG submission 188633) | Seawater microbial communities from Jervis Inlet, British Columbia, Canada - JV7_2_27 | ecosystem: Environmental > Aquatic > Marine > Inlet | place: Canada: British Columbia | collected...
AACTATGCAAGGCATTAAAAATTTTATGCAAGAAGAGGCCGATGAAATAGTTGGTAAAGATCCTGATTGGGCAACACGTGATCTTTTTGAACGAATTGAAAGAGGAGAGTTCCCAAAATGGGAATTATCTGTCCAGATAATGCCTGAACTTGAAGCTGAATCTTATAGATGGAATCCTTTTGATTTGACTAAAGTATGGCCACATAAAGATTACCCATTGATAAAAGTGGGGATAATGGAACTAAATCGAAATCAAAAAAATTATTTCGCAGAAATAGAACAAGCAGCCTTTGATCCATCAAATAAAGTTCCAGGAATTTCTTTTTCACCAGATAAAATGCTACAAGCCAGAACCTTTTCTTACGCCGATGCTCATAGATACAGACTTGGTGTTAATTATCAAAGTTTGCCTGTAAACAAACCAAAGACAGTTGTAAATAATTATCATCGCGATGGCCATATGAGGTTTGATAATAATTATGAAGGTTCAGTAGTTTACGAACCAAACAGTTTTGGTGGACCCCAACAAGATCCCGCTTTTAAAGAGCCACCGTTAAAAATCTCTGGTGACGCTGATGCCTACGATCAACCTACAAAGGATGATGATTTTGTCCAACCAGGCAATCTTTACAGATTAATGCCTTCAGACGAGCAAGAACGTCTTGTAAAAAACATGGTTGGTAGTTTAAAAACAGTTCCTAAGTTCATTCAAGAACGAATGCTTAAACATTTTTACAAAGCTGATTCGACTTGGGGCGACAGGATCAAAAACGGATTAGGGTTTTAATAATTATAATATTTTTTTTTTTTTTTAAAAGAAATTAATTTCCATAAAGTTTCTAAATTTGATATCATTTAAAAATCTGAAATGGAACTTGTAAAAGGATATCAGAGGAATTTTAATCAACAATTTTCAATTCATATTGCTGATAATAATAAGAAAGATGAATTACAACAAATTTTAGAATTAAATGTTAATGTGCATGGTGAATCAGTAAGAGATTATATCAATCACATATTTTTAAATCATCCAAGGAAAGAAGACGTACTATTTCTATATATTAAAGATTCAAATACAAATAAAATTGTATCAAGCATTAGTTTAATGCCTTTAGAATGGAGACTTGGAAGTATCAACATTCCAGTGTGCGAAATGGGATTTGTTGGGACTTTAGAACAATATCGTGGGAAAGAATTAATTGTTGAGTTAAATAACCTTTATGAACACATTATGGCAGAAAAAGGATACGTTATCTCTGTTATAAGAGGTATCCCTTATTATTATCGAAAATTAGGCTATGAATTTGCTATACCTCTTGATCATAGAATGTTTTTATCACCATTAAAGATTCCTCAAGATGACTTAGAATTTTTAAAGATTAGAAAGGCAGACTTAAACGATATTGATTTTATTGAAAATAAATATAACCAATATTACGGTGATTTCTTTATCTCAAATATTTTTGATAAAGATTGCTACATCTCTAAATTCTTTAATGATAATTACAACGAATTTAAAACTTCAACATATATAATTGAGACGGGTGGAAAATCGATAGTATATTTCACATTCGGAAAGTCTTATGATAATTTAGGATATGATATTAAAACATCACATATAACTCGCGAATGTGGAATTAAAATACTTCAATTTATGAAAGAAATCGCAAGTATTGAAAATCCGGATCGAGTTGACTTGGCTGTTAGGGAGGATACAGATTTAGCTGAATTTATTGGTGAACTTGGAGGAACATCTTATGACACTTATGGTTGGCAAGTAAAGGTTCCAGATTTAAAAATTTATTTAGAAAAAATAAAACCAATATTAGAAAATAGAATCCATAACTCAGATTTTCAAGGTATAACTCAAGACTTAAAAATAAGTAATTACAGAACAACTATTATCTTATCTTTCAATAAGGGGCAAATTTCTACTATTAAAATGGAGAAAAGATATCCGAAGGAAGCTTCTTGTGATCTTAAATTACCGGGATCTATTTTGTTTAAATTAATCTTAGGAGATAGGAGTTTTAAAGAGATAAAACATATTATGAAAGATGCTAAAGTAAAATACGAATCACGTGAAATAGTTGATGTTTTGTTTCCTAAAGAAAATTCTTATCCTGATACTTATTATTAAATAATTAAATGGAAAAAAAGAAAACAAAAATAATTAGAACTTTTTTTTTATTTTAGTTCTTCTTTGATTTTTTCATAGAAATCGAGTGACTCTGGATTTCTTAAAGCGCCACGGTTAGCAACTGACATACCATGGATGATTTTAGTCACTGCAATTTCGACTTTTTTGTTGCTGAAAGTATAAGGAATGCCGTCTGGAGGTGTTTGAAAAATTAATTTTGGAACATGTCTAGGGGATGTTTTTTCTCGTAAAGTTTGTTTAATTTTGATTTTCAAATCATCGTTGAGCTCGAATCCTTCGTTTAATAGGACAAACATAATAATACGAATATCCCCTTCCCATTTTTGTCCGATAACAAGACTATCTGCTATTTCAGGAAGTTGTTCAACCACATTATAAATCTCTGCAGTACCAATCCTAACACCAGAAGGTTTTAAAACCGCATCTGATCGACCCCAGAATGTTATACCGCCCGTATCGCTATGAATTACAATATAATCGCCATGTCTCCAGACCTTTTTTCCTACATCTTTATAATAATCAAAATAGGCTGCTTTATATTTTGTCATGTTATCATCATCACCCCAGAAGTAAATCGGCATCGATGGCGCTGGAGCTTCACATACAAGTTCTGCTTGTTCATCTTCTATTGGTTCGGCTTTTCCTGAATAAGATTCAACCTTCATTGCTAAGGCTCTACCTTGTAATTCACCGGAATAAACTGGTAGAATTGGAATAGCCCCTGCAAAACAACCGTTAATGTCAGTTCCTCCACTAATCGAATTAAAAAAGAGATCCTTTTTAATTTCTCTATAGACATACTCAAAGCCTTCTGGGGATAATGTTGATGCCGTTTGCGAAATTTCTCTTAACGAGCTTAAATCATATTTCTCAGCGGGTTTGACACCGAGTCCCATTAAATAATGGATATACGCAGCACTAGTACCAAAAATAGATATCTTGTGCTTTTCTATCAATTCAAAAAATCTCAACGGATCAGGGTAAAGAGGATTACCATCGTATAGAAATATTGTACAACCCACTGCTAGTCCACTAATGAGCCAATTCCACATCATCCAAGAAGGAGCAGTGATATAATTGAGCACATCGCTTCTTTTGCAATCAGTTGAAAGGATAAGCTCCTTTAAATGATTGGTTAGTACACCACCAGAACTTTGAACAAGACACTTTGGTGCGCCTGTTGTTCCAGAAGAGAACATTACATATAAAGGATGGTCAAAGGGCAATTGTTCAAATTCTAGAGTAGGATCCTCATCTCTAGATATGAAATCATCCCAATGGACAGCGTTAGGAATATTACTAATATCCGGTTTTCCTTGGGAGATATAAGGAACAACAATAACTTTTTCAATAGATTGAATCGCCTCAACTACAGCTTTGGCATTTGAAATGATATTAAATTCTTTATCTCTATAAAAGTAGCCATCAACAGTAAACAAAACTCTTGGCTCGATTTGTCCAAATCTATCTATAACAGCGCTTGGTTGTAATTCAGCGCCACATGACGCCCAAGTTGCTCCAATCGCTGTTGCTGCTAACATGGCAACAGGTGTTTCAATTAAGTTTGGAATATAAGAAACAACTCGATCCCCTACTTTAACGCCCAATTCTTTAAGAGATTTTGCTAAACGAGCAACTGTTTTGTTTAATTCTTTGTAAGTCATTTGTTTAGTTACTTTAGTTTCGCCTTGAAATATGAAAGCTAATTGATCGTCTTTATACTTCAGTAGATTTTCTGCGAAGTTTAACCGAGCACCGGGAAACCATTTAGTACCAGGAAAAGCGCTTAAATCCTCTACTACTTTATCATAAGGTTTAGATGCGATTATACCAGAAAATTTCCACATTGCATCCCAGAAATCTTCTATTTTTTCCACAGAAAATTTATAAAGGTCTTTTCCTCCATTTATACTTTGCCCGTATTCCTTATTGACAAACTCTATAAACCGTGTTATATTGGCATTTTTTATCCATTCTTCAGAAGGTTCCCATAGTTTTTTTCTTTCATCTTTCATAATAGATACGCTTTAAATTTTAATTTGAATGTTTCGAGAGTTAAAAATAATGTAATTTTATATAATCTTGCACCGCTTTTAATTCTTCTAAATGAGTTTCGCGGTCACCAAATATATAAAACCGCAGTTCTGGACCAGTACCACTTGGTCTAAAATATAAAGTTGAGTTTTTACTTTTTAACTGAAAAATATCTATATTATTAATATTATCCGATAACACATTCACTTTGTACTCTTTATCCTTAATTAAGACGGTTCTATTGTCGTTTTTCGCAAAATTATTCATGATTTTAATTTTTTCCTTGTCAATCGCAGGAGTGGTTCTATTTATTCCTTTAATTGACCAATCAATTGATTTCGAGATTTTATGGCCTCGAGCGATTAATTCCGTTATTAGCACTAAGGCAGGGACGGGATATTTATCCGCGATAATTGGGAACTGAGAATTAAATTGGAAATCTTCGAATTCATCAGTTTTAATGGGATTGAGTATATTAAGCGTATGTCCTCCTGATTCCTCCCACATTACGATTAAAAATTCTTCCTCGAATAAGTTGTTTTTTTGTATTAGTTCAAATAATTGTCGTTTTAAAGGTTTTGCGTTATCAATTTTTCTTAAATTATTATTTTCATCTTCAAAATACAGAATAGCTTGATCTACTTTTGATTTATCGACCTTTATTCCCAATAAAAAATACAAAATTATGCCCAAATGTTTATATCCTACACCAGTTAATATATTTATAAAACTAGTATCATCTCCTCTTAAATCACTTGGGATGGTTCTCACATTAATGATTTTCTTTTTGTATGTGTTAGCTAATATATTATGTAGAGCGGAATATATCTCATTGGGAATATAATAACAAAATTTGCCATTTTGTTTAACGTACAGAGCGATTCTATCTCTATCGGCATCTAGAAGGATAGCAATTTCAGAACCTTCTGATTCCATAACTTGTTTCAATTTATCTTCTCGAACTTCCTTTATAGGGTTCGGAGGATTTATTTCTTCGTCAATTAGAATAACTTCAGCCCCTAAACGCTTAAATAAGTTTACAATGCCTCTAGCCTTTCCCAAATAAGGCCAAATTATTAGTTTTTTATTCTTTATGCTTTCAATTTCTAAAACATTTGATACTAGATTTATTACATAGTTATTATTTTTCTTTTCAGCATCCACTAAGCTGGGTTTATATTTTGGATCAAAGTTTATCTCTTTAAAAGTAAGTGCCTTATTAGAAATTCCTTTAAATAAATCTCCCGACATTGGCATTGGATAATCAATATAAAATTTAATTCCATTCCACGACAACTCATTATGAGAAGCAGTTAAAACAATTATTAAATTAATATCTTCCAATAAAGCAACAGAAGCAGCGCCATAAGGAGCAGAAATCCTAGATTCTCCTGATTCATCCTCTTGATGGTAAATTTCATAGCCATCAAAAGCAAATATCTGAGAGCAATACTCTAATAAAATGCTTTTTGTTGGCCTATTATCTGTAACGATTAATATTTTAAGGTTTTTACCCTTTTTCATCTCTTTATATTCTTGGCTAATAGCTTTAAACACTCGGAGAAACAGGAAAAGCTTTCTATTAGTTAATAGTAACTTCTTTTTTCCTTTTTTTTCGATTTGATCAAGAATTTGAATTCTTAAACCGGAGGTTGGTGCAACAATTGGATCAATCAGATTTTTCTCTTCTTTAGTTAATTTGGGTAATTTTAGCGTTTTATATTCTCCACTATCAATAAATGATATATCCTCTAATTCAAAATCAATCAATTTCATCACAATAACAAAATATCAAATAATAAGCAATAATTATGAAATTCTTAAATTTTTTTGCTTTCACTAAGATTACTAATTCGGTTTAGAACTATTGGTAAACCTTATTTATCGCGTCACTTAAAATTGCGTGTATCTTCTTTTGATACATAGGTTTAATAGCAACCATTCCGTGAACTTTTATAGGAGGATCTCTTTTTATTTCGGAGAGAATTTTCTCACAGAATTCAGGTGTGAGTCGATTGGGCAAGTCTTGCTTGTTTGCAATTCCAATAACTAAAGTATCCTTATAATGTTTTTCTAAAATATCGTGAATAATCTCTTTAGTGGGATTTAAAGATTCATAGGTAGAATCAAGTACTAAAAGAACTATTTCAGTTCTATCAAGTAAACTTGGCCAGAGGGCTCTGTAATTCGATTGCCCAGCAAAGTCCCATAGCATAATAGTGCGATCTACGCCTAACTCAGCTCCATCATAATTCGCGATATCCACATTTATTGTTGGCTGATATTCTAAGTTTATATCTACACCACAAATAAGGCGTAGGAGTGTAGTTTTACCGACACCTCCCAGACCGATTATTGATACCTTGATCTCGCCAAGGATAGTGTCATCGATTTCCTTTCCAAAATCTGCAAATATCGAACGATTTCCTGACCACTCACCACTCTTTAAAATTGCTCCATACTGTTCTATAAACTTAACTCTTATAGTAGTAATTTTCGTGTTAACTACTGCGTCATCGTCTTCAAGATCTGTACAAACTACGATTATAATCTCATCAATTATGGTGTAAAAATATTTGAATTCATCTGTAGCTGTAGATTTGATGTCGCTCTGACTTATCTCCTTCATGAAACCCGAGAAAGCGCTCAAAAATCCCGCTAACAAGTCCCTATCGACATCCGAACTGCCGTAATTTTGAAATAATAACGATTTACCGTCACGGGTGAGAATATTGATATATTGAATCAAGGTAATCACAGAAATTTGATAAGCATTAATAATTAACCCAAAAAACTTGGATTTATATTTTTGTGTATTAATTATTTACTTATATAAAAAGAATAAAAAATTGATCTTATATAATATTCTCCCTAAAATTTTTAGGATTAATAGAATATTAATATTTAATACCTCAGAGTGAAATGAATGGATTCAAATGCAGAAGATTTATCTAGTTCCCTAAAAGAGTTCGATAAAAAAATGAGCGCTTTTTCTTCAATATTAGAAAAATTTGGTCTGGATATTATAACTAAAATGGGCCAAACCAACTTGAAAATCACGCAATTAACAGACAAAGTTGACGATTTAAATAAAACTACAATTGATATCAAAGGTCTGATACCTCAATTAAGTAATGTAATTGAAAACCAAAAATATTTAGAAGACGAACTAAATTTAATACAATCATTAATAAAAAATCTGACTATAACTCCTTCTAAAAAGCAAGAAATCGAAAATACAATCGAGAGAGACGAATCAGCAACCGACAAGAAAGAATTAATTTTAACTCAGTTAAACGAATTAAAAGCTAATTTAGTAGATACTAACGATCCCCAAGCTGTTATACCGATTTTAGAGAAAATCAAGGAAGAAATCTTCGAATTTACCGGCGGCCATAGAATGTTATATGAAATCTCACAAATGGTAACACAATTAAGCTCTGCTAAGTCGTTAAATGATTTAATTGATGAAGATGATCCCGTTCCAAAAACCCTTGAGAAACATTTAGAAGAAAGAATTACTTTTTGGATTAATAAATTAATGGTTAAAAATTAATTTCTACAAAAGTTTTTAAAATAAATCTGATACTTTTTAAAAAATATTTTTCATTAAATCATACATTTTTAAAACCTTAAGCTCAAATTGTAAAGGTAAATTGTTAAGAAATATAAATAAGAAGTTCATATTTATTATAACTGTAATAAATATAAAACAGAAATGATCGAAAATCATATGAGTAATAACGAGAAAAAAGAAGGGGATATTGTTTTTAAAGGGAAAACTGACGCGATATATAAGGTTATCGTAATTGGAGACCCTGCGGTTGGGAAAACGAGCCTTCTTTCGAAATTTGCTACGAATCAGTTTGAGGAAAAATATTTGCCGACTGTCGGTGTTTCAATTTTAAAAGAGCCAATTGAATTAAAGGACGAAGACGCCGGAGTGACTATAATGTTTTGGGATATCGCCGGACAACCTCAATTTTATATGCTCCATCGCCCATATTTCAACGGGGCAGACGGAATGCTTCTAGTATTTGATATTACACGTTCAAGCACATTTAGTAACGTTAACAATTGGTATAGTTCCGCAGTAAAGTATGGTCTTAGTGGAATACCAAGAATCTTAATTGGTAACAAAGTAGATTTAAAAGACGAGAGGAAAATAATACTACCAATGGCTGAACATCTAAGCGAAAAACTAAACGCTCCGTATTTTGAAACTTCAGCTCTTACTGGAGAGAATATTAAGGTAGTTTTTAATAAAATTGCAGATTTAGTTTATAAATCTAAGGTAAATTATAAATAGCGTTATTTTTTTACTGCTATCTTATTTTAAAGAGATTTCCTTTATGATATAAAAGGTTTTTATTTGATGATTTTTATTTACACTATGGACTATGAATATTAAACACAGACATTTCATACAAAAATCTCAAATTAAAGACTTGCAGGATGATATCCTAACGCAATACGACGAAAAATTCGTAAATCAAATATTTCCCAAAAAAGCTCGGATAGAAGTAATCCAAACTGATGCTGGAGATACATTATATGCAGTAAATAATGTATTAAAATTATGGAAATCTAACGAAGGTTACATTCCTGTCTTAACTCTCCTCTTAAATAAGCAAGTAGACTTAAAAAAAATAGTAGTTGATAAAGGAGCAATACGCTTCGTGACAAATGGTGCAGATGTTATGAGGCCAGGGATTACAAAAATTGATTCCTCGATAAAAAAAGGGGATATTGTTGTAATTGTTGACGAAAATCACGATAGAGCTTTAGCTATAGGAAAGTCTATGCTTGACGCTAAACAAATGGAAGATAAAAACTCTGGTAAAGTTGTAAAAAACCTACACACAATACAGGATAACGTGTGGGAATTTGAAAAAGAGTTTAAGTAAATTCTTCTTTTAATATATAAATTAACTCTTCTTTTTTATCAGAAGAAGTCTCACTTAAATCAAAACTATTTAGATCACAAGAGTTTATATTATAATTATTGTAGAGAAGCATAATCATTCGAAGACCATTCTCCATGAACCCGTTTGGATCGTTTTGGTTAGTGGTTTTCATTAAATCAAGAATTTTATACATTTTCCATAAAATTTTTTCGTTTTCATCGTTTCTAGTTTTAATGAAATCATCGTAGAGATTCGTATAGAAATCGCATTCTGCCATCATTTTAAGTGGTTACCTCACTTAACACTAATCTCCTTTTTCGGTACTTAAGTATAAATTATTAATATGATATTTAAATTGATTTCTTATTAATAAAAACCCGTTCCCATAATACAAACAAATTGCAATGGAAATTTTTTTTATGTGACCCAAAGTAATTGTTTTACAGTAGTTACTATATTCTCGTTTACTTTGTAATTTAAATACTAAATTGATACTTTATGATTATAACGCATCTGAGTAATATGAGTTAAAAGTTTGCGTAATACGTGGATATAATATAGATAACACAGCATTCTATTACTAAAAAAGATCTTATATTATTTGGATACTACTCTAAGGGTTATCAAGGTGACTCTTGAGAAATACATAAAATAAAGGTCGTGTGTGTGAAAAGATGAGTATGTACAGAAGTTATCTTCTTAAAAATCAATTTTGGGCTAAGAAGGGAAATGAAAAGGATAACAATTTGGAAGGTGAAAAAATTTTTATAAAACATGATTCAGAAATCGGCGGAATTTATGCTGTTATTAATAATAACGAAAGAAAAGGCGTAAAAATCATAGTAAATGGAGAAGAACATTGGTTTAATAATTTTGATAAGCTGGATTCATTTTTAGGCAGGCTAAAACAGAGGGAAGACGATTTTATGAAGATATTGAGAAGGAAAAATCTTTCTAAAAGATTGAGAACATTGGATATTTAAGTAATTTTTTTAAGAATATTTATTTTTATTCTTAATTTTAATTAGTCCTGTAGAGATTCAACTTTTATCCAATTCTATCTATTTTTAATATGCATTAGCTTTAATATACATTATACTTTTGATTTTACTACTAATATCTTTCTATTTAGTAAAACATTGAGAACTGGGGATATGAATGAATCTAGACGATCATAAATACACATATATTCGAAGCCTTATCTTTTTAGGCATCTTTATATTAATGCACTACACATATAAATTTTTTCCAAATGTCGTAATTCAAATTTTCAGTGCTATTGACGAGAGTGTATTTCAGCACATGAAAATTGGCTTCTACTCGTACCTCATCTTATCCGTAATTGAGTTCTTGATTTTCAAGAAAAAAATTGCTGATACTACCAAGTTTCTGTTTTCTCGTGTATTTTCTATGGTTTTATACCCATATTTAATATTTTTGTTCTTCTTATTTACTCGTGTTGTCTATCCTTGGCAAATGCATTTCGTTATAGAGATCATATCTGCACAAATTGTCGTATACATCTCAGTATTATTTCTCGGTTTCCTTGAAGTAGAGATTGTGAAGTTAGAATTTGGAAAGAGGTTAAGGGTTCTCTCGTTAATTTTACTAGTTCTCTTAATAATTGAGTTTACAGCGTTTTCATTCTACTTGCCATGGCATGATATTCTAGCAAATCCATACTCTTAGAAAAAAAATGAGAATTTAATTATTATTGATTCTTATAAACAGGTTGTAATCCCGATTGAAAATGTCGCAATCTCAAATTAGCACCTCGAGAAATCCTTACTTTTGGAATATGATCTCGATTTTTATAAAGCTCTGTTATTGCTGCTACTGCATAGTCGATATGAGAAGAATCATAGACATTTCTAGGTATGGCAAATCTAACTAAGTTCAATATGTTATCACGCTGCTCTGGTGTTTTCCTATCCCATTCAAACGCAAAAGGACCTAGTTCGCAAGCTCTAATTCCATAATGTTTTAGTAATTCTATAGTAAATCCAACGCCACCAAAATCGTCAATTTCCATATTGATTCCTTTAAAAAATTCCTCTACATCAATATATACCGCATGTCCACCAGCAGGAAGTATGACCGGTACTCCATTTTGAGCCAATTTTCTAGCAAAATCTCTAACTTGCCATATTCTCTCAGCTAGATAGGGCTCTTTCACGACTTCGTATAGGCCTACTGCAAGGGCCATTATATCACGTCCACTTAAACCCCCATATGAATCGTTTCCGAACGTCAAAATTTGTTTTTCTTTTAATTTAGTTCCAATATTCCCGTTATTTGAAAACTTCTTATAAAAAATTCCTCTATCTCTAAAAAACAAACCCCCGCCTATATTAGCGAGCCCATCTTTTTTAAAACTAATTGTAAATCCGTCAACATAAGAAAACATTTCTTGAACTATTTTTAAAATGCTGTAATTATTATATCCTTCTTCAAATTCTTTAATAAAATAAGAATTTTCAGCGAACCTACAAGCATCAAGGAAGAGTGGGATTTCATAACCCCGAGCAATCTCGCTTATTGCTTTAATGTTTTTCAGAGAAACAGGTTGACCCGCCGCGGTATTATTAGTAATAGTGAGATAAATCAATGGAATGCTTTCAACTCCCTTTTTCTCTATAAAAGCTACTAATTCTTCACCATCCATGTTTCCTTTGAATGTATTTAGTTTATCCATTTGATCTAAAGGGAAATCTTCAAATAGATTTATTGAAAAAATATTAACTGGATGCATTCCATTAGCAGTGATATTGGCTTCAGTAGTGTCAAAATGACCATTATTCGGAATAAAATAGTCCATTTCGGGGTTCTTCTTTTTTAAAATAGGAGCTATCGTTGAAAATAATAAATGTTCTGCACAGCGGCCCTGAGGTACCAAAAAGGAGTTTGGACGAGCCAACTGATGAATTCCTCCGTTCACAAAACCCCCCTCATACGATTTCAAGTATAATTCGTCCATTAGTTTCTTTACATCTGTTTCTCCAGATAATATTAAATTTACCGATCTTTTGGGTTCATTTCCTCTTTCAAAAGTATCCCTTATAGCATCAAGTAGAACATAATACCCCTTATTGCGCCCGTAAGATTCATCTCCGTGAAACAGCGAAGCCCATTGCAAGTCAGTCATAGAAGAGCTTCCACTATCAGAAAGAAAATCCAAAACAAGCATATCAGCGGGGAAAGAAAACATACTGTATTCCGTTTCCTTTAAAGCAATTTCTCTCTGTTCTTTGGTAACTTCTTTATTATTCCTTACAATGAAAGATCGCTTAGATGGAACTGGAACATTCAGTTCATACATAGACTTCATAACAATCACTTATATTATTAAATTTTAGAAATAGGATTTAATACTGAAAATAGAAATCGTGCGTTATTATCTTTTAATAATTATTAGAAGGTATAAAAATCTTTTAGAAAAAAGATATTATCTTATTTTTTTGCTTTGTCTAGCATAACTTTAGTGATTTTTCTAAACAACTCTTCTACATTTTCACCATTTTTTGAGGAACACTCAATATAACCAATTAACTTATTATCTTGTGCAAATGACTTAGCTTCTTTATATGGAACTGTTCTAATTCCTTCGAGGTCAGTCTTACTACCTACTAGCAAAACAGGTACGGTTTGATCATGGTTCTCATTGGCTGTTTTAAATACACTAAGCCATTTGGATAAATTTTCAAACGTTACATATCTCGTTATATCAAACATAAAGATAGTTCCATTAGCTCCGTTTGTAACGCCAGGTAAGAGAAAACGGAATTTTTCCTCTCCCGCAAAATCCCAAATCTGCAAGGAAATCTTATTTCCATCTAATTCAAGCTTTTTCAAGAAAAAGTCGATCCCTACCGTTGAATGATACGATTCTTTAAATAATCCGTGTAGATAACGATGAGTTAATGTAGTCTTCCCCACTCCAGAATCCCCAAAAATAGGAAGCTTAAATTGAAAAGTGGAAGTAGTTTTTCGACCCATTTCATTCAACTAGTCTAAAACATTTTTATTTACTTACTAAAAATAAATATAGTAGATAGTATATTTGAATGTTGATAATTACAAATATTTAAAAACCCTTAGTAACTAAAGAAGTAGGATTTTCAAAACTTCTAATTTGAACTATACGCTTTTCATAGTTCTTGTTTAGATTCTTTCCTTACCTTTAAAATTTCTGCACGTTCTTTTAGTATTTCTTTAATCCTTTTTAGATCTTGTGGATACCAAGATACTGATAATAACCACAATATAGTACCAGGTATTACGAAAACTGTTATTATTATTGCACTAACTTGATAATTCTGTCCGAAAGCCGAAATGAAAATACCCGCTATTAATGGTCCTAAACCATAACCAATACGTTCTAAAAATTGATTCCACGAAACGATTTGGCCTTGTGCTTCTGGGAGATTTATTTCTTGTATTACTGGAGGTTGATTCACCGCATACAAAGAAGATATAGCGTCAGAACTAAAAATTAAGATACCCATTATAAAACTCACGGGAAGGGAAAAGAAGAGAACAATATCTGCGCCTTCAGTTTCAGTGAAGTAAGGGATAGGGATAAAAAACATTAAAGCAAATGTTATTGACCCTCCAATTAAAGAAAATATTATAAAATAAATTCTTCTAACGCCCTTATGTTCTGCTACCTTATCAGAAAACCGTGCTAGCACAACCTGTCCAAGTATTCGTCCAATAACTCCATAAATAACAATAAATAATCCGGTTATAAGTGGAGAGAGATTATGCGGTGGAGTCATTAGATAAGGTAAAATAATCATATCCAAACTTCCCATGAATACATTACTGAATATCCCTTCTATTAAAGCAGCTATGTTAGTGCGAGATAACATCGTTTTTCGCATTAATTTCTTGTCCATTTTAAAATCGTATTCAATAGTTTCATCTTTGAGAACGGTCTGTAATTCCTTGTTTTGATATCCTCTTTTTGGTTCTTCAACAATAAAATAAAAGATTAATCCAGAAATTAAAACCGCAAAACCAATACTAAAAAAATAAATTCTCCAAAGACCAAACTGCACTAAAAAGCCAGATATAAGAAATCCTAACATCATAAATATAGATCCTGCAAGGCTAAAATATCCAAAGAATTTAGATCGATGTTTCAATGGAACAATATCGTTTGAGAGAGAAACCATTGCGGGGTAATTTCCCCCAGCAAAGATACTGAAAATTACAATAACGGCAAAAAAATACCACCAAGTAAACAAACCTTGACCAGCAATAGCGAATCCGAGCAAAATCATACAAAAACTTCTTGCAATTGCTACAATTATCAAGATTTTTACTCTTGAATATTTATCAATCAACCTACCAAAGAGTAATCCCGAAATAGATGATGTCCAAAGCAAGGTTGTTATTAGAATTCCCATCTCTAAAGGGTGATACTCTTCTCCTGGCCAAATTAGCGAGGATAACGGCACCATAAGGATTATTATACCTGCAAACGATATACTACTAAAACCGTTAAGTAGATATACCGGCCAAATTAATTTATTATAGGATTTGTGAGATGAATTTAACGTCATAAAAATATCGAACCTAATTTCTAAAATGATTTAAGATATGGAATAGAGAATGAGATTTCAAATTTTAAATTATTGGCACTTATAAAAAAAAAGTAAAAGAATTAAGCTAAAGATATCTTCTCTTCAGCGATTTTAGTAATCTCAAAATAATAATTAATGTAGTGTGTAGTGACAACTGATTGATATCGCGATATAAAATCGTTAATATGTTTCATTAAAGAGATGATGTGTGCGGGGTCCCTTAATAAATCAAGTTGTTGTCTAAAGTCTAAAAGTTTTTGTTTTACTCCTTTAATGACTTGTTCCTCTACGTCTAAAGGAAATTCCTTACTCAGTAAGATTTCGGTTCCCTTGAACATTGTAGTTTCGCCTGACCACCCTTTTAGATGTATTCCATATTTCTCTTCAAATGATTCCGTAAACCTTTTTATCCTCTTATGAATTATGGGTAGATCTTTTTCTGCTAGTAATGCAACAGTAACATAATCTCCATGATATAAAATGACTTTTTTATCTTCTTGGTCTACAGTACGAAGTGCTTTTTTACTACCTGTAGCTTCTCGCACAAAATTAGTAAGCGCGGCAATCATGGCAGAAATTAGGGCAGGATCTTGAATTTCTATACCGAATGAGTATTCATATAAGCTAATACCGTCTTTAGTTAGAACAAACAGATTTCTTAACGATTTTTTCCAATTCCTTTGCATTAATTGTCTCCTCGCAACAAATGCTAAAGGAACGGAAGCAACAGCAACTCCTGCTATTATTCCGACATACATTATAATTTTACCGGTATTATCAACTGGGATGGGAACAACAGGGATGGGAACAACTTGGATGGAAACAGAATAATACGCAATTTCTTGACCGTTTGTCCAGAAGATTGTCGCTTCATAAAATCCCTCTGAAAAGTCTGAAGTTAGGTTTATTTCGGAACTACTAATAATTCCATTTACTGCGCTTAGACCAGTCTGATTAAGTAATATTGTTCCGTTAGGCGTTCTTAACATAATCTGACTATTTCCTCCCGACATTGGTTGATTCAGAGTATTAAATATTTCTGCTTCTAGTATGAATGTTTGTCCAAGTTCTAATGTATTTGTTTCGTTATATTGCGATCCTGATTTTACTTTAGATTTAATAGTATTGCAATAATTTGGTGAATGAAAAATCCCAGTATACGTACCACGCTCTAAAGGAGGACCAAAAAAGTGGGTCACGCCGTAATATGATTTGTTATACAAATCCATTGGTCCGAAATAGATGTCATTCATGGGAATTCCGTTCGGATCTAAAAATTCTACAAAATCCCAGTCTCTTTCAAACAGAAATATTGGAGGCGGCCATCCAAATGATATTTCCTCGTAATAATACTCTATCGTCCATTCATTAAAATTATCATCAACACTGTAAGTTCCTGTGGCATTAACGATGTGGATGTAATACATTTCTATGTATACTTCTAAAGTTGGTATTGTTTGATTAGTTGTCACAGTGACGTTTATGGGGGAACTTATTTGAGCATCAAGATTATATGATAAATACGCCTCATAACCCCATAACCCAAAAGAACTCTGTTGATAGATAGGAACTATAGTTTGGTTATTTATAATAAATTTAAGATCTACTGAAGCAGGGTTGATAAGCTTTTTATAATTGAAAAAACATAAGAAATCTGCTGTGTCATCATTTATTAATTGCACCCAGCTTCCACCAGCAAATCTAAGAGATAATCCTTTGTTGTAACTAGAGTTCTTATATTGTTCTGCTTTCCAATAATTAAAAAATATTCCATTTCCATGCTCAGACTTTTCTTCCCAAACATGAAAAACAAGATTGTACTTTTTACCAGGTTCAAAAATATTAGCTCGAGGATAAAATGGTTTCCACTCGTCAAGTACTTGTCTTGATTCCCATTCCCACATGACATCAATTTCTTCCTCAAATGTTTCGTTAAAAATATGTAAGACCATATAATAATGATCTGGAATCGTAATCAAACTGTAATTCAAGTATAGCCAAATCACATCAATTGAATATAAATCGTGAGCAGTAAATTGTTGAGCAAATAAAATGGAAGGAGCAGGGCTAACCTGATTACTGAAATTATTGGCTATTATATAATCTCCAGAACCAGATTCGTTTAAAATGTTGTCTGCATATAATTCTAATCTGTTTAAAACAAATTCTTTCTCATTCACAGACATGTTATGAGATACTATGTTTTCGCTTCTATTCTGATACCACCACGAATTCCAATCTGAATTGAATTCAAAATAGACAAGAGATAGATCTCCCTCGTAATCTCCTGTGATATTTCCTCCAATACCATTTGAAAGTGGTAATGTAGAGGTTGAATTAGGTGAAGCTTTAAGATCTTTGATTGTGAAAACTGATAGAGAGAAAACAACAAGAATAGTTAACATTAAAATTTTATTTTTTGAAGGCATACCTCATTCCTCAATAGCCTATTATATCCCCAATAAAGGTTACATGTGTAGTGACAAATCTTATATAAATACCTAGCTTTTCCGACAAATTATTTTTAGATTATATTGACACGATTATTCTTGAGTAGAACTACATCAAATATCGTGAATGAAATTTGCTTAGAAAAAAATAAAATTTTAAACTATTAATCAAATATTATAAAAATCTTAATGCGGAAGATTTGACTTCTAAACTTAAGGTTTAAAAATTCTCGCTTTCTACTTCAATTGGGTACTTCTTTCTTTTTAGAAAAAGTTTTAGAAGCTTTTCTTCTTTTATCGAGAGCATTTCCAGAAATTCTGCGTGTCTATATTTATCCTTTTGGAATTCTTTTTGTATATCCACAGTAAAAACCTCTACTTATATAATTATCTCACCCCATATTATTTAAAAATCATATATTAAAGGGATAATATTGCATCAAAGAAGGTTTTGTTACCAGAATCTTGGAACTTAGAAATGATGTTGACATGATCAAGAAATTACTAATCCAATTTTGGATGGAGCTTGTTTCTATCGCTTATGAAAACCTTTTTCTGAGATTACATTATACGAAAACAAATCATACTTTATAGTGTATTATTATAATCATTATGTTTTTATTAGAAGATGATTTAAGTAAAGATATTTACCAATATTAATTTATTAAATATTATTAAAATTTTAGCCGTTTTTTAATAAATAATGAACTCTGACAATGAATTAGCAAAACGGATTCAAAATGGGACGATACGAGGAATTATTCTCGATTTTGACGGGACACTCCTCGATATAAGAGAATCACTCAGAACCTCAATAGAAGAAGTTTTCGATGAAAAACAGATTAACTATGATATCGAAACTACAATGCAAGAGATAGGTGCCTTAATGGAGATAATTCAAGGAACTCCACTCCCTAAAATCGTATTAGAAGCATTTGAATTGTTTAAATACATAACTTCACTTCACTCGATAACATTTTTAAAAAAACTACGAATTGCTACGAAAATATTCACTACATATCTAACATACGCTAAAGAAGCCCCATTTTACCCCGAAGCAGAGGAATTCATTCGTAAATTTAGAAAAACTTACGATTTTTTTATAGTTTCCCATAATCAGACTAAGAACATTATTCCACACCTGGAAGAAAACAAAGTTAAAAGCGTTTTCAAAGGAGTATTTGGAGCTGATCTTCTTCCTGCTCTAAAACCCGACCCAGACGCGTTGAACCCCGTTTTTGAGAGTTATAAATCGTGTAATTTGAAAGAATTTATCATGATAGGAGATATGCCTTCAGATATTCAAGCGGGAAGGAGCGCGGGAGTTTGGACGGTGGGAGTTGCGAGTGGAGTAAGTAAAAAAGAGATTTTGGCAGAATTTGAACCAGATTTATTAATTGATTCGTTAGATGATTTAAAAAGGCTAATTGAAAATAAAAATTTAACAAATTCAAATTCAAAAAATAATATTAAGATCAAATCATAGGAGGATGCAAGTAATGGTACTAAAAGAAGATGAATATAAAACTTCCGAAGAAACGGGTATTGTAAAATCTACTGAAGAAAAAGAACAAGAAGAGTTAGATTTTGGAAAACGGCATCAAAATGCAACTTACAAGGCTTTAAAATACAATCCGATTGATCCATTGAACGACCTCTATCGCCAAGCTATTGAGCAGTTGAACCTTCAAGATGTTGAAGGGAAGCTTCAGTGGTGGGCAGCATATGTATATATTAAGTTTTTTGCTCGTTTATTATGGAATTTCAAAACAGAATACCCGCAAGGGAATATTTTTCCAGAATATGGAGGAGGTATCCTTGTAGGTTCACATGAAAGCCACTTAGACCCATTTTTCTATGGAGCTTCGTGTCACAGAAGAATTCGATACATGAGTAAGCTCGATAATTTTAAAACCCCCTTAATAAAATCTCTCTTTACCAACTTAGGAGCTTTCAAATTAGATCGAGAAAATCCTGAAAAGGCTTGGGAAACGGCCAAAGAAATTATTAGAGAAGGAGAATGGGTAGGAATTTTCCCCGAAGGCACGAGATCTAGGGAGGAAACTGGTTGGGAGATTGGGGAATTTAAAACCGGCGCAGTTCGGCTCGCAATTGAAATGAAGGCCCCTATTGTTCCAATGGCAGTAATCGGGTCAAGGAATGCTTTAGCAAAAGGTAAATTGGTCATGAAACCAACTCAAGTTAAAGTACGCGTAGGAGATCCCATATATTACGACCAATACGACATCAATACAATATCGTACGATGATATAAAAAGGTTGAGTGCAGAGTTACGACAAGTAGTATTCGACTTACGAGAATATGTTATTGTAGATCCAAGGAAACAAAAAAAAGAAGAAGAATTATCAATAGGTTCTCCTGAAGACGCTCAAAAACCGAAAGAATCGCTTTCCCCTATGAGATACTTGAAAGACATTGGAAAGGGTGCTTTACAACTAATAGACGATGTTTGGTATTCCTTATTAAAAAGTTTAGAGGCATTTGGATTACGAGCCAAATTTCAAGAAACAGTTCATAATTTCTCAGGTTGGTTAGTGTGCAATTGGAGCGATTTAATGATGCCTTACAAGGTAATCGATTTTGACAAGTATATCCCTGACGAAGGAGCTGCTGTTGTCTGCACTAACCACAACTCAGAATGGGACGTACTTATTTTCGCAGCAAGCTTAATTTACCACAGAAAACGAGTTCTTTACCAAATGGCAAAACAATCACTGTTTAAACCACCACTAGTTAACGCATGGGTTAGAAATCATCATGCTTTTCCATTAAAGCGCGGACAACACGATGTGGACTCTTATAACTTCGCAAAGGATGTGCTTGATAAAGGAGACTTAGTATGTATGTACCCCGAAGGAACTACTAATGCGGGTGGTGGCGAACTTTTAGAGGGACACACTGGAGCTATGCGACTGGCAATAGAAAAACAAGTACCTATTTTATTGGTTGGAATAACAGGCACAGAAAAAACCTATCCAAAACACGCTAAAATGCTGACTTTTTATAGAGGCCAGATAATGAAAGCAGGACCAGCATTTATGGAGCATAAAAAATACTGGGGTAAACCAATGCCTGATTACGATGAATTGAAGCGTTTAACAGCCAATATGATGGCACAAATTAAAGATTTAATGCTCTATGATAGCCCAGATGCATAGAATGTCTTGGGAGGTAACAACATGGAAGTACCGCAACAATCAACAAAGAAAAAACTCAAGGTAGGGATACCGAGAGCGCTTCACTTTTATAGGTATTTCCCATTTTGGAAAAAGATTCTCGAAGAACTCGACGCTGAAATTGTTTTGAGCCCCCTAACTAATAAAAAAATAGTTGAAGAAGGCGTAACCCACGGTTTTGGGGAGTTATGCATTCCAGTTAAGATATACTATGGACAGCTTTTAAAATTAGTAGCGGATCATCCCGATTTAGACTTTGTTTTTGTACCGAGGTATGTATCTGAAGTAAAAGACTCTTATTTCTGCCCTAAATTTTTGTCGTTACCAGATGTAATTAAAATCTTGCCTGGAGTTCCAAAAATTTTAAATTTCGAAGTAAATGTGAAAGAATTTCCGATATCGACGGCAGCAATTGAGCTAGGAAGGCAATTAGGAAAAAAACAGAACCAAGCTTTGAACGCATATAGAGAAGCCCAAAAGTATTTCAACGAGTATCACGAATTTTTAAGAAATGGTTCTTCAGTCAATCATGCCCTAAGATTAGTCGAAAGGGACCGGCCTTTCACATTACCTAAGAGGAAGAGTACTGGTGATATAAAGTTCTTACTATTAGGGCACGGCTATAATATTTTCGATACTTTCATTAATCTTGACTTTCAGAAGAAACTAAAAGATCAAGGAGTTGAAGTTATTACAATCGAAAATCTACCGGAATTTATATTTAAGAAACCCGTTATTGTGAATCCAAGAGGCGGTAAACTGCGGAACTACTGGCGTCACGAAGAAGAAATCATGCAAAGTATCCGATATTTCCTTACTGAGGGTCGAGACGAAATAGATGGCGTTATTTTCTTAATTAGTTTTGCGTGTGGACCAGATAGTCTCATTTCAGAGTTAATTATGAGAGATATGAAAGTTGTAGGACTTCCCTTTTTAGAAATTATTATGGACGAACATAGCGGCGAAGCGGGGCTATTAACGAGAGTAGAGAGCTTTGTAGAAATGATTAGAAGAAAAAAAAGAAGAACAGACCTTGGAAAGAAGCAGCGTTTAACTATTCAATCAAAACAAGAAGTATAAGCTCCAAACTTATATCTAGAACCTCTTTTTTTAAATAAGATCGTACAATTGAATAATCTTAAATATCAACTTTGTTAAAGTTTTATCTTTTAATTCTATTTTTCGATGAAAAATAAAGATCAACACAAAATAAATGAACGCTCATTCAGTGAATGAGGATTCGGTCAAAAGTAAGAAATTTTAACCATTGCAAGTGTAGGAAAACATTTATAAACTACATTTCAATTTTGATAAAATAAAGATCTAAGTAAAGAAAAAGTATACGTACTTAACCATTATATCATAAATTTGCATATTTTAGGATAGAACAAGGAATTATTGAATAGATATTCTAAATTTGGATTTAAATTAAACTCGATCCCATCTTCGAAAAAATTTAAGATAATTAATCAAGAAAAGTTGATGATCCCGATGTCAGATGAAAGCTTCCCAAAAGAAGTCCCTTATAAGTATAAATATTTTGAAGGATTAGAAATAGGAGCAGTTTCCGTAAAATGGGTTCGTAGATCACAAGACGGAACGATAGTAAAAGAAGTTTTAAGGCACGAAGGTTTTCCTAAAGAAAAAATAGAAGAAATATTTGAGCGGCATAACGGTGCTGGAAATTCCAATATCGTAATAACTGGCAATGTCGCTAAAAATTTCTTTGATTTCCCTTATTATTCTGAAGTCGAGTGCTTTGAGAAGGCATTATCTTATTTTAATCTAAAACCAGATTTACTTCTATCGCTAGGAGGAGAAACATTTAGTATATATCCCATGAAGAATGGTGTTATTAAAAACATAATTTCAACTTCTAAATGTGCCGCGGGAACTGGGGAATTTATTGTTCAGCAACTTGAAAGAATGGGGCTCTCCGTAAAACAAGGAATTGAAGAAAGTTCCAAAGGTCAGATTGTTCAATTAGCAACTCGGTGTTCTGTCCATTGTAAATCTGATGCGACACATAAACTCAATAAAGGGGAATGTAAAACCGACGATATCGCAAAAACTTTAATCCACGATTTGGCGAGTAAAGTTAGTAAAATGATTGAGTCAGCTCAATGGTCAACCAATTTAATTGTAATATCAGGGGGAGTTGCTCTAAACAAAATATTTATTGAAAACCTACAAGATTTTCTTAGTACATCTGAGATTAAAGTTCTTCCAGAAAGTCCTTACCTTGAAGTTTTTGGAGCTTCTTTATTCGCCTCAGAGTCTCAATATGAATCCCATCCTCGTGAAAAGTGGTTTAAAGATTCACCTATTGAATTTGAAAGATTTAAACCTCTAAAAGATGCTGAGTCTCTTCTAGATTATCGTGTGAACAAGAATACTCAGGGGAATATTATTGAAGGTGATTCTTATATCCTCGGGATAGATGCGGGATCAACAACAACTAAAGCTGTCTTGTTTAACATTTCTGATGGTTCAGTTTGTGCCAGTATTTATTTGAGAACATTAGGGAATCCTGTATTAGCTACAAAACAATGTATTAAAGGTCTATTAAATCAGTTAGGAAATAAAACTGTTAAAGTAGTACAATGCGGGGTTACCGGATCAGCAAGAGAGATTGTTTCAGTTTATTTAGATAATTGTCGGAGTTTTAATGAGATAATGGCACATGCTAGAGGAGCTGTTGAAGAACTCCCAGATATAGATACCGTATTTGAAATTGGTGGTCAGGATTCGAAGTTTATATCATTTTTAAGAGGAGTTCCAATTGATTACGCGATGAATGAGGGATGTTCAGCAGGAACCGGAAGTTTTCTTGAGGAATCTGCTTCAGTTGATATGGGTATTAGAGTTGAAGAAATTAGTAATGTTGCTATGAAAAGTTTAGAGCCTATAGCATTTGGTGAAAGATGTGCCGCTTTCATCAATACCGATCTTAGAAATGCACTCCAACAAGGTGCTAAAAAAGAGGATGTTGTTGCTGGTCTTGTTTATTCAATTGCAGAAAACTATATTTCTCGAATTATAGGTCCTCGTCAAGTAGGGAAAAATCTTCTTTTTCTTGGAGGAGTAGCTTTAAATAGATCAGTAGGCTTAGCCATCGCGGCTCATTTGCAGCAAAAAGTAATTGTTCCAGCACATCCTGAACTAATGGGGTGCGTAGGAACGGCTCTTATGGCGCGTGATCTTTTACAAGAAGGTGTGACCTCTGAGCGAAATTTTGATCTTAACAAACTTAAAATAGGTGAAATTGAACTTAGAAAAACATTTAGATGCAAGTCATGTGAGAATAATTGCGAAATTCAAAACATTAACATAAGAGGAAAGATCTATCCTTTTGGGGGAGTGTGCTCTAAATATAGATTACAGCGCCAAAAAGGGAAGAAAGTAAAAGAGGGTCAAGATTTAGTAGCATTCCGAAATAAAATGATGTTTGAAGAATTCGGAGCTCGAAATATTGATAATCCACGTGGAATAATTGGACTTCCAATGGCACTTACAGTATATACCTCATTCCCAATGTATGTTAAATTTATCAACGAACTTGGATTCAATATAGAAATTTCTCAAGGTTCTAAGGAAGATGCCACAAAAGCACTTGCATCCATCTGTTATCCATGCGAGTTAGTTCACAGAGAGGTAGATTACCTCATCAAATGTGACGTAGATTATATTTTTATACCTCGTGAATTTGAATATGAAATTCCAGAAGGTTTCTTACATAGCTATACTTGTTCCTCTACAACAACTATTGCAGATGTTATACGTGCACAATTTGAGCAAGCAAGTGATAAGATTCTTTCACCCCTTGTGGGAACTTCTATTGATTTGATACAAACGACGCTCAAAGAATTTGGTAGGATAGCAGTAAAGGTAGGTTTGAATTTTGAGGATGGTATGAAGGCAGGACAAAAAGCATTAAACCATAACAATAATTTCTGGAAAAAATATAGAGAAGTCGGTGAAATGAAATTAAAGAAAATGTTAAAGGAACCTAGCGTTATCATTGCAGGTAGACCTTATGTAGTTTATCCACCTGAAGTAAATATCGCCCTCCCCCGAAAAATTGCCAGTAGAGGTTACAATGCAATACCCGCTGATATATTGTATTTGTTATCAGAGGGGGGACACAAATATGAAAGAAATGTATGGAGCTATACTCAACAAATTGATAATGCGGTACAACATGTGAAAAACAATCCCAACCTATATATCTGTCTTGTTTCTTGTTTTTCATGCGGTCCTGACGGCACCATGTATCATAAATTTAGGCATGATCTTGCAGGATTAGCATTTTGTTATCTTGAAATAGATTCCCATACTGCTCATGCAGGTTTTGAGACACGTGTGGGTGCATTTCTTGATATAATCGAAGAACGTCGCCTAAAAAAGACAGAAAAGATACCAATGTTAGTTGAGTGAGGGATAAACAAATGATTGAGACAGAACAAATGTTAAAAAAGATAGGCGATATTCAGTTTTCAAAAAATTATGAATACATCATAGATAGCAAAGGCAATAGAGTAGATTTTGATGATCCACGGATTGTATTTGTTGAGCCTGCAGCTCGAAACCCATATGGAAAGCGCCTTGTAATAGACTTATACAAGCAATATAATAGAACCATCAGAGTGAGTCAAGAAACTGATAAGAATATTTTACAGTATGCAAAACAAGTATGCTCAGGTAGAGAATGTGTTCCTAGTCTAGCAATTGCAGGAGCAATTTTAAAAGACATTGAAGAATATCGAGGAGATGATGAAATTACGATTTACCGTGATCCTTTGAACCAATACGGCCCTTGTCAAAACGGAGCATGGCCCGTTCTTTGGGATATCTTGTTTAAAAAACGACTAAAGATAGAAAACGCTTTTTTTTGTATTGCTCCAAGTTTTAAAAATAATTTCTTAGGATTAAGACCTGATATAATTGTATCAGAAAATGTTAACTTTATAATAGGACAATATCTCGTTGAAGCAAGAAACGCACTGCAATGTGTGGCTGAAAATAAATATTCCGCGCTTGAGCGATTTGAAGTTATTACTGATGAGTTTATCAACAATGTGAAAGAGAAAAAAAAAACACTTAGAACAGGATTGGTAAAATTGGCACGAGAAGTGTCAAAAATTCCATTAAAAGCTACAGTTGAAATGACTCCGAAAGTTTTGATCTTTGGAGGGTTAAATTTATTGTTTAATCATTATCCTGTTGAAGAATATTTTCTTGAAAAAGGAATTATTGTAAAGGTTGTCGACCTTGTTGAATCATTAAACCTTTTAATATCAGAGCCAGTGTTGCGTTACGGTTTTAAAAAAGGTATTCTTACCCCAAAACAGCAGTTTGAAGAGGCTTCATTAGATCTTTCCTTTGTAGAAGAAAGATATAAAAGAGATGCCGAAAAAGCAAAGCGAGGTTTAATGAAAATGGATTTTTTAAATTCACAATGCAACGCATTCAGAAAAATAATGAGTAAGACAGGTTTGCTATTTGATCCTCAAGTTGATTATGTGGATCTCATAGAAGAGGGGAATAAATATGTAACATCAAATAGTCTTACAGAAACACCTGTGATTACTGGAAGATTCATCCATTCTATTAAATCAGGTGTGTATGATGGATTAATAAACATAGGTGCATTTAACTGTCAACCTGCTATGAACTCTCAAGCGATAATTAGACCGTTAGCAAACAAAAGTGAAATTCCATACGCAGCTGTGGATTGCGAAGGTCCTTGGTTATCCTCAAATCAAAAAAGACTTCTTGAGACCATAGCTGTTCAAGCTAAAAGGCTCCGTAGAAAGAAAAATGAGATGTTATTAGAGAAGAAATTTGAGTTTAAAAATTTATAATAGACTAAAAACTAAATGAAAACCAATATTTCTACTTGCTAACTTATTACTATATTTTATAAATATATCATACAATTGTTTATCTGTTTGTAATGAGTAAATTTTTATTTTAAACTGTGTTATTTGATTTCATAGTTTTGATCAAATACTTAACTAAGTAAATTTTTTTAGCAATAATCGTTTCGTGCAATAATCCCAACCCTGTGTCTGACATGAGCGAAGAAAAACTAGCAATACATAAAAGAAAAGTAGAAGCGATCTCTGAAATGGTTAGAAATGCGTACGATAACGCGAAGGCGGGGGAATACTTCTCTCTAAAAAAGGCGAGCGTTTCCCACATGGCTCCACAGCCAGATAACCCGATCTATAGTGACAAGCCGATAGACGTGAGGTCACTTACAGACATTATTGAGATAAACACGGATACAAGGATGTGTATTGCAGAAGGCGGGATTACTTTTATTAGGCTTGCAAGAGAAACCTTAAAGTATGGACTCGTACCGCAATGTGTTTCCGAGCTCAAGGGAATCACGATAGGCGGGGCAGTAGCAGGATGTTCAGTTGAATCCATGTCTTTCAAGTATGGGGGATTTTTCGATTCCTGTGAAGAAATAGAGATTGTGACAGGAACAGGTGACATAATGTT
>Ga0255055_10000632_pt1 | contig 26836 bp, 22 predicted proteins | sample JV7_2_27_MG_FD_188633 | JGI IMG/M metagenome (GOLD analysis project Ga0255055, IMG submission 188633) | Seawater microbial communities from Jervis Inlet, British Columbia, Canada - JV7_2_27 | ecosystem: Environmental > Aquatic > Marine > Inlet | place: Canada: British Columbia | collected...
GACGCACTGAAAACTGCCTATCAGTGGAGCGGACTCAAGGAGTACGACGATACCTTCTACGATCCCTTCAGACAGGTACTGCAGGCCTCTGGCATGAGCATTGCTGAATTGCAGGAATAAGTATGGCGAAAGTCGAGTTTCATACATTGGTATAAAAATGTAACATTGTCATACACGTGACACGGTAATTTTGAGAACTTCGGTAGAAAAGCATGGTTTGATTCACTTGTTCAATTAATATATGTGCTTTTTCCCGCATAAATATGAAAACTCGAAGTTCGACCTAAGTAAAAAGGGTTTGAACTGATCTGCAGACAGTTGGGTGAATCATGCTTGAAATACGAAACCTCACAAAGGTATACAACGACGGAACAGTTGCCCTCCGGAACATGAGTTTCAACGTTGAAAAGGGTGAATTCCTCGTTATCATCGGTTTGAGCGGTTCTGGAAAGTCCACGCTGCTTCGCTGTATCAACCGCCTCATCGATCCAACCGAGGGGGAAATCATCTGGGACGGCGTGGACATAACCAGAGCAGATCCTTCGCAGCTCCGCACCATACGCAGACAGATCGGCATGATCTTTCAGCATTTCAACCTGGTAAAACGCTCAAACGTAATCACCAATGTTCTTGCAGGCAGGCTCGGCTATACAAACCCCATAGCCAGTGTGACCTTCCGCTTCCCGGCTAAGGACCGTGATATGGCCATGAATGCACTCAAACGGGTGGGGATCGAGGACCAGGCCTTCAAGCGTGCCGATGAACTGAGCGGCGGTCAACAGCAGCGCGTGGGGATAGCCCGTGCGCTCATGCAGCAGCCAAAAATGATACTTGCCGATGAACCTGTCGCAAGCCTTGATCCGGTTCTCGCCCACACCAGTCTCGGATATCTGGAGCGCATGAACAGGGAAGAGGGCATGACTGTGCTGTGCAGCCTCCACTACCTCGATCTGGTGCAGCGGTACGCCACACGCGTTATCGGCCTTCGTGACGGCAAAATCGTATATCGGGGTTCCCGTGAAGAGATACAACGGATGACCGATGAAGAGTTCGAGGAAATATATGGCGAAGAGGCTATCCGTGTGAGTGCCGGGAGGAAGGATACGTAGATGACGGGGAATGCATCACAACCAGGTGCGGACAGGAGGGTGTCAGGCTCTGCCCTGGCCCTCTGTTCCCTGATCATTCCCGGTCTTGGTCAGATTGTGGCTGGTCAGATCCGCCGTGGTGTGCTCCTGCTGAGCTCCTATGCGAGCATGCTTCTCATACTGTCCTGGCGTATACATCTGCTCGCGCACCGTGAGATTGGCATGTTCGCAAAGCTTCAGAAGGCCTTCAGCAGAAGGCCTCTGTTCATTGGTTTTCTGCTTTTCTGCGCCCTCTTTCTCTGGTTGCTGAACGCATGGGACGCCTGGCAACAGACAAAGAAAAAGAGGAATCCGGCCGTATTCATTCTTATCATTGTCATTTTCTTTACCATGGGGTGGCAGATCAGTGAGATAAACATCTATAAGATGGTGACCGAGTTCCCCGACGCAGTGCCGCCCCTTTCGAAAGTTCTCTGGCCCTGGAAAGCTGCAGTCACCAGGGAAGCCGAGGAGATCGGTGCCGGACTGGAAATACTCATCGGCTGCGAGGATGAGCTTCCACCCATTCCTCTGGAGGTTGAAGGAGAGCCCTATCTCATCTCCGAACCCAGATGCGGCGAACTTTCGAAACTTGACGAAGACAACAAGGTCATCAAGGGTTCCGTCATCACCCTCCACGGCAGCAATTTCGTTCCAAACACAATAACCAAGATCTGGTGGAGCGACCCGTTGGGGAATGAATTCCGGCCGCGTCAGGAGGGTGAATATGTCAGCGTGCAGACCGACAGGGAGGGCTCCTTCACCTTTGAGCTCGTCATGCCCTACAGGCTCATTCCACCCAGTGCCGAAGGGCGGCAGCTACACTATGTGGAGGCGCGTCAGGTAACCGATCTGGGACGAGTCATGGTTGCTGATCCCCTGAGGCTGACGCTCGGACGTATGGCTGAAACCATATTCATGGGAATGATGGCAACACTCTTTGGGATCATCTTTGCCATTCCGGTGAGCTTTCTCGCCTCACGAAACCTCATGTCAGGCTCATGGGTAACCATGACTATATACTATGCGACTCGTACCATTCTGAACATAGTCCGGGCCATTGAACCGCTGATCTGGGCCCTCGTCGCTGTTGTATGGGTGGGCTTGGGCCCCTTTGCCGGCATCATTGCGCTGACCTTTCACTCCATTGCTGCACTGGGAAAGCTCTACTCTGAGGCGATTGAGAGCATTGACCCGGGTCCCATCGAGGCGATTCAGGCAACTGGGGCGAACAAGCTTCAGACAATCATATATGCAGTCATTCCTCAGATGATACCGCCCTTTGTCTCCTTCTCCATCTACCGCTGGGACATCAATGTGCGCATGTCTACCATCATCGGCCTTGTGGGCGGTGGAGGTATCGGCTTCCTTCTGGTGCAGTACATCAGGCTTTTGGATTACCGTGCTGCGGGTATTGCAGTCTGGTTTATCGCCATTACAGTGGCCATTCTCGACTATGTAAGTGCAGAGCTCAGACAGCGATTCATCTAGGATTTCCCATGATAAAGAAAATTATCAAGCGAGATGGAAGGGTCGTTCCCCTCGATAGAAACAAGATCACGTTGGCCATACTCTCCGCTGCAATAGCTGTGGGGGGCAGGGACAGGGAAACAGCGGAAAAGGTCACGGACGACGTGATAGAGAGGTTGATGCTGCGGCAGGAGGCGAATACCTATCCTACAGTTGAAGAGGTCCAGGATCTGGTGGAGAAGGCCCTTATCGAACGGGGCCATGCAAAGACGGCCAAGGCCTTTATCATATACCGTTATGAGCATTCACTGAAGCGTGCCGGCCGTGAAAGCCTCACATACTCATCGGACAACATACCCTATCAGAAGCTCTGGAACGCACTGGTCTGGGGTGTCGACCACAGCTGCTTCTCCCTTGATCAGCTCAAAGTAATTGTAGAGGAAGAACGCTATCCGGAGTTTGTGGAGTCCTGCGAAGAGTTCTATCGAAGAGAGATAGAGGAAGCTGTTCGAAACCTGCTCGAACGAATAGAGGATCTGCGTGTCGCTATCGTGTCAGGGCCCTCTTCATCGGGAAAGACCACCACCACCATCAAGCTCGCCAACTTACTGGAGCAACGGGGATATCGCCTCGTTACTCTGAACGTTGACAACTACTACTTTGACCTTAAAAATCAACCGCGGGATTCCATGGGCGATTACGATTACGAGACGCCCCAGGCCATCGATCTCGAGCTGATTTCCGACCATCTGGGTAAGCTGTTCAACGGAAAAACTGTCCAGATTCCCCGTTATAATTTCAAGACCGGAAATCGGGAGGGAATATCTGGGACGCTCTCTCTGAAACCGAAAGACATCATACTCATTGACTCTCTGCACGGTATGTACGAGCAAATGACAGAGAGTATATCAGAGCATCAGAAGTTCAAGCTCTATGTGGAGACGCTCTCACAGCTCAAGGACGGTGAAGGACGCTTCATTCGCTGGACAGACATACGCATGCTCAGGCGCATGGTTCGGGACATGCAGTTTCGAAATTACAGCCCACGTCAAACACTGATGCACTGGCACTTTGTGCGACGTTCAGAACTCCGGTATATTATCCCCAACATAACAAAGGCCCACTTTGTGATGAACACCTTTCTCCTCTATGAAATCCCGATTTTGAAAACCCGTCTTGGACATCTATTTCCCGATTTTATCGAGGAGTTTCATGATGATCATAACAGGGCGGACGCCCTGGAAAGGGCGCAGCGGGTGCATGAGATTCTTGAGAGAATCCCTGCCTGGTCAGACGAGAATGTCGTTCCGGGTGATTCCCTGCTGCGCGAGTTCATCGGCGGAAGTACCTACAGTTATTAAGGACAAAATGGGGACAGTTTACTTATATGCGTATAAAAATAACACATCACCTTAATAACCAGAGTGGTCATGCTGTGCTTTTCGAGGAGTTTTAATGAACGGAACATTCGATGTTGTCATTCTCATCGCAAGGCCCGCTGCGGGTAAGAGCGAGCTCATCAAGTATCTGAGAAGTGTTGATCTGCGATCACGTGCCGACCGCTTCCACATCGGAGAGTTCGAAGAGATCGATGATTTCCCCATGCTCTGGGCCTGGTTCGAGGAAGACCACATACTCGCCGAAATGGGGAAATCCCGCCTGCATACTACCACTGACGGATACTTCAAGCATACCTACCTGTGGGACCTTCTCATCAGAAGAATCGAGCTCGAGTACAACAAGAGAGTGCATGAGAACCTGCTGTACCATGAACGCATGACCACAATTGTCGAGTTCGCAAGGGGAGCTGAGCACGGGGGGTTCGGCCGTGCTTTCACACAGCTGAGCGATGATATTCTCCGACGGGCTGCAGTTCTCTACATCGAGGTTTCCTATGAGGAATCTTATAGAAAAAACAGAAGGCGCTTCAACCTTAAGCGCCCCTACAGCATACTGGAGCATGGACTTCCCGATGAAAAGCTGCAGGTCCTCTACAGGGATAGCGACTGGGATGATCTGTCGGGAGGCGATGAGGCGTACCTTCACATTGGTGAAAACCGCATCCCCTATGCTGTGCTGAAGAATGAGGATGACGTGACGACTGAGGGCGGTGAAGCCCTCGGCAGCAAGCTCGAGATGGTCATGCATCTCCTCTGGAAACGTTACAAATCGGAGAGGGATTAGATTGGTTGGCACCTATTCCGAGATATTTGATTTGACGTCCAACGTTCAGTTCATAAAAAGACATGGGCTCCGAATTTAATCTTATGGGAATCATCCATACTGGAATTCCTTCTATTTTGGTCTGTACCATTTGGATGGAATCTAAATGTAATCAGATATGATCATCATCATCAATGATTCCGTTGGTTTCGATTTTTTATAATTCATGAAATGGTCTTTGAAAAGCAAATATATATTTCAAAAAATGAAATATTTAATAAAGGAACTTGCAAAAAAATGAAATATGTGATTTTATTGAAAAAATGAAAAATGCAAGGCTCAAACCGGAAAAACGAAGAGTAATGATATTGGAGTTGGTTCGTGAAAAGGATATCGTCGAGGTAGACGAATTAATGCATGTCTTCCACATTTCGAGGCCAACAATTACAAGGGATTTGAATATTCTCAAGGAAAAGGGGTATATCACAAAAACTTACGGTGCTGTTATCAACAATCAAATGAGTTTGCCACGCTCTCAAGTGTACTCCTTTGATATTTCTCTCCATCAAGAGATAGAAGAAAAAAAATTGATCGCGCGTCTCGCGTTGTCTCTTATCAAAAATAATGCGAGTGTCGTTTTTAATTCTGGTGTGACAACATTTGAGATAGCAAAATTAATCGAGAAAACGCAACTAAATGTCAACATCATCACAAATTCTCTAGAGATCGCAAAGGTCTTTGCAGATGATGTGCTGAGAAATGTGCTCCTGCTCGGTGGAGACTTGTCCCCTGGGGTACACAAAGTAACGGGAAAGCTCTCTTGTGAGAATATGAGTAACAGACAGGGCGATATAGCATTCATCGGGATTCACGATATCGATTTAGAAGCTGGCCTGACAATGCCTTTTTCCGCCGAGGCGGAACTCATTTCAATTATGGTAAAGAGATGCAAGACAAAGATTCTTATTGCAGACCACACAAAGTTTGGTAGGGTATCGCTTTACAAGGTAGACTGCAGTTTCCGAGATTTTGATAAAATCATAACGGACAAGCAAGTAGACAGGAATTATGTGAAAGCTTTTAAAAAGATGGGTATTGAAGTGTTGATAGCTGAAGATTCTTAGTAGATACAAATACCTCGAATAAAAATCGGTTGTGTGGGGATTCCATGAGGATAAAAAAAATTCTTGCTTTTGATCTAGGAACAGGCGGTAACAAGGCAGCCCTTTATGATGCTGACGGAAAGCTACTCGGTAAGGCTTTCTCTCCCTATGAAACCGTCTATCCGCAGTCGGGTTGGGCCGAGCAGTGCCCAATGGATTGGTGGGAAGCCATCGTGGACAGCACACAGCACATACTGAGCCAGACAAGGATCGATAAGAGAGATATTGGTTGTATTAGCATATCCGGACAGGGGATCGGAGTAGTTCCGGTAAATAAACAAGGGACGTTGTTGAGAAACAGCACGCCTATATGGTCTGACAGCAGGGCCTTAAAACAGATGAAGAAGGTGCTTGAACCGATAAGCATTGAAACCTGGTACATGATCACAGGTGCTGCGCTGCGACCGGAGAACTATGCGGCCTTTAAGATTATGTGGTTTCACGATAACGAAAAAGAAATGTTTAATAAGACATATAAGTTTCTTGGTACTAAAGATTTCATCAACCTAATAATGACAGGTCAGTTTGCAACAGATTTCTCTGATGCTTCATTTTCAGGAGTATATGATCTTGTTAACTGGAAATACTCAAATGAACTTGTTGAGGCGACAGGACTACCGTTGGAAAAGCTTCCCGAGCTCTACTCTTCAACACATGTAATCGGTGAATTACAATCAGGCCCAGCGAAAGAACTCCAGCTTGCAGCAGGTACCCCAGTTGTTCTCGGAGGCTATGACGGTTCCTGCACTGCAGTAGGTGCAGGCAATATTACTGAAAACCGTGTGTACAATTACATTGGTTCTTCATCCTGGATCTCTGTTGCATCGGATAAGCCATTGTTTGAAAGAAAGATAAAACCCTACATTTATGCTCATGTTATCCCAGACATGTATAATTCCACTGTATCGATTTACTCAGCAGGAAGCTCATATCAATGGGTTAGAAATAATATCTGTTCTGTAGAAGTGCAGGCAGCGCAGAGAACCGATGTCGATCCATACGAATTGATGGAGCAAGAGGCAAAGAAAGCTCCTCTAGGTTCGAACGGGCTTCTGTTCAATCCGAGCCTCATGGGAGGCTCAACGATTCATCCAAGTCCATTTATTAGAGGAGCATATATAGGGCTTGGTTTGTCTCATCAGAAATCAGATTTGATCAGGGCAGCGATGGAGGGGATCGCTTTCGATCTGCGCATGGTTCTCGACGCCTTCCGATTACTAGGTGTAACGGTCAATGAGATCAGAACAGTTGGGGGTGGAAGCAAGAGCCCATTTTGGCGACAGATATTTTCAAATATCTATGATGCACGAATCATTCGAACGAGTGTTGGACAGGAAGCAGCTGCTCTTGGTGCTGCTGCAATCGGAGCTGTTGGCGTTGGTATATGGAAAGATTTTTCTATAGTTGATGATATTTCAATGGTCATGGATGTCTCAAATCCTGAGGCTGAAAATGTAAGCAAGTACGAAAAGATCTTTTCGGTTTACAAGTACTCTGTCGAGAAACTGCTGGATATAGGAAAGAAAATGGCTGAACTTAATTGATTCGAATGGTCTTTTCGAAATTATCATAGAAATGAGCGGGTAAAACAGTAGTGACCCATCGTGAACGAGTCTTAACAGCTCTGAATCATAAAGAACCTGATCGTGTACCCTTAGATCTCTGGGGAACGGCAAGCAGGATTTGCAATGATCTCTATTTTAAAATTGTGAAAAAGGAGGGATGGAAGGAATACGGTCCCTGTTTAAAGGTAAGCAGATCTGGTGACTACGTGGACTATAGGGTAAGCGATCTTATCGAAGCAGATTTTCGGCATACCAACATCGGTCATCCACAACACTTCAACAAGCACATAGATGGAGACGGGAATGCGATCAGTGAATGGGGATACGGTACCAAAACTGTGGCAGGCCATCCTACGGTTACCTATCACCCACTGGCAGAAGCAGAAATCTCGGATATCGAAAAGCACAAATGGCCATTTGTTGAGGATCCTGGGAGGATTGAAGGATTAAAAGAACAGGTTGAGGATTGGTACTATAATACTGATTATTTCATAACATCTACTGCTGCAGTCTCAGGTCTTATGATAGATATTTGTCCCTACTTGAGGGGATTCGACCAGTTCTTCACGGATTTTTACCTTGACCAGAAATTTGCACACACACTCATAGGCAAGGTGGCAGATATTATTAGTGAGCTATATCTTTACTATCTTTCACCGATAGGGGAATATGTTGACTGGATCGAATTTTCAAGCGACCATGGGATGCAGGATCGTCCTCTTGTTTCACCAGATACGTATAAAAAATTTTTTAAGAAACCGTATGCCCAACTGTTCAAAGAGGTGAAAAAAGTAGCACCAAATGCAAAGATATTCTTACATTCCTGTGGTTCTGTACGTGAACTCATACCGGATTTCATCGATATGGGTGTGGACATATTAAATGCTTTGCAGCCACGTGCTGCGGGTATGGATTCGTTTGAACTCAAAAGAGAGTTCGGGAAGGAAATTGTTTTTCATGGTGGCTTGGATATACAGGGTGGTATCAACGGGAATGTTGAGGAAGCGATTATCGAGGCAAAAACGAGACTTAGGGCTTTTGCTCCAGGAGGAGGATATATATTCGCTCCTGCGAATCATTTTATGCAGGATGTCCCCATTGAAAATTTCTTTGCATTGTACCAAACTGCAACGGAATATGGGAAATATCCAATAGACATTACAACCAAAGAGCGGCCAATGAGTATTTGAATGTGCGCAGCTTGTTTACAGCTCGTTGATTTACCGCTTTTTCGAAGGGAGGTGGAAAAAACTGGAAAAACAATACTCACCTAATGCTTAAATCAAAACTAAGGAGGATATGTAGAATGAAAAAGTTAATAATGTTGTTTATCGTCGTGACATTTCTTCTCGCAATTGCATTTCCCGTACTTTCAGGGGGTGGCAAGGACGAAACAGGGATGAAATCCACCGATTCAGACTGGGTGCCTTATTACAGGAGACCAGATTTTGTAGCCTATGTGGACCTTCCTGTTAAAACAAAGCAAGAGCTTGGTGATGTTCCCGATGAAATGATCGTGAAGCCTGTTGACAGGGTTGCACCTGAAGTAGTTAGGATCGGGGTTATCGGCGGAGCCACAAATCCCTTCTGGGACATCATCAAAGAAGGTGTCGATGCGGCTGCCGAAGAATTACTAGTACACAACTGCAAGGTTGACTGGATTGTACCCGGTTCAACCCTCTCGTCAACTGATTCTGGTGCGGTAATAGATACCTTGCTGGTAAAGGAATACGATGCAATAACCTTGATGATCTACAACGAGGGGCTCATCCCCTATGTCGACAAGGCAGTAAAACAGGGTGTGCCGATCGGTGCATATTGCGTTGACACGCAGCCCAATAAGGCGCTCTTCTTCATAGGGCAGGATCTCTACGCTGCTGGACAGAAATGTGCTGATATGATGGCTGAGGAGATCGGTGGTAAGGGCAAGGTTGCAGTCATTACAGGTCAATTCAATGTCACGGCCCATGAACTTCGGAGAAAGGGATTTGTTGATCAAGTCGAAGCGAAATACCCAAACATAGAGATAGTTGGCCAGTCAGAGGCAAAAGACCAAGCTGAGCTCACGAGGTCACAGACTGTCGACTACATGACGGCCTATCCGGATCTTGCCGGTGTGTACTGTACTGCGGGTGGACCCATTGGTGCTGCGCAGGCAGTAAAGGATGCGGGAAAAGCAGGCGTGATCAAGGTCATTGCGTTTGATCCTCTCCCACAAACCATTAAATACATCAAGGATGGTTCCATTCAGGGCGTTATCGGACAAAACCCGTATGCTGAAGGCAGAGACACGGTAATAAGGATATTCAATTACCTTATGGAAGGTACTTTGCCTGAAGCAAAATTCATGTTTACAAGGGCAGATATCGTTACACTTGAAACCCTGGAAGAGTTCTATGCCAGTGGTCAGAAAGGCTGATATTGAAACTGCATTACTCCAGACACGGGTAACTGTCATCAATAACATTATTATACCCGTGTCTGGACAAGTAAATGACAATTGAGGGCTAAAACAGAATGGGCGAAAATGTAGTATTGAAATTTAGCGAAATAACAAAACATTTCGGCGGTGTCACAGCCCTCAATAGCGTATCTTTTGAGATTCTTAAAGGTGAGTGCCATGCGGTCGTAGGAGAAAACGGGGCTGGTAAAACAACATTACTGAATATCCTCGGAGGCGACATCAATCCAGACACCGGCTTTCTGGAGCTTGGAGGTGAACATTTTGATCAGCTGGACCCGAGGAAGAGTATATCATTGGGCATTAACGTTATACATCAGGAACTGGCATTGATCGGTCCTTTGAGTGTGACGGAAAATATACTCATCGAAAATCTAGAGGGAAAATACCCGGGTTTCGTGAAGAAACAGGGAAAACTGAAACAAGCTGCAAAGAGAATTGTTGACATGCTCGGCTGTGAGATCGACCTGGAAGAACTTGTCGAAAATCTCAGCACTTCGAAGAAACAAATTGTGGAAATAGCGAAGGCGCTTTCAACAAATCCAAAAATTCTTGTGATGGATGAGCCAACATCATCGCTCACACAGAATGAAACGGAGAATCTCTTTAATATAATCAACTCATTGAAGAAAAGAGGCATTTCGATAATTTTTGTTTCTCATCGATTAAACGAAGTTAAAAAAATTTCGGACAGGGTGACCGTTATACGTGATGGTAATTATATTGGGACTGTTAAAACTGAAGAGACGACTATAGATGCGATTATCAGAATGATGGTTGGCAGGAAGGTTGAGTTGTATCAGAAAAGGAACAGTCAAGAGGGGGAGAATCCAGTTGTACTTGAGGTACAAAACCTGACACGTGAACCATATTTTCGTGACATAAGCTTCCACGCGAGGGGTGGTGAAGTTCTCAGTTTTTCAGGCCTTGTCGGTTCTGGAAGAACAGAATTAGCTGAGTCAATCTTCGGCTTTCTCCCCGCCGTCAGTGGTGAGATACATGTGTTTGGGAAATCATGCCACATCGATTCCCCTCAGGCTGCCATGGCGCTTGGCATTGGGTTGCTCCCGGAAGACAGAAAGATAAACGGTGTTATAGACACGATGGTCGTACGTGAAAATACAAGTATTGCTGTATTGCCGAAGCTATCCAAATTTGGTTTTGTAAATAAGCGGGAGGAGAATAAACTTGTCAAACGATTTGTGAATGTATTGAATATTAAAACACAAACAGTTGAAGAATCCGTCACAAATCTAAGTGGTGGTAATCAACAGAAAGTAATACTTGCGCGATGGCTGGCAACCCAGGTGAAGGTTCTCATCGTCGATGAGCCGACGCAGGGTGTCGATGTTGGCGCTAAAGCTGAAATTCACAAATTGCTAAGGGAATTGGCTGATCAGGGGGTTGCCGTCATCGTTATTTCTTCTGATTTGCCCGAGGTATTGTCCATTTCCGACCGTGTCCTCGTCATGCAAGTCGGAAAATTAACCGGGGAGCTGCAATCATCCGAAGTTTCTGAGGAAAAAATAATGACATTGGCAACGGTAGGCCTCAACTGCTGATCGAAATAAGGGGGAGAAGGGCGTGGAAAAAAATGCCGTATTCGTCAGTCTGATTGGGAAGATTAGAAAAACAAACTGGGGAGTATATGTGGCACTGGTTGTTGAATGTCTGCTTCTCAGCCTCTTGAGTCCTTACTTTCTATCAGTAAATAATCTTTTTAATGTAATGAAGAGCCTTACCTTTTCCGGAATAACATCTGTGGGCATGACCATGCTTATCATCAGTGGTGGGCTTGATCTATCCGTTGGTTCCATGATTGGTCTTGGCGGTATGGTCACGGCAGCATTAATGGAAAAATTGGGAGTGTATCCTCTCTTCGCGGTAATTGGTGCATTATCCGTCGGGGCATTCTCCGGCTTCTTTATTTCAGTTATTGTGAATAAGCTCAAGATAAATTCGTTTATCGTAACACTTGGCATGTTGAGTGTATTGAGGGGTTTTACATATTTAATATCAGAGGGTTCAAACATATTCATTAATTCGGATGCGATAATCTTTCTGGGTCAGGGATATGTCGGCAAGGTCCCATTTTCGGTTATCCTCATGTTGATCATCGTAATTATTGGAGCCCTTTTCCTACGTTTCAGTGTTTTGGGGCGGCAGATATATGCAATAGGGGGCAACGAAAGGGCGGCCCGTCTGGCCGGTATTCAGGTAGACGAGGTCCGGATGATAGTATTTATCGTTACCAGTGTGCTTGCATCATTTGCCGGTATCGTTGCAGCGGGAACACTGGGATCAGCCGAAATGACTGCAGGTACAGGCCTCGAGCTCGATGTTATCGCAGCTGTCATTATTGGTGGTGCCAGTTTAAAGGGAGGTAAGGGATCTGTAGTGGGCAGCTTGGTAGGTGCTGCAATAATGGGTGTGCTTAGAAATGGTTTTATCCTGCTCGGCCTTCAATATGAAGCACAGGTCATAAGTATTGGATTGGTAATTATTCTTGCTGTGGTATTTGATAGTTTGAGAAGTGGAAAACGATAATGAAGAATTCGCGTATAGTCGTCGTTCCCTTTGCAACCTATGACCCATTTTACCAACAGGTAAGAGCGGGCGGCTCAGAGTATATACGCAAAGGAGTAATAGATGCTTCGATCGGACAAAAAACCCATACAGGCAGGGGTATCGTTCAGTAATGGCAGTAAATGAGTATCTACAAGGCAAGAAGCCGGAAGCTGAAATCGAGTATGTAAATCTCGATATTGCAATGAAAGAAAACATCGGCTCTTATAGTTTCCCCATATAAATCAAGTAGATGCCGGGAGAACCATGTGACTTCACGGGAAAGGATGAAGAAAGCATTCAATCACGAGGAACCGGACAGGGTCCCCATTGATTTTGGCCAGGACTTCCACAACGGTATCAACGAGGTTGCGTACGATAACCTGTTAAAGCATCTTGGTGTTGAGGATGCCGGCCCTATACAGATATACGATCTGATGCAGAGATTGGCCGTTGTCGATCCGAGGGTGCTTGAACGGTTTCATGTGGACACCCGGTATATCTTTGCAAATGCAAATGAACATTTTGATTTGCAAATAGAGGAGGATGGGAGTTTCGAGGATGAATGGGGATTGTATAGAAAACGCTGCGGATACTATTGCGAAACAGTTAGATCTCCCCTTGCGGGTCTCTCCAAAAAAGAGATCATGAAGTATCCCTTTCCCGATCCTACCGAACCGTCACGATTCAGAGGACTGAGAGATAAAACAAGGGAACTGTATAAAAATACTGAATCTGCATTAATGGCAGGTCAGGCAGCGACATTGTTCTATTTCTCCTCTGAATTGAGAGGTTTTGAGCAGTATATGTTTGATCTTGCCAGTGATCCTTCACTTATTGAGGTTCTCGTCGATCGGGTGCTTGAATGGATGATAGACTTTACTGCTCTCTATCTGGAAGAAGTTGGTGACTTTGTTGAGGGGTGGTGGATGGGTGATGACTGGGGGATGCAGACCGGACCAATCATGAATCCTGACGCATTTCGTAGGATATTCAAGCCACGATATCGAAAACTACTTGATGTGGTGCGAACTAAAACAAACGCCAAGATCTGTCTGCATACCTGTGGTGCGACATACTATCTGTTCAGTGACCTGGCTGATTTGGGAATAGATGTGCTGCATCCACTGCAGCCAACGGCTGCAGGAAATGAAGATCCCGTTAAGCTTAAAAAGGATTATGGGGATACATTTGTGTTCTACTCCAATATTGCGAATACGACGATACTACCACACGGTACACCGGATGAGGTGAGAAAGGAAGTGTGCACAAAGATCAAGGCTCTCGCCCCAGAAGGAGGGTATGTACTTTCCGGTGGTCACAATATACAGGCTGATGTTCCTGCAGAGAATGTAGTAGCTCTTTTTGATACTGCTTATGAAGTGGGTACATATCCAATAGCCATGTAAATCTGCGAGAAATCAAATAAAAGTAGTGCCAATATTCATTTTTCAGGGTTTGTAAACTGGACAGCAACACAATTATTTTATTCTCTGACTGTTCCCACACTATTACAATATTCAGTAAGACCTATTGATTTTCCCATCGCCATGATGAAACGTGAAACAGCAAATGGAAACGGCAGAGATGCAATTTCCTTTATTCTCTCCTTTGTGAAGCGGCATGTTCCTGCCATTGCAGCCGGCATATGCATTCTTATGGTTGTTGACCTTGTTCAACTCGTTATTCCACGCATTGTTCAGAGAACCATCGATATGCTCGGCAGTACAGCCTTCTCCTCAGATCTGGTTTTAAGAAACGCTGCATTCATTCTGGCACTCGCATTCGGCATGGTGGTGCTGAGGTTTTTCTGGCGTCTTTTCATAATGGGATCCGCCCGAAAAATCGAGAAGGAGGTACGGGAGGAGATGTTTAACCACCTGCAGAGTCTCGGTTTCTCATACTTCAATCGAACAAGAACAGGGCATCTCATGGCCCTGATGGTAAACGATGTGAACGCCATACGGATGGCAACCGGACCTTCCTTCCTGGCAATCACCGATGCCCTGTTTATGGGAACACTCTCACTCGTATTCCTCCTCTCTATCAGCGTGAGGATCACACTTTTCGCTGTACTGCCGCTGCCATGCATCATTTTCATGATTACAAAATACGGCCCCCTCATTCAGAAGCGTTTCAAGGCGGTTCAGGAATCCTTTGCATCGATATCAGCCCGTACACAGGAATCCTTTTCGGGCGTCAGGGTTGTCAAGGGATATGCACAGGAGGAGTATGAAATAGATGAGTTCGAGAAAAAGTGCGAGGATTACGTTCAGCATAATCTTCGGCTCATCAAGATATGGGGCGTATTCTTTCCCGCAGTGACGCTGTTTGCGAGCCTCTCCATGGCGATACTTTACCTGGTGGGAGGACGATCGGTGATCGTGGGGGGCTTGAGCTTTGGTGAGTTTGTGTCCTTCAGCATGTATCTCGGGCTCCTCATCTGGCCTGTTATTGCCATCGGCTGGGTATTCATGATATTTCAGCGTGGTATAGCATCGTCAAAGCGGATCCTCGAACTCATGCAGTCCCAGCCAGATGTGTTTGATTCAGAAGGAGTGTTTCATGAGAGGTCGTTAGGCAGTGCGAGCATCAGTTTACAGAACCTCAACTTCAGTTATGACGGTGAAGAAAAAGTGCTGAAGGATGTCAATCTCCACATACCGTCAGGTTCTTCCCTGGGGATTATGGGAAAACCGGGTTCGGGCAAGTCAACGCTTGCCTCCCTTCTCTTCAGGCTTTTTCCCATAGATGAAGGCAGGGTGATTGTGGATGGTCATGACATCCGTGAGCTGCCGCTCTCAACGCTCAGGAGTTCAATGGGGTATGTTCCACAAGATCCCTTTCTCTTCTCCGATTCCATACGTAACAATATTGCCTTTGGCGTTGACGAGGGGGAGCAGAATCTCCAAAGGGTCAGACGCTATGCGAAGATCACGGCTCTCTTTGACGAGATCATGGAGTTCAAAGATGGATTCGAAACGCTGGTTGGAGAACGCGGTGTAACCCTATCGGGAGGGCAGAAGCAACGGGTGTCCATTGCTCGTGCACTGTTCATTAATCCACGCATTCTCATACTGGATGATGCACTCTCGTCGGTGGATGCCCGGGCAGAGGGGGAGATACTCAAAAACATACGAAGTGAGATGAGGGGAAGAACAGTGATATACATATCTCACAGAGTGTCGACGGTAATGGAGTGCGACAACATTGTCATTCTCGAAGGAGGAAGGATTGTTGAACAGGGCAGTCACAGGGATCTTCTCCGGAAAAACGGGTATTACAGCAGACTTTTCGAGCTGCAGCGCATGGAGGAAACACCTCGGTTATAAGAGGTCTGCTCACTGAATAGAATCACGAGGCAGGGTTATGGAATACTTTCAGGAAGAGACAGAGGATGGCGGGAAGCTCTACAACAGGGATGTGCTTCGCCTGCTCTTCTCATATATACTGCGCTATCGTAAGTATATGGCGACCTCCCTGCTCCTCGTGTTTTTTATCGCAGGTGCAAGTCTGGCGGTTCCCTTTCTCTTCAAGACCATTATCGACCGTTACATCTTCAAGCAGGGCCGTGTGGTGGATACGACAGTGCTCCCCGACAGCATACTGAAGGGCATCGCATCAAGCCTTCGGCACAGCCTCATACTTACAGACTCGGAAGCCTTTCTTTTTCGCTCGGATCTGAAGTTTCTTTCGGCAAAGGAGAGAGAAGAGCTTATCGAGTCCGGGGCACTGTCGTCGGAGAGTTATATGTTCATTGAGAACAGAGCCGACGATCAGGCGCTCAATGAAAAGGTCATGAAGTATGTTCAGCAGGGAAGTGCACTATCCTATGGTGACGGCATCTTTCTTTTTGAAACCTCCATACTTAACGCATTTAAGGTCAGTGAGATGGCGCTGCTGCGGCAGGTTGATTTCAGACGTATTGCCCACCTGATCATACTCGTTATGTCCATTTTGCTCATGCAGTTTGGGGCCAGTTATCTGCAGATCATCCTTCTCATGCGGCTCTCTCAAAATGCCATGCGTGATCTGCGCAGGGACCTCTTTGCCCACATATTGAGCAGAGAGGTGACCTACTATGATCAGAACCCCATTGGTAAACTGGTCAACCGTGTGACCAATGATATCGAACGGTTGAATGAGCTTTTCTCGTCAGTTCTCGTCACCCTGTTCCAGGACATACTGCTGCTGCTCGGTATCACAGTGATCATGTTCATGACCAGTGTGAGCCTGGCACTGATTGTAGCAATCTCTTTTCCCTTTCTCACACTCTTCATCGTGCTCTTTCGCATACAGGCGCGCAATGCATACCGAAAGATTCGTACGAAAATTGGCGAGCTGAACAGCTTTCTCAATGAGACCATAACGGGAATTCGCATCATAAAGATATTCGTGCGCGAGGTCAGCAACTATACAAAGTTCATGCACATGAATGACAAGGTGTACAAATCGCAGATGGGGCAGCTCTATGTCAATGCGGTATTCAGGCCCCTTATCGGATTCATGCGCTGGTTTACCATTGCTGCGGTCATCTACTTCGGTGCAGGAGGGATCGTACAGGACCGGATTTCATACGGTTTGCTCGTCATGTTCATTGCCTATATCGAACGTTTCTTCCATCCTATACGAGACCTTTCTGAAAAATTCGATATCATGCAGAGTGCAACAGCTGCAGGGGAGAAGATACTCTCGGTTTTTCGTGAGAAAGGTCAGAGGGAAGGGTGGAGCATTGGATTCGATCCGGCTCGTAGATCGGAGTTTAGCGGCAGAATAGAGTTTCAGGATGTCTGGTTCAGCTATAAACCGGATGAGTGGGTGCTCCGGGGTGTGAGCTTCGTCGTTGAACCACAGCAGACCCTTGCGATTGTCGGGGAAACCGGAGCAGGCAAAACCACCATCATAAATATACTGTCTCGCTTCTATCGAATACAGCGGGGACGGGTACTGATCGATGGCGTGGATATACAGGAAATCCCCTTTGAAACAGTAAGAAGCCTCATTGTAACGGTCATGCAGGATGTCTTTCTCTTTTCAAGAAGTCTGCGTGAAAACATCACCCTTGGCAAGAACTTTGATGAGGAGCGGTTTGCATCTGTTTCCCAAATCACCCATATCGACCGCTTCATCCAAACCCTCCCGGAAGGTATGGATGAGCAGGTCATGGAGCGAGGGGCGACCTTCTCTGCTGGTGAGCGTCAGCTGATCTCCTTTGCTCGGGCGCTGTACGCTGACCCGGCAGTGCTTGTGCTGGACGAAGCCACTTCGAGCATTGACACTGAAACGGAACGTCTCATTCAGGATGCTATTATCGGACTCATGCAGGGGCGCACATCCATTGTGGTTGCCCACCGGCTCTCTACAATCAAGCACGCGCAAAAGATCATTGTACTTGATAAGGGCCGTATCGTGGAGCAGGGCGGTCATGAGGAGCTTATGCAAAGGAAGGGACTCTATAGAAGCCTCTACACGCTGCAATTCGATGCACTGACGTAAATCCACCGAAACACCGGCAGGCAACACAAACGGGGTATACAAAGCTGTTGTTTAACCCCTTTCCGGATACTATTTTTATAGAGCAGCTGACTGTGCTGCCCGCGATATGGGAACGATTCACCACCACGGACAAAAACCGTCCCGTCTCGAAAAGAGGAAGTGGTAATATACAGAGAGGAAGGCACACATGATCACTGAGGGCCTTAAGCCTGCAAGGCTCTGGCATTTCTTCGAGGAGATATCAAGAATTCCACGTGCATCAGGGAATGAACAGAGGATTCTGGAATACCTGAGACGCTTTGCCCGTGAAAGGGAAATTGAGCACATAGGGGACGAGGCGGGAAATATCGTTATGCGCAGGCCTGTGGGTAAGAAATATATGGGCCGGCCGGTGGTCGTGGTACAGAGCCACGTGGACATGGTGTGTGAGAAAAACAGCTCAAGCACTCACGATTTTGACAGTGACCCTATCATACTGAAGAGTGATGGTGAATGGATTCGGGCCGAAGGCACATCACTGGGTGCGGATAATGGCATCGGTGTCGCAGCCATGCTTGCCCTGCTTGCAGACCCCGATCTGGAGCCGTGGCCTGTGGAGTATCTCTTCACTGTGGAAGAGGAGATAGGCCTGAACGGGGCGAAGACGCTGGACGTGCACATGTTCAGCGGAAAAATGCTCATCAATCTCGATATTGAGGAGATGGGTACGCTCTGCATAGGCTGCGCAGGGGGAAGGGACAGTGATCTGTTCTTCCCCATGAATGTGGAATCCATGGAGGGTGATTTGTGCTTCCTCCATGTGGAGGTCAGCGGTCTTCGTGGTGGTCATTCTGGTGCTGAAATCCATCTGGGAGGCGCCAATGCAATAAAGCTTCTTGCCAGAGTGCTCAATTTGTTGCATCAATCAATACCCATTCACCTGGTTTCAATCATGGGTGGCGACAAGGATAATGCCATTCCCAGGGAAGCGGCTGCTGTCGTTGCTGTGAAAGAGGAGGAAAGTGAGAGAGCCCGGGACCTCTTTGCCCAATTCACATCGGACATCAGTAATTCGATCGCCGATACTGAGCAGGGACTGCAGTTTCAACTCGAGGTGCAGCCTGGGGGTGAAACCCCATTCGACGCTTACACCACGGCCCGGCTTCTCGATGCGCTTATGGTGATTCCCCACGGCGTACTTGCCATGAGCAGCGTTATGGAGAACCTCGTGGAAACTTCAAGCAATCTTTCATCCATACACACCGGGCGGGGAGAGGTCCGTTTACACGCGAGCCATCGCAGTTCTGTGGAAAATGCTCTTTCCTGGGTGGCTGAACTGCATCGAAGTATTGCCAGCCTGTCCGGCGCCAGAGTTGAGCAGGATCAGGGTTATCCCGGCTGGAATCCCGATCCCTCCTCAAAGCTTCTTGCATATGCTTCGGATGGGGTGGGGCAGGTGCTCGGGCAGCCGCCTGCTGTCAGAGCCATTCATGCCGGCCTGGAGTGTGGTGTGATCAAGGAAAGAGTGCAGGGGATGGACGCTATCTCTATGGGCCCCACAATCATGGGTGCACATTCTCCGGATGAGCGCGTTCATATCGACAGCGTGAACACTTTCTGGAACATACTTGTACAAACCCTGAAATTGATAAATTCCCGTTAGGAGGTAATATCATGTGCCTGTCATCCGTGTATCTGGAGGAGACCGATAATGGTACGGCGGTAGTCGAAGAGGCGTCAGCGCTTCGAGTGAGTGAGTCCGGAGATGTGGAAATAGCCACCCTCTTCGGTGAGAAGAAAATTATGAAGGGTTACGCGATCGTGAAGGTGGATTTTTTAAAGAATTCTGTCGTTCTCAGAGAGGAGAGTGGCCGCTCATGAAGGATTCCGGCATAAACGCAAGCCATCTCGGGGCCATTCTGGACTATTGGATTGAGCACAATGAGGGGCATCACAGAGAAAACCAAAAGTGGCTTCGCAGTGCTGAGGAGTACGGCAACGAGCATATTATAAAAGCGATCAGAAAGACCCTCGAGCTTTCAGATAGTATTACCCGACAGATCAAGGCTGCGAAAGCCTATCTCCACGGGAATGATGCGCCGGAAGAGCATGACCATGCTCCTCATGAAAAGGCTGTTCACCCGCTTCCCCATCGACACATACAGTATCATCAAATCGGAACAATTCATACACCCCATGCGCCGGGTACACCCTGGTCTGAGATGAGGAACAGCGACACACAGTGCAGTATAGCGCTTGACGAGAGGTACAGCGAGGGACTCTGGAAACTGAACAGCTTTTCTCATATCATAGTGCTCTTCTCTCTGGACAGGGTGTCCGATGAGTCGGTGCTCACCGTGTCTCCCCCATGGGCCGAGGGAGTGAAAACAGGAGTATTTGCAAGCAGGTCTCCCAATCGACCCAATCCGGTCGGGCTCAGCATCGTTCCTCTTAGAGAAATATCAGGCAGCGTAATCTTCACCGGAAACATCGATGCTTATGATGAAACACCTCTGCTTGATATCAAGCCCTACCTCGAGGCAGTTGAGTCAAGGGTACATGCGGGAAACGGCTGGATTGATGAGCTCGATGAATCGCTGAAGTCAAAGGTATTGAACACCCCGACTAAGTGAGGGATCATGAGACGCCTAGTGTACCTGCTGGCAGCACTTTATCTTCTGCCTCTCATCCCCACACAGTCTATGGCCAGAGTACAGTCCGGCTCCTGCCGCGCAGACAGCAACCCGCTTGTTCGCTTTTTTATGGAGGATGAATCCCTCAATACTCAGGTTGATCGAATTGTGGAAGCACTATCCTTTAGAGAAATGATCGCAGAACTGATTGTCACCTCCTGTGGAAGCAACGGCCGCGATTATGAAAGTGCCTATGCCCTGGTTCGGGACGGTTTTGCGGGGGGCGTCATGTTTCTTGGTGCAACCAGCAAAGAGATCAGACAATACACGACGCACATAACCGATATCGCCCAGTCTTCATCACCCCTTCTCCCCATCTTTGCAATAGATGGAGAGCCGCTTCTGCTTCATGAGCGTATCACCGATTTACCCAAAATCCCTGAAGCGGGAAGAATACGAACAGAGGAACAGTCTCGTGAGATCGCCCTGTATATAACACTGGTTCTGCGGAGCCTGGGCATCCATGTTAACTATGCACCGGTGTGCGACTATTCCTTTAACCGGGAGGTGATTGGCAACCGTTCATTCGGCAATGAGTATGACACTGTATCGCTTCTTTCAGGTGTCTTCATTTCTACCACACAGGCAGGACACGTGGCTGCCACGGCAAAACATTTCCCCGGTCACGGGAGTGTGGAGGGAGACTCGCATGTAAAGCTGCTGTTCCTGCAGGGTGACCCGCCTGAGATACCTGTGTTTCAGCATGCCATCGACAGAGGTGTGATTTTTGTCATGGTAGGTCATATCGGCGTTCAGAACTCCGAGCACTACAGCACAGAGGACCGGCCCTCGTCACTTTCTCCTACCATGATTACCCGCGTTCTCAAAGAGGAGCTTGGGTTCGATGGTATTGTGATAACCGATGCGCTGAACATGCGGGCAGTTGCTCCCTTCGACAGTCCAGGTTTGCAGGCGCTTCAGGCCGGTTCTGATATGGTGCTCATGCCGGAAGATGAGGAGGTACTGGTGGACCGGGTACGATACGAAATGGGGATAGACGATGATTTCAGACGGCAGATTGAAGAATCGGTACGGAAAATTGTCCGTTTAAAGCTTCTGCTGGGACTAATTAACGAGAAGGAACTTCAAAAATCGGTCCTATTTGACGATATATACTGATAGGGTGACCGATGTATACATGTGTGCCCGCTCGTCGGGCAACGGTGTTTTACGATACTAAGACTGAATAACGTACTGGTGCCTGCTCAATGCGTAACGAAACCAAACGTCTCAGGGAGATCATCCGTCTCGATACGGAGCTCTCGACCGTGCAGGATCTCGACATACTGCTCGAGAGAATCCTGACTGAAGCACGCAAGATACTCAGTGCCGATGCTGGTACGATCTACATAAAGGACAAGAACGACCTCATCTTCAGCTATGTTCAGAATGAAACACAGAGAAAGAAACTGCCGCCGGGCCAAAAGCTCATCTACTCGACATTCAGGGTTGAGATCAATAAAAAAACGATCTCTGGTTACGTGACTGCAACGGGTCAGTATCTGAACATACCCGATGTGTACAGAATACCCTCCACAGCTCCCTATCAGTTCAATGCCAGTTATGACCGTGTTTCCAAGTACAAAACCACGTCCATGCTTACCGTTCCTCTGCAGACGAATCGTGGTGATATCATAGGGGTGCTGCAGATCATAAACAAACAGGATATGAAGGGCACTGTGGTTCCCTTCGACTCTGAGGATGTCATTGTGTGCCAGCATTTTGCCAGTACTGCGAGCATGGCGCTGCAGCGGGCGCAGATGACCCGTACACTCATTCTCCGTATGATTGCCATGAGCGAGCTCCGCGACCCCAAGGAGACGGGCCCTCATGTCAACCGGGTTGCTTCCTATTCCATTGAGCTCTTTGAAAAGTGGGCGCAGCGCAGGTCGATGTCTTCAGAAGAGGTCAACAAGAAGCGTGATGTGCTCAGGATGGCTGCCATGCTTCACGATGTGGGCAAGGTCGCAATTTCCGATGTCCTGCTTAAGAAACCGGGTAAGTTTACAGCCAAGGAACGTAAAATAATGGAGGCCCACACCTATCTTGGTGCGCGTCTCTTCCTCAATAAACAATCTGAGATGGATGAGGTTTCCGCCATTGTTTCTCTCACCCATCACGAGAACTGGGATGGAACAGGGTATCCCGGCCGCGTCGACATCTCCACCGGAAAGCCATTGAAAAAGACCAAAGACAGTCGTGCTGTTTGCTTGAAGGGCAAGGAAATTCCCATCTATGGACGTGTTGTTGCCCTGGCTGATGTCTATGATGCGCTCCGTTCAAAGCGTGTCTACAAGGAAGCGTGGACTGAGGAGGATGTACTCCACGAGATGCAGAAGCTCTCCGGTCAGAAGTTTGATCCCGATCTTGTGGCAGTTTTCTTCGATATTCTCGATTTGATACGATCAATCACAGCCCGATATCCGGACTCGGATTAGGGAAACTAGACACAGATCCTGTCAGCACGAAGGTGGTGTATACCCCGAATCACTGACCTTAGATCATTTCGTGCATGTATCTCCAGTGTAATGAGAGCATCCGGTCTGAACTGCTCGAGTATGCAATGTATGTCGAGCATTCCCTCTCCGGGTGGAAAGTGATCGGTCAGACCCGCATCCATGTCATGTATGTGGGCCCCTCCGCACCGATCTGAGAAACGCTCCTGCCAGGTTTGCATGGGAACATATCCGAGTATATCGAGCATGTATGTGTGGCCAATATCATGCCAGTAGCCGAGGTTTGGATAGGGGAGGGTATTGAAGATTGCATCGAGTTCATCGGGAAGGGGGATCTCGTAGTAGTTAACGCGGGTCTCTATAAAAAAGTTGAGTTCAGGGAATCTCGGGCATATGAGGGAAAGACTGTCAATAATGGATTCAAGATAGGGTCTACTCATAGAGGCCCTCATCCCCACTATCGATTCGAATAGCTCGCCACTGTGTTCCCCCCGGTCACGCACTGCATCCCTGTGTGTGAGGCACAGGGATTTGAGTTCCTCGTCCTCGACCATTCCCGTGTGGATGACAATTGCGCCTGCACCTGCGGCAAGGGCCCATTCTGCCGTGTTGTATATTTCCCTGATCTCTTTCCGGCGAACCTGCTCGTCGAGGCTCGCGAGATGCGGTGCATAGTACGCCTCTCCCACCTCCTTGCATGGATGTGCAACTGCATGTATCGAGGTGACGGGTATACTCTCATCATGAATCAGGGAATTCAGCTCTGTGAAAAAGGCCCGGTCACCATTGCTTCCTATTTCGAGGGAATCCACATAGGGGAGTATCGCTAATACACGGTCGATGTCACCCCCTGCCCAGGATGTTGAAAATGCAAGCTTCATCGGTCTGTTTCCTCATCAAAGTTGTGATACATAAGCTACTAGGTAATCAGCTTTGGAGGAACAGTTTTTTACATAGCACCCTCTATTCACAGCTGATCCCATTGTTGGCAGCAGGCTTTGCTATAAATAGATTGACTCGTTCTCAGAGCATGCTATTTTATCTGTAACTCTGGCCGCAGAGCTGATTTCATTACCTGCAGACTGTTTCATCAATACCAAGAAACGTAAGAAGGAGAAGAATAGATGAATCAATTGGAACAGGACTCAATCAATACCATACGGTTTCTTGCAGTTGACGCAATACAAAAGGCCAACTCAGGTCATCCCGGCCTCCCCATGGGAGCAGCTCCCATGGCATATGTGCTCTGGAAGGAGTTTTTAAAACACAATCCGCTCAACCCAAAGTGGCCTGACCGTGACCGCTTCATTCTCTCAGGCGGACATGGTTCCATGCTTCTCTATGCCCTGCTCCACCTGACGGGATACAAGGACATGACCCTGGATCAGCTGAAAGCATTCAGGCAGTGGGGCAGTCTTACGCCCGGTCATCCGGAGTTTCATATCACACCGGGTGTGGAGGCAACAACAGGCCCGCTTGGACAGGGTCTGTCGAACAGCGTCGGATTTGCCCTGGCAGAACGGGTTTTAGCCCAGATCTTCAACAGGGATGGCTTCCCTGTTGTCGACCACCATACCTATGTGATCGTATCGGATGGTGACCTTATGGAAGGTGTCGCATCGGAGGCTGCATCCCTTGCCGGTCATCTTGGACTGGGCAAACTGATTGTTCTCTACGACGATAATAATATTTCACTCGCAGCGCCCACCCGCGTCTCCTTTACCGAGGATGTAACCGCCCGGTTTGAGGGGTATGGATGGCAGGTTTTAATGGTGAAGGACGGCAATACAGATGTGGACGCCCTTCGATCCACCATACAGAAGGCGCTCGAAGAAACGCAGAAACCCTCGATTATTCGGGTCAAAACCATCATCGGATACGGCAGCCCCAACAAGGCCAATTCCCACGCTTCCCACGGGTCGCCGCTTGGAGATGATGAGGTGAAGGCCACAAAGGATAACCTTGGGTGGCCGTCTGACACGTCCTTTTATGTACCAGGGGAGGTGCAGGACCATTTCTACACAGCACTGGATGAGGGGAAGGATGCTGAAGCAGCGTGGGGCAAGCTCTTCTCAGAGTATGCGGAGAAACACCCCGATCTTGCAGAGACGTGGAAAACCCTGTGGTCTGGAAATCCCCCCAAAAACTGGGACAAGGCACTTCCGGTTTATTCAGCTGATGAAGGTTCAATGGCCACGCGAAAGGCGTCGGGCAACGTTATTAATGCGCTTGCATCGGTTCTCCCCAATCTCATCGGCGGTTCGGCAGACCTCGCTCCGTCCAACAACACCTATATGAAAGATGTGGATGAGCAGCAGAAGGATACCCCGGGCGGCCGCAATATACGTTTTGGTGTTCGCGAGCATGCCATGGGTTGTATCGTTAATGGGATGGCGTATCATGGAGGGCTCATTCCCTATGGTGCAACCTTTCTCACCTTTTCAGACTACATGCGCGGTGCAGTTCGGGTTTCAGCACTGTCCCGTCTCCACACGATCTGGGTGTGGACCCACGACAGCATCTTGCTCGGAGAGGATGGCCCAACCCATCAGCCAGTTGAACATCTCGCCGCTCTGCGCGCAATTCCAAACCTTACGGTGATCCGACCCGCCGATGCCAATGAAACCTCAGCGGCCTGGAAAGTTGCAATTGAGCATCAGGAAGGCCCCGTTGCGCTGATACTGAGCCGGCAGGGGCTTCCCACCCTCGATCAGGATACATACGGTAGTGCTGAGAACGTTGCGAAGGGAGCCTATGTGCTCTCAGAATCAGATGCTCAGCCTGAGGTAATACTCATCGCCACTGGATCCGAGGTCTCCCTTGCGTTGAAGGCCTGGAATCTTTTAAAGGAAAGGGGCGTGAAGGCGCGCGTGGTCTCCATGCCGAGTTGGGAGCTCTTCGAGAAGCAGGAAAGCGCATACAGGAATCAGGTGTTGCCGCCCGAAATCAAGGCCCGTGTCGTGATTGAGGTTGGAGTGAGCATGGGCTGGCACCGATATGCTGGCGAAATGGGCAGATTCGTATGCCAGGATGCTTTCGGTGCATCGGCACCCTATGATGTGCTCGTGGAAAAGTTTGAGTTTACAGCAGAGCGTGTGGTACATGAAGCGCTCAAGGCAATCTCAACGGCAAAAAAATCCTGAATAGCATACATAATACAGAGAAAAAGCCTCCTCACAGCAACCTGGGGAGGCTTTTTACGACCCATCAGGTCGATAGCGGCCTCCACAACAAACAATAATGGTTTTCAGTTGGTCGAAACAATTGAAATCAACGGAGTGATGCTATACTTTTTTATATAGTTGTGTCGATATAATAATCAACAACATTCCAAGAGAGAGTGCCAATGGAACAGAATGGGAAATCAACAGAAAAATACTGTGAAAACTGTGGAGCCTCTATCGACGCACGGGCGGTTATCTGCCCAAAATGCGGGGTTCCGATAGGGCCTTACAAGAAACTTCTCGAGACGCGGGAGAATGCAAGTGACAAGTCCAGGCTTGTGGCGCTTCTGTTTGTATGGTTTTTTGGCATGCTTGGAATCCACCGCTTCTATGTAAACCGTGTGGGGAGTGGTGTGCTGTGGCTTCTCACCTTCGGGCTCTTTGGTGTTGGAGTGCTGGTGGATATCATACTCATCGCTTCGGGCAAGTTTACTGACAAGGAGGGAAAACCACTCCTGGTTTGGGCAATCGACT
>Ga0255055_10000633_pt1 | contig 26829 bp, 20 predicted proteins | sample JV7_2_27_MG_FD_188633 | JGI IMG/M metagenome (GOLD analysis project Ga0255055, IMG submission 188633) | Seawater microbial communities from Jervis Inlet, British Columbia, Canada - JV7_2_27 | ecosystem: Environmental > Aquatic > Marine > Inlet | place: Canada: British Columbia | collected...
CAGGCCCCACCCACCGGCTCGACCCGGGCGACTTCCGCGCGGGTGCGAACCGCTCCGCCGCGCGCTCGCAGCCCGCGGCGGAGCGGCCCGTGGTGTGATGACCCGGTAGCGGTTCGCGCTCCAGCAGAACCACGCGACCGTGGGCCTGGAGTTCATGGGCCACCGAGGCGCCGGCAATCCCGGCTCCGATGACGGCGAAGTCGTAGTCGGGCACGGGGTGACCTCAGCTGCTGGCATCGAGATCGAGCCGATCGATCTCGTATTCGTGGTCGGGGCGGATCGGCGCGCCCCACGCGAATCGATGCGGGTGGAAGCCGGAGATGTCGACCGTGCGCGCCTCGCCCTCGAGGATCATCTCGCTCATCACCAGACCGATGGCCGGCGAGATCTTGAAGCCCATTCCCGAGAATCCGGTGCAGCAGAACAGCCCCTCGGCGCCGGGGACGGGACCGAGCAGGGCGCGGCTGTCGGGCGTCATGGTGTAGTAGCCGGTGATCTGGCGGACGACGCCCGCCTCGGCCAGCGAGGGAATGCGGTGGGCGGCGCGCCGCAGCTTCGTCTCGATCGAGTTCGGGGAGACCTCGGGCTCGGCCGACGAGGGATCGAGGCTCCGCGGGCCCTCGAAGCCGCCCAACAAGGTCTGGATCTGCCCTTCGGGCCGGAAGTAGATCCCCAGCGAGGAGTCGATGCAGGCCCGATTCGGGGCCCCGTCACCGCTGGGACGCTTCAGGATCAGGACGTCGTGGTACTCGCACTCGAGGGGGAGCGGGATATCGGCCTGCGCGAAGAGGCGTCGACTCCACGCGCCCGCCGCGACCACGACGACGGGCGCGGCGATCGGCCCGTCGTCCGTCTCGACACCCACCACGCGTCCTCCGTCGATCAGCAGGCACCGGGCACGGCATCCGAGGCGGTAGCCCGCACCGCGTTCGCGCGCGCAAGCGAGAAGGTCGCCGGCTACCGTGGCGGCGTCCGCGTAGCCGGAATCGGGCTCGTAGGCCGCGACCTCGACGTCGTCCAACCGCCAGCCGGGCTCCATCTCGCGGAGTTCCTCGCGGGTCACGACCCGCGTGTTGACACCACACGCCTGCTGCATTTCGACGTTGGCGCGAAGCCGGGCCGCTTGGGAGACGGGGACGATGCGCAGGAATCCGGTGCGCCGGAAGCTGCTGGGACGCCCCAGCCGCTGCTGCCAGTCGGTGAAGTAGTCGACGCTCAGCAGTGCGAGGTGGACTTCGGGAGGGTAGGTGTAGTGCATGCGCACGAGCCCGGAGGAGCGGCCGCTGGCACCCGAGGCGACGTAGCCTTTATCCAGGACGAGGATACGCCCCGCCCGACGCTCCGCGAGGTGGAAGGCGATCGAGGCTCCCATCACACCCGCACCGACGATCACGACCTCCGCAGTCTCAGCCACGGCCGCCTACTACCCCGGTGCGGAATCCCGGCGGCCCGAGCGCGTCGCGAGCGCTCCTCACTTCCAGATCCCCCGACACACGCCCAGCCAGTTCTCCCCGAGGATTCCGCGGATCTCCCTCTCCCGGTAGCCGCGGCGCAGCAACTCCTCCGTGATGCGGGGGGCCTCCTCCAGCTCGATCTGTCGCATGTCGCGGTAGCCACTCTCGGGCGGATACCTGTCGGGCATGCGCGCCACGAAGGTCGAGAAGGTCTCGATGTCGTATACGTAATCGAGTCCGAGACCGACGTGCTGGGGCCCCACCAGGTTGGCGACGTGGTCGATGTGGTCGACGAGACGCTCCGGCGTCGCACCACCCTCGCCGAGGAAACCGCTCAGCCCGGTCATCCCCAGCACGCCACCCTTGGCGGCGCAGGCCTGGATCTGATCGTCCCAGACGCAGCGGGGGTGGTCGCAGAGCGCCCGGGCGTTCGTGTGCGAGATGACGGCCGGCGACTGCGAGGCCTCGATCGTCTCCATGGTGGTCCGATAGCCGGTGTGCGCGCAGTCGACGATCATCCCCACGCGGTTCATCTCGCGGATCAGCTCCCGGCCGAAGTCGGTGAGTCCGGTGTCCTCGGCCACGTGGCACCCGCACCCGACCCGATTCTTCTCGTTGTAGGCCATCAGCGCGTGGCGCACGCCGAGCTTGTAGGAGACGTCGACCCAGCCCAGGTTGTCCTCGAAGGGTGCGGTTCCCTGGAAGTGAAAGCCCACCGCCAGCTTCCCCGCCTCGCGCGCCCGCAGCACCTTTTCCACCGACTCCACCAGGACGCATGTCTCGGAGCGCTCGCGCACGAAGCGACGATGCTCCGCGATCTGGCGCGCCGCCGCTCCGAAATCCATGCCGTCGATGGCGAGTGTGATCGTTGCGAAGTCGAAGCCGGAACCGGCGAAGCGGGTGAAGAGATCCGCCTTCAGCTCGGGACGCCCCGGCGTGAGGATCGGGAGCGTCATGTCCCAGACCAGGGCGTCCGCGTGCAGTTCCGCGGCCTCCGCGGAGATTTCCCATCGACTCATCGCAAATCCTCCGTCGACTTTCTCAGCTGGCGAACGGATCTTTCACCAACGGCCACAGGCGCCCGGTGTCGGCGCGTCGCAGGGGGATCGCCGTCATGTCGCCGGGCAGCGCGCCGAGGTCGCCAGCATTCCCAGGAACATCCGTCTCATCAGGTCTTTCTCCCGTGGTTCAGCGGCGGCACCTTCCGGTGGAAAACATCATACCTTCAGTATCATCTTCCAGCATACTGAGAGATCCTCGAGGATTGGAGGAGAGCCGATGAAGAGCGAAGCCGCGGCTGCCGTACTGCCCGCGCCGATCACCGAAGCCCCCAGCAAGGAGGAGCTGGCGAGCCGTCTGGCGAAGATCCAGGGCCTGATGCAGGAACAGGAGCTCGACACCTACGTCAGCTTCGACCCGGTCAACATCTACTACCTGACCCATTTCGCCAACAACGTCCACGAGCGGCCGTTTCTCCTGGTGATCCCGAAGCAGGGGACACCGACGATGGTGGCCCCCCTGCTGGAGACGAGCCACGTCAAGACCCGCGCGCTTTGCGACCTCGACTACGCCACCTACTACGAGTTCCCCGCACCGGAAGGCGAGAACTGGTACGACGTCTACCGCGACCTGATCGACTCCGGTGCACGCGTGGGCGTGGAGCCGGCCATGCCGGCCGGGATCCTCGAGCGGACGCCGGGGAAGACGGTGGTGACGGACATCATCGACGAGGTGCGCATCGTCAAGTCGGAATACGAGATCGGCCGCAACGTCCACGCCTGTCAGGTGGTCGAGCTCGGTCACGAGAAGCTCCTCGAGACCTGTCGCCCCGGCGTCATCGAGGGGGTGATCTACGCCGCGGCTTCCCAGGCGATGATGGCCCGGATCCTTTCTGACATCCCCCACGCCAACATCATCGTCACCAGGGCGATGGGAGCCGTCTGGCCACCCTCGCTATCGCACGATCCCCACCTGGTTCCCACCTTCTTGACCGCGATGGAGGAAGGCGGACCTCACGTTACCATCGCCTTCGCGCAGGTGGATGGATACGGCGTGGAGCTGGAGCGCAGCTTTTTCCTGGGCGCGGTCCCCGAGCAGGCGAAGGCCCCCTTCGAGGCGATGCTCCAAGCGCGAGCTCGGGCGTACCAGCTCGCCCGGCCCGGTGCCGTCTTGAGCGAGATCGACACCGCCGTCCGCCAGGTGATTGTGGATCGCGGCTACGGAGACCGCATCCTTCACCGCACCGGGCACGGATTCGGCATCACCGGCCACGAGGCGCCCTACGTCGCCGAGGGATACGACCGGGAGCTCGAGGCGGGCATGCTGATCAGCATCGAGCCGGGAATCTACATTCCCGGGCAGGGAGGCTTCCGGCACTCCGACACGGTGCTGGTCACCGACGACGGCTGCGTGAGCCTGACGCGCGCTCCCGAGACGCTCGAGGAGCTGACGATTCCGCTTTGAGGCCACGGGATCGGGCGCCGACCCCATGTGCTATCACTGCTTCGCACCGGGGAGTGAGCCGACCGCGCAGCCGTGACGAAACGGAGCCAGAGCCCGTCCATCGCCATCATCGGAGCCGGCAAGGTGGGGACCGCGCTCGGCGCGCTCGCGGTACGTGCCGGCTACCAGGTCGCTGCCATCGCGGACAGAGACCGTCACCGAGCCGAGCAAGCCGCGGGTCGGATCGGTGCGGGAGTGCAGGTGCTCACCCCGCGCGAGGCGGCGGGCCGAGCCCGGCTCGTCCTGCTCACGGTGCCCGACGACGCCATCGAAACCTCGTGCCGCGAGCTCGTGGCGGCTCGCGCATTCGCACGCGGAACCCTCGTCGCACATTGCTCGGGAGCTCTCAGCAGCGAGTGCCTGGGCCCGGCTCGGCGGGCGCTCGGCTGCCATGTCGCCTCGTTCCATCCCTTGCAGAGCTTTCCCACAATCGAGGCGGCGCTCACCAGCCTGCCCGGCAGCTACTGCTTCGACGAGGGGGACGAGGCCGCCCTCGCGGTACTCGAGGACCTGGGCGCCGCCATCGGCGCTCACTGCGTGCGCATCGATACCCAACACAAGTCCCTGTACCACGCCGCGGCGGTGATGGCCTGCAACTACCTGACCGGCCTCATGGACGCGGCCCTCACCTTGGCGACAACCGCCCGAATCGAGCGCCGGACCGCCTGGCACGCCCTCGAGCCTCTGATTCGGGCGACCGTCGAGAACATCTCCAAGCTGGGTACCGAAGCCGCACTCACCGGGCCGATCGCCCGCGGCGACCGCAGCACCGTGACAGCCCACCTGGCAGCCCTCGACCGGAGTGCGCGCGAGCTCTCCGATCTCTACCGCGCGCTCGGAAGCTGGACGGTGGGCCTGGCGCTGCGCAAGGGCTCCATCGAAGAGACCGCCGCGCGCAACCTGCTCGAGGCGTTGGCGGCGGATAGCGCGGATGGGACTTCCTAGCCCGCGTTTCTCACCAGAACGCGTAGTGAGCGCTCAGCTCGGCGGCGCCTCGCCAACGCCGCCAGGGTGGCCGCGGCCGCGAGCTGGAGCAGGGCGGCCCCGGGCTCGGGAACGAAGGTCCCGCGCCGGTAGATGACGCCGAAGTCGGCGTCCTCGAGCCACAGCTCGGAGGCGCCGACCGGGGTCATGCGGTCCGCCGCGAGCGGCTGGCGGTAGAGCGAGAATCCGGTCGGAACGGAGTCGCCGTCGGAGAACACGATGGCGCCGTCGTCTCCCGTGTAGCCCGGCACGCCGTAGCCGCCGGTCGCAAACGCGACCAGCTCGACGTCACCCGTGTCGAGGTCGCCCGCGAAGATGGCCGAGTCGAAGCCGTCGAACGCATCGAAGGTGATGAAGCTGTCGCTGGTCTGGCTCATGGACGGGTACGCGATGTCCAACCCGGCGATGGGAGGCACGATGGTGAAAGTGACTCCCGTCTCGAGTTCGACGGCGTAGACGCTCCACACGGAGACCATCCCGCCGCTGGAGAAGGTGACCTCGTTGAGGGCGTCGTAGACCAGGAAGCGCTCGTCGGCCGTGAAGTCCATGGCGTCAGCGAAGAGCACCGTCTCGATGGTGCCGCCGTCCAGCGCCGGCGCGACCAGCGTGAACTCGCGAATCGCGTCCGGGTGTCCGTCCGGCAGGCTCAGATCGAAGACGGTGATCCGGTTCTCGGGATCCCCGAAACCGTCCAGGAATACGAAGCCGTAGACGTCCCCGCTCGTCGACATCGCGACCGAGGAGGCCAGCCCCGGCATGAGCAAGCACAGCTCGATGTCGAATCCCACCTCGGTAAGCATCAGGCACACGTCGTCGTCCCCGTCCACGAAGGTGGCGAAGGTCCCGTCTCCGCTCACGGCCGCCCGAGTGGGCGCCACGTCGAACGCGACATACTTCCCCACCGTGGGGTCGCCGAGCCCGGTTTCCCGCCGCAGGAGACCGAACTCTTGACCGAAGGCGATGAACAGCGTTGAATCCAGCGCGTCGGTCACACCGGGGAAGGGCGACGGCCCAGGCGTCGGCTCGGAATCGAAGATCTCCACGAAGTCGAAGGCCGCGGCCGTCTTCTGGGCCTGGACGGAACCGACGCCGAAGAGCTCTTCGGACGATTGGATACAGGCCAGCCGCGCGTCGATGAACTCCGAGAATCGCACGAGGTGCACGGTCAGCGCGCGGTAGAATATCCTCTCCGCGTCGGCAATACCGATTGCACCCGGGAGACCGACCGCGAGCTGGTAGAAGGCGTGGTTGACGATGCTGCTGTTGATATGGACGCCGCCGTTGTCGCGTCCGAGGAAGTTGTCGAGGAAGGGGTCGCTCGGCTGGATGAACTCGCTGAACTTCGACGGGTAGTTGCGGCCGCAGCAGATCTCCACTGAGGATGGGTCCTCAAGGTTGCGGCTTCTGGGATCCGCGAGAAAAGTGCCGTTGATCCAGTCCGCTGATCCGGTTGAAAACGCTTCGACTGCTTCGCCGAAGATGTCCGAGAAGGCCTCGTTCAGCGCGCCGGACTGGTCCAAGTACTCGAGCTTGGCGCTGTGGAAGGTGACGCCGTGCGTCAGCTCGTGCGCCACGATGTCGAGTGCGCCCGCGAACGGCTTCGCGTCGCCGAACGCCATGAAGCTTCCCTCCGAGTTGAAGAACGCGTTGGAAAAGTTCTCGCCCAGCCGCACGAACGCCAGGATCGACCCTCCCTGATCGTCGAGGGATGTCCGCGAGTACCGCTGCTCGTAGTAGTCGTAGGTCTCCGAGAAATTGTGCGCGGCGCTGACGGCGTCCCGTAGCCAGGGGCCCGAGGGCGAGGCTGCCGTCACGAAGACCGGGTCGCCCAGCGTAGCCGGCTGGTTGGTAGGCGGCCGGTTCTCGGAGTCCCCGATGATGATGGTACCTCGTGTCGCGTCGGGCTGTGGCGGGTTTGAAGTCGGGTCGTACATGTTCTTGCTCGTGTCGACGATGTAGTAGGTCGCGCCCTCCTTCCAGACGTTGAGCGGGCGCGTCTCGCCGCCGAGATCGATACCTGAGCCAGCCACGTTCTCAGTTGCCACGCGGTTGTAGAAGCTGATGATCGCTCCGCTGCGCGCATCGACGAACACTCGCCAGTCCTCAGCAATCGAGACGGGCAGGTCGACCTTGAACGCCAGTCGGGGAGCTCCCCGGCCGGAGGCGTAAAGCACCAGCTCGGAAGAGCGCGCGGGGGGCACTTCTGCTCCCGGCGTCGAAATCGCCTCGCGCGCTCGCTGCACGGCGACGTCGGCGGTGAGCGCGGGATCGCGCGACACCTTGCGCGGGGTTGGGACGTAGATCCCGTCCATCAGGTCGACGCGGCCCTGCGGATCGAGGTGCACGATCAGCTCGGCGGGCCATACGGCGAGGCCGTGGTAACGCTGCTCGAAGCGCAGGTGCCGTCGCCCCAGGTGGTCGCGCTGGCGTCGGCGCAGCGACAACTCGGAGTCGGGATCGTCGATGCGAAGCAGCGCGCGGTTGGCGCGCAGGAAGGCGTGCGCCGTCGCCAGGTCGCGGTCCTCCCCGGATGCGAGCCCCGCCGCGGCGGGCTCGAGCATCGCGCCGCGAATCTGGCGCGGCGTGCCGACGCGGCGCCGCGTGCGCACCTCGACGCCTCCGCCGCGCCGGCCCCGTAGCGCCTCGAAAGCCTCGCTCTGTTCCGACGTGAGCGGCGCGCCCCGCGCAGCGCTCAGGGCGGCGCTTCGCCCACGCAGGGCGCTGGTCTGGGCGCGCAGCGCGCTGCCGACCGCGGCCGCGCGCGGACTCACGGGCCCACTCTTCCCCGGACTGGCGCCCGGCGCCGCCGCCTGCGGGGCCTCGGCGAGCGGAATCAGCCGCACCGCGTCGACACCCCGAGCGTCGCTGGTCGCGAGAGCCTGAACGGTCACGAGCAGCGGGAGGATCAGGCCCGCTGCCGCGGTCAGAGAATGAAGTATTCGGCTACGAGGGGCGCGCGCCATCTCATCCACTCCTTCTTGCCGAGTCGGGACTATCCCGCATCATTCGTGACTAGCCGCAGCAGCAGCGCAAACCGACGCGCCTGCACCGCCCCGAGCCACTTTAGCGCCCTGTTTCGTCGGCTTCGTCGGGGGGCGTCGTCTCATCAGTCATGCGGGCTATTGCTTTCGCTGCGGGCCTCTCGAGCCCGGGTACACCGTCGGTGAGCGACTCAGGATCTCGCCGGAGTCCGCGGCGATCATGAGCTTCCAGCCCTCGAGCGGGCTCACGGGCGCGACGACGCGATAGGCGAGGCGCGCCCGACCGTCGTCGTCGCCGAAGATCGCGAGCTCGGCGCGGAAGCGTGACCTGGCTTCGTCCGCCTCGAGCGCACGCGCCGCTGCGTCGAGCGCGTCGTCGCGGCTCAGCGTCGGAGTCACGTCGAGCGTCGAGGGAGTGGGAACGTAGCGGCCCTGCGCGAGGTACACCGCGCCACCCTCGAGGTGGACGAGCAGCTCGCCGCCATGAACCGGAATGCCGCGGAACGACTGCTGAAGGCGCACGTGCGTCTTGCCCAGCTCGTCGGTTCGAGCCGACTCGACGTTCAGCTCGTGCGCGGGATCGTCGAGACGGAACAACCCCCGGTAGTGCGAGACGAACGCCAGGGCGGCGTCGCCGAGGCGGCCCGCCTCGACCAGCCGCCGGTACTCCGGGTCCTCTCGCAGCTCGGCGGAGAGATCGGCCGCGCGCAACGAGCGGACCGTTCCCGTTCGCTCGTCGCGCCTCAGCTCGGTGTCGGCGGGGAGCGGGGGTGGCATGCTGAGCTCCGGGCGGGCCATCGGGGGTTCTGCGACGTTGTCGTTGGCGCCGCCGCAGGCCAGGGGAGCGTGCGTTGCAGCGGCGAGGAGCAGCGCGGAGGCGGCGAGACAGGGCGCGCCCCGCCCGGTGAGCAGCTGCCACACCCCGTTCGATCGACGCATTCACCGCATTCTACAGGAAGGGGAGTCGATGGGTACGACAAGAGTGAGATCCATACCCGGAGGTCCAATTCGGAGTTCCTGCTCCTTTCGAACCCACCATCGCTCGAAGGTCCTTGAAATCGCAGAGAAATTGGCCGTGCGGGGCCACTGTCTGGGTGAGGATTCGCGGTCACTGAAAGGTTGGCAAGTTCCTCGGTTTCTGTGTTGTTCTCGGTATGCCGAGGCGAGGTAGCGCCGTTCATGTCGTCACCGCCACGCGCCGCTACCAGGGCAAGATTACCCGTGATGCGCAGGCCCGCGAAACCTCCGATCATCTCCGCCTACGCGACCGCGCCGAAAGGCAAGCCCGGCGAGACTGGTGAGGACCGTCAACTCGAGGAACTCGGGGCGGGGTTCCGGCACCACGGCTACTCCCATCGGACCCTCGACCTGCGGGTCTTGGGCGAGCGTCTGGAAGGCAAGACTTCCACGATCGATTCGCATCAGCGCCTCAAAGAAGCTGTCGCTTACCAGGAAGTTTCCGTTCTCGTCCAGGGCGATCCAGTCCGGGTCGCCCAAGGGATGCTTGCCCACGTAGAAGCAGTCGAGGCACACCCGCTCTCCGGGAAAGGAGGCCTCCACGTGGCGTTGCTTGCGGTTGGCGGATAGGAAGTCCCAAAGCCGTTTTGCGTCCGATAAGCATTCGGTCAAATCCCCTGGGGATGAAAGGGGTTCGCTCATCCTCGATGCCCTGATCGGGAGACCTCCGGCGGGGGACACCACGGCGAGAGCAAAAAGGCCAGTCAAGCGCCTTCTCTGTCAATCTGCAGAGCGCGGCGAGCAACGCGCGCGTCGCGCCGAACTCGAGAGCAGCCCGTTTGCTCTCAGCAGACCGAGGAGATATACAGGTGCGCGGGAGCGGACCCTGCGGGACCAGGCCGCGGCGTGAGCCGAGCGAGGGCTTCCGGGGACACGTCCCAGCGAGGAGAGATCCAGTCAATCCGGAGGACGAGCCGAGATGAGCGGCGGGAACCACATTCACAAGCTGGCCGAGTGGAGCGGAAAGGGCGAGTCGACCGCGATGCACGAGATCCTCGAGTGCGCCATGACGGACGAAGAGGCGCGCTTCCTGCTCGACCTGCCAGCCGCGACGGCCGATCTGGCGGCGAAATACGAAATGGACGAGAAGGCCGTCGAGGAGAAGGTGCTGAACCTGGCGCGCCGAGGGCTGTTGGTGTCGTCGCGGAAGGGGATCCGCTACCCCCGCAATCCATCGACGCTGCACGACAACATCCTCTCCAGCGCGGAGCAACACATTCCAGCCGAAATGGGAAAGCTCTGGATGGATCTCTACGACGGAGAAGGTTGGGGCGAGGAGATCGGCCGGGGGATGGCGGCCTTTGGCATCACGGCGCTGCGCACGATTCCCGGCTTGAACTCGGTCCCGTCGGGAATCCAGCTGCTGCCCCACGAGAGCATCGAGGCAATCATCGAGGCCAACCGGGACCTGATCAGCCTGCGTCATTGCTGCTGTCGCAGGGGCGCAAAGAAGTGCTCCCACCCCACCGAGGTGTGCATCCAATTCGCCCGACGGGCGGAATACGACCTCTACCGAAACAGCGGGAGGAAGCTCTCCGCGGACGAAGCAGTCGCGATCGCTCTCGAGGCGTCGAAATCCGGTCTGGTGCCCACAGTGACCAACATTTCCGTGATGAAGGCGCTCGAGTTCATCTGCTTCTGCTGCGGCTGCTGCTGTCTAGTGCTCGACCCGGCCTCCAAAGTGGGAGCGACCAAGCAGATTCTCGCGCCGAGTCGATTTGCCGTCGGGGTCGACAACGAGAAGTGTGATGGATGCCTCAAGTGCCCGATGCACTGCGCCTTCGACGCGATCGAGATGAAGGATCTCCCCGGCTACGCCGAACAGAGGGCCGTGATCGATCCAGAGAAGTGCATGGGCTGTGGGGCGTGCGTGCCGAAGTGCCCGATCGAGGGGGCGCTCACCATGGAGCTGGTCCAGCCACCCGAGTTCATCCCGGAGACGATCTCGGGCCCGTCCTCCGTGGTACACATCTGAAAGAGGAACATGTCCTCGTCGATCTGCTTGATCCTTGCCAGCAAGGTCGGGCGGAGGATTTCGAGTTCCTTCGCGTCGAACGTCGGGGCGAAGATGTTTTCGGCGAAGATATCCAGAGCCTTGTCGGCGGATAGGAAGGATTAGCGGGGGTTCTTGGGTCCGATAAAGAGATTTCTGTCAACCAAGGCGTGGACCCGGAGATATCCACACACTGTGGCGGCGGCTCTTTGCACTCTACGCCCCCAGATAGACATTTCTAACTGGCGTTGACATGGAGAGCCCCGCTCATCCTACCTATCCGCATCGAGACCCGGCGTTGGCCCGTCAGCAATGTCGCTCCAGTACGGCCCCCGCCTTCGGATCGCCAGAAGCGCGCCGGCCAGCGTGAGCAAACCTACCCCACTTACGACGGCGCCCCCACGGAGACTCCAAGGTTCGAACCGCAGCTCGACCTCATGGCTTCCCGCGGGCACGACAATGCCCCGAAGGCAATAGTCGACCCGGTGGATCGGTACGCTGACTCCGTCAATTCTTGCCTTCCAGCCGGGATAGAAGATCTCGCTCAGAACCAAGAGAGCACGGGACTCGGCATCGGCTCGAAGGAGCAGCCGCGTGGCTTCAAGCGCGTCCACTTGAACGGTTCCACACGTGTCTTGGCAATGGATCGCATCTGGAAGAGGCTCCTCGATCAGGGCTACGCGACCCGGGTCAAAAGCGCTGCCGTCGGGGAGAACCGACTCTTGAATCGCCCGGAGCAACGCATCGACCGGCGCCTCCACAGTCTCTCCCACCAACCACATCCGGGGCATGGCTTGGGAGTTTTCGAAGACGATGCTCTCAGCCAACTCCCCCACCTTCTGCCAGCGCCGATGCAGGCCTGGCGAGAGTTGAGAAGCCATCATCCTGGGAACCGTCAGAAACCGAACCGCTAGGAGATCAAGCGATCGGTCGTCCTGCCCGAGCCCCTCCAACTGAACGAGCCCATACGGCCCGACGCCAGCAAACTCGGAGTAGCGCGCGAGAACCAGCGGCCCATACCCCGAGGCGCTGGGAATTCCCCAGAGCCTGTTGCGGTTGGGCGGAGCACTGTCCTTGGGACCAGGGAGGCCCGCGGAGACGAGCCGCTGATGGCTGCCGCGCAGTTCGCTCGCATAGGGCTGGAGGGATTGCGGGAAGCTGAAGGCGGCCGAAGTGGGCGATCCGCGCCACTCTGCGAAGCCGCCGAACCAAGCGACTTCCAGCACGATGAGCCCCGTCAGTACAAGAGAAAACGCGCGGGTTGGACGCCGGACCCAGAGCCAGAGGACGCCCAAGCCGAGCCCAGATACCACGAGCTGCCCCAAGACCATCGGATTTCGCCAAGGAAGGGCCTGCGCGACATCGACCCCCACCTCTGATCGGTACTTCTCCCAGAATCCTACGAGGAAGATCGCTGTGGCCAGGGTCGCGGCTGCGACGACGGTGCACGCAATCGCGATGGTGCCGCGACGCAGAGCAAGTCGACGCGACAGCGGCTCCATCGTCTGAAGCCTAGCGATCCCCAACCCACTCAGAATCGCTATGGCAAGGGTGAACTCCAGAAGATGTCGCGGAGGGATGCGGAACTGGTCGTAGCCCGGAAGCAGGTAGAGGACGGCTCCAAGCGGAACGTGTCTCCCTAGTGCAAGCAGCAGCGCCACGCCGGCGACCAGGGCCCAGAAGCGTATGATGGGATCGTCGCACCCGCGCCTCGCAGCGATCCCGGCGAGCAGGAGGGGCATGAGCCCTACGTATCCCGAGATCTCGGAGAGGTTGCCCCGACCGAAGTAGGGGAGTGAAGTGGGCTCAAACGGTCCGCCATGCCACCCGCCGAATACCCAAGGAAGGACTAGCTGGACGATCTCCAGGGGCCGGAGGGACCCTGACATGAAGAATCGATAGTCCGTGGTCGCACGCTGGGAATGGGAGGCCAACTCGAGCATCGGTAGCAGCAAGACGCCCGCCAGCGCGGTCCCCACGACGACACAACCAATGGCCAGCGGGCGATACCCCCGCGAAGCCCCGGCGCGCTGGGAGCCTAGGAGACCGACGTAGCCCAAACAGAGCAGACCAGCGTTCGCAAAGATCTGTGGATGGCCAGCGAGTCCGCAGAGTCCCAGCGCTACGGCTCCTCCACAGAACCAGCCCGCGGACGGCCGTCGGCGCTGCTCCTCGAGGCACCAAACCAGCAGTGGTATCCACGCAACAGCGTGGATCATGTTGGTATGCCCGAGATGGGCGACCAAGAACCCGCTCAACCCGAGCACGACGCCGCTCACGGCGGCGCCGAGCCGTGACCCGGTGACCCGGAGTGTGTAGCCGTAGAGAGAACTGCTCGCGATCACATAAGCGAAGACAATGAAGACGTTCCAGGATCGCGGCAGGAGCGAAAGCAGTTGCGAGGGTGGGTACCAAAGCATCATCTGGGGATCGCCCAACGTGGGGAAGCCCGAGAAGAGGAGCGGTCCCCACAGAGTGCGCGGCCCGAGGAGGTTGGGAAAGTTCTGGATCATCGCGTCGCCGGGGGCCAGCACCCGACCCGTGAGCAGAACCCCCGCGAAGAACGCCGCATAGAGCCCCGAGAAGCCGAGCAGAACCACAAGGGCTTCGGCTAGGCTCGAGATCCGACTCGATCGGGCGTGCGCATAACTCAGGGCGGTCACGGGAGCACATGCGAGTCTACGACCCTGCCTCAGGAGTCGCCATACGAGCGGCCTCTTGGGGGCAATCGGTCCGGCTCGCGGTGGACGGAGCCTGTCAACGACTTTGAGACACCCATGGGTTGGATTTAGTGAGCACCTCCTGGTTGTAGCCCCTCGGGTTGGGGCGGGTTGATGTAGACCGCTTCGGGCAGGACCGCAGCTCGAGGCCTGCCTCGCGGGAAGCGTTCCGGGGGCGATTGAACGAAGCCGCTGACGCGGCAGGGGAGGCTGGCGAGGCACTGGGGGGCGTCTCGGTTCTTTGGAGGTAGCTTCAAGCCTGCCCTCGGGGAACTCCGTCCTCATCGCTCAGAATGACCTCCGGGTGCGCAATGCCGCGCACCGAGAGGCCGTGCCCACCACGGCCCAGGAGGTCGACATGACGACGCTTCGCCAGCAGATGATCCAGGACATGATCCTTCGTGGTCTCTCGGACAAGACCCAGGAGGCCTACGTCCGCGCGGTCGCCAAGCTCGCGCAGTTCTACGGGCGCTCTCCGGAGCGCATCTCCGACCGGGAGACCCAGGGCTACCTGGTGCATCTCTACCGTGAGAAGGACCTCAGCCACAGCACCCGCAACGTGGCGGTGGCCGGGCTGCGCTTCTTCTACCACGTGACGCTCCGGCGCCCGAGCACGAGCTTCGTCATCCCCGCGGCCCGCGAGCCGTCCAAGCTCCCCCACATCCTCAGTCGCGAGGAGCTCGAGTCCGCGCGCGCGAAGACCGGGGGCGGCAGCCCGTGAGCGCATCCGTCGACGCGGTGTTCACAGCGGAGGTCAGATGTAATCCGCCTCGCGCGCGGCGGTCACGTACTCGTGCTCCGCCCACCACTTCTCGATCCCGAAGTCCTCGGCAATGGCATTCGAACAGTTGTAACCGGGCCCGAAGATGACCATTCCGCCCGGGGCCACGCTCGCTCCTCCGAGATAGAGCTTCCCGACCGGTGTCCGATACTGGGAGCACTCCTGGTTGGGGCGGAGGTATCCCATCTGGAAAGGCTGGTATGCCCCCTGCTTGTAGCTTCCCCGCACCATGTTGGCGAACTTGTTCTGGATGTCGGCGGGCGTGGTGAGGTAGGTCCACAGCACCTTGTCCGAGGAGAGATTCGGAGCGTATCGCTGCAGCAGGGCGAGTTGGCGCTGCTTGACCTCCTCTCGCATCCGGTGATCCAGCCATCGCTCGCTGCCCCCTTCATCGAGCTCGAAGGGCGCCATCTGCGAGAGCAGGCCAGTCGCCCGGCCCGGGGGCGCCTGGTAGGAATCGTGAACGCTCGGGAAGCAACCGTTGCAGCCGGCGCCATCGGGGATCCGGCCGCTGCGCATCGCCTCCCAGTGGCCCGTGAGCTCTTCCATGCTCTGGTATCCGAGGATGTAGATGAAGGCCTGGTCGACCTCGGGCCGGGTCTCGGCGGCCTTGAACCTCGGGGGCTCGGCCAGCGCGAGGTGGAGATTGCAGAGGCTCCACTCCTCCCACTCCCAGGAGCGGATGGAATCGGCGAAGACCGGATCGAGGTTGTCTTCCCCGACGTACTCGAGGAAGGTCTGGTGGAGATCGATGGTGCTCACCACCGCCTTGTCGGCCAAGAACTGCGTGCCGTCCTCCAGCTCCACGCCGCGAGCCTCTCCGCCCTCGACGAGAATCCGCGCGATCTGCGCACCCGTCCGGATCTGGCCCTGGTGCTCGAAGATGGACTTGAGCAGTGCATTGGAGACGCGGTGGGAGCCGCCCGCGGTGAGCCGGTAGTTCGCCATCCGGTTCAAGTAGATGGGAACCATGTAGCTGACTCCAGCCTGATCGTACTCGAGCCCCCAGTGGCAGGCCATGTAGAGCATCAGGGTCCGGACCTGATCGTTCTCGAAGAGATCGCAGACGATGTCCTGCGGGGTCTTCTCGGCATAGGCGGAGACCTCGCGGCCCAGCTCCGTCATCTCCGCCTTGGCCGCCTGATCCAAGGCCCCCTCCATGGGAACGTAGGTCTGCGGGCCCAGGATGTGCTTCATCATCTCGTCGAAGCGGTGGTGCATCTCGCGATAGCTCTCCGCGTCCTTCTGCGAGAACTCGGCGATCGACTGGCACGACTTCTCGACGTCCCGATAGATGCAGAGAGAGCGGCCGTCTTCGAGGGGCATGGCGACCTGAAGCTCGGGGTGGATGTGCTCGACGCCGTACGCCTCCTCGAGGGCGAAGTCCCGGTACACGGGCGCGTAGTCGACCATCATCTTGTAGATCGCGTGGGTGTTGTGATAGTACTCGGGAAGCGTCACCTGCTCGGTGGCCAGCCCTCCGCCCGCCTCGAAGCGTTTCTCGAGAAGCAGGACGCGCTGCCCCGCTCGGCTCAGGTAGGCGCCAATCGCCAGCCCGTTCGGACCGCTTCCGATGATGATCACGTCGTATTGCTGCGTCATCAGGATCCCTCTCGCAGCGAGTCCTGCACTCGCCGGCGTATGATTCTCTGTTGCTCGACGAGGGAATCGGGCTCTTGCTTCCCCGGCTCCTCCCAGGGTTTCTCGAGCCCCAGGTCCTTGGCGATGATCTTGTAGCAGTTGTACGACTCCGACGATCCGGCGTTCGAACCGACGTGCCAGGATCCCCCGGTGGCGTAGAGCCTCTCGATCGGAGTCCGGTGATTGGCCAACTCGGGCGTGGGCCGGTTCTCGACGACCTGATGGGGCGGGCGATCGACTCCAGCCATGGTGCCGTTCGGCCCCAGGTTCTTCATGCGGGTGTGATCGAAGGCGGTGTTGGTATCGATGCCGATCACGTTGTCCCAGGTCATGTTGGGCGCGTAATCCTGCCAGAGGGTGATCAGTTCGTCCGCGTAGCGCTTCTTGATCTCGAGCCATTCCCTCTCGGTGTAGGCGCTCGCCGGTGGCCCGAGTTGCTCGTTCTGGACGACGTGCTTTCCCGGCGGCGCGAAGCTCGGGTCGACCAGGCTGTGACAGCCCACGGTGGGGGCGTAGTCCTCCAATGGCGGGAACTTCTGGAGCTTCTGGTAGAGACACTCCCGGGCGATGTGCATGGGGTCGGGATCCGGCTGCATGCCCAGCCATTGGCACTCGTGGATGTCGGGATTGACGGCTTCGGCCTTGTAGCTCGGGGCCTCGTGGACGGCGAAGCTGTACCACATCAGGCACCCGAAGGTGTCCTCCAGAAGCCGCACCCGCCTCTTCAGCAGATCGCCGACGTGCTCTTCGCCGATCAGGTCGAAGACGAGCTGGTGCGGCGAGAGCGTGCTCACCACCAACTTTCGCGCCGCGACCTCACTGCCGTCCTCGAGGCGGATTCCGGTGGCGGCTCCGTTCTCGATGGTCGCCTTGGCGACCTCGACATTGGTGAAGAACTCGCAACCCATCCGCACCAGAAGCTGATGGGCGGCGTGGGCGATCTGGTGGGTGCCGCCGCGGTTGAAGCCGATCGTCGGAATCGTCGCCGCCATACCCATCACGTTGATGCCGGATCCGGGATCGTTGATGTCGACCGCCGACGACACCGCGAAACGGAGGATGCAGGACTGGAGCTCGGGGCTCTCGAACCACTCCTGTGTCGCTCGCAGAGAGCTGGCCTTCATGGTGAGCGAGTCGGGGGTAAAGCCCGCCTCGATCAGCTTGGGAAAGAGCGCGGCCTGCCGCTTGGCGACCTCGGGGTCGGCCTGCTCCTCCACCGGCCGAAACAGCATGTCGGTAGTCACCCGCATCAGCTCGTCGCCCCGGGCCAGCGCCCAGAGCCGCCTCCAGGTGTCGGCGTCCTTCTTCGAGAAGCGGGCGATCTCCTCGGCGGTGCGCTCCTGGCTGGGATCGTGCTTGTCGCTGTAGATGGCGAGGCAGTTCTCCTTGTCCTTGAAGACGAAGCCGTCGCTGCAGGTGTGCTGGTCCCAGCGGGCTCCGTACTCCCAGAAGTCGGGGAAGTCGCGCCAGACGGGCGCGTAGTACCAGGGCAGGATGATGTTGGCGTGGGTATTGCCGCGGAAGCCGGGCGCCGAGAGCTCCTCGGTCGCGAGGCAGCCGCCGATCTCGTGCCTTCTCTCGAACACGCCGACGCTCATGCCGCCGTACCTGATCAGATAGAGGGCGAGCAAGAGCGCTTTGTTTCCTCCTCCCACGATCACCGCGTCGAAGGTCTTGTCAGCCATCGGGGCTCCTCACCGGGTAGGCGCCATAGCGAGAGCTCGAGGATCGACGCCGGAGCTCGCAGGACCCGCTATTGGAGCCGTGATGGTAGCTGACGAAAGCTTTCGGGCAAGCTATCTGTCAGCCGGCGCGACGGGCTCGAGCGCCTCGAAGCTATCTGCGGCTGCCCTCACCCGCTTCGCGGCGTCGGCCGCGGCGTGGAAGGCCAGGCGGGGAGCGATGGCGCTGGGGAAGGGGATGGGGGGGAGCTCCGCATCCCGGCCGTCTGCCCAGGCCCGCGCCAACGCGGCGAGAACGGTCCTGATGCGCTTCAACACTCTCATACTCCACCCGGACCGCGCTGGATCTCGTCATCCATTCTGCAATCCTCCTCCATCGGACGCGTCTCGGTCAAACCCAGTGGTGAAGAAGCGGGAGGATCGGCGATCCTCGGCGATTCGCCGCGTCGGCCGGTGAGGCCCGCATTCTCTGATATCGGAAGGAGAAGTCATGGCCAGCGGCAACGTCGACAGGGCTCATCGAACTTTCGTCAGCTACATCGACCGGACGCGAGAGCTCTACCTGGCGCAGGGCTACGGGAACCCCTACCAGTGGGCCCACTTCGACGAGGTCCCCTTCACGCGTCTCCCGGTAGCGCTCGCCGAATGCCGGCTCACGCTGATCACCACCGCCAGCCCTCCCCGTGAGGAGTCCACCAGCGAGGGAGGGTTGCCGATGCCGAAGGAGGTCTCGTCGGAGCCGACCGCTTCGCCCCCGGAGCGCCTCTACACGGAGGATCTCGCCTGGGACAAGGGGGCCACCCATACCGACGACCTCGACTCCTTCTTCCCGATCCACCGGTTGCAGGAGTTCGCAGACTCCGGCCGGATCGGCAGCCTGGCGGCTCGCTACCACGGCGCGCCTACCGAGTACAGTCAGCGCCGTACCATCGAGCAGGATGCGCCCGAGATCCTGCACCGCTGTCGCGAGGATGGAGTCGAGGCGGCCCTTCTGGTACCGCTCTGACCGGTGTGCCACCAGACCGTGAGTCTGGTCGCACGCCATCTGGAAGCGGGCGGCATCTCGACCGTGATCGTCGGCTCCGCCCGCGACGTCGTCGAGCACTGCGGCGTACCGCGCTTCCTCTTCACGGACTTTCCGCTGGGCAATCCCTGCGGCAAGCCCTGGGACGTCGAGATGCAGCGCCGCATCGTGGGCCATGCCCTCGACCTGCTCGAGAGCGCCACCGCTCCCAGAACCACGGTGCAGACCCCCTTCATCTGGAGCGAGGACTCCTCCTGGAGGGAGCGCTACGCCCGGATCGACCCGAGCCAGGCAGAGAATCTGCGCCAGGCGGGCGAGGCGCGCCGGGCGATACAGGAGCGCCTGAAGGCCGAGGGGAAGGCTCGCAGCGACTGATATTCGGGGACGTTGTTGAACGTTCAATTTTTCGACGGGGTCGAAAAATTGAACGTTCAACAACGTCCCCGTGGAGGGATCTGGCGACAGTGGATCTCGCCCTTCCCTTCCTTGTCCGTCTTCATGCAGGCTCCACAGCTGAGACAGTCGGCGGGCCGGGTGTCACCGCCCCTCCACCTCTCGATGAGATCGGGCTCGCGGATCAGGGGGCGGCAGAGGGAGACGCAATCCACCGCACCGGACTCGATGGCCTCCTCCATCACCGAGAGGCTGCGCATGCCACCGACCACGGCCAGCGGCACCGAGGTCGCGCCGCGAATCACCCGCGCGTCCGGCAGCAGGTACGCCTCCCGGATCGGCGCCCTCTCCTTGCCGTGGCTCACCTTCCTGAAGGAACGCCCGGGCATCCCGTGGCTCACCTCGATGAAGCACACGCCCTCCCCCTCGAGAGCCGCCGCGACGCTGGTCCCCTCCTCGATCGTCATTCCCTCGCCGTCGTCGAGGTAGTCCCGGCACCCGAGCTTGATCATCACGGGGAAGTCTCCGTCGACCTGCCGCCTGATCGCGCGTACCACCTCGACTGCGAATCGCATCCTGTTCTCGAGGCTCCCACCCCAGCGATCCCGGCGGCGGTTGCTTCGCGGACTGAGGAATTGCGTGACCAGATAGCCGTGGGCTCCGTGGATCTGTACGCCGTCGAACCCCGCCTCCTCGACACGGCGAGCCGCTCGACCAAATGCGTCGACGATCGTCTCGATGTCCTCGTCCGTCATCTCCCTGGGCCCGCTCTCGGGATCCGCCGGCTCGTCCCCAGCGGAGACGGCGAGCCGGGGCTCGCCCCTGCGAACCGCCGTTGCCGAAGCGACCCCGCCGTGGGCGATCTGCATGACGACCCTCCCCTCCAGATCATGAACGGCTCGGGTCATCTTTCGATATCCGGGGATCTGCTCATCGCTGTCGATCCCGTTCATGTCGGGAAAAACCTGCCCGCTGCGGGCGACGAAGGCGTATCCGGTGATGATCAATCCGACGGCGTTACCGGCGAGTGTCTTCATCAGTTCGACGCTGGCATCGCCGACACGGCCGCTCTCATCGGCCAGGCCGTAGTAGGTGGCCGAGCGGACCAGACGGTTCCGGATCTCGATGCGGCCGAGTCGCTGGGGCTGAAACAGCACGGACACGGTTCACTCCTTCGGAATTCCTGACTGGTCGAGACATGATACAGGCGGTGCGACTCGAATCTCACTTCCCCAGCAGCCGGTCCGTGATCGGCGGGCCGGTGGCTCGAACGCGCCCGACGACCTCAGGCAGCCTCCGGAGTCTCCTCGACCTCGAGCCGGTCCAGGATCAGAGCGTGAAAGGCGGGATCTCGGCCCTCGAAATGCCATCCCAGGTGGGTGCCGCAGCCCCGGCACATGGAGTAAGCCCAGGCGCGGCCCGCAAACCAGGTGAACTCGAAGGTCGGCTCTCCCACCACTTGGGCACCCGGAGCAGCCAGGAAACAGCCGAACTCGAATTCGATCCCGGCCGGATTGGTGCGGCGGTGCACGTGCTCCCCTTCCACGACCACGCGGTCGTCCTCCGCCGTCACACGTCCGCGGCAATGGCCGCAACGCAGCCACCGCTTCAAGAGGACATCCTCCGCATCCTTCAGTGCGGGCTCACCGAGGAGGACAGCCTCCTCCGCGCGAGTCTTCCGGAGTTCGACGGGCCACAAAGCGAGTCCGATTGTACCGCGAGCATCGACGGGCTCGCTCGCACCTCGCGCCGGCCCTCCCCCTGCAGGCCATCCCTATATGACTTGCGTCATAACCCGCGCGCCGGCCCCGAGCCTACTCTCCGTCTGCGTTTTCCACCGGCGGCTCCGCTCCATTCTCGCCGGCCGGACCGGATGCGCGTCGAAACAGGGGGCTCCAGTGGCAGCAGAGAAGAATCGACCCGGTACTGAGCACACCGCCTGGGCGGACGCGTATCGAGACAAGTGGAAGTGGGACAAGATCGCGTGGGGGAGCCACTGCGTCGACTGCTACCCCACCAACTGCACTTTCCGCGTCTACGTCCGGGACGGCCGCGTGGTCCGTGAGGAGCCCTCCGGCCACCTCCAGACGGTGGAAGAGGGCGTCCCCGACATGAACCCCACCGGCTGCCAGAAGGGTGCCTCCTGGAGCCAGATGCTCTACGGAAAGGAGCGCGTCCTCCATCCTCTGCGGCGCACTGGCGAGCGCGGCGAGGGCAAGTTCGAGCGCATCTCCTGGGACGAAGCTCTGACCGAGATCTCCGACGCCATGCTGGACGCCATCCAGGAGTCGGGCCCCCAGTCGATCGTGCGGATCGGCACGCCGGGCGAGGGCGGCACGCAGACGACGATCCTGGCCGGCGCAGTTTTCAACCGTCTGGGCGTCACCTCCACCGACGTCCAGTCCGAGATCAACGACTTCAACCCGGGGCTCTACATTACATTCGGACGCTTCGACCCGGCGCACAGCAACGACGACTGGTTTCACTCCGAGCTGCTGCTGATCTGGGCCAACAACCCGGCCTACGGTTCCATCCCCTGGTACCACTTCCTCGCCGAGGCCCGCTACAACGGCAGCGACGTCGTCACCATCGCACCCGACTACAGTCCCTCGGCGATCCACGGCAGCCACTTCATGCCGGTCCGGATCGGCTCGGACGCCGCTCTCGCGCTGTCGATGTGCCGCGTGATCGTCGACGAAGGGCTGGTGGACGAGGCCTTCGTGCGCGAGCAAACGGACCTCGGACTGCTGGTGCGCGCGGACAACGGCCGCTTCCTGCGCCAGTGCGATCTCCAGGAGGGCGGCGCCGACAGCATCTTCTACGTCTTCGACGCCGCCGGCACGGGCCAGATCGCAGAAGCGCCCCGGACCCTCGATCTCGGCGAGCTGGAGCCGGCTCTGGAAGGGAGCTACCGCGCCACGCTGATCGATGGCACCGAGGTGGAGGTGCGTCCCGCCTTCGCGCTTCTGCGGCGCCGCCTCCAGGACTACGCGCCCGAGGATGCCTCGGCCCTCTGCGGTGTGAACCCCGAAGAGATCCGTGAGCTGGCCCGCAAGGCCGCGCGCCGCCGCACCATGATCCTGCTGGGCTGGACGCTGGGGAAGTCGTACCACGGCGACCTGATGGAACGCGCCATCTGCCTGCTGCTCGCCCTCACCGGAAACTGGGGCAAGCACGGCGCGGGCGTACGGAGCTGGGCGGTGGGGATGTTCGACGGCCAGTACATCCTGGGCACCAAGCCGCGGGCGGGCCAGGAGGCCACCCAGGAACTCTTCGACGGACAGAGCGCGATGATGAACACCTTCCTCGACCGGGATCCCACGCTCACCGAGGAGATCCTGGTGGCGGAGCTGAGCTACCAGGGTGCCTTCCCGCTCCACTTCACTCCCTCCGCCTTCTTCTGGTATCACCACTGCGGCTACGCCGAGGCGTGGAACACGGCCAGCTGGAACGATCCATCGATGAAGCGTTCCTTCGACGACTACGTTCGCGAGGCCGTGGAGAAGGGCTGGTGGACCGGGATGGAGCAGCCGCCGCCGGACACGCCACCTCGGGTGCTCGTCGAGATCGGAGGCAATCTGCTCCGACGCCAGCGAGGCGGCCAGCGCATGCTGCTCGAGAACCTCTGGCCCAAGCTCGATCTGATCGTCTCGGTGGACTGGCGCATGAGCACCACTGGGCTTCACTCCGACATCATCCTTCCCGCTGCCCAGCACTACGAGAAGCCGAACTTCCCCTACACGACACCCGATGTCATGAACCTGACGCTCTCCGACCGCGCGGTCGAGCCGGCGGGGGAGGCCCGCTCCGAGTGGCAGATCACGCTGATGCTCGCCAAGAAGGTCTCCGAGCGAGCCAAGGCGCGCGGCCTGGAGGAGATCGTCAACGGAAGGGGCGAGACGATTCGGCTGGATGGCCTCTACCAGGACATCAGCTTCGACGGAGCACTGGCGGACGATGACGCCGTGATCGACGAGATGATCCGCGACTCGGCACTGATGGGCACCATTCCATCGGACACCACGCTGGCGACGCTGCGCGAGACGGGCACCGTGCGTTTCACGGGCCTGGGCCGCTCTCCCATGGCCTTGGCGCAGGCCTCGGACATCTACCCGAACGAGACGCACACCCCCTTCCGCTGGCAGACGGAGAAGAAGGAGCCCTTCCCCACGCTCACGCGTCGCGCCCAGTTCTACATCGATCACGAGTGGTTCCTGGAGGCGGGCGAGGAGCTACCCGCACACAAAGAGGCGCCGGCCCAGGGCGGAGACCATCCCCTTCAGATCACGGGCGGTCACCCGCGCTGGAGCGTCAACTCCATGTGCAGCACCAGCCGCATCATCCTGGGCACGCTCCGGGGCGAGCCCGTGGCCCACGTCAACGACCGCGACGCCGCCGCTCGCGGCATCGAGAACGGCCAGTACATCCGTGTCTTCAACGACGTCGGATCCGTGCGTGTGCAGGCCAGGGTGACCCCGGCGGTGAGGCCAGGCCAGCTGCTCATGTACAACGGCTGGGAGCCCTATCAGTTCAAGGACTGGCAGGACCTCTCGAACGTCGAGCCCGGGATGGTCAAGTGGCTCCACTTCGCGGGCGGCTACGGACACCTCCGCTATCGCGCCCTGCACTGGCAGCCGATACCCATCGACCGCGCCGTCCGCGTCGACGTCGCTCTCGCCGAGGATTGAGCCAGCGGAGATGAGCCGATCCTCGCCTCGGACTAGAAGTTGAAGACGATGTCCGACTGCAGGCGGAGCCGGTCGCCCTTGTGGACCGACTCGCTGAAGGCATTCCCCGTTCTGATCGGTTCGATCACGAACAGCGCCAGCTTGAGCTCGGTGTTGTTGAGCAGCTGGCGGCTACCGTAGAAGGCCCAACCCTCGCGGTTGGTGCGCCCGTCGAGAAAGTCGCTGTCGATGAACATGGAGGGGAAGGCGTTGGCCTCGATGTGCCAGTAGCCCGCTCCGAGCTTGGCGTACTTCTTGCTGTCGCCGACCTCCAGGCCCACGCCCCAGGCGGTGTCCTCTGCGCCGGCGCCCAGATACTCCATCTCCTTCGAACTCTCGGCATCCAGATTCTGCGCGTAGGTTCCGTAAACCGTGATCGGCCAGGCCTCGAAGCCGCCGTAGGTAAGGTAGGCACCAGTCTCGACGATCCTGAAAGGATTTCCGTCGATGTCGCCGTTCAGGCCATCGGGGATGTTGCCCCCCCCGGGCGTCACGCCCCCGGCATCCTCGCCCCTGGCCCCGCGATCATTGAAATCGGCATCGATCGAGCGGAACTCGTACCAGCTGGCCCGGGCGCCGAAGACGAAGTCGTCGCAGAACTCCTGATGGCCTCCGGCCTGGATCCCCCAGAAGTGCGGATCCTTGGCCTCGCTGTTCTCGTCGTCGATGTAGTAGCCAAAGGTCGCGAAGAGGCGGCTCAGCTCGGTGGGCTTCGAACTCAGCAGGAGCGATCCACCCTCGAGAGCGAGGTCGTTGTCCCAGAGCATGAAGTCCTTGCCTTTCTTCATGCCCGACGTCTTCCAGATGAAGGGGATCGGCACCTTGCCCAACTCCAGTACCGCCCTCCCGTCGGGAAACGGCAACCACCTCGAGGGCGCCCTCATCCTGGCGTACGCCAGGTTCAAACGAATGTCGTCGGTGTCGAAGTCGACACCGCTGCCCAGGGTCCTGTTGTTGCTGCGGTCGTCCTCATCCCCTGAGACCAGGCGAAACACGACGTCGGAATACTCGTTGACGTTCACCACGCCCTTGAGGCGGAAGCGGTAGCGGATCCGGAAGCGGTCGTCGCCGTCGAAACCCGTCTCGTCCTCATCGATCCACCAGCTCTCGTGGCGGAAGCGGAAGTCGCCCGACCAGTCGATCTCGGGCATCCAGCTGTTCTGCTCCGCTTCGTACTTCGCATTCTTCGCCGCGAGTCGCTGGTACTCGGCGTCGTCGACGATCCCGCGATCCCTCAGGACCTGGAGAATCTCCTCCACCACGGCGCCGTCTTCGGCCCCAACCGGCCCTCCGCCCCACAAGACCGTCAGGGCGAGAGCGAGCGATGCCCACCCGAATCTCGATGTCTTCACGAAGTCCCCCTTTCGTGGGTGTCCAGAACATTCACGTGATCGGCAGCTTTCCGCTGCGCCTCTAGGTGAGCCCGCGCTCGCGGAGATACTGGGAGTGGACATGACCCAGGAAGCGGCCCACCGCGCGCACGACGTGCGTCGTGCGTTGGGAATGAAATACCTCGAAGGCGTGCTGCGCGCCGGGAATCTCCGCGTAGGCAACGGGCGCCTTCGAAGTCTCGCGCAACAGCTTCGCGAAGTGCCGTGCCTCCTCCACCGAGGCCAGGCTGTCGTGGCTGCCGTGGATCACGAAGAAGGGTGGCGCGTCGACGTGGATCCGGTGCATGGGGGAGGCTCTTCGAAACGCGTCGGGCTGGTCGGCGAAGCGCTTCTTCATCACCACTCGCCCGAAGAACGAGTCGACGCCGTGCTGCGCCTGGAGCCCATAACGACCGCAGAGGTCGTAGACGCCGTAGAACGGCACGCAGGCGCGAAGCGACGTATCGAGGTCCTCGAAGCCGGGTTGGTACTCCGGGTCGCCGGCGGTGAGCGCGAGCAGGGATGAGAGGTGCCCCCCGGCGGAGCCCCCGCTCGTGGCCACGAACCAGGGATCGCCGCCAAACTGGGCGATGTTCTCCCTGATCCAGCGGAGCGCGCGCTTCAGATCGATGAGATGGTCGGGAAAGGTCGCCCGCGGGCTGAGCCGATAGTTGGCCGCGACGCAGACCCATCCCCGGGCGGCCAGGTAATTCATGAGCGGCAACGCCTGCTCCCGCTTGTTCCCGATCACCCAGCCGCCGCCGTGGACCTGGAGCAGGACGGGCGCTTCGCGGACGCCCAGACGCGGCGCGTAGACGTCCAACTGGTGCCTCCGCCCGGCACCGCGATCGTAGGGGATGTCGCGCGTCACCCGCACGCGACCGTCGAAGAGGAGGAAGGGAATCAGGTGCCGCCCTCGGGGATCCGGGGCCGCCAGACGCTCGGCAAGCGCGGGGAGGATCGCGTCGGCGTAGCCGGGGCCCAGTGCATCCTGCAGCGCGGTCTCGACGACCGGGGCGGCGCGCCGTGCGATGCGCCCCAGCGCCAGCAGCCCGATCCAGGACGCGAGCGTGATGCCCAGCCCCACCCAACCGGGCCATGCGCTGAGCGCGCCGGCCCAGACAAAGAAGAGCGTCGCCGCCAGCTGCCAGGCGAAGTGATGCGCCGAGAGCTCCGAGGTGAGCCAACCCGCAAAGAAGCTCGGAACGATGAGAGGACCGGTTCTCCGCTGCGGAACGTAGGCGTTGAAGGTGAACCAGGCGCCGATCAGGGTGACGATCAAGAAGAGCCAGGGCATGCCCGATACTGCCTCACGCGCAGCTGGCGCGCCAAGGCGGGCGCGCGGGCCGATGCGAGTCCTGTCCCGTCCCGGGCGATCTCAGGTGTTCTGGACGGTGAGCCCGCCGTCCCTCGGTCAGCGGGAGCGGAGATACTCGGCGAAGTGTCGACAGGCATCCGTGGCAGTGAAGACGCCGGCGATCTTTCCACCATCGGTCACGATCGCCGAGCCGATGTGCCGATCGGACATCTCGCTGAGGACGCGGTCCAGCGGCTCGTCGC
>Ga0255055_10000635_pt1 | contig 26722 bp, 30 predicted proteins | sample JV7_2_27_MG_FD_188633 | JGI IMG/M metagenome (GOLD analysis project Ga0255055, IMG submission 188633) | Seawater microbial communities from Jervis Inlet, British Columbia, Canada - JV7_2_27 | ecosystem: Environmental > Aquatic > Marine > Inlet | place: Canada: British Columbia | collected...
ATAGCCGCTATTTCAGGATAAATGGTCGGAATTAAGTTTATGGCAAGTAATTTCAATAAGTTAAAAAGGAATAGAATTTTAGAACTTAGTTCGCTTCGCTCATCCGCCGAAGGCGGAGAATGATGGGCACGCAGTGAAGCTTTAGCGCTATGATGGGCACGAAGTGAAGCTATAGCGCTATACTGGGCACGCAGTGAAGCTTTTGCGCTATATTGGGTCTTTGAGTTGCATCGCATTGAAAAATATCATGATTGGGTTTTCCAAACCGGGTGCTTCGCACTCGGTTTCACCCGCAACGATTGGGGCACTTCGCGCCCCTGTCTTTTACCGCCTTTGGCGGTAAAATCCAAGCCACCCGCTGTACGGGTGGTCGTTGATTCATGGAGAAATAGTGAAAATTGATCCCAAAAACCTTAATCCAAACACTGAAGTTATGCGTTTGATGTTCTTACATCCAAGTGGACAGCCAACGGAGGATTCCAAAGTAGATAATGCTGGCGCCGATCAGCGAAACACAAGGCCACCATAAATGTTTATAAACGGACCCTATGGATACGCCGAAATGTTCGTTGGATAGAAGGAAACACAGATGGAGCGGTGAAAGCATCACCCCTGTAAAGCCGCCGGCCAATATCAGCATAACATAGGCGGGAAGGAATGCCGCCTCACCAAAAGAATGAATTAGAGGTATCAGTATGGGAAGGGTGCTGCCCACAAAAGCGATCACAATTCCAGCGGACATGCCTACCAGAAACGGAAGGGTTACCGCAATCAACACCAGTGGAATACGCATTTGCACCAGTTCCCGGCCAACGGCAACAGCCGCATTGCTGTTTGCCAGAATCCCTTTGAAAATCAATATGGCCGCAATCATGTACATCATTTTAAGAAGCCTGGGATTCCGTAGCGTCGACCAGATCCGGCTTTTAGAGGTGTCGTTTTCGTACCAGACCCATCCAATGGCCACACAAAGAGCCAGAATCAGCCCTAATTCTTTTGAAATCGGAAACCTTGGAAATAGGGTTGAAAATACAATTCCCATGGTAAGGCCCGGAACGATAGCGATGATGATGGGAATCAGCTCCCTGAGAAACGGTTTTAAAGGCGCATGTGGGTGGTGTTTATCGACTTGCCCGGCAAATTCCGAATTTTTCAGCGCCCGGTAACCCAGCCACACCGCAATAATGGTAAACGGACACATCAAAAGCATAATAAATGCCAGGCTGATTTCCGTCATGACGGTGGTCAGCAGAATGCCCGGATACAGGGGCCACCAGTGTTCCCAGATATGACGAAACCAGTAATTTAAAAAACTCAGCTGGGAACCGGAAAGTTTGGATCGCGCTCCCAGTTCTTTGACCATGGGAGCGGAAAAGGCCGCACCGCCGGGCATGGGCAAAAGCCCGATGAGTGCCGGAAAAATGACCAGATTCAGGCGCGGGCTTGAGACCAGGCCGCGAAATTTTTCCAAAAGCCTTTGCATTTGACCCGCCATTTCCATGCTGATGGAAAGGACCAGAATGAGCGAAACGATGACGGCAATCGATAAGGTCTTGGGGTCAAAAATAGATGCAACCATAGATTTTAGCATCGCCAGAGGCTTTAACCCGAATAACACACTTAAAAATAGGGCACCCAGTATAAAGGCATTACCCAGGGAAAATTTCTTTCGAATGCAAATCAGCACAAGGACAAAGACCATTATCACTCTGATTATAGCGGGTATGTATTCAAATATTGACATTTCATTCTATCTCAAAATGTTGAAGAACCTTTTGCTGAGTCGCCTTTGACCCATCATTTAGCAGATAGTTGTCATGGGATCAAGACAGCAAAATCCATTCGTGGCGGTCTCTTTTTTCTTGACAACGGGCAGCACCAAATGTACATAGTCGACAATCGACTAAATGGGGAGTGTCCGATGAGATTATTGGAATACGAATCCAAAGAAATTTTAAGCAAGTACCAGATTCCCACCCCGGCGGCGACTTTGATTTCAAAAGGCGGTCCGCTCGATATCAAGGGACCGGTTATGCTAAAATCCCAAATTCCCGTCGGTGGTCGGGGAAAATCCGGCGGTATTCTGGAGGCTTCCACCAACGATGATGCCAAAACCCATATCGAATATCTGCTCTCCACACCGCTGAAAGGATATAAAGCGACCCAGATCCTGATCGAGGAAAAAATGCAGGTGAAACAGGAGTTTTTTATGGCCGTTACATACGATACCGTCATAAAAGCGCCGGTTGCCATTTTTTCCAGAGAGGGAGGCGTGGATATTGAAACCCTGGCCGCCCGTGAACCCGGAAAGGTGTGGCAGGAGCCGTTTTCGGTTCGATCCAAACTGCCCCGGTATCGTGCCAGGGAAATTATTTCGGAAACCGGTGTTACGGGCGGTCATCTGCTCGGTCTGGCGGTAATACTTTCAAAGTTAGCGGATATTTTTCTCGACTATGATGCCACCCTTGCCGAGATTAATCCCCTGGCATTGATTGAGGACGGGCGGTTGATTGCGCTGGATTGCCACCTGGAAATTGATGATGATGCCGCTTTTCGACACAAGGAGTTAGTTCAACTGGGGGAGGATCAAAGCCGGTTCGAAGCTTCCCGTCAGGTCACGGAATTTGAACGTAAAGCCGCAGAGATCGATAAGATCGACCATAGAGGGGTGGCCGGACGGATGATCGAGTTCGACGGCAACATGGGTTTGATCATCGGCGGCGGGGGTGCTTCATTGACTGCTTTTGATGCGGTTCGTGCCCATGGCGGGGCGCCGGCGAATTATTGTGAAATCGGAGGCAATCCGTCGGTCCAAAAGGTTGCCGAGTTGACAAAGCTGATTCTTTCAAAACCGAATGTTCAAAAAATCGCAGTCATCATGAATGTGGTGAGCAACACGCGGGTTGATCTGGTCGCCCGCGGAATCATTAAGGGCATTCTGGAAGCCGGGAAAAACCCGTCTGAAACGGTGGCCGTTTTTCGGATTCCCGGTGCCTGGGAAGAAGAAGGATTTAAGATCCTGACCCAATACGGAGTCACCTATTGTGACCGTACGGTATCAATTGATGCGGCCGCCCGCATTGCGGTTGAAAATTCAAAGCTTTAATCTCACACCCGCTTTGATTTTTTAGAGTTTATATAAATCTATATTTAGATAAAAGGATTCAGATGGCGATATTAGCTGATCAAAATACCAGAGTCATCATACAGGGCATAACCGGCCGCGAGGCAGTTACCTTTACAAAAGACATGGTCGATTATGGAACCCAGGTGGTAGCAGGTGTTACCCCAGGGAAAAAAGGCCAGCAAGTCCATGGGATACCGGTCTACGATACTGTTCGTCAGGCATTAAAAGACCATCCGGCTGAGGCTTCCGTTATTTCCGTGCCGCCTGCGCTTGTCAAAGGTGCTGTTCTGGAAGCCTTGGGCAATAGTATCCATCTTGTAGTGGTTGTGTCCGAGCGGGTTCCCAGAAAAGACACATTGGCATTTTTGGAGGCAGCCCGCGAAAAAGATGCGCGCGTCATCGGGCCCAATACTTTGGGATTAATTTCGCCTCGAATCCTCAAGCTGGGTATGGCGGGTGGGCCGGTGGAGGATGTCAGCAAAGCCTATATGCCGGGGCCGGTTGGAATTGCTTCCCGAAGCGGTGGCATGACAACTGAGATTGCAAATTTGTTGACGACCAACGGTATCGGACAGAGCACCTGTATCGGCACTGGCGGCGATCCCGTGGTAGGCTCAAATTTTTTGGATTTAATCCCGTTGTTTGAAAAGGACCCTGAGACAAAAGTGGCTGTGCTTTTTTGTGAGCCGGGTGGAATTATCGAAGAAAAGCTTGCCGAACGGGTAATGGCTGAAGATATCGCTCTGCCCATCATCGCTTTTGTTGCCGGCCGATTTGTGGATGACATGCCGGGGGTGCGTTTCGGTCACGCCGCAACCATTGTTGAAGGTGACCGCGGGACAACCCGGGGCAAAATCGCCATGTTTCAGAAGGCCGGCATCCGGGTGGCAGAATCGTTTTCAGATATTGTAAAGATCACAAAGGAATACCTATAGAAGATGAAAGAACTTAAATTTATACGAACGGCCCTTTTTGTTCCGGGCAACCGCCCGGACCGAGTGGACAAGGCCGTCGATACCGCCGCCGATGTCGTCATCATCGATCTGGAAGATGCCGTGCCCTACTCACAAAAAAAAGAAACGCGACCTGTCGTTCGCGAGAAGATTCTGGATTATCGGGAGCGACCGGTCTTCGTGCGGATAAATGCTCTGGAGGCCGAATTTTTTCAGGAAGACCTGGATGCGGTGGTGGTCGAGGGGCTTTCCTGCATCATGGTTCCAAAAGTGGAGGCCGCCGCACAAATCCTGGAAATCAATCGGGGGTTGCTAGAAGTTGAGGCAAAGAAAGGTATGCAGCCAGGGGGTGTTTCAATTATACCGTTGATTGAATCGGCCCTGGCTGTTGAAAACGTCTTCCAAATCGTATCGCAAAGAACAGATCCGGAAAGACTTTTTACGGTTGCTTTTGGTGCGGCCGATTTTTCCTTGGATATGGGATTTGAAATCACCAAAACCGGAGAAGAGCTTTTCTATCCGCGCGCGCGAATTGCGGTTGCCTGTCGGGCCGCGGGTGTGGAGCCGCCCCTGGACACACCTTTTATGATTGATCTCAAGGATCTTGAAGCACTTGAAGCCGACATTAAACGCGCCGGCCAGCTTGGATTTCAGGGCAAACTGTGCATTCACCCCAACCAGGTAGATATCTGCAACCGGCTATTTTCGCCAACAACAGAAGAAATCCAATATGCTCAAAAAGTGATTCAAGCCTTTGATGAGGCTGAAGCCGGCGGGACCGCCGCAATCCAATTGGACGGCAAATTTGTTGACTATCCGGTGGTGGAGCGCTGCAGGCGTATTTTAAAGATTTCAAAATTAATATTTTAGCGCTGATCTACTTAGTTGGAGTGAAAAAGATATGACTAATTTATCACGAAAGCACGAAAATACGAAAACACGAAAAAAGGATATTAACCACAAAGACACCAAGAACACAAAGAATGATAAAAAGATAACAATTTAAAAATTAGTTTTAAATCCCTTTGTGAACTTTGTGCCTTTGTGGTGATACATATAAAACACTTTAACTCAATTCAGCTCAAATAAATTAATAACACAAAAGGCGATAACGCATGGGTGAGTTTATCAAAGTAGAAATCGATTTGTCCAGGTGTGCAGGCAGAAAGAAAATTGCCGAATGGGTTCGGGTGTGTCCGGTGAATATTTTTAAAATGGAGGACAAGTTGCCCGTGGTGGTCGAAGAAAATGAGGATGAATGCACGTTGTGTATGCTCTGTGTAGAGGCATTTCCTAAAGGTGCTATTACTATTCATAAGCTTTATGAAGCTTGATCTAAATGCGTCCGCAAACAAAACGGAATTAACCACAAAGATCACAAAGGACACAAAGAAAATTGAAGAAATCGTTTTAAAGCCCCTCGTGAACTTCGTGTCCTTCGTGGTGATACATATAAAACCACAAAAAGGATATTAACCACGAAGATCACGAAGAACATAAAGAATGATAAAGAGATGGCAATCCAAAAGAATTATGACTTCATGTGATGGAATCAGAAAAACTTACCGGCAAAATTAAGAATCTAAATTTCCAGCCTCATGTTCTCGGGGAACAGGTTTCGCGTATCCTGACCGAAGCGATATTGGAAGGCGTTCTTAAAGGCGGCGACCAGCTCGTAGAGGCTGAACTGCAGAAGCAGTTCGGTATCAGCCGGTCTCCGCTTCGCGAGGCGTTTCGCAATCTCGAAAAGAAAGGCCTGGTGGTCATCATCCCCAGGAGAGGCACATTTGTTAAGCGCATCACGCGCAAAGATATTGAAGAAAATTTTCCGGTCAGGGCCGTGCTTGAAGGTCTGGCAGCCCAGGAAGCCTATCAAAAAATGACGGAAAACGCCCTTGAGGAGATGTCGCATGTGCTGCAGGAAATGGCAAAGGCTGTCAAAGAAAATGACACGAAAGCGTATTGGAGGAATCATCTTGAATTTCACGACATTTTTATAAAGGCTTCGAGCAATGGCATCCTGATAGATGTATTGAAAACATTGAGGATGCACAGCCTGTGGTATCGGTTTTCCTACCAATATTACAAGGAAGATTTATTTAGATCTCTAGATGTGCATCAAAAGATCTTTAATCATTTCCGGAATAAAGACGTAGATCAACAGGTGATCGGAAAATTGGTGCAAGAGCATATCCAGGTGGCTTGCCGGAGTTTTTTAGCTTACCTGGACGAGCAAGACATTGGAAGTCGGGCTGCGACGAGCCCCTTGGCCTGAGCCCTTCGGCCCTGAGCTCAGGGCCGAACTGCCCGGGTCGAAGGCTCAGCCGCGTCGAATGCGGAGGGCGGAATTCGGAAGTTATGATTTTATCCTATTTCAAAAAGCCGCTGGAGCAATTCATTTTATCGGACCTTGGAAATGTCCCCATTGTATCATTCTACGCGAAAACACGGGGCTGGTCCTTTGTCATTGCCTGGATTCATCGAATCAGCGGCATGCTCATGTTCCTTTATATCGGGATTCACATTTACACCCTTTCATTTCTGGCCACACCTGATGCATACGATGCCAAAATGAAACTCTTCGGTTATTTCCCTTTTTCTTTTCTGGAGTGGCTGTTGGCCCTACCGGTAATCTTCCACGCTCTCAATGGAGGCCGGTTGATCCTTTATGAAATCTTCGGGATTCGCAACGATGAATCTATGATTCGCTGGGTGTTGGGACTTTGCGCTACTTATTTTTTATTGCTCGGACTGTTGATGGTTATGGGGAATCAGACGGTATCGCCGATATTTTTTTGGTTAATCATTTTTATTGTCGGAATCCTCCCGGGCTATCTGGTGACCTCTAAAATTTGGAATATCGCAGGTTCCTTTGCCTGGAAGCTCCAAAGAATTACCGGAGCTTATTTATTTGTCATGATTCCGGCGCATCTTCTTTTTATGCACCTCCAGCCCGCAGTGGGTCACGAGGCGGGAATTGTGATTGCGAGAATGCAAAACGGTTTTATTAAATTTATCGACCTGACACTTGTGATCGGCGTATTGTATCACGCCGGATATGGTCTGACGGCCATCATCAGAGATTATCTGAGATCCAGGCTGCTGCAAACAGGTCTGGCCTGTCTAATTTTTTTGATGATGGTAGTTTTCGCCTGGATAAGCATAAGACTGACCCTTACGATATAATTCTCAACAATTAATCTTACTTACGAGGAAGCAATTCTTTTTCATTAAAATAAATTCGAAATCCGAATTGTCAGGAATATTTCAGTGAATAAAGAACTGAGAATAAACTCAACACTTGAATGCGACTTGCTTATTGTCGGTGCCGGCGGTGCCGGATTGCGTTGCGCGGCGGAGGTGCTTGATAAAAAACCGCAAACCCAGATTATGGCGATAACCAAAGGTGCTCATCCTCAAAAGTCACACACCTCCACTGCTCAGGGCGGCCTGGCGGCTGTAGATCCTAAAGATCCGGCGGACAAACCCATTTATCACATGTTCGACACCTGGAAAGGATCTGATTGTGCCGCCGATCAAAACATTATCTGCAAAATTTGCGATGCGGCCTGGGAGCAGATTGTATGGCTGGAAAATAAAGGAATGCATTTCAGCCGTGACACCGATGGAAAGCCCGGCAAGCGAACTTTTGGCGGCCATACGGTCAATTTTGGGGAATCTTCAGCTTATCGGGCGGTTTTTGAGGCTGATCGTACCGGCAAAGGAATTATGGATACCTGCTGGGGGGAATCTTTGAAATGTGGCATTACTTTTATCAATCAAGGCATTGCTACTGAACTTCTTTTTAGTCGCAACCAATGTGTGGGTTGTATTGTATTCAAGCAAAAGCAAGGCGAATTCATCCGGATTCTATCAAAAGCCACGGTTTTAGCCACCGGGGGGAGCGGCCAGATTTTCAAGGTCACAACCAATTGCCGTCAAAACACAGGAGACGGTTTGGCGCTCATTCTCCAGGCCGGGCTACCCGTAATGGATCCCGAAGCCGTCCAGTTTCATCCCACCGGAATTGTGGGACCCGGCATTCTGGCGAGCGAAACCCTCCGGTCGGTGGGAGGTATTCTGCGCAACAGGGATAAGCAGGCTTTTATGGGGCACTATGCACCCAAAATGAAGGAATTGGCGCCCCGTGATTTGGTGTCGCGGGCGATTGCCTCCGAAATTCGCGCTGGAAGAGGCATCTTCAATCCCGACCATAATGTTGAGCATATCTGGATCGATTTGCGTCATCTCCCGGATGCCGTCCATGATAAACAGATTCCCGAGGTAACCGGATTTTTTAAAAAATACCTTAACCTTGATCCTAAAAAGGAACTTTGCCCCGTGCATCCGAGCAATCACTACCATATGGGCGGTATTCCCACCAGTGTGTATGGTGAGGTGCAGGACATCTCCGGGCAAAGCATCCCGGGATTGTTTGCAATCGGCGAATGTGCAGCAGCCAGCTTTCACGGGTTTAACCGATTGGGCACCAATTCCTTATTGGAACTGATCACCATGGGAAAATTCGTTGGCGATAACATCTTAGCGTATCTATCCAGGATGCCTGGAAAATTGCCGGAAGCTGAAGGCCGTCATTCTGTTTCGCAATTTACAGGCTACCTCGACGCCCGGGGAAAGGACAATATCGGGCACATTCGCGATGCGATGCGTATGCTGATGACCGAAAATGCCGGTATTTTTAGAACCGAAGAAGGACTTGCCAAGGCAGTCGATGTTTTAAATGAACTAAAAGCGCGTGCCGATAAGACGGCGTTATCCAGCAAGAGTCTGCGCATGAATCAGGAACTGGTTCAGCACTGGGAACTGGACAACCTTTTGACGGTTTCCATGGCGGTCGCTCAAGGCGCACTAAATAGACGGGAATCCAGGGGTGCTCATTTTCGCGAAGATTTTCCTGAGAGAAGTGATGCGTTTAACTATCATACGCTGGTATCCATGAAGCAGTTCGCTAAAGTTGAATTCGGCAAGCGCGATGTGGATATGAGTATTTTTGAAGAAGGAGGGGAGCATTACGAGAAGTTTGGGATTATCGAAAGAAAATATTAATGAGAACAAAAGCACGCATTTATATTTAATTATCATCGCATGGGGAAAACCGATTTTTTTCTTGTAACCAATCAAACGAATTCAACCAATGGAACCAATAAAACTGTAATGAATAAAACATGACCAGGAGACATAACAACTAAATGAAAGCGGCACGCAGTTTAAGTTATAAAATTACCCTAAAGATTCAGCGGTACGATCCGGAGGAGAAGCGATCCTGGGTCCAGGCGTATAATCTGGAAGCCGGTCGAATCCTGCGGTTTGTGGATCTGTTTCGCCAAATAAACGATGAGCAGGACCCTACGATGGCCTGGAACTCATCTTGCGAACATGGCCAGTGTGGAACGTGTTCGGTTAAAGTCAATGGAAAACCCCTGCTGGCCTGTGAACTTCTTGTAGAAAACGCGGTGCAATACTTTCAAACCAGCACTTTCACGATTGAACCGCTGAATGTTGCCCCTGTAGCCCGCGACCTGGTGGTGGATTTAACCGCTGCCTATGAAAGGATAAACCGGGTCCAACCTTATATTATCCAGCCCGGCTCTCCGCCATCTGAGCAGGATGCGTATCCGATAATGCCGCAGAGATTGGATCATTATGTTAATGCCACCCGATGTATTAATTGCTTTTGCTGTGCCTCGGCCTGCATCAGCAGTCATAATAGTTTTCTGGGGCCCAATGCGATGCTGGCAAGTATCGTACGCGTAATGGACCCCCGTGAGCAGGAGAAGACCAAGCGGTTGAAAATATTGTACAGCGAGCAAGGGGTTTACCGATGTCATTCCTCCCGGGCATGTTCTTTTGTTTGCCCTAAAGAAATCGATGTGGCGCATTTTATTGCTCTGGCCAAAGAGGGCCGAATTTTCTCGGAGGGAGGTTAAATGCTATTCCCTGAATTATGCATGAAAATAGATGAGAATCTTTTTGTTATTTAATTACAGCAGGTTCGCACAAGAATAGAGTACAATACATTTTACTTAAGAAGTAAATCGGATGATGATCTTTCTTATTTCTCATCTATTTTCACCCAGAGGGCGAGCCGGAGGCTCCCATATGCTGCGTTATTAAGGGCTCGTAGTAGCACATTACAACTTCGCCCTTAAGTGTCTTGCCTATGGAAGCCTCCGACTCGTGCAAAAGTCAGGTATTCGTTATAAATTTCTTGTTGGACAAAGCAGCCATAAGGTTCATTCATGCGAGTTGAACGATTAGATCATCTGGTTTTAACGGTTAAAAATGTTGAAATCAGCTGTACCTTTTATACAAAGGTCCTGGGTATGAAGGAAGTCACGTTTCAAGGCGGGCGCAAAGCCGTAGCGTTCGGAAACCAGAAAATCAACTTTCATGAATATGGAAAGGAATTCGACCCCAAAGCGTTACGCCCGGCTCCGGGTTCCGCCGATCTTTGCTTTATAACCCGTGATCCCATTGCGCAAATCATAAGTCATTTAGAAATCTGCGGTGTAAAAATTATTGAGGGACCCTTAAAAAGAACCGGTGCAATGGGTCCGATGACATCCATTTACATTCGAGATCCGGATCAAAATCTGATTGAAATTGCAACGTATCAAAACTAATTTCGTTAAACGAGGCTTCTGAGTCTATAGTGGTTGTCAAAAAAACGTTCCGATATTCAAACGTTTTTTTCTACAACCACTTATGCCGCAATTCCGTCATTCGGAACATTATTATGGAAAGCGGTATAAAACTCACAAAGGTTGGAATTTAAAATGGAAGTGACGAAGGATGTAATTCAAAGGTGCCGTGCTATCAATTACAATGCGCTGACGGCCGATGTCGTCGACCGTGTTAAATACCTTGTTCTTGATTTTATCGGGGTTGCGGCGCGGGGTGCCTTAAGCGACTCCAGTGGCCCTGTTCAAAGGTTTATTTTAAATTTAGATAATGCTCGGGATGGTGCTGTCGTCATCGGAACCCACCTTAAGGCCGGCCCTTCCTATGCGGCCCTGGCTAACGGCACAGCTGCGCATTCTCTGGAACTGGATGACGTCGTCAACGAAGCTTCTCTCCACCCGGCTGTAGCGATCATGCCGGCAGCTCTGGCTGCCGCGCATATTGCCGGTTGTTCCGGCAAAGAATTAATTGCGGCCATCACGGCGGGCTACGAAGTTATGATCAAACTGGGGGTGGCGCTGGATCCCGCCGCGCATTATGCCCGGGGCTTTCATCCCACCGGAACCTGCGGAACCATGGGAGCTGCCGTCACAGCGGCAAAAATACTTAAATTGGATCAAAAAGCCATGATGAATGCGCTGGGGATCGCAGGCAGCCAGGCGGCGGGATCCATGGAATTCCTGTCTGACGGGGCCTTTACCAAACGACTGCACCCCGGCTGGGCCGCTCATAGTGGCATTATTGCCGCCCTGCTGGCGCGGGAAAATTTTACGGGTCCCGGCACGATTATCGAGGGCCGGTTCGGATTCTTGCATGCCTATTCATCCGGATCGAAAGCTGCCAGAGTTTTGCAAAATTGGGGAGATCCCTATGAGGTATTGCATACCAGCATTAAACCGCACGCCTGCTGCCGATATAAACAGGGCCCCATAGACGGTATACTGAAGATCGTGCGCGAAAATAATTTAGATGCCTGCCAGATTGAAAAAGTAACTTTGGGGATACTTAAAGCTGGATTTGCTTTAGTCGCGGAGCCTGAAAGTCAGAAATCCAATCCAAGGTCAGTTGTTGATGCGCAGTTTAGCATGCCTTTTGGAGCCGCCATGGCAATTTTGAATGGCAAGGCGACGCTGGATGAGTACACGATGGAAAGCATCAATTCAGCGCGGGTTAAGGAGTTGATGGAAAAAATTTCCTGTGTAAAGGATCCTGAACTGGAAAAAGAATTTCCGAAGAAATGGCCTGCCTCTGTAACCCTGCGTACAAAAGACGGAAAAACGTATTCGACCCGAATCGATTTTCCCAAAGGCGATCCTGAGAACCCGCTGACATGGGACGAGTTGATAGATAAATTCAGAAATCTGATTGCACCGGTTTTTTTCGAAGCCAGACAAAACGAAATAATAGAAAGGGTAAGATCTCTGGAGAAAGAAGAAGATCTGAAGGCTTTTTCGATGCTTTTGTTAAAAGACGACTGATGAATCCTTTAATTGCCTGTGTCTGTATTTCTGAAATACTTTCCGTTGCGGCCATCATGTTTTTCCGGCCCGCCCTTCAAAACCGTTCAGCCATAGGTTATATGTTAGGATATGCGGCCCATTGCTGGGAACTTTTCGGCTTCCGTTCATGGATGGTGGCGTTTATGTTTTTCAGTCTGAGTCTCCAACCACAGATCAATCTTGAGCTCAGCCCTCAGAGCCTTGTAACTCTAATCCTTTTAGCCGGTGTACCGGCAAGCATTCTTGGAAATGAAGGCGCGCTGCACTGGGGTCGACGACGCTTTATTACCATTTGTATGCTGATTTCCGGTCTTATCGGCTGTGTTATCGGATTCGCGGGCGGCCTGATATTTATAATGGTGGCCGGTCTTTGTTTTGCATACTGGATTGCCATTATGACAGACAGCGGTTCTCTGACGGCCGGTCTGGTATTTGCAGCAAAAACTGAAGAAACTGGCCGGACCATGGCGTTGTATTCATTTGTCGGACTTTCGATGGGGTTTCTGGCACCGCTTGCCGTAGGCGCCGTGTTGGATATAGCGGGCAGCGGGACCGTCGGATGGGGTGTGGCGTTTGCAACTTTAGGGCTGGTCGCTATGAGCGGGGCCGTGTGGTTGAAGCTATTTCGAGGCAACAACGACCAGTGAGCTCAAATCATTTTAATTTATTCACCGCTTACTTTTTAAAAAACATCCTGAATCTTATTCCGGCGCCTTCAAATGAGGTTCTAACGATTTCGCCGTTTGCCATAATCGTATTCCTGGCGTTGGGAAAATCAAATTTCATTGCGATCTCCTGCCCGACAAATAAGCGCTGATTGGTATTAATAAAAATACCACCGGAACTGACATTTTCGATGGGTGCCTGGAAATCACTATCCATGGTCCTACATTTGGCAACGACGATCTGAACGTCGTTGACTTTTTTGCGAGCATCTTTTCTTCTCTCTAAATTTTTGGTTTGCCCGTTTGGGATGTAATTGCTGTACATGTCGCAAGCGTCCTTATACATTATTCACCACAGAGTTCACAGAGCACACAGAGAAAATTATTTTTTAACATTTTCTAACCGGCTAGATTCAATCTCAGCGTTCTCTGTGATAGATAAACTAAAATGTTTTGCATGGTAGTAGAAAAATATTCCCAAGCTATTATCTAATAATAACGGTTAGATATACAATTAACATGCCAAACCATTAACCGCCTGAATTTTATATATTTTTATAAATTCACCTCCTTTTTATCGACTTAAAATTATACAAAATTAAACAGACCTGTTATTTTTTTTGTACGTTCACGCTGGACTTCCCACATTCAGGCATCTCATTTCCAGGTCACTTTTTTTATTTAATATTTAGACAGGATTTACAAGATTATAAGGATAGTTTTTTAATACCTGGATTTTGCACGAGCCGGAGGCTTTCATATGCAAGTTCTCATTAATTTTCGTGCAAGATTCAGGTAATAACATACAGCCCAACATCTTAGCGACATTTGAACCTTCAATTTTGGGCTAATTTTTGGGTGGATCGCAAGCCGCTCAGGCGAAGTCCCGCAAATGCGGGACTTCGCACCGAATTAATAAAAGCTTAATTGTGCTCAGTAAGGTGGGTGTGGTTAAGTAAAATCTATGGCGATGTTTTCAGATCAGGCCCCGGTCTGCGGTACTTCGTCGCTGCCAACACTTATGGGCACGCCTTCGTACGGCGTTCGCCTTTTAGATTTCAAGGTCTTGGGATCCCGCATTGTCTTTAAAATGTCGATGCTGTCTTTTAGGCCCTTGTTGACCCGGCACATCTCCAGGCTCATGCCGACGACCTGGGCAATTGCCTGAACGAAATTCACGTCGTTTAAAGTGAATTCCCAGGGCTCGGAGGTGTAAACCCGCATGCACCCGATCAGTTTTTCTCCAATAATGATCGGCACCGAAAGGATTGAAGCGATGCCCTCTTTTATGGCCGCCTCAGGGTATTGAATCCGGGGGTCATCGGCAACATCGAATATGGCTACGGGCTGGGCATCCTGAAGTGAAGATGCAATCGAACGCAGCGCGCTGATGGGGCCCTTGTCCAAATAATCGTTGCTCAGGCCATAACTGCCGGCAAGTTTGAGCTCATGGCTCTTGGGGCTAAACAGAAACAGCGTGCATCCCTTAACGTTTAAGGCATGGGTGACGCCCTCCACCGTGATCAGGACGATTTCTTCCGGATCCCGGATCATGGAGATCGCCTTGGTGATACGAATCATGGTTTCGTAGTTAACTGTGGGCTTGTCCATGGTAGCCTCCTTTCTTTTAGTGGTGAATTGCCTGATGGGGATCAAAGGAATTTCCACACACATACGGTTCGTTTTCCCGGTTCTGAGGCACGTGAGAGAACGTCGGGTTACCCTGCCGAATAATTCAACAAAGCAACGCCGGGATTCGGTGAAAATAGACCAGAGAACAAGAGAGCGATCTTTGATTCAGTGTGACGCGAAATAGGTTGCGATGCCGCTGAATATCAATGATTCGCTCTGTATAATAAAATAATAGCTCCCGGGCAGGATTACAAGCAAATTATCATTTCTTTCTGATATTGAAAAAATAGATAGGATTCGTGGCGGTCCTATTTTCTGAACACATCTCTTCTTTCGATTGAAATCAGATGGCCCGAACTTTCCCGGCGGTCGCTGCCCGATCGGCGTTCCTTGCCGGTTCTACGATCCAACCTAACGGAAATCATGTTCTGCTGACGCCGATCATTCCCTGAACGGGTGCCCCCTTTATCTTTTATAATATTTTTTTTCATGGCGTTCTCCTTCAGGGGGGAATCCTTATCGTTAAGCGCCTAAAGATAAATAGATGACCGGGTACCCATAAATTAAATTATTGGGATGGCTCTTAATAAAGAAGAAAACAGATAGCCTGCCAAAACCACTGCTATGCTGGGATTTGTGAAAGTTTATCACTTATGAGGAATGCGAGTTGAGAACCTAGACCTGGTTCGCTTTGCCAGAAGATAAAACAACGGTCCTCGATTGAAGCAGAGCCATCGCTGGCTCTGCCTTTTTAAATTAACCTGGCGACGAATTTAATGCGATTGGATTACCCGGTTACAAGTTTTGACCAGTTATTAAAGACAGCCTCTAATCCTTCTCCGATATAACCGGTGATGACTCCGAAACCATCCAGACAGTAACCTGCCTCGATAACGAGATTTACAAAATCGTCTTCGCGCCGGATCTCACTAAGTTTTTCTGCATCACCCCGGATGAGAAAAAAGCCATTCAAATCACCGCCATGCGCTGTAAGGATTACCGGTTCAAAGCTTTCAATTCGACCTTCAGCCTGCAATTTGCCATAATACTCCATCGATTTTCCCCACAGTTTCATCGCCTGCTCTTCACGGCCCCTGGCGGGGCGATTCCAACCCAAAAAAAGTGCCTGGTTAGCCATAACGACCTCCTTTCGTTAAAGGGTTTAAGGTGCGAGTCATTCTATAAAGACATACCTCTGTTTCAAAACCCAAATTATTAAACTAAAGATTTTCGGAAACCAAAACTATCTGCGGGAATAGCAATTAGAGGTATAAGGACCGTTAGCAAGCAATTTTAACAAAAAGGAGAATTGATAATCGGAATTAACAATAAATGTAAGATTGAACTCCGGGAGAGCACACTATAAGGAGCTTAATATTTCGAAACTCATTTAAATGTCAAGAGAAATCAGTCCAGGCTGCTAAACAGGGCAAACAACAGGCCCCGGATCTTGGGAGACATTTCATCAAACTGCATACCGATAGCCGACGTTTTGGTCCCATCCTGGACAATCTCCCGGCTCCAAACGATCTTGCCGGAGATTTTCAACAACAGGGTGTGCGTGACAACACTGACGTTTATCTTGGCATTGGGTATGGTTTTGTCGAGATCAGAAATGGGTGTAGAATCACCGACTGAAGTTGAATCGATAATAATGCTCATGCCCCCGATTGAAATGTCTTCGGACCCGCCTTCCAGGTGAATGGCCTGGTCAGGTGAATGTTCCGGATAAATTTCAAGCTGCAGGCTTAATATGAATTTATGGCGGCTCTCCTGTCGAATCATGTCAGAAGGCTCATCTGAGTTAGTTAGTGAACGAATACTTAATAAGTCTATTATCCCAAGCTCAATGTTCGGATATTTGCGGCATATCCGCATGAGCTTTTCTTTCGGTATTCTGACCAGCTCTACGGGCTCGAGAGTTTCAATATAGGATTGAGACCGATGCTCTTTGTTAAAAGGATATATATCTCCAAAGAAATCATTTTCTGCAAGAACTAATGTGGGTTTCCGGAAAACCTTTCCTTGATTTTGCAATGTCAGGTAAATGGAATCTTTCAACTGGCCGGATACAATAAAAAATAGATGGTCTTCCGTATCACCAATCTGCTTAACAACATGACCGGACGGCACCCGTATATTTTCAAAAAGGGAACAAAGCGCCTTTAACTCTTGGATGGATAATTTGGAAAAGAAGTGTCCCAGAGGCAGCGTCTTGTTGTTGTTGCGGTTTAGCTCGGTTAAAAAAGATTGAACATGTTGATCGGAAGGCATTTCGATATGCCATTGAGAGATTTTTGCAACGATTGCCGGCAGTATCTTGCCGGTATCCAAATATAGTTTGGCAGCCCTGTTATAGGCTTTTACCGCAGCCTCAGGCATCTTATTTTTTAGAAGCAAATCCGCATAAATTCGCACCAGGTTGGGTTCAGCAGGATATTTTTTTAGAATGTTGAGCATCAATTCAACAGAATTGATAACAATGGCGCCATCAATAATGTGCTCAACCGTGTTTTTATCGATTTTTAGCTGACTTGTTGAGGATTTCTTTATAAATTCAGGTACTTTCAATTTTAATGACCTTTCCGCAGTTTTATTAGAATTTTCAGATTTCCGGGGCGCAATCGATTATTAGTGTGACTTTAAAAAGGATAGATCTTATATCGGCATTATTATGAAAAATCTTAAAGTGTTAAAAGAAATAAAGATTTTAACTCAGGAGCCGATAAATCTATTATGGGGAAAAAAGAGAGGCGAAAAAATCCGAGAGTTCAAATAATGGATCCGATTTCCTATTTAAGTTTAGATTCAGATGGTGAAACATTAGAACAGAATATAGCTGTCGTTCGAAATGTAAGTCAAACCGGAATCCAGATTGAAAGCTTCCTGGAAGTTAATTCAAAGTATCTCTCATTAATGTTTTTTGATTTAGATAAACATCAGATAGAAGTTAAGGGCGAGGTTATTTATTGCAAAAGGAATGAATCCGGCCAGTTTAATATTGGAATCAACTTTGTCGAAACCTCCGATGAAAACCTTCAATTTGTAAAAGCTCTGGTAAAGTCCTACCACTATCAGAAAGAAAAATCTCACATGGTCATCTCCCCCGGTATCCAGAATTAAGGTTCTAAATAGTAAAATGGTTGATTAGTCAAATCGTTGTTGGGATTTAAAATTTAAATCTGCTTGACAGAATTATGGGTTTATTATATTTTCATTTAACGGGTAATTAACCCATTTAAAGGAAATATAATGAAACGTCCAGGATCAGAGCTAGGAAACCTTTCTTCAAGGTTCTTCGCCTATGCTCAGCTAAAAAAAAAGGATATCATCCGAACCGGCGAGTTGGCTCCTGTATTAGGTATTACAGAATCACAAGAACGTGATCTCCTCCGTCGTCTGTCCAATTCGGGCTGGATCGTCAGGCTCAAACGTGGAGTATATCTCGTCCCTCCTCGCCTACCGGCTGGTGGCAAATACAGTCCAGGTATTGCCCTTATTCTCCGAAAACTAATGGAGGAGCAGAACGGCAAATATCAAATTTGCGGACCGACGGCCTTCAACTTCTATGGCTTCGAAGATCAGATTCCGAACGTCACCTACGTTTACAACAGCAGTCTTTCCGGCACCCGTACGATCGGGAACTTATCATTTCAATTCATAAAAGTCGCCGATGCACGCCTTGGCGCTACCAATACGTCCCGCGCCCGGAATGGAGGTAAAATTATTTATTCTTCAAGGGCCAGGACACTGATGGATGCCGTTTATGACTGGTCTCGATTCAACAGTTTGCCGCGAGGCTATGACTGGATCCGAAAGGAAGTTGATCAAGATCCAAGGATGGTTTCCGAATTGGTTGAAGCCACAATTCAGTTCGGCAATCAGGCCACGATTCGACGAATCGGCTATCTGTTGGATGATTTCGCTCAACCTGTGCGAATCATAGATCAACTTCAGCGTCAACTCAGCAATTCTAAATCCCTAATCCCATGGATTCCAGGCAAGCCCGCAAAGGGAAAGATCAACCGCAAGTGGGGAGTTATCGTGAATGGCTAAAGCACATTTCTTATATCCTCATGAAGCTGATCCAGACATTTTCCGGGAGTCGCTGGCATACTCTGAAGCTGAAAAAGGTTTTACATCGACTCTGATTGAAAAAGACTATTATTGCTCATTGGTCTTACAGTATTTCTTTAGTGATGAGACGCAGCTTGTTTTTAAAGGAGGTACCTGCCTTAGCAAAGTCCACGCAGATTTTTACCGACTCAGTGAGGATCTGGACTTCATCATTCCGGTTGCTGCGGGCACAACCCGCGCTCAGAGACGTGCCGGCATAAAACCGGTTAAACGTATATTTGAAAAACTACCGAGCGTAATTCCCGGAGTGACGATCTCTGAAGCGTTCAGAGGCCATAATGAGTCCCGGCAGTATATCGGTTACCTGGAATATCCTTCAGTCATTGTAGAAAAGATGGAGAAGATCCAGATTGAGATCGGACTACGTGAACCCCTTCTAAGTCCATCGGAGACCAGAATGGCGAGCACAATCGTAATAAATCCTTTCAGCGGTCAGCCCCTCCTGCCTAATTATACAATCAGTGCGATGGCGCTTCAGGAAGCCTATGCGGAGAAGGTAAGGGCTGCACTTACAAGAAGAGGGCCGGCGATCCGGGATTTCTTCGATCTGTATTATGCTGACAGCATGAAACAGCTGAATTTCTTTGATCCTGATTTCCTCAATATGGTGAAGGTAAAAATCGATGTGCCGGGTAATGATCCCATTGATATCTCAGTAGAGCGAAAGCAAGAACTCGATCGACAGCTGGTAGGTCAGCTAAAGCCTATGCTGCGACCCCTCGATTTTGATGGATTCAATTTAGACGAGGCATTTGAGCTTGTATGCAAAATAGCAAAGGCTTTACCCGTATAGCATCTATTCGCTTGAAATGTGCATTAGAATTACCTTTTACATACTGTGAAAATGTAAACACCATACGAAAATTTATCCTGCCGATGAACAAAGAGGAACTTTTAGCTGAAGATGCTTAAAGAGTTTAAAAAAATCATCGGGAATCAATCCTATTCGACATTTCTTAGCCTGCTAAAAGAGATTGGGCCCGATGCCCGGACGCATCGGATTAGCGTGATGATTGCGGCCATGCTTCGATTTGCCCTGGAAAAACTATATCGTGAAGGGGAGAACGGAACGCTTTGCCAGGCACTGGTGGCTCTTGACAAAGAGCCCTATCTGGCCGCAGAGGCATCCGAAGAATATGAGCGTCTATTTGAATTGATCGATGAAATGTGTCGTGAAGCAGGCCTGCGCAACCGGCGTGAGTCCGCCAGGGGCGAATCATATAGTATTGCAGAAAACGCCATTGCAGAATACATTGCCTGGTATCACATGCCTTGGGAAGATTATTAAATTCTTTTCGATCGGGCAACCCATCAGCATGTTTAATTTGAAAAATGCTTATAAAGGAAGCCCGTCACTACTTCTCGATAACCATCGTGCCGGCCTGCTTATCGCCCATTCTGATTCCTTTCTCGTCAGAGAAGAGCTTAATCGTTTCAATGATAACCAGGATTAAAACAGCGATTGCGATCAGAATATCGATGATCCAGCCAATAATGGGGATGAATAAGAAGAAAAACATAATGGGACCAAGGGCGAACATCCAGTTTCTTTTTGCAGAGACACCATAATCAATCTTAGATGTTGGGTCGGCAACGTTTACGACAGATAGGTTCAACAATTTCTTCCCGATACTTTTGTGTTCAAGCGCTTCGATGGGCAGCGCATCGCGTAAGAGCATATAAAGAGCGCCAATAATTCCCCCAACAAGAGGGATAAACCCGACTATCATAGCGGCCACCGCATCGATGACAAATGCGATTATCCGTTTAACCGGATCCGCTTTAATTAGTGTAGCACTATTGATCTTTGTTTCATTGGTTTCAGGTTTCTCTTCTTTTACTTCTTGGTCTTCGTTTTCCGTGTTGATAAGCTAACCTCCCTTATGCATTACCTGAATCTTGCATATGAAAGCCTCCGACAAAAGTGCAGTCCTGACCCTTATTGTTCTATCACATTTTTCCGCTTGACAAAATTGTCGTTCTGTCGGAAATGGCACACTCCGGCCTTGACCCCGGGTCTATCTGCCGCTAAGGGAGTTTTAATTTTTAGAGGTGCATAAGGAATGAAAACAAATATATCCCCAGTTGTCGAAAGCCATAACAGCCCGCTTAAGGCCATAAGTTTCCTCATCGCAGGTGTATTCGTTTTTTCGCTTCAAGACGCTATCATCAAATGGATAAGCGGCAATTATCCGGTCCATGAAATCGTATTCATCAGAAGCGTTTTCGCTGTTATTCCCATTTTATTGATTGCCCAACTGGAAGGCGGTTTTCAATTATTGCGAACCCGGCACTACGGGCTGCACATCATTCGTGCGTTTTTGATGTTTGTCGCCTATATGAGTTTTTATTTGTCTCTGGCTGCACTTCCGCTGGCTGAGACGGTCAGCTTATTTTTTTCAGCGCCGCTTTTTATAACGATTTTATCGGTTACCCTATTGCGGGAGAAAGTCAAGATTGGCGGCTGGATAGCGGTTTTAGTCGGTTTTTTCGGTGTGATTGTTATGTTGAAACCCGGCGCTAAAATGATAAATCCCGCAGGCCTCTTAGCGATACTGTCTGCGTTTGTTTACGCGACAGGTTCCATCCTTACCAGACGGCTGGGGAAAACCGAAAGCGGCGTGGCGTTGGCTTTCTACCCGACAATCATGTATATTCTTTTTTCTACGATTGTCGGTATCGTCTTAAGCCCCGGTGTCGTGGCGCAAAAATCTCATCCCAGTATGGTTTTTCTTTTCCGTGAATGGCAGCTTCCTTCGCAGGGCGACCTGTTTTTGTTGATTTTAATAGGCCTCATAGCCGCAATGGGATTTTATTTTCTTTCCCAGGCCTATCGCCTGGCGCAGCCTTCTACCATTGCCTCTTTTGAGTACACCGCTGTTCCTTTGAGTGTTGTCCTGGGTTATATTTTTTGGAAAGATATTCCTGGGCCTCAATCCATTATCGGCATCATGCTCATTGTCGGCAGCGGGCTATACATATTTGGAAGTAAAAAATTATTAGCAAACAGGTACGTGTTAAGCATTTTTAAAATTAAGATTCGAAAGTAAACTCGGGTGAATTCATCCAACTTAAATTTCTAAATTAACCCGTATTGGACAAGATTATGTTCCGTCCAGTTCTTCATATAGCCCTTCATATCGTTGTTCCGGGTGTCGTTGCGCGATGGGCATTTGCAGATCGATGGAAAATAGCCTGGCTTATCATGCTATTGGTCAATATAATCGATTTTGATCATCTGCTTGCCGATCCGATTTATGATCCTAACCGCTGTGGGATCGGATTTCATCCCCTGCATTCATATCTGGCGATAGCTGCCTATCTGGGGCTGACGGCAATACCAAAGACCCGGCTTGTTGGACTGGGATTGGTGATTCATATGGCCCTGGATTGGCTTGACTGTCTATGAATGTCCTTCGAATAGAGGGAAAGGGGGGCAAGTCTATACTTTTGACAAGTTTGGAATAAGTGGAACACGGGTATCAGATTTTAAATGCTGAACGGCGATTAATTTCATTGGACATAATTTCATTATTCAGGATTTATTATCTGGATGTATTAAAAAGGAGGAGAAAAAATGACCGGTCTTGTTTTTTGGGGAATTTTTGGAATAGGATTTGTTTTCGGTTACTTGCTTTATTATGCGGTGCGCCATACAAAGGAGTTCAGTATTGAAATGTTGAGCGTCGCAATTGGTGCGGTGAGCAGCGCCACGGTTATCGGATTTTTGGGTAATTATCAAGATTGGATTGCACCTTACGGATTGGGTTTATTGGCAGGATTCCTTTTCTATTTGATGCTTTCTATCATACTGATAGCTACGGGACTTTTTGAGAAACTTGCTAATGTCGGCATTCTTTCTAAAACTTTATTGGGAGCGCCACGAGAGTAACAACGCACACAGCTACGGATATGAAATGGAGGAATCGCACGATGGGTACAGCTTTTCTCATTTTCTTGGCATTTGTTGCCGGTCTGGCCGTCACACTGCAGGGCCAATTCATGGGATTGATGGATCGGGCTCTGGGAACAAGGGAAAGCATATTCATCACATATGCCGGCGGTGGGCTGATTATAACCTTGCTGATGCTGGCGATCGGTGGGGGCAACTTAAAAAACTGGCAAGGAATCCCGTGGTATGCATTCGGTGCCGGGATTTTAGGTTTGATCATTGTCGGATCGATCGGTTATGTCGTACCCCGCCTGGGCGTTGCCAAAGGCTTTACGCTGATTGTTGCTTCCCAATTTGTGATCGCTTCACTAATTGATCATTATGGTTTTTTCGGTGCGGCGGTCCGGCCTATGGATCTCACACGTTTTCTGGGTCTTAGCGTGATGCTGATCGGTGTGTGGATGGTGGTGCGGTGAATGTGAATCTATCTTTTTGAGATGTAATAACTTTTTAAGGAGGCCTATATGGGGGAGCAAAATCAGACGGCATTGGTAACCGGGGCAAGTAGCGGAATAGGGCGCGAGACAGCCATAAGATTGGCCGCAAGGGGTTTTCAGGTCATAGCTGCGGCCAGACGGATGGATCGTCTCAATGAATTGGCGGATCAAATTCAGGGTATCACTCCCAAGCAGGTAGACCTTTCACAGCCTGAGAACACAGAGGCATTCTGCAGCTTTCTTTCAGACCTGTCAGAGCCTGTTTCTGTCCTCATAAACAATGCCGGTTACAGCATAAGAGGCGCGCTGGAGGATGTCTCCATGGAGGCCATCAAACGCTTATTTGAGGTCAATCTATTTGCACTTATCCGCGTTACACAGGCTTGTTTGCCGGGCATGCGCAAGCTGAGAAAAGGGACCGTTGTGAACCTCAGCTCAATCGTTGGAAAATTTTCCTTTCCCGGAAGCGGGATCTATGCAGCAGCCAAATATGCAGTGGAAGGCATATCGGATGCATTACGTTTAGAGCTATCTCCATTTGGAATCAGGGTGGTGGCCATCCGCCCTGGCCCGATTGCTACGGAATTTAATGAAGTTGGCACTGAATTGACAGGCGATCTCATGGCCAGAACCGACCCTGATTACAAACCCATATATCAGATTGCAGGAGCAGAGACGGGGAAGATGTTCGCCGGTCTGTCCCTTCCCGGCCCCGAGCTAATCGCCGATCTTATTTTGAAGGCAGTTCTCTCAGATGACCCAAAGGCGGTCTATTCAGCGGGTCCCCTGAGTGAGGATTTCCTCGGGAAACGCGCGAATCTTGATGACGACGCATTTCACAGCTTCATGCTGGAGAAGTTCGGCTTAATGGGCTTACAGATCTGATTGGGATTGATGATACTCTAAATTACAATTTGGGACACTTGCAGCGATGAAACAAAAAGCTGGAATATTGATTCCTATAATCGCATTTGCGATTTGTGCGTGCAGCACGCCATCCGTCAATTCAAATGTCCCATCTGAACCCGCCGCCGCCACTGCGCTTTTTGACAGGGCCGAAAACTTCTTTGAGGCAAATTCACATGCGAATGCATTAAAGACCTTTAAGCAATATTTGGACCTTTATCCATCTGGTTCTAAGGCCGATCTCGCATTAATGCGAGCCGCCACCATTTATTCAGAGCAGAAAAATCATGATGCCAAACTAATGGCCTATCGGCGGCTGATTGCAGAACATCCGGACAGCCCCTTTGTGGCAGATGCTATGGTAGAGATTTTGGTTGCGCTTTACAATGAAAGTAAATTCAAAGAAGTCATTCTGCAGGCCTCAGAAATTATCGAAAAAACTGATTCTACAACTCACCTATTTCGTACCTACGCAATACTGGGTGATACCTATGTGTCTCTTGGTTTCCCTAGGGATGCTATTTTCTTTTACCATATTGCCTATCAGAATGCCCGCTCTCCGGAAGAAAAAAATATCCTTTTCAAACTCAAAGCGATCGTCAGTCAGTTTAGTACCGAAGACACATTGTCTCTTTTAATGAGATTGGATGATGAGTTTCTCAGGAGCTATCTTCTTTACCAGCTGGGAGTTAACAGATATGAAAATCAGAATTATAAAGAAGCTTCAAAGATATTTTCCAAATTTATCGAAAATTTCCCTGACCATGAAAAGGCCAACCAGGCCAAAAACTTAATTGAGGAAATTAATCAAAAATTTGCTTTCGAGCGCCGGCTGATTGGAGGCTTGCTTCCGCTCAGTGGTCCTTACGAAACATTTGGCAGCCGCGCCTTAAGGGGTTTTCAGTTTGCACTTGATCAATTCAACTCCCAAAGCAATCAACCTGCTTTCGAAATGATTGTTAAAGACACCGGATCTGTGCCCGAAATTGCAATTCAATCATTCAGGCAATTAGTTGAGAATCGGGTCGCAATCATCATCGGTCCAATAATAACCGCTGAAGATGCAGCTCAAGAAGCACAGATTGAAGGGATTCCCATTATCACGCTGACGCAGAAGTCGGGAATCCCTGAATTAGGTGACTATGTTTTTAGAATTTTTCTGACTCCCCAGATGCAAATTGATGCAATTGTGCCTTATGTGATTGATCAGCTTGGACTGGGGCGTTTTGCCGTCCTCTACCCTGAAGACCATTATGGCAATACTTTTATGAAACTGTTCAGGGATAAGGTTTTGGATTATGGCGCAACAGTGGCCACCATTGAATCGTATAAACCTGACCAGACAGATTTTGCATTGCAAATAAAAAAACTATCAAAAACTTTCAACGATAATCAGGATAGTGTTGCTAACTACAGTCAACAGAGCGGCTTTCGTGGGAAAAATAGACATATAAAATCTAAGGTGATCGTTGATTTTGATGCGATTTTCATACCGGATGTCCCGGAAAAAATCGCGCTAATTGCGCCGCAACTTGCATTTTACGACATCGATGACGTGCTTCTTTTGGGCACCAATCTCTGGCATTCCGATAAATTAATCCAGATGGCACGCGAATATATCCAGGAAGCCATAATGGCTGATGTTTTTTATGCAGAAGATTCTAAAAAGAATGTTAAGGAATTTATTATGAGTTTTGAAGAATTTTACGGCCAAAGTCCCGGTTTTATCGAAGCGCTGGCATATGACGCAGCCATGATCGCTTTCCAGGCGGCCAGCAACCCACGAGTTGAGTCAAGAAAAGACCTAAGGGATGAACTGCAGAATCTTCGCAATTTTGAGGGTGTCACCGGGTTTTCTTCTTTTAAAGAAAACGGAGATGCGGTTAAAAAGCTTTATCTTCTTCAAGTGCAAGACAATAAATTTGTTGAGTTGAATAGCAATTAAAGGATATACGGAAGAATCTTTGTTTTTTGTTCGTTCATTTTTGGAGGTCATCAATGGAAACTGTGGCAACTGAAAACCCGGCAGAAGTTGACATGCTCTATAAACCGGAAGCGCCTGAAAGGCTGCAAGATCTGGATATCCCGCGCTCCCTTGTGGAAGACCTGATGCTTCGCTACCTTTACACCAAAGGTTCCAGTTGCATTCGCGACTTAAGCAAGGCTCTGAAGCTTTCCTTCCCCTTGCTGCACGAATTGTTTCAGCAATTGCGCCAAAAAAAGCTTTTCGAAGTCACGGGGATGGAAGGCAACGATTACGTGTTTACGCTGTCCGGAATCGGGCGAGAGACCGCCGGAAAGCGCTTCACGGTCAGCCATTATTCCGGGCCGGCACCGGTGTCCATGAAAAGTTACAACGAAGCTGTTCGGGCTCAGGTGGTCGAGTTAAAAGTTAACCGTCAGTTATTGGAAAAAACCCTTTCAGAGCTGGTCCTTACCGACAAATTTATGGATCAACTTGGACCGGCGCTTGCCTCCCAGAAATCCATTTTTCTTTACGGACCGACCGGCAATGGCAAAACCAGTGTCGTCAGCCGATTGTTCAAAATCCACAAGGATCCTGTTCTGATTCCCCATGCCGTGGAGGTCGACGGCCAGATCATTGTCGTGTTTGACCCCGCGGTTCATGAAAAATTCGATATGGACGCCACAGGTTTGGACAGCCGCTGGGTGGTGTGCCGCCGACCGTCTATTATCGTAGGCGGGGAGCTG
>Ga0255055_10000637_pt1 | contig 26664 bp, 25 predicted proteins | sample JV7_2_27_MG_FD_188633 | JGI IMG/M metagenome (GOLD analysis project Ga0255055, IMG submission 188633) | Seawater microbial communities from Jervis Inlet, British Columbia, Canada - JV7_2_27 | ecosystem: Environmental > Aquatic > Marine > Inlet | place: Canada: British Columbia | collected...
AACAGAAACAACAGAACTTGACCATAAAGCTCAAGAAACAATTAATGTGCAGTTAGAAACGCTAGCAACGGACATGTCAGGTGAAATCGATAGTACTTTACAAAGTGGAGTAAAAGATTGCTCTGATACCACGACTAAACTGAAAGACTCGTTAGGGAATTCGCTAAAAACACATAACCACCAGTACGACGAAGCTATTAATAGACACAAAGAAGATTCTTTAAGACATTACATTGAGTATGATACGGATATCAAAAGAATAAAAGGAGATTGGATTAGAGATCTTGACGATAAATTTATCGGTGGGAAAAGAGACATTTCCGATAAAATTACTGAAGAGATAAGTTTATGGGGTGATGAGTCAGCTGACTTGGATCGAAATTTGGGTGAAATGTTAATAGATCATAAATCAAAATACGAAGAAAATGCAAAAGTACTCCAAGGTAGTTTAACTGCTACAACAAGAGACACAACCCAAAACATCAAAGATGCAATAGCGGATTTTACGCTTCAATTTATGAACTCAATTGACGATGCTACAGAAATTGCGGAAAAAAATGAAAACACATTAGGTGATATTAATAAAGCTTCAAGCTCCATTCCTGAAATCGAAGAGATTACAACTTGGCAGGTAGTAGGACGAGATGCGTTAATAGCTGCAATTAAAGACGCAATATATAGAGTTAAATCTTCAATAATAATCGTAATGCCTTATGTTATTCCTGAAATTTTACAAGTAATCAGCGAATTTGCTTACCAGAAAAAAGCTGTGCGTTTCATGTTGACCTCACGCTTCGAAATGGGACAGTATGGGGATATCATCAGAAAAATGATGGGTTTGGGCAACATCCAATTCCGACAACTCAGCGGCGCTATGGAATTCTTCGCACTCACCCGAGATGCCGAGGAAGTCATTATCGGTCCTGCAACTGAGAAAGAAGGCGAAATGATAAGCGTTATCTCAAATCAGACTGCGTTTTCGATCCTATATAGTCAGTTTATAGGTCCAATTTTCCAAGCTAACAGTAGGCCCATTAAATAATTGAAAAAAATCTTTTTTATTTCTTTCTTTTTTATTAAATATCTTAGATTATATCTAAAAAAGGTAGAATTGCTCAATTCAAATTAGATGATCTAATCTTGCAAAAATTTTAAATTATTTAGGAGAAAAAAGGTAAAAAGTAGTTTTTTTTAATTTTAATCCCATGTAGGCTTTTTTACAGAACTATCGTCGTCTTCCGTGTGAATTCTCTTTAAGTCAATATCAGAATAACCTGGTATGATATTGAGCAATCTCCTCATGGAATTTTCAACATCTTTAGATGATGTAATAAAGCGTCCAACTATTAAGATATCTGCTCCCATTTCTATGGCATATTTGGCAGTATTTGGATCAATTCCTCCAGCGACAGCAACTAAAACGCGATCTCGTCCAGAAGCTAATTTCTCGCCTTTATATAATTCCTTAATCTTAGGAATTACTGCCCATCTTGCTTTTTGAGCAGCATCTGAGGATTCTGCACTAGCAGCTTGTTCTACATCAATTGCTCGATGTAAAATGACAACATCAGGGACCTGTTTTAGTTTACTCAATTTTGCAATTGGATCGTCTACTTCCATGGTATCAACAAAACCATAAATTCCCATTCGATTAGCTTCTAAAAGGAATTTATCAATTGATGAAGGCGCCGCTAAACCACTTGCAACGACAGCATCTGCAGTCGCGTCAAATGCAAAATCTACTTCTAATTTTCCTACATCTAAGGTTTTCAAATCTGCTACAATAAATTTTTGAGGTGCTAATTCTCTTACTCTTTTTATTGCTTCCATACCATATTTCTTGAGAAATGGTGTTCCAATTTCTAAGATGATTCTGTCACTCTTTGGTAATTGTTTTACCACTTTCATATGATGTTCTATATTCGGGTGATCCAAAGCAACTTGGACATATGGAGGTCTCCAAAGCCTGGGTACTCTGATTCCCGCAACAGGGTGTTTTGCTCGATCTTTATCGTAGAAAATTTTCTCAATTGGTGGGTAATTCATTAATGCTCTTTTAATCGCTAATTTTGTTGCACTATAGTTATATTGATAGATTTTCCTATAATCCTTTGCTTCGGGGTGAATAAAGACACTTACGATAAGTAACCATTCATCTAGTTTATTCATGGGTATGATATTTTCTTCTACTGCATCGGCTATTGCTTTAGCAACGGCAGCTTGAGCGGGTCCAAAAATTTTATTTGCTTCTTCCATTTTTGAAACTGTTACTTTAGGTATAACAAGACTAATAGGTTTTGTAAGAAGATTTGGTCTTATGCATGCTAAAAGCCCCCCATGGCCTATTGAAGGAGAACTAAGTGCATTTGCAAAAGATACCCCAACAGGACCATCTTTTGAACCAATTATTAAATCTATATGTGCTAAGTTTTCTTCAGCACCCAAAAGGGCTTCCCCTATAAAGTAGTCACTTTTAGCCATAATCAATATAGCGCCTAATTTTTATTTATTTTTTTATATGTTTTAGATATTATATATTATTTCTTAACTACATTAAATTAGAGTTAATTCTCAATATTAAAATTACCCTTCTCTCCTTATGAAAATGATGTAGTGTAAATAATTATAAATATTAATATTGCTATGTACCTTAGAGAATACTCTTTAGTATTCTTCTATAGAGGTGTGAAAAAAAAAAATGTCATATGCCTTATCAAAAGAGAGATATCCTAAGAAACCGGATGTAGCATATGTATCAGAAATTTGCAGGAAAGATTTTAAAAGATTTAAAGATAATAACGGAACAGTAATAATTGAACATCTTAGTTCATTAATCAAAAAACTTGAGGCTAAAGGGATCAAGTCAGGCTTATATATAACACAAAAAGATGTTTTGGAAAATGTTAGTGAACTGATTAAAATGGATGCAGAAGATGTGGCTTTTACTCAGTTTACCAAAGCATTTCCGTATTGTCTACCCCATCGAACCATATTTTAGGTTCTTTCAAAGAATTGTTCGATATCCTTTGCAATTATAAAAAGTTTTTCAAGTTTCTGAACAGATAAATCAGAAGTTTCAAAAATTATATGCTGACAATCATATTTAGTAAAATCGCACTCAATTACTTTAATCTTAAAATAATCCCTCTCGTCCCATAACCGAGAACCAGGATAAGGAGTAGCTACAAAATAATTAATTTTATCTTCTTCGTTGAAGGGTAAACTAGTAATGAAATCAACAGTCTCCTGAAATGTCGCTTCTGTTTCACCAGGTAGTCCTAAGACAAAATACGCCTGTACGGGGATTTCTACAGCTTTCAAATATTTTAGTCCCGAAATTACTCGCTTAGGATCTTGGTATTTCAAATTGTTTTTCAACACTTTTAAGCTGGCGGATTCAATACCAGTGGCGATGAGCTTACAACCAGCTTCTTTTAATAGACTTGCGTCTTCGGCAGTTATACTATCGACTCGTAATTCACAACCCCATGGAATTTTAATCTCGTTGTCGATAAACAATCTACAAAAATTATGGAAAAAAGCTCTATTAATGTTAATATTGTCATAAAAATTGATATAGTTGTACGTTTGATAAGAAAGTATATCTCTGATTTCAGATAAAATTGAATTTAAACTTCTAATCCTAGTTTTTGGAAATAATTTTTGCCTAGAACAGAATGAGCATTGGTTGGGGCATCCTCTATTGATTATCACGCTTGCTACGCGATAGTAAAAGTTTTCCTGGGACAGGAGGTATCTTGGCGGTAGCGGAATTGTTTCTATATCAATTGGTTTTGGAAATCCCGTGAATATAACATTTCCCTCTAAATTCCTATAGGCTAAGCCCTTAATTGCTTCCAACTCTCTTCCGAAAACTTGAGAGCTCAGTAGATTACTTTTTTTTCGAATTATAAGATTTACCAATTCAAGGAATGATGTTTCTGATTCACCTACACATATATAATCGATTACGGGTTCAATATTTAGGATTTCTTCGTATTGAAATGAAACATGAGGTCCTCCAAGAACCACAATCTTTTCTTTATTAGATTGTTTTATCAATTCAGCAATCTGCTTAACCAGATAAAAGGTATTAGTCAGCGATGTTATCCCAATTATTTCGTAGTGTTCGATTTTTTCAATAATAATTTTATTTAGTTCCTCAAGCTCTAATCCATAATACTGTTCTAAATCTAAAATTTCTACGGGAATGTTATTTTTATCTAGAATCGCTGATATATACAGAATTCCTAAATTGGGCTCCCTAAAAAACTCATTTTGAAATTCAGTAGGTTTAGTGGTTTTTGGATTGATTAATAGAATCATGCTACTTATTTATGAATAGATCAGTTAGTTAAATCTTATTTTCTTCCTCAGATTCTACATCTGGAAGAGAATCTGGAATTTGGAAAGCTGTCATCAATGTATCCATGTCTCCCTTGTTACTTATTTTATCTTCATGAATAATTGGAGATTTGATCCGAAGAGAAGGTATGTTTTCATAACTATTGCCATAAAGTTCAATACCTTGAATCGATCTTTTTCTAACAATTATTCGGGTTGAGTAATTTCTATCATCGAACAGTGTAAATCCGTTATTTAACCTCCCCATTTTCACTAGATTAGTTGAATATTGCTCTTCTTTGAGTATTGCTTCGGGAGTTTCTTCTTCGGAATAAATATTACCTGCTATGATGAGAAAAATCCTATTCAAATCTTCTGGCTTAGCGTAAGAATTAATAATTTCCATAGCTTTACTGAACTTTGGATTGTGAATCATGATCTCCCCTACAGTTCCATCAATAACGGCTTTAGAGAAATCTTTTTTGTTAATAGGCTGTGCTCTACCCATTTCGACGGCTTGTATCATTATTTCTTGAAATTCGGGATCCTCTGTAGAATACATATTTAGGGGATATACTCGATAAAAAAGTTTTAATTGTTTTCGGAGCATACCCGCTAAGATTCCACCATAAATTTGAAGTTTGAAAGGGCTATTTCGCCCGTTATATGTCCATATTTTTTTTTTATTGTGATCTACGAGCAAGTAAACCTTACGACTATTCGTGAAATTAATAACATCGTCTACTTTAGAAACATCGTCTATCTCTATAGTCACAAAGAACGGGAATTCCCTCACTTCTAGTACTTCAAAAATCTGCGTCATATGGATAAATCCCAATTTAGGTTTATATTTTTAATAGGAGGTGATCTTTAAAATAAATTGTATTTTTTTTCCATAAAATTAATAATTTGTAATAAATTACCCATAGTAATTTCCTTTATGTTAGTTCGATAATAATGAGTTCAGAGAAAAGAGTATACAAACTAAATATTTCTGGTGGAAACACCGGTCCCGGAAAAGGCTTATCTAAGTTAATTGAAATAGATGAGAAGAAATCGCGTCTTTTTGAAGCGAAAAAGATTGGTGAATCGATTAATGGCGGTCTAATTGGATTTCCTAATTACGAGTTTGAAATAACCGGAGGCTCAGACGCAAGTGGTTTCCCAATGAGAAAGGATGTTCACGGTCCGGTAAAGAAAAGGATTCTCGTATCAAAACCAGGGATCGGGTATAAGCCTATAAGAAAAGGGCAAAAGCGAAGAAAGATGATCAGGGGTAGTGAGATTACTTTTGATATGACACTAATCAACCTAAAAGTTTTAAAATACGGGGAAACAGAACTTTTTAAAACAACAGGGGAATAAAAACTATATATAACACAGTGAGATGACATTCCATGGTTAAAGTAAAAAAATGCTCTTTTTGTGGCTACGATATCCCAATCGGCAAAGGACACATGTATATCAAAAAAGATGGGACAATTTTTACCTTTTGCACTCATAAATGTAGAACCGCTACGTTGGTTCAGAAACGAAACCCTCGTAAAGTACGATGGACAGCGCTTTATGGGAAAGAATAATATTAAAAAAATATTATTATATACTTGTTAGAACTCTAAATCATAACTATAAATAAAAGTATAATTCAATTTTGTAAAAGGTAAGTAATATAATGAAAGTTTTAATTGTTTTCGATACAAAACATGGGAACACCCAACGAGTTGCTGATTTAATAGCAGATGGAATTAAATCAGTTGAAGGCAACGAAACAGAGGTTGTGAATGTAAAAGATTTTGATCTTAGCGGAGATAAAACTTACGATTTAATATTAATCGGCTCTCCTAACCATGTGGGAAGCCATGTAAAGAGTATTAAGAAGTTTATAAAAAATCTTTCCAATGCTAACATAAAAGCCAGTTCATTTGCTGCTTTTGACACCTACATGAGTAAAGACTTTGAAAAAGCTGTTAAGAAGATGGAAAAACAAATTAGTGAGAATTTACCAAATTCAACCATGGCTCTTCCTGGGTTATCGATAAAAGTTGGTGGAATGAAAGGTCCAATTGTAGAAGAAGATTTATCAAAATGTAAAGAATATGGAATTAAGTTGGCTAAGAAAGAGTAAAATACATCTTTTAAAGCTAATAAATCTATAATCTATTCTTTTTTTTAAAATTATTGCAATCTTGGGAACTTTAATAGATCATCTATTAAGTCTACATGCCCAACAATCATGCGTTGGCAGCAGAATCTTTCGAGACCCAACTTTTTAAAAGCTTCCTTTGCAGATTCGCCTTTTTCTAATAATTCTAAATAGGGTTTATAACGAGAAGCTATTTCCTTGCCGCACGAGAAGCAGCGAATTGGGATAATCATTATAGGTAATTAAAAGAAGGATTCTAAAAAAATTTTACTGTTCTTCCAAACCAAAAATTTTATTTTATATCCATTATTACATACAACATCAAAATCGATGATTTATGATAATATATTAAGAATATATATTGGAAGGAGAAAAAAATGAGCTATATAAAATATAAAGTCCCTGATGCGTTAAAAAAGGGCATTAAGGAAGCCTTAGACACGATTTCCGGAACGCGAGATGCGAAAATAAGGAAAGGGATGAATGAAGTAACGAAATCAATAGAGAGAAGTCTTGCGAAACTCGTTATCATGGCAGAGGATGTTAGTCCACCAGAAATTTTATTCCACGTTCCATTGTTGTGCGAAGAAAAGTCAATTCCATACGGTTATGTATCCACGAAAAAAGAATTAGGAAATGCAGCCCGTATTAATATTGCTTCTTCTGCTATTGCAATTGAAAATGTAGGAACTGGAAACGATAAAGCATTAGAGGAAATTATAAAGAAGTTAGAAGCATTAAAAAAATAATCTGGTGAAACATCTTAGCAAAAATAGATAAATCCAAAAAAGGCAGAGTAACACAAGATTATTCAATTCCCGCTGAAGTCCTTCAAATTGTTGGTAGAACGGGATTAACAGGTGAGATCAGCCAAATAAAGGTAAGAATTCTTGAAGGTCCAGATCGAAATCGAATTCTTACGAGAAATGTTAAGGGTCCAATACAAGTTAGTGATATTGTGACTTTACGGGAAGTAGAACGAGAAGCACGTAAAATTCGTAAAAGAAGATAATTTTTTTAACACTATTTCTTTTTTAATCTTCAAAAAATCCTAATAATTGCATATTTTTATATTCGTTGTGAAAGAACTCCCTGAGCGCAGTTCTAATGGCCTCCGAACGAGAAGGAACGATTTTCAGTTTAATTAATTTTTGAATATTGACATCATATATGTCAGGAATATTGATAGTAATATTTTGCATCGTAGATTTTTTCACTTTCTGTGGTTTCGGCAAAATTGAATTCACTAAAGTTATTAATTTTCAAAATGTAGTTCAGAAAAGCGTTACAACTAGTAAGAAAAGTTATCTTATATTATTAACCCTTAACTAAATCAAACTTTTTGATAATAAATTATAAGTTAAACTTGTATATAAAATTATCTCTCTGTATTTAGAGGCTTTTAAAGGGCTCTATGTCAGATGTAAATAATTTTGATGCCTTTATCTTTAAAATGAACATTTAATGTTATCAATTTAAGGTCGATTGAAAATATTTTATTTTATAATCTATCTTCTTTTTTTATGTACCGGCCTCTCGTTTCAATTATTGAAATATTCTTTAAGATACTTTTGCATTCATTTATTTTCTCGATTCCATATCCTTCACGATATCCTTCAAGAAAAGCGTCAAAACAGATGGAAGAATCGCTTCCATGGGAAGATATCAAAACTCTTTTAAATAAATGTAGGTCAGTGCTTTTATCTTCAATTGAATCAGAATAATTGTGCAAACCAAAATCAACGATAAATAAATCTTGAGAGGGGGTTAGAATTATGTTACTTGTAGTGATATCACCATGAATGTGACCATTTTTATGCAAATATGCTATAGCTTTTCCTATTTCTTTTAAGTATTGCACTTTCTTCGAAGAAGTCAACGAAAGTAAAATATCTCTTAATTTTTCACCTTCTATGTATTTCATTATAATTGTTGAGTTTTCAATATCAATTTCGTACACAGGAGGTACTAACACCCCATATTTTTTAACTCTAATTAGTGCTTTAGCTTCGTTAAGAGTCCGATTATAGCGGATAATCTTGTCGATTTGTTCTATGCGATATCCCTTAGGAATTCGCTTTTTAAAAATAGCTTCCTTTCCAAACCAAGAACCATAATAGAGACTAGCTTCTGCTCCCTTGTGAATGAGTTTTTCAACAATAATCTCGTTCGACAATTTAAGGCAACACCTATGATCTCCATGGGATAATTATTTGATCCATTCGTTCTTTCGGATTTATCTGGGTTTCTGAGATGTTATTACCTCCAATAGACTTATACCTCAAAATTCCCGTCCACGCAATCATGGCCCCATTATCTCCTGCGTATTTTAAAGGAACAACCTCAAATCTTGCATCATGCTCTCTACTAATGAATTTAACCATTTCTTGTAATCGCTTATTAGCAGCCACTCCGCCTGTTAATAAGACTTCAGTTTTTCCCGTGTGAGCTAAGGCTCTTTCGGTCACTTCAGTAAGCATGGCGAACGCTGTTTCTTGAAGTGAATTAGCAACATCATTTAGAGTGTATTTATTTTCATAGTTCTTCGATTCAATTAACCTTTTAGCCGCAGAATAGAGCCCGGAAAAGGATAGGTCCATGCCTTTTACAACGTACGGCAAGTATAAATATCTATCTGACTCTCGAGCTAATGCTTCAACTTTTGGACCACCAGGATGGGGTATCCCAACATCACGAGCAAATGAATCTATTAAATTACCGATTGGTATATCTAACGTTTCTCCAAATATTTGATAACGGTCAGACTCATAAGCACTAACTATTGTATTTCCTCCTGAAACATATAAAGTGAGGGGGTCATCTATTTTGCACAGAAATCGTCCGATTTCAATGTGGGCAATACAATGATTTACACCAACTATCGGTATTCCTAGAAGCTGACTAAGCATTCTCGCAACATGAGCGCCTATTTTTAGAATTGGTCCTAAACCAGGACTTTTACTGAATGCTAAAAGATCAATATCTTTAATTGAAACTGAAGCGTTGTCTAAAGCTTTATTAATTATTCCCATAAAATTATCTAAATGTTGCTCCTTTACCAATATAGGGTGAATTCCCCCCTTTTCAGGAATAAACATGTCGTTCACTAAACTGAGAACTTTTCCACTGAATTCTACTATTCCAACACTCCAAGTGTGTGCCGTGGATTCGATTCCAAGCGTTAGATTATTCTTCAAATTCATAAATTTCGCCTAAAATGCATATAGTTATGTTAGTAAGTGCAATAAAAGAAACGATGAAAGAGGAAGAAAATTTGCTGCTGCTTATATTCAGGTTGACTTAGTACGTTTTCGAGGCGATCTTCCACTTCGAGCGACGGTAGCTGCTCCTTTTTTTCCTTTCCTTTTAAAAACAGTGTATCCACAATTCCCACATGAAGATCTATCGTAATGGTCAGCAAGAAAATACGATGGCCCGCACCTGGGGCACACACGATGAGTCCTTACTAATTTACCATCCTCAGTTTTATAATATTTTGATGCGTTTGTCATATTAATTCATTCTTTTTTAAGTAATTTTAATCGTATTCAAATAAGTGATTAAATGGTTCTTTTCTCTTTTTTAACTTGTAAATCTCTGATCGAGTATCTTTTGGTAAATTCCTTACTTGAATATGGAAAGGCTCATAGAATTGAAGCTCTTTAGAATCTTTATAAATGTTTACTAATCCAATATCGTACGAGCTCCCGAATTGAGTCTGAATTTTTCTAATGATAGTGTATTTTTCTTTTGCGTTTTTCATAGCTGCAATTTTCTTTTTCACTTCTAATCTATTAGGTGTACTGGCATCTAGGTGTTCGATTCTAAATTTAACCTCAGTACGATCAATTACCGGGTTTTTCTTTTCCTCTAAAATTTCAATATTGAACGACATTTCGAGTCTTTTAACAACAGTTATTCTCAGTTAATCAGTTAATTTAAAGATAATTCTGAGTTATAAAAGATTAAAAGAATATTGAAAAATAAAATTTTGCTTTTTTATTAGGAAACAATGGCTGAAATTAAAAGGTCTACTACAAAAGCAAGAGTTTTAATGCTCATCTAAATAATTCTAATAATTATCATGCTCATTCTCTTTTTGACCTTAGGAAATATATTAGTTGGAATCTACGCTTGGATATTTATAATTAGCTTATTATTATGGGTATGGTTATTTATTATAACGGTAAAACTCTACATAAAAACAAAGCGAATAAAACCGGAGTAAAAAAATTGAATGACAATTTAAAGATTCCACCGAATGATAGACACAAGTTCTCTCAACCATTAGGCAAATTATATGCAGGAACCCGAGAAGAAACGATTTTTGAGGTAGAAAAGACTATAAAAGATTATTTAAAGGAAGGGTTTGAAGTATCAGTTTATTTAGTAGGTGATATAGTAACACAAGATTTCCTCGCAAGTAATTTTTTAAAACCCTTAATATTGCTCTGCATTGTAGACGAAAAAACTCAAAGAAATCATATTAAGATAGAAATCGATGATTTTTTTGAAGAAATAATTGAATTTGAAAACCCTGAGGGAGGGATAAAGAAAGAAAGCTTTACGCTTTTAGATGACATAGTTAAATCCAAAAGGAGAACTTTATTGAGAGTAACCGTAGGAGAAGAGGATTTACTCGTCTTACCGCTGGTTTTAAGCATCGCTCTCAACGATAAAGTAAAGAATTTAGTCTTTTACGGTCAACCACCAGTCACGGATTCAAGAAAATCAATCCCAGAAGGAATTGTTATGGTTGATGTTGAGAAAAGAATTCAAAAAGTAGTAGATAAATTCGTTGGAATGATGATGTGATATTTAATAGACAAAAATTATTTACATAAAAGCCTAACTTAGCGAACTCTTAGAGCATACTTTCCCGGAAAATGGATTTTAAGATAACTCGCCATTTCCGAGTTAGTTGGGTCAATTATTATAACTTCACCTGTAAAATCTTCACTAAGACTATGTGTTTTACATTTTGGACAAACCGTCAGATTTTTGGTTATCAGGTGGCAATTCTTACAAGCTTTTTCGAGCTTTTTCATTATTTATTCCTCGTTGACTTCTTCTTCTTCCTCTGGAGCTTTTGACTTTTTAGCCTCGATAGTTGCATATTCTTCTTCAACATCAGCTTCAACCCAGTCGAGTTTTCCTAAAAATTTCTGTCTCATCGTTAAGCCAAGCTTACCACTACGCCCAGTACCTAAGGAAACTGCGATCACTTTAGTTCTTACTTCATTATTGACTTCAAGAATTTTTCCAGTCTCTTTACCTATAAATCGATTTCCTACTTGTTCGTATGATATATAATCGTCGCAAATTTGGGAAACATGAACTAATCCATCTAATGGCCCAAGTCGACAAAAAGCTCCGAAATCAACTAATTCTACGACCTCTCCCTCCACCACCTCTCCAAGCTTTGGCTTAAATGCGAGGATGGAAAATTCAACTTGGTGAAAAGTATTAGGATTTCCAGGGATGATAATTCCAGGTCCTACATCAAGTACATCAACGATCGCAATAATAAATCCATAGTCTCTCGTAATTATACCCTCATATTCCTCGCTAAGAATAATTCTTGCGCTGGTTGCCTTAGGTTGATCGAATAAAAATGGGGGTATCTCACATTTTGTAGAGAGGTTATACAGCTTAAACATTTCAGTAAACCCGTTATTCTCGTTAATTTAAAGTAAAGAATGTTAATATTGCTAATACAAATTAAGCATAAAATTAAAAATTTGTGGTTTGAAATAAATAAAATATTAAATGTATTAGGTTTGCGCAGAGATAAAATAAAATTTAAATCAATTGAGCTATTTTTTCGCACGTTCTTCTACAATCTAATAAAATTAGCCCGAGCCGAACATCTTTAGTTGTAGAAACTGTCAAAACCGCGTTTGGACCTGCCTGCATGACCAAAAGGTATCCTTCAGAGCCTTTAATGTATAATTGATCGAAATCCCCTTTTCCCATTTCAATTATTGCCCTTTCGGATAAGGAGAGTAAAGCTGCAGTCATTGCTGCGATTCTTGTTTCATCAACACCTTGTGGGAGTGCAGAGGCAATAGGAAGTCCTTCAGCAGACACAATAGCGGCAGATTTTACTTCTGGAATTGCTCCAAGTAATTTTTTCAAAAGATCATCTAAGGTATCGACAGACTCCATTACTGACAATTTCTCCTTCTCTGTATATAATGATTTTTAATAGATAAATATAAACTAATAGAATACTATTGAGATTATTTTTAGCTTATAATTAAAATAGATTAATAGTATTTATTTATTTTTTTTTTATTATTCATTATTATTCGTTATCTATATAAAAATCTTGTATATTATTGGTTTATTAAAGTTTATAATATGTGGATGAAGATAAGATATGGCGCACCCAAAATCTACACCGCTCAGTGAAAATGATATTAGTCTTTTTATTTTTCGAAAAAAAAATAATTACATAGTAGCATTTCTTAGGTTTAACTCAATTTTAATGCTATAGGTATAAATAAAAGAATAATTAATTGATGTTTAATTATAAAAATAATTAAAATAACCAATTGTATTGCTATCATGGTCGATCATTGGGTTTTTGTGGAAAGTTTATACAACACTACTTTTACGCTATTTTTCTTCGTTCTAATGTGTTTGATGTATTATATCGGAGTTAAGGGTTATAGAGCCAAAAACTCTTATGGTGGAATTTCCTCAATTTTATGTGGCGTATGCTACTTAATTTTTGGATATTACAACTCTGTAATTGGATTTTTTACCTATCCTTATATGGGATTTATTGTGTGGTGGATTGGAATAATTCTTGTTGCGAATCTTATCTTTACAACTATTATTAGGGCTGATATTAAGAAGATGAGGAGAGAAGCAGATAATGGTGAGGTTGGGTTAAATAAAGAATCAATCTTAAGAAAATATATCAAAAGAATGACTCAAGAAAATCCCTATAAAGACGATATCCCTTTTAAGATGGAGTTAATTCGAAAAAGTTTCCATCTTTCAGGCTTTTTATTGCTTATAGCTTTCTTTGGATTTCTATCAGTTCCGCCACTGACCTCATTGGTAAATGACGGCATCTTCAATATGATTCAGCAGTTTGAGGTTTCATACAATCTTATATGGGGAGATCTTACTAATTATCCTTTTGGACTTGGAGATTTTCAAGCAGTAGTTGAGATTACTATGTTTGCGTTAATTGGTGCTTTAGCGTTTGCTATTGTATCAGATATAATTCGAATCGTTTGGGGACCTGAATATTCAATTTTTAATTTTTTAACTAAATCTATGTTGAGAAACAAAGAAAAGAACGCAGCGGGACCGCAAATTTACATTATTACGGGTTTTATCTTTTCCTATATGTTATATATGGCAGGTATCATTCATATATTCGTTTTTTTTGCCGGAATCCTTATAGCGTGTTTATCTGACGCTACTGCAGCAATAATTGGAAAGAAATATGGAAAACACAAAATCACGCTTAGGAACGAAGAAGAAAAATCTGTAGAGGGATTTGTTGCGGGCGTTGGATTAGCATATATTATTGGTTTTGTGCTTGTAGGGCCGGTGTATGCTTTAATGGGCGCTTTAATTTTCTTTTTAACTGATTATTTACCAGCTGTTACCGCAGATAACATATTGAATCCAATATTTATACCGATAGGTATACAATTTCTCGTTTTTCTATTAGGATTACCAATTGGATGGTTTTAAACAAATTACACATCACTTAGGAGAGAAAGCTTAACTAATTTACAATGCAAAAATTAATTGAACAGCTTAAAGATATCGAGTTAGCGATTTTTGACTTGGATGGAGTAATATACAGAGGAGACAAGCTAATCTCTGATAGCGATAAAGTGATTACGGCACTAAAAGAACTTAAAATAAAAGTTGTCTATAATTCCAATAATTCCACAATTACTAGAGAGATGTACGTCCAACGACTTAAAGGATTTAACATTGAAAGCGAGATTTTAGATTTTTATACGAGCGCTTCGATAACAGCAAGTGAAATAACTAAGGTAAAACAGAACGCTACGATTTATGTCATAGGAGAAATGGGATTAAAAGAAGAATTAAAAAGATATGGCCATAAGGTCGTTAACGCTGAATCAAATCACACAAAAGTTGATTTCGTGATAGTAGGTATGGATAGAGACCTTACTTATACAAAAATTGCTTTCGCTCAGAAGTGTATTTTAGAAGGAACCGCTAAGTTTTACGCTACTAATGCGGATACTACTTTTCCTGTGGCGACAGGTTTACTACCCGGTGCAGGTGTAATGGTGAACGCTGTTGAAACTTGTACTGGCCAAAAGCCTATTAAAATTTTTGGGAAACCAAACCCTGAAGGGATTCAATTGGTTATAGATGACACAAATTTGAATCCTAGCCTTTCTGTTATCTTTGGAGATCGCTTAAACACAGATATTTTAGCGGGTAATCGCGCAGGTATTAATACGGTTTTAGTATTGACGGGTGTGACAAAAGCATCTGATATTGAAAAATTGCGGGGAGATAAGGATCGTTCTCCAGAAGTAGAAGTAGGAATGATTCCTAATATAGTAATAAATTCGCTGAAAGATATATTTTTGCCTTGAGTATCATAGTCCGGCTCTACGAAGCATCAATTTAGCAATTTCTGTGAAAATATCTTCGATATTTCTCCCATCTTTTGCTGAACATTCAATATATCCAAACAACTTATTAGATTTTGCCAAATCAAACGCTTCTTTGCTTGGAACCGCTCGTTTAAAGCTTAAATCTAATTTTCCTCCCACCATAATTACTGGTAAGGGTTTATCTTTGGCTCCAACAAAGCCGTTTTTAAAAATATTAATCCATTCAGGAAAATTTTTCAAACTAGAATACCGTGTTATGTCGTACATAAAAATTCCTCCTGACGCACCTAAAACATAGCTCGGTAATAGGAACCTAAAACGATTTTCTCCAGCAAAGTCCCAAATTTGAAGTAGAACGATTTTACCATCGACATCTATTTTTTTAACATGAAAGTCTACCCCTATCGTAATAGTCTGATTTGATTTAAAGAGACCAGTAAGATACCTACCGAGTAATGTAGTCTTACCAACTCCTCCATCTCCGAATAAACAAATTTTAAACATTACATCGGGTTCTCTATCGTCTTTTTCATCGTCCAAGTTTTGGTCTTCCTCGAGCGTTATTGACTTATATCAGTGATCGATTTTCCATACAATTTTGTTAGAATAGTATTTTAAAGTATAATAATAATAATAATAAAAGTTAATTATTAAAATATTAATTGTTTCCGAAACTAATCTCACCAAATTCTTTAAAGATTAGGAGAGTTATAATTAACGAATGTTTTTGTTGTTAAAGTTATATTTTAATTGAGTACATTATTTTTTATTATAGGGGATATTATGTCTACGAAAATAAGCATTGTAAATGTAAAGGATTATGATTCCATCCCTGATGCTATTAAAGCGGGGATTACATTGATTGCTGATACGCTTCCCTTTGATATTCGTGAATGTAAGAACATTCTTTTAAAGCCTAATTTGTTAAGAGCCACGAAAGATGCGTGTACTCAACCAGTATTTGTTGAAGCCGTTTTAAAATATTTAAAAGATATTGGAGTTGAAAACGATAACATACGTATTGGAGATTCTCCTGGTCAAATAAAGATCTCAGCTAAAAAGATCGCTAAAAAAATCGGTTTATACGAAGTTTGCGAAGAAGCGGGCGTCAAATTTATTAATTTTGAGCAAGACATTCCTGTTCATGAAGTAATTGATAGTGCAATAAGATTAAAAGATTATTATGTATCAAAACCTGTAAAAGATTGCGATTTATTGATAAATTTACCCAAGCTAAAAACTCATGGAGAAGCGACAATAACAGGTGCGATTAAAAATTATTGGGGCGTCATTCCTGGTGGTCTTAAGGCAAAATATCATTTAGTAGGGAGAACACCTGATAAATTTGGTGAAGCTCTTGCCGATAATTTTTCTTGGATTGTAAAAAATAAACCCAATCGCTTAATCATCTACGATTGCGTTAAAGTAATGCAAGGCCCAATGGGACCGATTTCTGGACTTATGAAACAATGGGACTTAATTTTAGTTGGGACTGATGAACTAGCGTTGGATGTTGTAGCGTTAGAGATAGGTAAATTTAAAGGTCTTAAATATGTTCCTCATTTAAAAAATGCTTACGAGAGAGGTTTAGGTATAGGAGATTTAGATGATATAGAAATTTTAGGTCTATCTTTAGAAGAAGCGAGAAACTCTACTCCAAAATTTAAAGTCCCAGGAAAACTCATGACTAAATTTGCTAGTTTTATCACCAGGAGCATAGTTTATAAAGTAACAAAAAAAATTCCAATTCTAGACAAAAAATTATGTATACAATGTGGGAACTGCTTTGAGGTGTGCCCTACAAACGCTATTAATTTTATAAGTGGAGAGTATCCCGAATTTTTGAGAAGAGAATGTATTTCTTGTCTTTGTTGTATGGAAATGTGTCCTCAAGAAGCAATTAAACCAAAACTACGAGGATTTGGTGGACTATTTCATTCTTACTAATTTACACATAACTATAAAGATCAACGTAATTTTTTAGAAATAAATAATTTGAAAGCCTCGTATTTTGAATTGAATTTATTTGAACGAATTCGTTTGGAGCGTGTGCATATCCTCCAATACCTAACCCGCCAACTATGAAATTCAATCCCAATTGACTTTGTATCTGGCTTAGTGGGGCTGCTGCTGCACTAATCGGCCAAATCTGGGTAGTAAAACCGAGCTCTTTAAAACTATCTACAAGACTTTTTACTAAAATTGAATTTTCTCTAACTTTTGATCTGTCATAACCCATGTTTTGAATAATTTCAAAGTTGGATTTTAAATTTCTCGTTATATCATTAACTATCTTTTTAATTTCTTCAAAAATCAAATTTGTTGATACATCGTGAGTAAATCTAATGTCAATATTACACTCTGCCTTGTTAGCTACCATATTCTTTACTCCATTTTCCAAATAACCAGATTTTAAAGTAGAGATATTGAAAGTTGGATTAAATAAGTAATCAATAAAGTTCAACTTAGGATCATCTATAAGAGTTTGTCTAATTCCTGCTTTTTCTTTTATTATTCCTAAATCAATAGTTTCTATTAAATCCTCTATAATCATGTTCTCTTTTTCCGTCATCTTGTAAGGAACGCTGAGTGAATTAATTTTAAACTTATTTTCAGAATAAATACTATTAAGTACGAATATCAAATCTTGGGCAGGATTAGGGATCATCGAACTAAAAGCAGAATGGGCCTCTGAGTTGGCTGATGAAACTTTAATAGATAAAGATAAAATCCCTTTATAACCAAGCTTTAAAACGGAAACTCCATTTAAATCTTGTTTTATAGAAGGGTAATATGCGTCTGTGCACGCACTAAACATATTCTTCTTTGTTTTAAGAGTGTTTAGTAGTGTAGGTGAACCTAGTTCTTCTTCCCCGTCTATTAAAAACAATAATGATATTGGAAGCTTTTCTTCTTCTTTTAAAAGTTTTACCACATTTAAAAAACATAATAAAGGAGTTTTTGAATTGTATGCGCCCCTAGCAATAATAACCTTGCCTATTTTATCTAACGGCTTCGGTAAATCAGTAATTTCCGCTCCAAAAGGATTCTTCATCCATTCTTTCTCTTCATTTACAGGTTGAGTATCGTACATCATGTAGATTAATAATTTATCTTTGATATCTCCATCAACTTCAGCTAACAGTAATGGATTCATTTCCCCTTCGATTTCTACGATTTTTTCGCAAAAGTTGGAAATGTACGAGAGAATGAAATCTTTAGCTTCTTTAATTGCCATTCCATTTGAAGTATAGCTTGGAATTTTTAAAAAACGGATTAAATCTTCTTTAATAAACTTCTCATTGGTCCTACGGATTAATTTCTTTATATCACTTCTATCGTTAGAAGAGCTTTCTTCATTCATATATATTAAAATTTTATGTCTCATTAATTAAAATATCTATTGAAAACGGAGTATGAAAGTAAATATGGATGAGTTAGAGCTTCCAAAAACTGAAAAAGTTAAAAAACTAACTCAAATTTTAGATACAATTAAAGAAAACGGAAATTTATTAGGAGTCTTATTAGCATACCGCGATGGAGGTCTTATAGCGGAAAATTTTAAAAAAAGCATCAATTTTGATAACTTCACATCCATGTGTGCTTCAGTCTTAGAAAGCGCAATAAGTTTAGGGCGGACAATGGGAGATAAAAAAACAGCTAAAGTGATCGCAGAGTTAGGAACTCAGACTATTGTTATTACAGAATGTGACGAGAAAACTTTCTTAGTTTTTGATTTAATTTACGAATCTAATTTTACTACAATCCAAAACAATATACAAGATTACATACACAAGCTAATTCTGATTATCAATGAATTTTAGATAGGAAACACAAACCTGAGCAAATTGTCCTAGTGCTTCTTTTTCAATTACGGCAGGAATATCGTTTCTAGTGTGATAGTATGGTGCCAGTTCTTCTTTTAAATTCAAACCCCCTATTGAGGCTGCAGGGATATTCCTTTTGCTAAACACTGCTCCATCAGTTGCACCAAAGGGGAGTGCTAATAACTTTGCATTAAGATTCAAATTCTCAGCTATATCTAAAAGTGGTTCAAATACAATAGGATCGTGCGTAGCTCCTATCCCAGATTCTTTATTAAGAATTACGATAAAATCCTTTTTAGCAATGCTATCCATGTTAACAACTGTAGTCTTATTTGAAACTAATTCATCATAATGTTCTGTCACGTACCGCTTAGCACCTCTTAAACCGGATTCCTCACCTGCAAAAGAAACTAAGCGAACTCTGGTATGTTTAGGGAAGATTTCAGCATTATTTTTATTATCAGATAAGAATTTTGCGATTCCTAATAGTATAGCAACCCCAGAAAGGTTATCAAATGCACCAAGCACTGCTTTATAGCTATGGAAAAAGATGTATACTAAGATGATTGGAATGAAAAATATAAAGATAATACCAAAGACCAAGAATAGAATAGGTTGTTCAATCGATAAAAAGAAGAAGATCAACTTCATCATTATAGCAACAAAAATTATTGCAATCCCAAAATATCCTATATTTATTATAATTTGTCCAAATCGCTTCAAATAGTAAAATGTATTAAACTCAAAGGCTGAATCGTGATGTGCAGAGAAGATTACAGTGTTTTTTATGTCATTTTTTGGATTGATAGTTCCAATTATGTTATTTGAAGAACGTTTCGGAAAGAGAAAATCAAAGGTTTCGTGGTATTTCATAACTTCTAAAATAAAATAGCTAATCGTAACTGCGATAAGAATAACTGCTAAAATTAGGAAAAGCACATCAAAAATGGGATTTAGATTAATGATGCTAAGATCACCTAACAACGACACCCAAAAAAAGACCCCAGCTATAAATACTATTAGGGCACCGTATCTTATTCCTCCCAAAAAAGCATGAGGGCTGCTGATGTATGACTCTTGGTGTGTTTCATCGCAAAATTTTTTCAATTCTGATTCTACTTTGTTGCCAGCTAATATTTCCTGTTCTGTTCCTGATTCCCGAGGTCCAATGTCATTACAGATATCTTCAATAAATTTATACATGTAATTATTATCAAACATTTTTATCAATACTTTATATTTAAAACAGAGCTATTTAGTCAAAAATCACAATATATAATAAAAATTCGCTATTTTCTTTGAGAAGGAATTTTATTGAAAAATTGAAAAATAAATGTGAATACCAAATATGAGTAGTTCGTTCAATCAAAAAATCATTGATAAGTTGAGAAAGGGATATGCACCAGTAGAACTAAGTCCAAAAGCTAATTTAGTATCGACCTATAAAAGCATATTCAAGCCTATAGTTAATAGAAAAGATTTCAATCTCTTGTTTGAGCTTTTTGATACTAATGAAGTCATATTGAGAGCGTGGAGTTTTCTAGGTTTGCATCATGTTTTGGAGGAAACTTCTGTTTATGAAGAGGAGAGAATAGAAAAAATTCAAGAGATTGTTTTAGAAGTTTTAAATGATTATAGAGAAATTAACTATTTTGGGGATTTAGGTGAACTTCGAACTTCGTTACGCGAACACCACATTAGGAGGATATGTGAATTAAACAAAAAGTTAAGCTTCAAACCTGCTTTTGAGTATTGTTTAGCTTTTGATAAAGTGATAGATAATGTGGTTTCTGATCTGATTGAAAATGTGGTTTCTAAAACTACTGCCCCAAATGTAGAATCGTTAATATTAAGCGTCGCAAATAACACAGGCATAAGGGACTTCCATTTCAAAAATCAAATGGTTAAATCATTCGAAAACTTTTCTCAAGAAGGAGATGTTACCAAATTAAATGAAATTACAAGTCTCTTTAAATCGTACTTAATTCAAATAAATGTAGACAAGATTTCAGACCAAGAATTCTTAAAAAATGTAAAATCGCTTCAAGAAAACATTTTCAGGGTTGGTGCGATATTAGAACTATCACTTGAGGAAGAAACTCTCGAATTTGTGGATTCTTTAAGATATCCATACAGTTCATTATATCTTATTGCGAAGAGATATCATAATAACAATAAGTTCCTATCAATTATCTTAAGAAAATTGGAGGAAAGCAAAAACCCTAATTTTATATCAGAAGTTTTAAAAGCAATTTTGGTACTAAAAGAAAATATTGAGAATTGGGAAGATTTAATCATTGAAAATGTAAGAAATTTTCAGATCGTCGATGGGAGTCTCATTAATGACATGCAGGAATCAAATCTCATCAACCAAGAATTGATCGTGAATTTATTAAATGTTGGTGATAAGTGGTCATTGGAATTTATTCGGGAGTCTCTCAATGATAACCCAGAAATGCTTGAACAATGGCAAGATGTCAAAAATGAATTCATAAAAATTCTACAACTTACTACAGCAAAAACCTCTGATGAAAAAAATGCACTTTTAAAAAAGAAAGAGATGATCCTCAAGGTAATTATAGATTTACAAGTCGAAGAACTTGTAAAAATTTGTTTAGAAAATCTCCAGAGTTTAGAGGATAAAAATCTAAAAAAACTTGCAGTTTTTTCTATTCTTAAGTTGGGTGAAGAGAGCCTTATGTTGGAATTGAAGGTGCTTATGAAAAATGATGCTGATTTAGCAAAATTAGTCTTAAATTTAATCGATAGTTTAGACAGAAATGAATGGAAATTCTTCTATTGAGTTATTAAAATAATAATTCTTTATATTAAATATCAAAATTATAACCATTTGAAATATTAGGGGAGATTTTATGGATAATTTTAATATTAGAAAAGGAATGACGGAAGAAGAAATTGATGTTGTTGTTAATAAAGCATTAGATATGATGACATTAAAAGAAAAAGTTGCAAGCATGTCAGGAAACAATTTTTTATTGCTTTTGTTAAAAGATCATAAGTTTGGAGTGCGTGCATATCCCGGTGGAGGCGTTAAACGTTTAAAGATTCCTCCATTTCTATTTACTGATGGGCCAAAGGGAGTTAGTATACCAGGATCTACTTGTTTTCCAGTTTCGATGGCTCGAGGTGCATCATGGGATATATTGCTTGAAGAAAAATTAGGTGAAGTTATTGGGAAGGAAGCCCGTGCTCAAGGAGCTAATCTTTTTGGAGGTGTTTGCATTAATCTTTTACGCCATCCGGCTTGGGGAAGAGCTCAAGAAACATTCGGAGAAGATCCATTTCACATTGGCGAATTCGGAGCCGCTGTAGTTCGGGGAGTCCAAAAACATAATGTAATGGCTACTGTTAAACATTATGCCGCTAACAGCATAGAATATTCGCGTTTTAAAGTCAATATTCAGATAAGTGAAAGGGCTTTGAGAGAAGTCTACTTGCCTCATTTTAAACGTTGTATTGAAGGTGGGTGTGCAACCATTATGTCGGCTTATAACAAAGTGCGCGGTGAATATTGTGGTCATAACTCATATTTATTAAGAGATATATTGAAGGGTGAATGGGGATTTGATGGTTTTGTCCATTCAGATTGGATGTATGGCCTTAGAGATACTACTAAGGGTATTTTGGGAGGTTTAGATGTTGAAATGCCCCGTGCTAAATATTACGGAAGAAAGTTAGAAAAAGCGTTAAAGTTAGGAAAAGTTCCTCCCAAACTCGTCGATGATTCTATAAGAAGAATACTACGTACGGTATTAAAGTTCACCACAAAAGAAGATCCTCAAATTTATGACTCAGAATTAATTGGGTGTGATGATCACGTTCTCTTAGCTCGCGAAGTTGCTGAAAAGAGTATGGTCCTACTTAAAAATCAAAACAAACTTTTACCACTCAATACTAATGAGATGGATTCTTTAGCAGTTTTAGGACCCTTATCTGATAAGAAAAATACAGGCGATCATGGAAGTAGCTATGTTCGCCAGAATAATATTATTACACCCTTGCAAGGAATAAAAAAAAGCGTTGGGAATATAATAAAAATAATTCATAACGACGGTCATGACATTGATGTTGCTCAACAAATTGCCCAAAGCGTGGATTCTGTAGTATTACTTGTTGGATACACCTCTAAAGACGAGGGAGAATATATTCCTCAGATTTCAAAAGGATTAGGGGACCGTCCTAACCTCGGATTAAAAGAGGATGATATTAAACTGATCGAGGCTGTAGCAAAAGTGAATAAAAAATGTGTCGTCGTGCTGGTTGGAGGAAGTGCTATCATTATGGAAGAGTGGAAAGAAAAAGTTCCTTCAATACTAATGTCTTGGTATTCCGGAATGGAAGGAGGGAACGCATTAGCAAATATTCTTTTCGGTAAAGTTAATCCAAGTGGAAAATTACCATTTACAATTCCTAAAGATCCAGCCCAATTACCTTATTTCGAGATCGATATTGATGAGATTGAATATGGTTACTATCACGGATATACTTTGATGGAAAAAGAAAATATTGAACCCGCATTCCCTTTTGGATTTGGGCTAAGTTACACTGAATATAGATATGAAAATATCCGAGTAGAATCAGGTGAAGAGCAAATTATAGTTAATGTGGATGTTTCGAATATTGGAGCTATTGCCGGTGAAGAGATCGTACAGTTATATGTAGGGTTTGAGAATTCAAGAGTTGATCGCCCTATAAAATTATTACGTGGATTTAAGAAAGTCGCTTTAAATCCGAACGAAACAAAGACGGTATCCATTGAGGTGAAGAAAATAGATTTTGCGTGGTATAATCCTGATAATGGAGCGTGGGAAGTTGAGAGTATCGAATATACTATTTATGTTGGATCTTCTTCAAAAAATGAAGATTTACTCACTACGCAGATATCTTTATAAAATCCTCAATTAATTTTTATTCATTTAATTTTAAGAGACTCACGATGTGGCTCCCAATCGAGACTCTGATGCTCAAAATATTGTTTATAGAGCGTGGCATATTTTCCTCCTTGTGTGAGCAGAGAATTATGAGTACCCTCCTCAACAATTTGCCCGTTATCCATCACGATTATCCGATCGGCACTCACTATAGTTGAGAGCCTATGTGCAATTATTATAGAGGTTCGATTAGATAACAGTTCTTCTAGTGCTTCTTGAATAATTGCTTCAGTATACGCATCAACGCTCGATGTGGCTTCATCAAGTATAAGAATCCGAGGATCAGTCAATATTGCTCGAGCAAAACTAACTAGTTGCTGTTGACCTGCCGATAGTCCTTTTCCCCTCTCACCGATCTGTGTTTGCAGCCCTTCCGGTAAGTATTCGATTAATTCTTCGAGGTGCACAGTTCTAATTACATTCAGGAGATCTTCTTCTGATGCTTCTTGTCTGCCATATCGAATATTTTCTTCTATAGAACCTGAAAACAGAAAAACTTCTTGTTGAACAGTGCCCAGATTTTTTCTATAAGAATGCAAAGACATGTCCTTAATGTTAACTCCATCAATTTCAATCGATCCCCCTTGAAACTCATAATATCGAGCTAAAAGTGATACTAATGAAGTTTTCCCAGCCCCTGTGTGGCCCACGATAGCTAATTTTTCTCCTTTTTTTATGTGCAGATTTAATCCATTAAACACCCATTCGCTTTCTCTATAACAGAAGTCGATATCCTTGAAAATAATTTCTCCTTCCAATGTATCGACATCAATTGCGTTTGGATTTTGGCTTACATTTGGTTCAGAATCGAGAATGTCTAATATTCGCTCATAAGCAGCCATTCCTGAACTAAGCTGGGGAAAAAATACGGAAAGGACCATTATAGGGCGAAAAAACTTCTGAAGATAGAGAATAAACATAAAAATCGTTCCGGGATTAGTTATGTCTTGAAATACAAATTGTCCTCCAAAAAATATAACAACAAAGAGCGTAATAGAAGCAATTATTTCCAGTAGAGGCCTCCACATATGAGTTACGGCCGTTATTCTAAACCCTGCTCTAAAATATTGTCTGTTAGTTTCTTTAAATTGGTTAGAAACTGTAGATTCCTGCCCATAACTTTTACTTACATGTATACCTTCAATTGATTCAACCATTGCAGCATTTACGCTACCAATTGCTCTTCTATAAGCTCTACTAACAATTTTAACTACCCTTCTAAGAGATAGAACTAATAAAAAGATGAAAGGAATGGCTATCAATGTTATGAGAGCTAATGTTAGATTTAGCCATAAGAGCATACCAAAGGTCATTAAACTTATAAGAAGGTTACCGAAAGTATCCGCTAATAGGAGCGTTGTATTCCCAAAATCTAACGCATCGTTAGAAACGCGGGTATTTAGTTTACCGCTCAGATTTTTGTCGAAAAAGCTCATGTCTTGCTCTTGTAATTTATCAAAAATCTTCATTCGTAGATTTTCCAAAAAAAATGGAACAAAATTTCCTATTTCTTTACGCCTTAAAAAAAACATTATCCAGAGTAGAATAGAAAGAATAAAATAAAGCCCCCCCGCTGCCAATACAATCAAAGGATTACTGTTAATATTAGAAAGTTCGTCTATTGCAATTCCAATTAAAAGAGGATTTACAGTTTCAGCTATCGTAGTAATGAAAATAAACAACGAGATTAAAACAATACTTTTCTTGAAAGGAGCAATCCCCTTAATGTACCTGACCAGTAGTTCACGATCGGAATATTCTCGTTTCTGTTCCTCGTTCACCATCCCGGCATAAAGTCCCATAATGATACCTCTTAAGTGTTATTTGTTTTAAAATCAGATAAAGACACTCGTTTCCCAAAAATTCGCCTATAATCTTCAGATGATTGAATTAATTCTGAATGATTTCCTTCTGATACAATTTTTCCGTGCTTGAGAACTAAAATTTTATCGGATGTGCGGATGGTATGAAGCCTATGAGTTATTATTAGAGTAGTTCTGTTCTTTATGATATTTTCCATCGCTCGCCCAATCTTCTCTTCAGTTTCACTATCAATCGCAGAAACAGAATCGTCAAGTATGAGCATGGCAGGATTTGTTAAAAAGGCCCGAGCAATAGCCACCCGCTGTTTTTCTCCCCCTGAAAGCCTTGTACCTCTCTCACCTACAATAGTATTGTAACCATCTGAGAATTTTTGAACAAAATCATCAACTTGAGCAAGTTTTGCTATGTTAATTATTTCTTCCTGGCTAGCATTACGGTTTCCAAAAGCAATATTTTCAAGTATAGTTCGCGAGAATAGGTAGATGTCTTGCTCGATGTAACCAATTTTTTTTCTTAATTCTGCAAGGGGATAATCTTGAATGTTTTTTCCATCTAACAAAATGGTCCCTTGTTGGGGTTCATAAAGGAGGAGGAGCAATTTGGCAATCGTTGTTTTGCCACACCCTGTAGGACCAACTAGAGCGACTTTTTGATTCGGTTCTATAGTGAAATTGATATTTCTAAGAACAGGAAGTCGATTTCTCTCTCCATTTTCATAAGTAAAAGTTACATCTCTAAATTCTATTTTTCCTTTGAACTCTTTCGGCCACGATTGATTCTTAATCCGCTGATCCTCGTTATCTTCGTTGGATAATGCGGTAAACACGCGCGAACAAGCCGCAAATCCACTCATCATATCATTAGTAGCCCACCAAATCAGATTTGTTGGATCTATAAGAGTTATTAAAAGTAGGTTCGTAGCAGCTAATTCTCCAATGGTTAAC
>Ga0255055_10000638_pt1 | contig 26644 bp, 22 predicted proteins | sample JV7_2_27_MG_FD_188633 | JGI IMG/M metagenome (GOLD analysis project Ga0255055, IMG submission 188633) | Seawater microbial communities from Jervis Inlet, British Columbia, Canada - JV7_2_27 | ecosystem: Environmental > Aquatic > Marine > Inlet | place: Canada: British Columbia | collected...
GCTCTCTTCCAGAATTTTGCAAAAACATTCAATAACCTGCTAAAAAATTCATCAGGACATATCAAAAACTTGTTAATGTCAGTACTACATAAGTTTGATGCTCTGAATCTTAAAACCATGTTTAGAATGGTACAAACGGGGATGGATGTTGAAGATATACTGCAATACATCATTCCTTTGGGAACATATGATAGGATTAAGTGCCAAGCAATACTTTTAAAGGCTAATACGATCAGTGCTATCTTAGGTTCACTACAGGAACAAGATTTTGGGTTTTTTTTAAAAGAGAAGTTCAACTTTCAAACAAGATTCGGTGATTTAACACCATTGGAAACTGCTCTGGACAAGGCAGTATTCAAAGGAATATTAGATGAAATCAAAAATCTCAAAAGAAAGGATAAAAAAATTGCCACCAATATCATGGGAATCGAGATTGATACTTTAAATGTCAAGATCATTCTAAAATTCAAAGCCTTGATGACCAATCTCGATAATATCAAAGAGAATTTGATGCCTGTCGCGTTGGTTGATGAAAGCACATTGGAGTCTGCTATCAAGGAAGCAGATATAAAATCTACGCTTCAACGCCTCTCGAGATATGTTGAGACAAAGCATCAAGTGTATCGAAATGTCTTTGCGAAACTCGTAAAAGAATCCGATTCGCCGATATCGCGCTTAGAATTTATACTAGAGAAAGCCCCGCTCGAGATGAGCTTTTTCGAGTTGAAAAAAAACATGCGCTATTACAACATCGGATATATCTTATCATTTCTAAATTTGAAATGGGCGGAAATAAAGAATTTGATATGTGTCATCAATGCAATGGCGAGAAATGTCGATTCGGACAAAACACTCGACTTACTTTTTTTACCTGAAAATTATTAACTTAAATCAGTTTAGGATGATTGTCCGCTGTGAATACTTATTCTATCCAGTTACGGAATCAATTGGAGTCAATGATGAGACTTGTTGCATTAAAAAAAAAAGAAGTAAAAATAGGAAAAATTTTCTTGAATCCTCAAGCTCCACTTTCTATCCAAGAATCATAAAAGATATTAAAAGACCATAAATTGCCAATGCCTCTGATAATACCAAACCCAATATATTGGTCGTGAAACTCGCGTCCTTTTCAACTGCGGCAGTCATCATCGCGGGACCTTGATATGAGATACCAATACTGGCCATGATGGCTGTGCTACCCATTGTTATTCCAGAAATTAACATTAGGCTTGCATCATCTTCAGTTGTGATTTCAGGCAAACGACCGATGATCATGAATGCTATAAGCAATCCATATATGGCTAGAGCTTCTCCTAAAATGATCGCGATCAGCAATTTGCTCCCCAATTCTGGCTTTTCTGACGTCACTGAGGCAAGTGCTGGCCCACAGGATTTTATACTTAATGCTGCGGCGGCTGAACACATAATAATACTAAGAGCCGCGCCTAAAATTGCTATTACTGTTGGTTCCATAATTTAATCATCTTTTTTTTTTTAATTATTTGATATTTATTGGTTGAAATAAAGTACCTTTTGCTGAGTAAAACTTTGGAAATAACTCAATCCAATGGAGCCTTAATGTATGAACAAAGACGATAAGCCCTTCAATGCATAAGATCAAGATAGTCCCCATCACGATTAACGGAATCGAGCTTGGAGGGAAATTACCATTCTCGACTCCAGTAAGATCAAGGAACATTGTGCTTAACGCCGTATGGGCTAAAAATAAGGCGGCAAGTCGGCAAAACGATAACGTGTGGCCTAAAGACTCGATAAAAACTTCGACGCTAAAGTTAACGCCATCCATTAGTGTTTCGGCCCTTGCCATGACGATCATGCTTATAATCAAGGGAGCTATTACGAGTGCCAATAGCATTGGCAAACCTTCGCCGAACCAAGTAGTAATTTGTGAAATTCCACCCCAATAGACCCACATGAAGAACCCACCAAGGAGAAACCATATCCAACAAATGGTTGCAATAACACGCGTCCCTTCTCTTCTCTTAAGGTGGTTTATTACTCGTAAAAGCAAACCTAACGTGAGGAAGGAAACACCAATTAAAATGGTGAACCTTATTAGTCTAAGCGGTTCATGCACGGGATCGAATCCACCGAAATAGAATGGACCAATTTGGGCCAACAAAACGGGATGGAGAACTCCAGATGGACCGAAAAACTCACCGAACAAGTATCCCCAAAACATCGCAGAAATACCACTAAGTGTTATTATTCCTGCAGAAAGCAAGATATAACGAGGAATTTCTCCCACTTTATTCATATCCTTCCTGCCCCTCGCGATAAGAAGCAAAATACCTCCAAAAAAGAGAATTGCACCATGACCAACATCGGCAAACATAATGCCATAAAGGAATGGAAATGTTATTGCCATCAATAAAACCGGATTAATCTCTCCCTTGCGCGGAAATCCAAGAGAATACGTTAGGATTTCAAATCCTTCAAACAACCGTTTTTTACGCTTGATAACATTAGGTACGTTATCGTTAGATTGAGGTTTTTCCAGCTCGATAACGCATTTGCCATTTGTGATCTTTTCTATCCCCTCTTTTGCTTTGAAACTCTGTTTATTTAAAACCCATGCCTGAAAATAAACGATTGAATCACAATGGGCCATATCATGCTCTGCTTCAAGGAGAGTATCAATTTTCAGCGTCATTCCACGAAGATCCAAGAGTTTCGATTGGAGTTCGCCTATTTCAGGAATGTCTCTAAGGGAATATTCTTCCGAATGCTCATTTCTTTGCAATTCCAAAATTTCTCTTCCAGTCTCTTCTGGTTGATCGCTGATATCAGTTAGGTGGTCATTAGCCTCGGAAAGCAGCTCTTCCGAAGTGTGTTGTCCGACAGAAGGTTTATAATTGGAATTCAATTTTTTATGTGTCGCTTCCCAATCATGGAGTTGTTGACCTGTTTTTTTTATCACGGAAGAAGTCGAATCGAGTAAATCGATAATAGAGTATGAATCATCCTCAATTTCATCTAGCTTGTGTTCAACATTAACCAGAATTTCTTTAATTGAGTTTCCAGGAGGAAGCGCCACCTCACCATTTTTAGAATTGGGTTTTAAATGCATTTCTTCAAAATCCCTTCGAATTCGTGTTTGGATATCTGAATTCATTAATGATTCTTCCTTAGGAATCGGACACGCATGCAAGAACCCATTATATGCCTCCTCTTCGCAATCAACCTTGATATATTGAACACATCCCATCTTGGCAAGGAAGAGATGGACTGGCTCCTGGTGCCTTTCGAGTAATATTACCTTAAGTTTTTGTAGATCTTGCATCGGCGTTCAACAGAAATTATCTGATTCTGGACTGAATGATAAACATTTTTTTAATTAGATCGTAAAATAATCGTTTCCTTATAAGATATCTGATTTACCGATTAAATTCTAAAGATTTTTAGGATTTATGTTTGAAACCATTAGAATTACACATAGGAATAATTCATATTGAAACTTGATAGATGTTATTCCCTTAATGTTCAGTCTGTAAAAATTACAATAAAGAAGAAAAAAGGTGGGTTTCAAGCTTTTTTAGAAAAACATGAACTTATGATTAAACCTGTGATTTATCTGCTATCTAAAGAAAGAAGGGGTTTTTCTTAGTTTTAGTTAATTAAAAGATGGAAGATAATTCATTATGACATTTTTTGTATTTGCAACTATGCTTAAAAGCCAAGAGGTTCCAACTTTTTTGATCTTTTTACTCAGATTTTGTATCTCATTGATATAATCCTTATTAGTAAAATCTATGTTGTTTAAAAATTCATCCTTCATTTCCTTATCGCCAGAATATGATAGACATTCATTAAAACCCTTCTCTATTTCTTGTATATTCTCAAGTAAGTCTCTTTTTTGATTTATCAAGTCATTTGACACTTCATTACCCTTAATCGATTTGTATAATTCAATGGATTTTTCCATCTTACCAGCTAATTGTTTGAATCTTTTAATTCTCTCGTTGAAAATAATATCAAGTTTTTCAAGTGCACCTTCATAAAGTAGTTTGTCCATATCACTTCCTTGAAAAAACTTAGAACGTACAATTAGGTACCATTGTCTAAGAGCTATTATGTTTGTTATATATTCGATACAATTTATAACCCTTTTTTTAACGCTCCAATATAGTCCAGGATAGAAATCCATATCCACTTTTTGAGGTTCTTTACCCATTAAAAGTTTATGACCTTGAGGACAATCTCCACGGTAAATTACCCCAGCGGCAATTACTGTATTATAACCTATCCGACTTGGTCCTACTATTCCGCCTTGCCCTCCTAAAAAGATAGGAGGTTGATTGAGCATAACACCATATGCTACATCTCCAATTAAAGATGCAGTTGCTTTATCCTGATTAGATGTATAATTAAAATGAATGTACGAACTACCCACTTCACTATGATTTGTTCTGTTCGTCCCGCCTGCCATTAAAATGTCACAAAAATTAATAATGCTTCCTAATGTCACAAATGGAAAAAGAATTGTTTGTTTAAGACCTACTGTATGAGCACTATTAGCTTCCTCTTCCAGAAGGCATCCTTCTCGGACTTCGGCACCATCACCCATATTCGCAGAATCCAGAAATGTTGATCCTTCAAAATATCCACCTTTTAATTCAACATTTCTCCCTAATTGACAATTTTTAATAGTAACTGGAGACCTACTGCCCAGCTTAACTCCCGGCATAATAAGTGTCTTTTTGCCAAATATTTTACACCCTGAGTGTATCGTAACATCCTCGGATGATATCAGGTTAATGTTGACTTCCTCGCTTATTTCAACCGAAAAAGGATTTGGTATTTTGACTCCTTTTTCAATTAATGCAGTAATTAATGAGTTTTCATTATATACCATATAATCATATCTCTTTTCTGGTTCAAATTTCTTTTTTTTTTTAATAAAAATAAATTCTAACTTTTTCACACTTTTTCTACACGAAATATATGACTCTTCCACCCATCTAATTCAACATATAGCCCATTTTCGTTTAGATCTTTCCCTCGATAATTGTAATCATTCCCAGTTAAAAGATCTGTAAAACGCCAATCGAATAGTCCATAATTAATATTATCGATTATTACATGTGCTTTAGATGAAGATGAACTATAATTGACTGCAATCAATAATCTTTGGTCTTTGGTTACCCATTGATAAGAGATAAAGTTGTTATAAGAATTATCACTTATCCCAGCTGGCTTGGTTTCACATAGTGACCACTTTGCTTCGTTAAACGCTCCTCCGGGAATAACTCTTAACAGTCTGTAGTAAAACTCCATTATAAATATGTCATCTTCTTCTATAGCTCCCCTTCCTAGTTGTACTGGTATTTTTATCTTATATCCTCGTGTTTGTCCTTCAAAAATCAATCTCGCACCAGGTAATGTAGACGCAATGACAGAAGCAGCTTTAGAAGCTTCAGAACCAAATGTTGTTATTGCTCGTTGTTCGTCGTGATTTTCAATAAATCGTAATAGTTTATTCTGGTAATCTAATTCTGCTTTAAGATGATCTCGTACGCTCTGAACATTAAAGCTAGCTAAACTTTCATATAACCTTTTATCATAACAATAGTCAAATCCCTGTTGAATCAATTCCCACTCCATATCCCAATATACCTCAGCTATGAATTTAAAATCGGGATATTTATTTTTTACAGTTAGAATTATTTCTTCCCAAAACTCTTTTTCAGTAGGCGTTCCTGCTTTTTCTCCCCAAGTTTTACTAAAAACACTATTAGTCATTAGCATTGCCATATCACATCTAACACCATCACATTGTTGAGCAACTGAAAGCAAGGTGTTAATCGCTTTTGAACGAGCTTCTGAAGAAAACGCATTTATTTGAACCGTGTCTGTCCAAGGGGGAAAATTAGGATCTCTACCATGAGCATATACAGTATCTCCAACTGAGAAAAAATCATAAGGTTTAGTCATCAAATTATCTAGTGTTCCCCTTATGAAAACATCTGATTTCTCAAGTGTCCAGAGGTGATCAATCGAAACGTGGTTAGGAACGTAATCCAATATCAATAATAAATTGCGTGCTTTTAATTCTTCTCGGAACGATTTAAGGGCGTCTGGACCGCCTAAATGCGAACTAACATGATAATAATAAACCGAATAAGGCGAGCCTACAATATCCTGAGTATTATAATATCTTAAAACTTTACGAAATTCCTCCTGCAATCCTTCATGATTCATGGCTATTTCTCTTCCTATAGGACTTCGCTCCCAAACTCCCATAAGCCAGACTACATTAAAAAGAGACATTTCTTGGTCTATTAACTCAACAGGTATGTCATCAAGTTTAATATCATGACCGAATTTATCAGATAAATTAGTTAGCCAGGGCCATGTGTTAATCTCGTATATCTTAGGATGTTTAGGCCAAACCGTTCTTTCTATTGGCATGATTAATTATTATTTTTTTAATATCATTGATTTGTAATTACTAATTAATATCCCTCTTAATTTAAAAAATAATTTCTATTATTGATACGATTTGAATAGTTTTATTGTTTCTTTTAAGAACAAATATATATAAATTAATAGATAATCATAATATAATAAAAAAATAAGAAATGTGATTTTTGAAAGTGAGTGAAGAGAAAGAAGCAATTAAAAAGTTGATAATGATCATCTCCGATCTTCGGGCTAAAGACGAGGAGCGATATGAGGCTCATGTTAATTTTATGAACGAAACGATCAAAATGATCACCGCAATCGAATCTCAAATGAATAAGCATTGGTCTACCGTATTGGAGTCCCTTAAAGAATTGAACGAGAACGTAAATTCCAATTTAGATTCATTACTTACTGGTATAAACCCTAAAGGGCTTAGAGAAACCTCTAAATCTCTTCAAGAAATCATGGACACAATGAATAAGAGTGTACAATCAATGAATTTAGAGAAAGTATTAAGTGAGCTTAAATTTTTAAAAGGCTCAACTCAACCTAATGGCCAAGCACCTCTTACACCTCAAACTATTCCCGTTACTCAAACACCTGAACCAATAACTGCAAATATCAATATAAACACACCCATGGGCTTAACTCCTCAAGCTACAAAAGAAACTGAAGTATATGGATATGTCCCCAAGAAAAAGAAAAAGAAAGATGAAGACGAGGAGCCTCATTTAATGAAGCCTAGTGATTTATTTAAAAAATAAACAAATATTTACTCTATATTCTTTAATCTCTCTATAAAAGGTTCCACATTTTTCTTAACCTGTTCGATGTTTTCGCCTATCTTTTTAAAATTTATACCTATTGCAGGTATGTTTAATTCTGTTTTAAGTTTCTCTTTTAATTTTTCGTATGTTTTTGATATTGCAGAGCACCCAAACACTTGATTGAATATTAACCCATCTATCTCCATTTTTTCCGCAGCTATTAGGTAAGAATTCGTCATATTTTCATCGTTACATCCTATTCCTTTTGCTGACGCATTCAAGAGAAAACGCGCGTATTCTTCAATAGGATCAGAACTGTTCGATATTGGAATTTCTTCTAAAAAACCTAAAACATCCCAATCTGCATACAATGTTCTTCCCCCTAAATTATAGATAATCTCATGTATTTCTGGTTCCCATCCTTGATACATTGGAGCAAATAGCAACCTTGGCATTTGAGATACTTCCATACCTATACCTTTTTTAATTCTCTCTCTCATCTCTTTAACTAAATTGCTTAAATTTTCTAAATATCGTTGAGAGTTAGAATTATAATCTTGAAAAGTTATTGTTAAAAGAGCTAAAATTTCAGCAAATGTAGCGGGATTACATGGGTAGAATTCTGAACTACTAATCTCGTAAAGGATAGTCTTGTAAAATCGTTTTACCTGGTTTCCGATTCGAAATTGCTTCTGTAAGCTATTATCTGACACAAAATTACCGGTGATGTTTTCTAATTCACCTATTCCAACTTTAATATTATCAACCATTTGTGCAAGACTTTCATCTTCATTATTTGAATTCTTAGGTGGAATCTCAATTAAAATTTGACTAGGAACAGTTGTTTTTAATGATTCGTAAAGCTTGTTCCATCTACCACAACGCATAGCGAAAGTAAGGTTAGCATCCACATTTTTCCCTTTTGATTTATGCATTCCATAAAGAGCGTTAATTCCATAACATAATTCTGAAGGGACACCATTACTAACGCCTAACTCGTACATCTCATTATATTTGCTGTTTATTGAAGTAATAACATCTTCAAGAATTTTATCAACAATTTTTAGAACATCAAACTGACGAGCGAAATCCAGAATTTTTGATGTCAAATCCCAACCTAAAACCGATGTAGCTGATGTTATTGGCGTCAGATATCTGCTAAATTCAAAAGATTCCATCCGAATTGGAAAAACTGGAACTGCTCCAACTGCAAAAGCTAAATCAGGGAATCCTAAAGCAACAGAAATTAATTTCTTATTTTCTCTAAATTTTTTCTTTTTTAAGTAATCTCTACCAGTTAAGAAATTTGAAGCCATTTTTAGAACAGATGTAAAACTTAGGACATCGTCAGCGTATATGCTCGTTTTGGGATCATCTCAAGTTGCGTTTTAAATTTAAGTTTTTTTAGGACACAATTTAAAATTAGTTCTTTAAAAGTAATAAAATTTATGAGCTTAATTATAAGGTTCTAAAATACTATTTGAAACATTTTTTATCAATTTTTAAAGTTATATTATCTATTATTATTTTAAAACAGATTCTAAATATCTCGCGAAGGAAGATTAAAAAACATGTCCTTCAAAGCATTCAAAATAGAAAGTGTTTTAATAGAAATCTTATAAATTATTTAATTTTCAATTCTCTGTATTTATAAAATTATGTGTTTACGCATAAAATTAAATAATATCAATCCTTTATATAAATTAGATATATTGAGTATTTGATTTTACCGTTACTGTAAAATTTTTTAGGAATTTGGCTTAAAAGATAATACTGAGAAAGGCACTACCAGTATCAAATTAATTTTTGCCTGCTTTCAGTAGAAAAAGCTAAATTGTTAATTATAAAATGTCTAATTTCTTAAGGTATAATTAGCAATCAAATACTCTCAAGTGATATTTTAGCAATGAAATGAAAAATATAAGAGAGTGATTAAAATAAGGACAAAAATTATTGAGAAATTAATAACTATGAACGAGATTTCTTCAACTATCCAAAAAATTTTTAAATCTCAATTCAAGATTTCTAAAAAATCTATTATCTCTGAGGAATATCTATTAATTATAGGTCATAGTGAAAAAGGTCTTATTTCAGTGATTCAATCTTCAATAAATACGAGTTTTGAGAGGACCTGCATATCCATTTTAGTGTTCAAAACTCAATCATTAGTTGAACAATTAAATATAAAACAAGAATCGCATAACTACATAAGCCTAATTGAAGAAAAATTGATTCGATCATTGAAGGACGAGATTAAAAATAAATTTTGCAATCCATTTACAGAACTTTCTAAATTTCAATTAGAGAAAGCTCAGGAAAAAAGGAAAATATTTACGCTCGAAATAAGGATATTAAATGCTATAATTAAGCAATTATATCATATAATTGACTATTCAGATGAAGTTATGAAATTTCCTTTTTCTATAAACCATATTGATGGAAAGTGGGAAGAATGGGATAAAATTTATTTTCCATATATTGAATTAATTGAAAATAATATAATTAAATCAAATATTAAGGACTCCAAATTGTATCGTAATTATAATTTCGCATTTAAGAGTGACACTTTTCAAAGGATAATAGATTTATTGATAATTACTACTACAAAATCGAATCCAGAAACCCATAATCAAGTTCTTGAAGATATAAATCCCTATGATTATGAGATTACTTTCATTTATTGCAATAGAATGTCTAAACCATTTAAATATATGAACTTATTAAAATTTGTGAATGAAATTAAGTTATTTTCAGAGAAATTCAAGAATGATAAAAAAAATAAGTGCCATAATATCAGATCACAATTAATTTTGGTATCCCTATTTGGATATGACCTAGAAATAAAAGATTATTTGAGAACTCATTTGGTTAGAGAAGTAGATTATACTATTCCTTTAATGCTAGTGCCTCCTTTCAATAATGAAGTGTGGCATAATTTTATCGAAAATAAAGATTTAAAACATCAAAAACGAAATGATTTGGAAAATATTATACGAATAGGTGATAGGGAGCAAGTATCATATTCATTTAGAAATAATATGGTAAAATCCGCAAAAAGTGAATATGCCCTGATAATTGAAAGAGATAAATTGATTAAATTCGATAATGAGTTTCTAAATAAGTGGCATTGGATACTAAATGTTCCTAAATCAATGGAAATCCTAAAAACCAATAAAGATACTGAGAAGTTCGACAAAAAAATTAATATCGTAAAAGAGAAGGTACATATTTCTTAAGGTATTATTCCATAATTATAGATTCTTATTTGAACATTTCCATGAATGCACCGAGCCTTGTCTTCATCTGATCTATGGATTCTCCAATTTTATTAAAAGTAATTGCAGTTGTTGGTATTTCTAGCTCGCTTCTTACTTTCTCTCTTAACATAGTATAACAATTTGAAACGGAATGACATCCAAATAATTGGAAAAAAACCATTCCATCAGCATTTAGATCCTTTGCTATCCTCAAATATGAGTCAGTTAGCTTATCGTTATCACAACCAATTCCTGTTTCTGTAGCATTCATGAGAAATCGGGCGTATTCTTCAGCAGGATTTGAATCAGGTGATGTAGGGATTTCCTCTAATAATTTTAACAGTTCCCAATCAGCATATAACGCTCTTCCACCCAATTCATAAATTATCTCATGACTTTTTGGTTCCCAACCCCCAAACATCGGGGTCACAAATATTCGAGGCCTATCAGATACATCCATTCCAATTCCCTTTCTAATTCTTTCTCTCATTTCTTTTTCGAGAGAAACAATATTATCTCTATATCTGGTTGCGTTTGAGTTATAATCTTGATATGTAATACTTAATAGTGCCATGATTTCACTAAATGTTGCGGGATTGCAGGGATAAAAATCGGAAGAACTAATATCGTAAATTATGTTTTTGTACGATCTTTTAACTTGGTTGCCTATTTTGAAATGATCTCTTAACTGATTATCAGTAACAGTTTTACCTGTTAAATCCTCAAAATCCTTAATCGCGTTTGAAACGTTATCCGTTAGTAATTCTATTGCATTTCCAATGTTTCTAGGTGGAATATCAATCCAGATTTGTTTAGGTCCTTGGTTAATTGCTTTCAATGATTCCAAATATTTATTATAGGCACTACAACGAATAGTAACGTTAAGACAAGCATCTACATTGCTACCTTTAGAGACATGCATACCAACTAGACTTTTTAATCCGTAGCAAAAATCGCTTGAAATTCCATTCTCAATTCCAATATCATACATTTCATTGTATTTTTTATTTATAACATCAATTACGTCCTCAATTATTTCATCTACTATTTTACTTACTTCCTCAATTCCTAGATTTCTAACAAAACCTAGAAAATTCGATACCGTGTTCCAACCAAAGATACTTGAAGCCGAACCTAAGTATGTAAGATATTGATTTATCTCAAATTGATGCATTCTTATTGGAAAAACGGGGATTGTATCTGCCGCAAAAGCTAAATCTGAAAAAGGTAAGGTAACAGCGACTAATTTCTCTTTCTCTCGAAATTTCTTCCGCTTTAAATAATTACGCCCAGCTAACAAGTTGTAAGCGATACGTAATACACTACTAAATTGTATAATTTCATCTGCAATTAAACTCATTTCATCATCTCCAAATAGGCTTCAATTCTTGTTGATAACTGACCTCTATTTGCTCGAGAATAATCTCTCTCTAAATTTAGAACTTGTATTCCTTTTTTTTGTAGGCGATCTTTTAGGAAAGACGACATTAAAGAGATATGGTCACAAAATTTAATGATATGGTTGATTACACCTAATTTTTTACCCTTTGTCTTCGTATAATCTTGGTAATAATTCTCGATTTGAGAAACTTTAAGTTCGAGGAAATTAGGTACTGAATGGTCTCCATAAACATTGTTTTTAAACTTCAGAACTAGTAAATCTAAAGGTTCTTTTTCTGAAGTTAAACTATTATCGTCTATAATTTGAGAATAATAATGATTCCCTATCCATGTATCGAAAAAAACTATGTTTCCCCCTCCTTCCTCAATTAAGTCGACCATGTTATCATTAATAAAAATCGAGCAACCAGTAATTATTACATCTTTAAATGTATCAGATATAGGGGGTGGATTATCTTTGGCATTTTGAATAATATTTTCTAAATCAGGTAAAAATTCTGGACCATAAAGCATGGCTTTATGTATTATTTTTAATTTTTCTGATCCTATCATCTCTAACTCATTGACTTCCAGCAAGATTTTTTTAAATTGGTTATACTTATTTATACTCTCAAGTAATTTCTCATCAGATAATTCAGTTCCTATAATATCTTCAAGTTTGTTTTTTAAGTCTAATAATTCTAATTTAAAATATTTCAAACTGCTTTCATTTTTTGTATAGGGAACATAAAAATTTAACCGAGATATATTAAAATATTTGGAAATAATTTCTGACACACAAACATCTGAAACGCAGTGGTTAGAAACGATAAAGTAATCTACTAATTCTAAAAATCTAAAAATATTAGGTTTTGTTGAGAATAAACCTATACAAGACTGAGCGAACGCACAGGTGGATGGAGGTAAAAAATCATGACTCGCATCCATCAAATCGTCATTTCCTCCAAACATTAATCTTAAAGGAAAGAAACCAGCAGCATCAAGCAACTCTTCGGGGATATTATCGTGAGCTAAGTAGGCGATAATTTTAACTCCTTCTGACTTTTTTTCCTTAAGAAATAAAGAGAAATCAGATAATAAACTTAGATCATCCATAATCAAAAATTTGGCAGTTTAAAGGTATTTATCAGAAAAAGATTAATTCTTTATAAAAGTTTACCGACTTAAAATATAGATAATAATATTAAATTAAGCGAGATTTATTATTTTCAATTAGAATTGTTTTCTTGAGCGATTAAAGCGGCACCAATAGCTCCTGTTAATTGAGGAAATTTGGGTGTTTCAATTTCATAGTCAAGTTCTTCTTCTAAATATTTTTTCACTGCAGGATTTTTAGCGACTCCACCACAAAATACTAATTTAGGTCCAACTCCTATGCGTTTTGCCATTCCAGCAACCCTTCTTGCGATTGATCTGTGAATCCCGCTAGCTATTTCCTCTTTGGAAGCGCCTCTCGCAAACAAGCTAATTACTTCGCTTTCCGCAAAAACTGTGCATGTGGAACTAATTGAAGTCGATTTGTTAGATCTTAAAGCTAAATTCCCAAATTGATCAATAGGAACCTCTAAAGCGTGAGCCATGACTTCTAAGAACCTACCTGTCCCGGCAGCGCATTTATCATTCATTTGAAAATCGACAACATTTCCAGTTTTCTTAGATATAACAATTGCCTTACTATCTTGACCACCAATATCAATAACCGAGTGGACATCTGGAAAGAAATATTGCGTACCTTTTGCGTGGGCAGTAATCTCAGTTACGCGGTCATCTGCTATGTCTATTGTGTTCCTTCCGTAACCAGTGCTCATCAAAAACACCTCATCTTTTTTTAAATTATTCTTTTTCAGTAAATCATCAAATAAATTATGCCCTATTCTTTTGAAATCATATGTAGATCTTTCCGTTCTGTGGTCAATTAATTTTCCCTCGCTAATAAGAGCAATTTTTGTTGCTAAAGAACCTATATCAATACCTATGAAAGTTTTCAATTTAATTCAGTTAAATATTTTAATTTTTGTAGAGAAATTATCTAAAAAATTTTAATTTTTCGAAATATCAAATTTTATCTTAGTGTAACAACAGAATAGATATTACGATAGTTATCCCAAAAGCAGCTAGCATTTGAAGAATGTTTTTTAATATTGACTCTTGCGAAATAAAACCTATAAAACTACCGAGTAGAACAATACAAACAAAGATTATTAAAAAAGAATGGATAAAAGTGGAAATACTAGCTTTTTCTGTTAAAAAGAAAGGGATAAGAGGAATTGTCCCTCCTAAAAAAGGAGCACCGCCATTAACAAGTGAGACAATTATGGATGCGAATCTTTCTGCTTTCTCCTGTATTGTTTTTACTTTTTTCTTCTGAATTCTTGGGTTTTTTATTCCTCTTTTTTTTTTTTCACTTTTACGATTTAGATTTACTGTTATCATTGCTTTCTCGATTTCTTCATTTTCTGATTTAGTATCCTCCTCATTTTTTTGTTCCTCCTCTACGAGTACCATTGCTTTGTCTAACTCTAATTTCAACTTTCTTTGCTCTGCTTTTTCTGAAATATATGACCCACTCAAACCAGACACCAACATTGAAATAGAAGTAGCAAAACCCGTTAATAGAACAAGATAACTATCTATAGTATGTTGACTTCCTCTTAATGCTGAGATAAAAAAACCAAGAATAATTCCTAAAACAGTCAACATACCGTCGTAAAAATTATTTACAAAATAACGGCGGGCAATTGATAAAAAATCTGTAATATCGGCGTATGTTCTAACCTTTTCAATCATTTTAAGTTATCTTTACTAGGATCGTTATACTTTTTGATAATCCTTATTATCCTACATTTATTTCTTCAAGAAATTGATCTGAATTCTATTCGCACTTTATTCCCATTTAGGTATTATTACTTATATATGTAATGCATGAAAAATGATGAAATTTGTTTTAATTAAAATTTTATTTAAGGAGAGATCGCTAATTCTAGCAGTAGAGAAACGATTAAAGTAGTGATACCCGCTGTAACAAGGTGTAAAGTATATTTTAAGCGACCACCACCAGAAATATTGCCGAGGAAGATCCCTAAATAAACTAATATGGCTACCAAAACAGCATAAGAAATGATAAAATGAAACGGCGATAATGCTGTACCAAAGAAAAATGGCAATAGTGGGAGAACTGATCCTAAAACAGGAGCTCCTCCGTCTACTAAGGATGCAACTATAGTCGCAAATCTTTCTGATTGCTCTATTAATGATTTTTTCTCATTATTTTTAGCCTTTTTATTATTTAGAGAATCTCTATTATGCTGATCTTTGCGATTTAACTTGATGGGAGTGATCATTGCTTTTTGAATCTCATTATTCTCTGAATTCACTTTTTCATTATATTTTTGTTTGGCTATTTCTTTCGTTTCTTTTTTTTCCTCCTTATCGTTAGGTTGTTCTTCAAAAATTATCATTTCCTTTTTTAAATCACTCATTTTTTTCTTCCGTTCGGCTTCTTCAGAGAGGAACGCCCCCCATAGACCACTTATACCAATTGCTAAAGCAGTGGAAAAACCTGTTATTATAATAATTCTTGAGCTTAAATTTTGATTTGATAGGAATATTATAAAGCTTCCACTCACTATACCCGCACAAGTTAAAGCTCCATCAAAGGCGTTGTTAAAAAATTTTCGACGAGCAATAATCCCTAAATTAGACATTTCAGAATATTTGCGCCATTTAGCGACTTTAGCCTTTAATCCCATTTTAAGCAAATACACCCTTATTAGCGAATTCTATAAATATTAGATTTAAACAGACATGTTTCAAAATCCATTATAATTCTTATAAATAATAGATGCTATTAATCTTTTTTAATTAAATTTCCTTAAAAACTGATGATTTTTATTTATCTAATCATATTACATTCATAGAATATTTATAATTTAGAGATTCTTAAAATGTCATCAAATAGAAAGGTTAAAGAAGAAATAATTACGCTTCTCATAGAGCATTCTAGAATAATTTACAGTGTAACTAGTGATATGGGAGTATATTACTCCACTTGGGCAGAAGATTTTGAATCAAATAAAAAAAATCTCGAAAAGAAAAAGGCTAAAATGCAACTTTCTGAAGAGGAAGCTGATGAGTTAAAAATACGATTAATCAAAAACTTTTCAGAAGCAGAAGCCTTTAATCTTGGGGCTTATGTAAATTTAGTGTTGAGAATGGATAACATTATTAATTATCCTCTCGAATTTGTTGATATGTTAGGGAATATCAACTTAAAAGAGAAAAAAGAAAAAGAAATTAAGAAGAAATACCATAAACTATTGAACCAGGTAATTGAGATGGTTGATATTTTAAAAACTACTATAAAAAATTTGAGAGATAAGACAGATATAGTATTTGATAACACTACTTCTATTCACGAACTTGAATCAGAGATTGATAAAACATACAGGCAATTTCTTGAATTCATATATACTAATGTTGAAGACTTTAGAACACTATTAAGGGTTAGAGATAGCATTGTTTTATTAGAACAAATGGCAGACAGAGTGCACTACATAGCTGATTTAATCAGAGTTTTATTATACCAATAGAATATATTTTAACTTAAATTTTTGATTTTCTAATATTAAAGAAAATTTTATATTATAGAATCGATAAAATATTAATATTTTAGAGAATTTACCTGCTTTTATTCATAAGAGGATATAATAAGAAGCCTTATAAGCAGGATATATGGTTTAGTTCTTTTAATTTTTTCCTCCTCTAATGACTAGGAGGGGTAAATAAAGAAAAGACGGATTGAAAGGTAATTATAAATATTAAGAATATTATAATACCTAACAAGAAATAGAGAGGTCGTCCGCTTTCGTTTTCGGGTAAAACTTCTCTTATGATTGTGTAAAGGATGACTCCTGAAATGAATGAAAACAACACAAATATTATCTCCATTGGAAGGTGAAATATAATGTTTAATATTAAGCCAATAAAAATTCCTAATAAACCAGCTGATGCTAATATGATCTTTTGATAAAGTGGCTGATTGTATTCTTCATTTATCTCTATACCGGGAAAAAGTTGAATATCATTTGATGTTTTTGATGTTAAAGCTTTGAATAATGCAAAAACAAAAAATAAAATAGCAGTAATAAAATCATATGTTAGTAGTTCGAAAATTATGATTCCAATCAATAAGTGATAACCAAAATTAGCATAGTCGTGAAGATCGTCTAAATGCTCGTTTATACGGTTTTGGATCTTAACTTTTAACTTATAATCTTGTGTTTCAAGTTCTTCTTCGCGCTGACAGAATGTATCTAATTTCGACGCTAATTCTTGTAATGATAATCTATCACTTTCATCTCTTGATATATTAAAAATAATAGAACTCTCAATATTCTTTTCCTGTTCAACGCGATCTTCTTGAACTTTATGTAGCTCTCCTAACTCGGATACTTTTTCAGTTAATTCTTTTAGAGAAAGTTTGTCGCGTTCATCATGTATCATTAGTTTACGAATCAATGAATTCATAAGAATTCTCTCTTTTAATAGTGTTTCTTCTAACACACTACTTATCTCCTTTAGCGAACTTAATTTTTCAGTTAAATCTTTCTTTGAAAAAATGTCTTGGTCTTTTTTAATTAGTTTTTCCTCAAAATTCTTTTCTTCTTCAACGCATTTCATTCTAATTTTACTAATCTCTTTTAATGATGAAATTTTGTTTAGAAGTGAAAGTCTGTTATGTCCAATTTCCATTAATTCACTCTGAAGTCTTTTTTCTTTTTCTATACATGCTTCTTGAATTTTCCGTAACACTTCTAGGGCATATAAATTTTTTGATGCTCTTTTTTCTGAATGTTGAAGACGTGTATCTTCAATTTCTACTTTACCGATTTCTTTTTCAGCCTTTAAACCTGCATCTAGTATTTGATGTATGTTATCTATTGTATTCAGTTTTTCAAGAAATCTTTCTTTTGAAATTTTATCTCGTCTATCTGCCATTAAACTTGTTATTAAATCTGTTATTAGGTTATCCGCTCTTTCACCATATTCTATATTTTTTTGACGTATTTCCGCAATCGTCTGCAATTTTTTGATTAAAAGATTATAGGCAGGATTTTCTTGGCTACTTTTCAATAAATCTTTCAGTATAGAACTCTCGAGCATTCTTTCTTCTTCTGCACATAATTTTTGTACGTTACTTACCTCTTTTGTTGCGGAGAGAATATTTAGATAGGAGTATTTTTCAAGATCGGCTTTGTATATTTTCTCCTTTAATCTCTGTTCTTCTTTTAACCATATTTCTTGTATTTTATTTATTTCTTCTAATGCATATAATTTTTCGACTAAATTTTCAACTGTAAGATCATCTTTTTCGCTTTCTACTAATTTTTTTATTAAAGATTTCTCAACTTTCTTTTCTTTTTCGATTACTTCAGCCTCTTCTTTAAATATCTCCTTCAATTTTAACTGAGATTTTTGCTCTACTCTTAGTAAGATAATTTTTTCTGTAAGATGAATAGTAGAAAACCCAATTAGAATACCTATAAATTTATACAATCCAAATGAAAGTGTTTCTAAACCTAAGTTTATTTCAGGTAATAATATGATAAAAAAATATGTAACTGTTATACCAGCAATGAGTGATGTATTTATCTCTTTAGTTTTATTTTCATTATATATATCTACAATGAAAAATACAATCCCAAAAATTACTCCAAGAATCAAGGCTAAGGTAAGATCCACAGCCATATGTTGATCAGTTATTCGTTACAGAATAAGTTTTCCGAATAAACTTTACTTTTTTGTCAAAAGAAAAACAAAACAAAAATGTCTAAGGTTTGAACCATTCAAAGAAGTAGTAACTCATAGTTAGAGGATTGGCGATAACAAACTTCTTTCTTACTGAAGTAGCCAAACGTCCAGCTCTAACCATATCGATAGCGGTTATTTTTGCGTCATGAGGCAAAACGTGAGCTATAAATGGTGAGTGTTCTAATCCGGGTCCTTTTTTGTACACTACGAAATCAGCGCCAAACTTTAAACCGGGACGAGGTATATACCCTTTTTTTCTTAAATCTTGATAAATTATAAACTTTTCTCCAAACTTATGGTGAATTTTTTTACATATTTCATAAAACTCATCGTGTAAATAGAATTTATCCAATTTAGGATCGTAAATAGTAATTTTATTGTTTTTTAACAAATATAACGCTTCGATTAATGATAGTTCTGAAGGTTTAGAAAAGTACTCTAACCGAGGCTTACTAATCCCAAGAGGAGCCCCAAAAAACTTTTGCTTTACGTACAAATACGAAGCATAGAGAGGATTAAAAACTATTACGCGATTGTTGATAAATTTAGTTGGAATCTTTTCTGGGATGTCTTTTTCGTCTAAATTCTCCAGTGAAATAGGAGTTTCTTTTTCTTCAGTCATCTATTAAGATGTATTAAAAATAATTTAATAATTCTTTCAAATAAGTAAACAACAGATGAAAGTATATATATTTCTCAATAAATGATATTTATGTTAATGTGATAAATTTGGTTATTAGAAAAGCATCGCACGCGGGAAGTTGGTATCCTAGGAAAAAAGAAGCTTTAATAAATGATCTAGAAACATCTTTTTCTGATAGCAAATTTGGACCGGGAAAATTGCCTGAATCTTTAAACATGGAAAAAAGAACAATAATTGGGGCAATATCTCCTCACGCGGGATATACTTTTTCAGGAAAATGTGCCGCTTTCACCTATTTGAATTTATTTAAAGAGAAAATCCCAGATACTGTCATAGTATTAGGAACTGATCATGTTGGTTATAAAGGAGTCGCTCTATTAGGAGATGGGGAGTGGGAAACACCATTGGGAAACTTAGCGATTGATACTGAATTATCTCAAAAGATTCTTGATAATAGCGATATTATTATTGATGATTCTTCTGCTTTTTCAGGGTTTATGGAACAAGAACATAATATAGAAATACAATTACCTTTCATCAAATATTGCGCGAAAGATAAGGATGTAAAAATTGTAACTATAAAAATTGGAGGTAAAAAGGAATATACATTATTTGAAACATTAGCCAATGAAATAGCACCATCAATTAAAGCTCTGAATAAAGATGTTGTCGTAGTTGCTTCATCAGATATGTCCCATAAAAATGTGTCCAACAAAGAGCAATTAGATCAGTTTAAAAGAATAGATCATGATATAATTGATGCTTTTGTAGAATTTGATTCAAAAAAAACTCTTTCTAATGCTTTGAAAACTACTGTATGTGGAGCTCAAACGATAACGACATTAATGTTGATTTGCAAAAATTTAGATAGCACCAATGGTAAATTACTGAAGTATTACACTAGTACCGATGTCAGAGGAGAATATGGATACTGTGTCGGATATTTTTCTGGAATATTGGTGAAATAACTTAAAAGGAAAAAGCTAAAATTAAAGAAAAAATTTTGAGAAATATGCCAGAGGAAAACGAGAAGGTTGAGGATTTTATAAGCCTTTGGAAAAATAAATTATCAACAGATACGATACCCTCCGTAATTGGAGATTTACAGAAAGAAAACGTACTCCTACGTAAAAAAATTACTGAAAATATTGAATTGATTACTAGATCAGAAGAAATACTAAAAAATGCTGTCGAAGAAAAGGAAAAAATAAGAATAGAAAAGGATGAGGCAGTTACAGAAATAAGCATAAAACTGAACGAAATAACACAAGAAAATTCCGAGTTAGGAAGTAAAGTAAAAAGTATGGTTAAATTGTTACTTGAAAAAGACGAGGACATTAAAGCTAAAGATAAATTAATATCTAATTTACAAGCAACAGCCGGTTCTCTAGGAGGAGCAGATTATACATCAAATCATGCATTAGTGGATGAATTAAGAGCTCAAATAATAGATCAAAATTCTGTTATAAAAGATATGGAGATGAAAACTTCAGAATTAACAAAAGAAATCGAGAGGTTAAACGAAGAACTAGTTGAAAAGTTAAGAGCTAAACCTGTTGATTACGTGGTCGAAGTTACCCCTTCTGAACCTCCCGTAATTAAACCTTTACCTCCTGAGTCATCCTCAAAACCACTTGAAATATTATGCCAGGATTTACAATCAGATTTAACCAAGTATAAAAGAATCATTGATAAATTAAAGCAAGAAAAAACAGAACTCAAAAGCGCATTAGAAGGAGAAGGTTATCAATTCAACGAAAAAGATTTAGAGGAACTAAAAAAAGAAAACGAAGTCCTCAAAAAAGACCTTGAAGAAATGCAAAAATCTTTCAGTAAGAAGAAACAAGAAGCAACCCAAGTTGATACTAGCCACTTTGAACTGCAAATTACAAACCTTGAAAATAAACTAAGAGAGAAAGATAGCATAATATCAGATTTAAAATTATCAGCAATATCACCAACTGATGTCTCGGGCAACCCAATGGCTGAATTAGTTAAAAATCTGCAAAAAAATATAAATAAGTTAAAAACTACGATAAATGAAAAAGATAAAAAGATATTAGAATTAAACAAAAGAAACACTCAAATGTAATTAATTGTCTTTATCCAAATTTATTAAAAACACTCTTATTTTAAATATTTATGAATTGAAATTCTTAATTCAGACTTAAACACTAAATTAAGTTTTCAAATATTAATAATGAGTAAGTTTTTTCAATAATAAGATATTAAAAATAGAAAATATGGATATTCATAAGAAAAATATAATATCAACTGTCAATATCTGTTTTATCGGGCACTTAGCAGTTGATAGTATAGTAAGATTTAAGCAAAAAAGAAAACCATCTTTAGGTGGAAGTGTTACCTTTGGCTCTTTATCTTTAAAAAAGTATGTAAATTCGGTGAAAATCGGGATTATCTCAAACCTAGGAACTCTAAACTTCGATAAATCGTTATTAAGACGATTTGACAACAAAAGTATAGATCTCAGGGGCGTTAAACATTTAGAGGTTGCCAATACTAAGTTTTTACTAGATTATTCAAATCATTCTAGAACATTAACGCTCAAATCTAGGAGCCCTAATCTTATATTTGAGGATATACCTGATTTCTATTTATCAAATCCTCCTCAAATTATCGTATTAGCTCCACTATGTAACGAAATTTCTTATGAGTATGTTTCTAAAATATTAAGGAAATTTCCAAAAGCTTATTTTGGAATAGATTTACAGGGTTTTATCAGAGATATCGATGAAAGCGGGAAAGTATCATACATCAGAGAAGAATCTGCTATTGCGAACATAATAAAAATAATTAAACTAATAGGGGATCGGTTAATTCTTAAAGGTTCTGAAATTGAGATGAAGATGTTATCAAATCAAGAAGATCCAAGCAAAATAATGGATTGCTTCAATGTTTTTGAAAATGAAGCAATATTCATTATGACCATGGGAGAAAAAGGTTCAAAGATAATGAGATGCGGAGAAAACCTTATAAATATCCCAGCGTACAAACCCAAGAGAGTTGTTGATGAAACAGGTCCGGGTGATGTATATTTAGCTATTTTTTTATACGAATTAATTAATTCTGATAGAACTTGGAAAAAAATAGAAGAAATAGGACATATAGCATCGGCAGCAGCATCTTTTTTAGTTGAAAAAAAAGGTCCTGAGGGATTTGAAACTAAAACTAAAGTAATGAAAAGAGTTAGAAATAAGAATTATATCATTTAATTCATTTTAAGGGTAATATCATGCATATTAACAGTCATTTTGCTGTAGGTGTAATCTTTACTTCAATTTTAAACTATTTCTACAGCTTTTCGCTATTTGAGTTTGTAATCATCGTATTATTTTCTTTTATATGTGATTTTGATGTATTTTTTGCTAAATATGCAACAAATCACAATCATAGAATGCTTATTTCTCATTCAATAATTCCCGCTTTTCTTATACTATTGTTCGGAGTTATTATTAATTGGCCAGTAATAGCTTTTAGTGGAGCAGCGTATTCAATCCATGTTATTATTGATACTTTTGACTGGGGTACTAATTTTTTCTACTTTAAAAAAAAACCTGTTGGGTTGAAGCTGTTAATAACAAAAGAGGAAATTGAAAATCTACCAGAATATTTATCAAAATTTAAAAAAGCAGAATCTTTTTTCGACTCAAAATATTATAGTAGCAAGATAAGTTTAGGAATCGAAGCAATATTATTTATACTTATGATGGTATTTATTATTATTTTTGCTTTTGAATTTGTTCTAATTTCTTTATTTTATTTTTTGGGCTTGTATTTTCATTTATTTCGACATTTCATGCTAAAAAAATTCGAAGCATAAAAGTATATTCTCTATAATTAAAAGGAAAAAGATTTAAGAGTAAATCAATCGTTTTACCTTATATTATCTTAGAAATGGTTATTAATGATTTGAATTGGAGTGAAAAATAATGTCTGAAGGAATGAAACCAAAAGTAGGAATAACTCTGGAAAAAGAAATGATATTCAGTTGCGACCTTGGTGATATGAAAGTAAAAGATTGCTATATTGATGATACTCATAGAAATGAAGTGGACATGCTCGGTCCTAATCCTTCTAGGATGTTAGGGTTAGCACTTTTAGGGTGCTTGAGCGCCAGTTTCATCTTTTGTCTGAAAAAGAAAAATCTTACACTAGATGATTTAAAGGCAGAAGCGGAATTAACAATAGCTCGTAACGAAAAGGGATTTTGGAGAGTAATGAAAGTGGATGTCGATATTAATATTAAGATTAGTGATCCAGTTACGCGTAAAAGGGCAGATCAATGTAAGAAGATGTTCGAGCAATACTGTATTGTCACTCAAGCCGTAAGAGAAGGAATTGATGTTGAAGTAAATCTTAATTATTAGGTTTTTTATAATTGTCTTTATTTGTTTAAACTAATTAGATTAATCTTTTATACCTTCATCTGTTATTGAAAATACAGCTTCCGCTTCTGCTAAATGTGGTGCGTCGATCATTTTTGCTACTCTCTGTTCTCCCTTTCCTTTTCTTAGGTATATTCTTACAGTGGCGCCATGAGCGAGAATATGGCCCCCCGTAGCCACTGTTGGGTTTCCATAGAACACATCAGGTCTCGAGGAAACTTGGTTTGTAAAGATTACAGCTAGTTCGTCAAAAATTTCTGTTAATCGTAATAAATCGTGAATATGGCCATTAAGAATTTGTTGTCTATTTGCTAAAGTGCCTCTTCCTACATATTCGCTCCGAAAATGTCCTATAATCGAATCCACGACCACTAATTTAATATTTTTCTCTTTAACTATTTTTGATGCTTCTCGGATTAATAATACTTGATGATCGCTATTGTAGGCTCGCCCAACAATGATATTTTGCAATGTTTTGTTATAATCTAAATCTTTCGCTTCCGCCATTTGAATTATTCTCTCAGGTCTAAATGTTGCTTCCGTGTCGATATACAGAGCATTACCTTCAAGACCTCCTTCCTCATAAGGTAATTGAACATTTACGCAGAGTTGATGAGCAATTTGAGTCTTACCAGTTCTATATTCTCCATAAAACTCAGTAACAGACCCTGGTTCAATACCTCCTGCTAAAATTTCATCTAAGGTTGAGCTATTCGTTGTTAAGTGGTTCAATTGCTTTCTCTTTTCCCAAATAATATCAGCACTTTTAAATCCCATGTTTTCAATGTCTTGAGCGGCTTTAATTATTTTTTGAGCAGTTTTTTCCCCAATACCTGCATCATCCATTAATTTTGTCATGGGATAAATAGCAAGATTTCTGATTGACAAGATTCCCGCCTCTTTTAATTTTTTGACGGTGGTATCTCCAACTCCCGGTAAATCTTTTAGATTGTAAACAACTTCAGTTTTAATCGAGCCTTTTCCATTGGTTTCTTCTGGTTCCCCATTTTTTTCTGTCATAATCTTATCACCAATATAATAATAAATGTAATTATAAATAGGTTATATGTAATTTCGATAGTTTATTATTCTATATATTTAAAAATAATAACAAAAAAATAAAAATTGAAGTTTTACTTCTTTTTTTTTTGGACTTCTTTACCGCTCCGAGTAATCATTAATAGAACAATGAATAGTATTACGCTCATAAGAAAAGTTAATACTCCCATTGCTTCGGGTAACCATATGTAGCTCAAGTACATAAAAGGTAATATAAATAGACCAATTATGAAGATAAAAACAGGTAGAGGTACTTCTTCGTCCCGAAGATCTATAAGTAGTGGCATAATTACCAATCCAACTAATAAAGTCGCCAAAATTCTAAATCCTAATAAAATTACTGGATTTACCCAAATCCCAACAGTTTCGTAAATGTCTGGAAAATAAAAAACCCAATACGGTATTGTATTAATTTTCATATCTGGATTAGACGCTGGTAAAATCGCCGCAAGAATAGCCTGTATTATAACAGCTAAAACCAAGTATAAAACTATGTCGTTAATTCCTTTTGGATCATTTTTTCTTGAAACACCAAACAAATCCCGTAATAAACACAAATTCCACAGAATAAATAAAATTAAATAAACCCCAAGAACATCAAATTGAAGAAACCATAAGAAATTTATTGGTAACAGAGCAACTATGTATGCTAAATAACCGTATCTTTCATTCCGTTCGAAAATGTCGAAAATCAAAAAGACTCCAAATATTACAAATAAAGTTATCGTAACGATTATAGTACTTATATCAAAAGCCATAACAAAAACTTCCTTTTAATTATTATTTTTAATTTTGTTAATAATTATATATAATATAACAACATATTATTTTAAATTAATACCAGACCATTATTAATCAGCTTCAGAGAATTTATATTAACACTCAATAAAATTGCTAAGAAATTAATTTTTAGAGTAAAAAAATACTACTCATTATATGTTTGTTAAAATTCCGAAATAATTTTAGATAACTTCATTATCATTTTCTCTGATTTACTCTTATTCTCTGATTCTGCAGATAATAATATTGCGTTTCTATTTAAAGCGGCCTTTATATCAACGTACACGTCGTCATCTATAATTTTTAATTCATTTATAATGTCTTGATATTTCAAATCATGTTCATCAGCAAACTCAATTAGCCTATTATGTATGGTCTCTATAATCTCAGCGGAAACAGGTATAGTTTTATTAACTTTTATACCTTTAGGGAAACCTTTGGTAAGAGAGCTGATTAAATCATTTTGAATAGCCATTATTTCTAACATTTTAAGTAAAGTATAATTGCCGTCACTGAAAGGTGAATAATTAGGGAAATAATATTTTAGAGAATCTGCGGCAGCAAAACAAGCTCTTTCTTGTCTAATTTGTCGCGATAGCTCTCCTGGATAATTTTCTACAAGTTTAATTGGATGTCCACTTTCTTCAATGAAATTCTTGACGACGGGAGAAACTGAAGGGTTTATTATTACAGTGCTATTTTTAGAATTTCTGATTCGCTGATCATATGCAATAAAGAACATTAATAAATCTTCAAAACTAATTTCTAAACCATTTTCATCGATAACTAATATCCTCGAACCATCGACATCAAAGCATACTCCTAAGTGACTATTAGATGCTTTTACAATATCCGCTGTATTTTTAATTGTATTGATGCTCGGTACTGGCACTATAGATCTTTCTCGGTAGTGAGTGTTAAGAGCAATAACTTCTACACCTACCTCGTTAAATAATAACGGAGTGATTTTTCCCGTTGGACTGAAAGAGCAATCTACTACTATTTTTATATTAGCATCTCTGATTTGTTTTTTATTCACAAACTGCTCTAAGGATTTAATGTATACATCTTGAGTTTGAGGTATTGCTATTATGC
>Ga0255055_10000639_pt1 | contig 26628 bp, 26 predicted proteins | sample JV7_2_27_MG_FD_188633 | JGI IMG/M metagenome (GOLD analysis project Ga0255055, IMG submission 188633) | Seawater microbial communities from Jervis Inlet, British Columbia, Canada - JV7_2_27 | ecosystem: Environmental > Aquatic > Marine > Inlet | place: Canada: British Columbia | collected...
CAAACGAAACATGGCGAGTAAAGACCACTGATGGAAAAGAAACAGAACCGCAGATTCGAAGGCGCGCTGAGGTTCGTCAAACACGAAGCCTTTGCGCCTGTCATATTGTTGGTTGCTGCATGCCTCGCGTTTATATTCCAAAACTCCCCATTGAGCTGGCTCTATGACTCGCTGCTGCACACACCGGTAACGGTGGGCATCGGCGCGCTGATGATCGATAAGCCGCTCTTGCTGTGGATCAACGACGGCCTGATGGCCTTGTTCTTCTTTCTCGTTGGTCTCGAAATTAAGCGCGAACTCGTGGTGGGCGAGCTTTCAAAAGCCAAACATGCAGCGCTCCCCTTCATCGCGGCCGTCGGCGGCATGCTCATTCCGGCACTCATCTATATTCTCATGAACTGGGAAGACGACATCGCACTAAACGGTTGGGCTATCCCTGCTGCCACCGATATCGCGTTCGCAGTCGGCGTCTTAGCCCTGCTCGGGCCGCGCGTGCCGCCAGCACTGAAAGTCTTCCTGCTGGCGCTGGCGATCATTGACGATCTCGGCGCCATCATCATCATCGCATTTTTCTATACCGCAAACCTCTCCACGGCTGCTCTCGGCTTGGCAGCAATCGGCGTCGTAGCACTGATTGTGTTGAATCTGCGCGGCGTGACGCGGATCGCGCCCTATGCACTCGTGGGGATTTTCATCTGGGTATGCGTCCTGAAGTCAGGCGTTCACGCGACGCTCGCCGGCGTCGTAACTGCACTGGCGATCCCGCTAATGCCAGCTCCGGGCGATCAGCGCAGCCTTCTTGTCAAGCTGGAGGAAAACCTGCACCCGTGGGTGAACTATGGCGTACTGCCCATTTTTGCATTTGCAAATGCGGGTGTGTCGCTCGCCGGCATGTCGATCGACAAGCTGTTTGGTCCGATCCCCATGGGAATTGCGCTCGGGCTCTTCCTCGGCAAGCCAATTGGCATTTTCGGGTTCTCCTATGCCGCTATCCGCTCTGGACTCGCAGGCAAACCGGAAGGTTCGAACTGGACGCAAATACTTGGCGTGGCTTGGCTCGGCGGTATCGGCTTCACGATGAGCCTGTTTATAGGAATGCTGGCTTTCGTGGATGCAGAGCGCGCCGCTGACATTAGAATAGGCGTGCTGCTCGGCTCGATCGCCTCAGCAATCGTCGGCTACATGTTGCTGAAACGCGCCGCGACCTCTGTCGTGCAAGAACGGACCGTAGCAACATGATGTGGGCGGTCAGCTGACTAGGAGGCCGCTCCGCGAGCGGGTTCAGCCTTGCCCCCTGCCGCCCGGCGCTGGTGATATTTTTGCGATAGTCCTTCCCACTCGATCTCGAGTGAACCGCCGGTTGCCCTGTGCTGGCTATCCCAATTGGTCAGCAAATCGATGCACGCATGATCGATGTAATCGAGCTCATCAATATGCACGTGCACATTCGTGTTAGGCCTTAGCCGCTCCAGGGCGCCTGCGAGTTTGGGAAGACGTATCAAAGTCGCCGATCCTTTCAAATAGAGATCGACGCGGTTCTTCTCCACATCCTCCTCCTCGCGCACGTCCAGATGTGAGAAGGCATAAAGCAATTTTAGGATCGACAGGCCCAGCCCGGTCAGCACGCCAGCCAACAGGTTGGTGCTAACAATCATCACGATGGTGACAATATAGATTAAGACCTCGCTCTTGCCGAATTTGAGCAAGCCCGGCACGGCCTTCGGATAGGCAAGCTTGTAGCCCGTATAAACAAGGATCGCCGCAAGAGCCGATACAGGAATGTAGCTTAAGGTAAAGGGGATAACGCTTACAAACAGCAGGAGCCATACACCGTGCAGAATTGCCGAGACGCGCGACACAGCGCCCGCTTCCACGTTAGCACTGGAACGCACGATAACGCCCGTCATCGGCAACACGCCCAGCACGCCGCAAATCGTGTTGCCCACGCCTTGAGCGCTCAGCTCGCGATCATATTTGGTGCGCGGCCCCTTATGCATCTGGTCAACGGCAGTCGCACAAAGTAGCGTCTCAGCACTGGCGATGAACGCGATAGAGACGGCGCCAATCAAAATTGGCAGCTCGAAAATACGCATCAACTTTTCGGTTGTTGGGAAAATCATGACCGACAAGATGTTGTCCGGCACATTGACGTAATTAATACCTTCAGGCTTGAAGGCAGCCGCAGCAACGATCGCTACCAGAACGCCAACCAAAGGCGCAGGCACAATACGCCAGCTCTTCGGGGTCACCGAACTCCACAAGAAAATGACGACGATGGTGAGCAGTCCAATCTGACCGGCGGTTAGATGTGAATCTCCGGCACTGATCGCGGACATGAGTGCGCTGGGAATGCCCAAGAGGTTTTGAATGCCGTTGCCGACCGGCGGGTAGTCCAGCATCACATGGAACATCGAGGCAAAGATTAGCACTCCGATGCCGGCCAGCATGCCGTGAATGACTGCAGGCGAAACGGCACGAAACCATTGTCCGAGCTTGAAGATGCCAGCGGCAAACTGCAGAAGACCGGCAAAAAGCACAATGACACCGAGCATCTCTACGCCCTGCTCCTGCACCAACTGCCAGACGAGGACGGTCAGTCCGGCCGCAGGGCCACTCACCTGCAATGGCGAGCCGGCGAGGAAACCGACCACGAGGCCGCCGACGATCCCCGTAATGATGCCCGTCATCGGCGACATGCCCGACGCGATCGAGATGCCCATGCACAAAGGCAAGGCGACGAGGAAGACGACGACGGAAGCCAGTAAGTCGCGGCCGAAGTCGTTGGTCGAGTATGAAGAGGTCATGCGGGCACTGGCCTAGATTGGTGTTTTCATTAGTGCTGGCCGGCGCACGCCCCACTGAAGCGCTATTTCAAATTTCTCGCCATTCCCCCAGCGGGTCGGGACGATAGCGGCAAGCCTTGCGCACCGCAACCTACACCCCCACTCGGCGGAGGCCTTGGAAAAGGGCGCCTTTCAGCCTCAATCCATAAAAGCTAATCTTAACCTGCGGCAGTGACTACCCCTTCGGGTGGCTCTCACTCACCAGATGGGCAGGTTCCAATTGCCGAATTTATGCGTTGGCATTGAAAACTGCGCGAGGGCCTCTCGCACTATCTTTACGATTCGTCCCTAATTAGCTCTAAGCAAATAGAGGCAGGCACGGCGCCGACGCCAGTGACCAGCCGCTTCGCATCGCTCAGACATAATCGAACCCGGGAGGCGAAAGCTAACCATGAGCAGCTTTCCAGAAGTCCTTACCGACCGCTTCCGCCGTTTCAAGTATCGGCATTTTTTACCCAACGCCGAACAATATGAGGAACTCGCAACCTACGGGCAGAATCCCGAGGTGATGCTAATCTCATGTTGTGATAGCCGCGTTGACCCTGAGACAATTTTCAGCGCCACGCCCGGCGAACTATTCGTTGTGCGCAATGTCGCAAATCTCGTTCCACCCTTTGAGATCGATGGAGTGTTTCATGGTATCCCAGCTGCCATCGAGTTCGCAGTGTTGAACTTGCGAGTCAAACACATCATCATCATGGGCCACTCCGGGTGCGGCGGCATAAAGGCCGCACTTGACCAAAGCGAAGCCATCCAAACGGAGGCGCGGTTCATCTCACGCTGGATGTCGATGCTCGACAGCGCGCGCCTTAACGTTCTGGCTGCGCATCAAATGAGCCCGCAAGCCGAGAAGCTTGCTGCTTTGGAGAAGGAAGGCGTTAAGACGTCAATCCGGAACTTACGAACATTCCCATTCGTAAGCGAGACTGAGAATAAGGGGCGGCTATCACTCCACGGCGCGTATTTTGATATCGCAACCGGTACGCTCTCGGTATTGAATCACTCTCGCAACGAATTTTATTCGCTCTGAGCCGCCTGTGCCTTCTGGATCGCAGGGATGAGCTGGGTCGCCAAGCTCTTTGGCGAGATCGGGCCCACGTGCTTGTAGGTTATCTCCCCCTTGCCGTTAATAACAAACGTCTCGGGCATACCGTAAACACCCCACTCGATCGCGCCGCGGCCCGTAGCGTCTGTACCGACAGCTTTGAAGGGGTTGCCATAGCGGCCAAGAAAACGCCGGGCTGCCACGGGATTGTCCTTGTGGTTCACACCATAGAGATCGACACCTGTCTGCGCCTTCAATCGGAGCAGTAAAGGATGCTCGGTCACACACGGGATGCACCATGAGGCCCAAAAATTGACGACGCTGACCCGACCGTCATCAAGATCAGAGCCTTTGAAACCTGGCACCGGCTCTCCAGCGTCAACAAGCTTCTCGAGGGGCGGAAACTCTTTGGCCGGCGCTGGCTTGCCTATAAGCGCAGAGGGCAGTTTGGAGGGATCACCGGTTTGCAGCGCGAATGCGAACACCGCCGCCAGTGCCGCGAAGACCAGCACCGGCACAACCACCCAACCAAGATTGCGGCCCGGCTCCCGTGCGGCTTCCGGCGAGCCTTCGGTCGCATGGTCTTCGGACTGTTTCTGCATCGCCGTTCTCGCCTTTAGACCTCGGGTCTCGCAGCGCCCGACTCGGGGCCAGTACGGCGCTTCACGCCGCGCGCCTCGAAGTCTGCCAGGCGCCTCTTCTGCTCGCGGCCGTCGAGGATAAGCCAGGCAATCAGGCCCACAATGACGAACGCGACCATGCCATAAGCGGCCCAAATGAATGGCGCGTTGGGTCCAAGATCCATTTGCTTACCCTGCCGCTGCCGTCACTTGCGCAGCCTGCGCCCGCGCCACCTGCGCAAGCTGAAGCGCCTTGACACGCCTGCGCAGGATTTCATTGCGCATGGCTTTAAGGTGAATGGCAATGAACAACACCAAAAAGCCGACTCCCATCACCAGAAGCGGTGTCAGGATCGAGGAGTGGATGGTTGAGCCGCCGAGCTTCAAGACGCTGGAGGGTTGATGCAGCGTGTTCGCCCAATCGACGGAGAACTTGATGATCGGCAGCATCACGATGCCCACGAGTGCTAGAATAGCCGTCAGCTTGCTCGCCAGCGTTTCGTCTTCGATCGAGGATCTTAGTGCGATGAGGCCGAGGTAGAGGAAAAAGAGGATCAGCACCGACGTCAGCCGCGCATCCCACACCCAGTAGGTTCCCCAAGCTGGCTTGCCCCATAGCGAACCAGTAAACAGCGCCAAGAACGTGAAGGCCGCCCCAATAGGAGCGGCCGCTTTTGCCGAGACGTCCGCCAGCGGATGGCGAAAAACGAGAAGCCCAAAAGCCGAAATCGCGATCAGCGCGTAGCACGCCATCGCCAACCAGGCGGACGGCACGTGGACGAACATGATCCTGGCAATCTCGCCGTGCAGGTAGTCTGGCGGTGCCACGAAGAAGGCTAGGTAAAGCCCATAAGCGATGATCGCGCCGGCAAGCGCGGCCACCCACGGCAAGAGTCGCGCAGACAGCCCCATGAATTGGGTCGGGTTGGCCAGGCGCTGCGTAAAGGTCTGCATTGGCCCTGATCTAAGGTTTCCATGCGCAATGCGCAATCGAGCTGCGGCCGCAGTGTTACTGCATCTGGGCGCGCAGCGCAGAGGCTGCGGCTAACGGTCCGAGAATTATGGCGCCTAGTGAAATGGCCGTTAGGATCAGCAAGGGGGCCACCACATCGTCGGGTCCGAGCATCGCCCTGATAGACGCGATACCAAATACCAGTGTCGGCACGTAAAGTGGCAATACCAAGAGCGCGATCAATAAACCGCCGCGGCGTGCTTTGAGCGTGAGCGCGGCACCAATTGCGCCAATAAAGCTTATGGCTGGCGTGCCGATGAGCATGGTTGCCACTAGTGCAGGGTAGGCCAATAATTCGAGATTGAGGAGGATGCCAAGGACAGGCGCGAGCAGTGCCAGCGGAACGCTGGTCGAAATCCAGTGGGCAAGCGCCTTGGCCACCGCCACAAGTTCCAAGGGCAGCGGCCCCGTCGCCAAGACATCGAGCGAGCCATCCTCATAGTCGCTTTCAAACACCCTGCCGAGTGAGAGAAGAGCAGACAAGAGAAGGGCGATCCACAGCACGCCTGGGGCGATCCTCGACAAAAGGTTGAGGTCGGCTCCCAGTCCGAGCGGCAACATCGCAACAACGATAAGATAGAAGCCGAGAGCCGTGCCAAGCGCGCCGCCTTGGCGAACTGCCAGCCGCAGATCTCGCACTAGGAGTGCGAAGAACGCGCTCATGCCAACTTCTCCTTCGGGCCAAGTCGGACCTCTTTCGCGTTCTCGAATGCAAGCGGCATATGCGTTGCGACAATTGTAAGTCCGCCGTCTGCACGATGTGCCTTGACGGCATCGATAAGCAGCCCGACGGAAGCGGCATCAAGCGACACGGCCGGTTCGTCAAGCAACCATAGCGGACGGTGAACAGCCGCAAGTCGCGCAAGTGCAAGGCGGCGCTTTTGACCGGCCGAAAGGTAGCCCGCGGGGATGTCAGCCAATGGTGCGAGTCCAAATTGGCTCAGCGCAATGGCAGCTCGATCGCCAAGACTCAGTAGGGTTTCACAACCAAGATAGGCAGCCCAGAACAGGAGGTTTTCGGAAACCGTCAGGTGTGGCTTGATGCCTTCAAGGTGCCCGACATAGTGACACCGCTCTCCAAGCTCGAAATCGCTGTCTTCATTTTCGACGCGGATTTCCCCTGACGCGGGCTGGAGGAATCCCGCCAGCGCACGCAAAAGCGTTGTCTTTCCAGCACCGTTAGCGCCAGTCAACAGAAGCGCTTCACCGTCTTTCAAGCGGAAGGAAAGACCATCAATGACGGTGCGTCCGCCGCGGCTTAAGACTAGATTTTCGACGACGAGCAGCACAGGCGTTGATCATCCACGTGGCAAAATGCTCTAGCGAAGCGGCTGGAAATTCCCGCAAAACGGGGAGAGGAAGCTTGCTGGCCCCGGGGCCCGACGGCCTATATAAGGGGCACACTTCCACTGACGCCAGCGCAAATGCGCACCGATGCCCGGCCCCGGCAAGGTCAGCACAAGCCGGTCATAGTTTTAGTCGCCGAAAACGGTGACCCAAGAACACCGAGGAGAAGAGGACTTGAGCGACGAGACAACCACCTCGCTGGATAGCTTCAATTGTCGCCTCACACTTACTGTTGACGGAAACACGTATGTCTACTTCTCGTTGACAGAGGCTGAGAAAAACGGGCTTGAAGGAATTTCGAAGCTTCCCTTCTCGATGAAGGTGCTGCTGGAAAACCTCCTCCGCCACGAGGATGGCAGGTCCGTCACCAAAGACGACATTCTCGCAATGGCGGACTGGGCCAACGACAAAGGCAAGGCCGGGAAGGAAATCGGCTTCCGACCGGCACGCGTGCTGATGCAGGATTTCACAGGCGTTCCCGCTGTCGTCGATCTGGCCGCCATGCGAGATGGCATGAAAAGCCTCGGCGGCAATCCAAAGAAGATCAACCCGCTGGTCCCTGTCGATCTGGTCATTGACCATTCGGTTATCGTGGACGAATTTGGCAGCGCGCAGGCCCTCGAGCACAACGTCGAGCACGAATACCACCGCAATGGCGAGCGCTATAACTTCCTCAAGTGGGGCCAGGCCGCGTTTGACAATTTCCGGGTCGTGCCGCCTGGAACCGGCATTTGCCACCAGGTCAATCTTGAGTTCCTGGCGCAAACTGTTTGGACCAAGACGCTCGGAAACGACACGAAGGTGGCCTATCCCGACACGCTCGTCGGTACTGACAGCCACACGACCATGGTCAACGGCCTCGCTGTGCTCGGATGGGGCGTCGGCGGCATTGAGGCCGAGGCCGCGATGCTCGGCCAGCCGCTATCGATGCTCATCCCCGAGGTGATCGGTTTTAAGCTGACGGGCAAACTCAACGAAGGCGTGACGGCGACTGATCTGGTCCTCACCATCACGCAAATGCTACGCAAGAAGGGCGTGGTTGGAAAGTTCGTCGAGTTCTTCGGCTCTGGCCTCGACACCATGCCGCTCGCCGATCGCGCGACGATTGCAAATATGGCGCCGGAGTACGGCGCCACGTGTGGGTTCTTTCCCATCGACTTGGAGACACTGAATTACCTCAGCATGTCGGGACGTGAGCCCCATCGCATAGCGCTAGTTGAGGCCTATGCAAAAGCGCAAGGTCTCTTTCGCATTGCGGGTGACGCTGACCCCATCTTTACAAATACACTCGAGCTCAATCTGGGGACCGTGGTTCCGTCACTCGCTGGGCCGAAGCGTCCGGAAGCAAGGGTCGCGCTCGCGGACGCTAGCGCCGGTTTCGCCAAGGCACTGGAGACGGAGTACGACAAGCCTGGCAAGATTGCCGAGCGTGTCGAGGTTAAGGGCCGCGATTTCGACATCGGGCACGGCGATGTCGTGATTGCGGCAATCACAAGCTGCACAAATACGTCGAACCCCAGCGTGCTCATTGCGGCAGGCTTGCTTGCGCGCGCAGCGGTCGAGAAGGGATTACAGACCAAACCGTGGGTAAAAACCTCGCTGGCGCCTGGCTCGCAGGTCGTCTCTGCGTATCTGGACGCGGCGGGGCTGCAGCCATTTCTCGACAAGCTTGGGTTCAACTTGGTCGGCTTTGGATGCACCACATGCATCGGAAACTCTGGGCCGCTGGCACCAGAACTCTCCGAAGCCATCAACGACAACAGTATTGTCGCAGCCGCAGTGTTGTCTGGGAATCGCAACTTCGAAGGCCGCGTCAGTCCCGACGTGCAAGCTAACTATCTGGCGTCCCCACCGCTCGTCGTCGCATATGCACTTGCGGGTTCGGTACAAAGAGATCTGACGCATGAGCCGCTCGGCACCGGTAAAGACGGGCAACCGGTGTTCTTGAGGGATATTTGGCCGTCCTCGCAAGAGATTCAGAAGTTTATCGCGGAAAACATCACCAAGGAGCTGTTCGTCGAGCGCTATTCTGACGTCTTCGACGGTGATGCAAGCTGGCGCGCCATCGATGTCCCGGGCAGCCTGACCTATGTCTGGGACGGCAACTCTACTTACGTGCGCAATCCACCGTACTTCGATGGCATGACCAATACGCCCGAGCCAGTCTCCGACATTATCGGCGCACGAATTTTGGGGCTTTTCGGCGACAAGATCACAACCGACCATATCTCTCCGGCCGGGGCGATCAAACCGTCATCGCCCGCGGGAGAATATCTCCTGGAGCGCGACGTAGCGGTCGCCGATTTCAATCAGTACGGCACGCGGCGCGGCAACCACGAAGTCATGATGCGGGGAACTTTCGCCAACATACGCATCAAGAACTACATGACCAAAGACTCCGCCGGCAACGTGAAAGAGGGTGGCTTCACCGTTCACCATCCTTCCGGCGCGGACATGTCGATCTACGATGCCGCCATGCGCTACCGCGAAGAGGGTGTTCCGCTCGTCGTTTTCGCCGGCTTGGAATATGGCAACGGGTCTTCGCGCGACTGGGCAGCCAAGGGCACGAAACTGCTGGGCATTAAAGCGGTAATCGCGCAATCGTTTGAGCGCATTCACCGATCGAACTTGGTTGGCATGGGCGTGTTGCCGTTCGTTTTCGACGAGGGCACGAGTTGGCAATCGCTGGGCCTAAATGGTGACGAGATTGTAATGATTCGCGGCCTTGCCGATCTCGCACCGCGCCAGATGATGAACGCCGAGATCACATTCGGCGATGGCACCATTAAAAAAGTCCCGATCCGCTGTCGGATCGACACGCTAGATGAACTCAAATACTTCAAGAACGGCGGTATTTTGCACTCCGTCTTGCGGGATCTGGCTGCGGCCTGACGCCGAACAATCGTCGCGCCCGTCGCCGCGAAAAGTGCCAATCAGCCAGGCCCCTAAACTCTTGCCAGACTCAATCTTTCGTGACACGCGGTTGAAGCGCGCGAATACGGGACTTAGTCTACCAATAGAAAGTTCAAGTTCAGGTTTGCACAAATGCGGCTGGCCTCATTCATTGCCCTAACTATTGCCCTCGTTATGCCATCCTCCGGCGTGGTAGTGCACGCGGCACCGTTCGATCCGTTTTTCCCACCTCCAAAAAATGTGCTCGAACTCTTCACGAGCCAGGGCTGCGACTCGTGCCCGCCCGCCGACCACGTTCTAAAAACGTACTCGGAAAGAGACGACGTTATTGCCATTACGCTGCCCGTTGATATCTGGGACTATCTGGGCTGGAAAGACACGCTCGCCTCCCAGAAAAATAGCGAACGGCAGAAGGCCTACGCGAAAACTCGCGGGGATGGAGCGATCTACACACCGCAGGTTGTCGTCAATGGTCTTAAGGGCGTCAACGGCAGCAAGCCGGCTGAGATTGAAAACGCCATAAAGTCGACGGAGAACGAACTTCAGTCGATGCGAGTACCGATACGCTTCTGGCATGAGCGCAACACTATCTACATCGAGGCCGGCGCCGCGCCGCCAGGTACCGATCTCAAACAGGCCATTGTCTGGTTTGCCGTTGTGCAGAAGTCCGCCAAGGTTCCAATCGAGCAGGGCGATAACAAGGGCAAAACCCTAACCTACACAAACATAGTGCGGGAGATGTCACCGGTTGGCGTGTGGAAAGGCAAGCCGATAAACGTGGCCTTGGCACGCAACGCGATCATGCGGCCAGAAACGGAAGCCTGTGTCGTGCTGCTCCAGGAGGGTCGGGGCGGCCCCATCATCGGTGCGGCCTGGACCGGCCTGTGGTAGGGCCTTGCGCGCCTTAGCTCAAGAAGCCGCGCTTCTTGAGAAGCCCCTTCACTTCCGGCGGGCGCCCACGAAAGGCGATATAGGCCTTCAACGGGTCGCGCGAATTTCCTGCGCCGTAGATGTACTTCTTGAGTTTGCGCGCCGTCACGCGATCGAACACGTCGCCTGCCTCTTCGAACGCCGCAAAGGCGTCCGCGTCCATTACCTCCGACCATAAGTAGCTATAGTAGCCCGCGGCGTATCCACCCATGATGTGCAAAAAATGTGGAATGCGGTGACGCATGACGATTTCGCTCGGCATACCAATTCGCTCTAACGTTGCGCGTTCAAAGTCGTTGACGTTGAGAGCTTGGTTGTCAGAAGTCGCGTGCAACTCCATGTCAACAATGGCCGATGCCGTATACTCGACCGTTGCGAATCCTTGGTTGAAGTTGCGCGCCTTCATAATTCGCTTCAGCAGCTTCTGCGGCATGGGTCTTCCGGTCTCGCAGTGCACTGCGAAACGCTGAAGCACCTCGGGCGCCATTAGCCAATGCTCGAAGAGCTGCGAGGGCAGCTCGACGAAGTCGCGAACGACACTCGTGCCGGATATAGAAGGATAGGTTACGTCGGATAGAAGCCCGTGCAACGCGTGGCCGAACTCGTGGAAGAGCGTGCGTGCGTCATCGAGCGACAATAATGTAGGTTGGCCCTCGGCGCCTTGTGCAAAGTTCATAACGTTGACAATGATGGGGCGGATGTCCCCGGCAACCTTGGCCTGTGAGCGAAAGCTGCTCATCCATGCGCCGGAACGTTTTGATGGCCGAGCAAAATAATCGCCAACAAACAGCCCGACATAGGTACCGCGCCGGTTCGTCACCTCCCAAATGCGCACATCTGGATGGTAGCGCGGGACATCGAACCGTTCCTCAAAGCGAATGCCGAACAACCGGGTGGCAGTGTCAAAAGCGGCAACAATGATATTATCCAGATTGAAATAGGGGCGCGTGACCGTCTCGTCGAGATTATAGAGCGCCTTGCGTTCCTTCTCGGCAAAGTAGCGCCAATCCCAGGCGGCGATCTCAAAATTCCCACCCTCTGCGCGTGCGCGCCGCGCGAGGGCGTCCCGCTCCTGCGTAGCGCGCTTGACAGCGGCCGGCCACACAGCTGCGAGCAGCTCTTTCACCGTTGCCGGCGTTTTGGCCATGGTGTCGGCAAGCGAATAGTCCGCGTAGCTCTTATAGCCCAACAAGTTGGCTAGATCCGCCCTAAGGCGAACAACTTCAGCAACAATGGCGCGATTGTCCCTCGCCTGGCTCATTTCGCCCCGTTTAATCCACGCGTTAAACGCTTCTTCGCGCAAGTCCCGACGAGCGGAGAATTGCAGGAACGGCTCAACGCTGGAACGCGAAAGAGTGATAACGTGCTTGCCGTCTAGGCCCATGTCAGCGCCAGCGCGTGCCGCGGATTCCAGCAAAGCTTGCGGCAGCCCAACAAGATCGCGCTCGTCATCCAGAACCAAGCGCCAAGACTGTTCGTCTTTGAGGACGTTTTGAGCAAACTGCGTCGAGAGCGATGCTAGCCGCTCGTTGATTGTGGCAACGCGGGCCTTAGCCTTCCTGTTGAGCTTAGCACCAGCGCGCACGAACCACATATGGTGAAGCTCAAGTACACGGGCCTGCTCGTTGGTCAGCCGCAGACGATCGCGCCTTTGGTACAGATCCTCCACACGACAAAACAGTTTGGCATTGAGCATAATGTTCGTCTGATGCGCGGCAAGCTGCGGCACGACTTCGCGTTCAATGCACTGAAGCTCTTCATTCGTGTCGGTGCCGGCTAAATTAAAAAAGACGCTGCTTACGCGATCGAGCAGACGGCCGCTCTTTTCAAGTGCCGCTATCGTGTTAGCGAATGACGGCCGGGCCGTTTGTGCCACAATTTCCGCGATCTCTTTTTTGTGAGAAGCAATCGCAGTCTTGAACGCTTGCGCAAAGTGGCACGGCGCTATCTTGTCAAAAGGTGGCATCCCGAATGGTGTCGACCATCTGGTAAGAAGTGGATTCGCGATCGCGACAGCCCGCCGCTGTTTGCTGGTTCGCTTTGATGTCTTTGCTCCATACTTGGACTGCACGTTCTGTTGGGGTGTGGGCATTGTCACCGGATGCTCGATCTTTGAGGGGGCTGAGCCCATAGTGCCAGCGGAGAGTGGCATCTGCCACCATGCGGCAAGCGCACATGCAAAAAATTGGACCAGCGAGAAACCGGTCCATCTGATACTCTTTGCGGCAAGAGCTTTTGGGGTTGTCACCTAATGTGGCCCGGTCCGTCGAAGATGCCCCGGGGGCTGGGGGGCTGAAATCCAGGGCCTCTCTTTCAGGACCGGGCCAAGAGGCAACGCCGAATAATTCGCAGCGATTTGAGGCGGATCATTGACCAGGGCGGGTCCTCAATCGGGCCAAGTCGAGGAATTTCCGTGTAAGCACGGCTCGTTAGATGCGGCAGTTGCCTACCATAATGGATATTCATAGCCCCCAAGCCCTTGAAATTCGCCTCGCCCGGCGCGATCATGACTGCATTGCGACCAGGAGGCGCTATTGAGCGAATCAGAGCCGATAATTCTGAGCCCGCGCAACGCGGGCAGGTTTCCACTCAAAGGCGCTGGACCAGATTTACGGCGCTTCGCAGCATTCGATCGGCACGAATTGGACACTATCCTTGCTGTTTACGGACGCAAGGTCGCAGCTGGCGAGTGGCGTGACTACGCCATCGACGTGGGGCCCGACAAGGCAGTCTTTTCCATCTTTCGCCGTTCTAGCGAATACCCTCTCTACCGTATTGAGAAATGCCCCCGTCTGGCGCGCAAGCAGGGCGCCTATAGCGTCGTAGCGCCCGCGGGCCTGATCTTAAAGCGGGGCCACGATCTAGACCGCGTACTGCGCATTCTGGAAGATCGCGTGCGCCTCGTTGCCGTCTAGGCGCTTACCCCCAAAAGCCAAAGAGCCCCGCTTGGTGGGGCTCTTCTCCGAAGTTTAGGCTTCGACGCCAGGCGACCTACTCGCGACTGCCGAACAGTTGCAGCAAGAATAGGAACATGTTGATGAAGTCGAGGTAGAGGCTCAAAGCCCCCATAATGGCGCTCTTTGCCACCATCGCCGTGTCGTGGCGAACCATCAAGTAGCCGTCTTTGATCCGTTGCGTGTCGTAGGCGGTAAGGCCGGCGAAGACCAGAACGCCGATGACGGAAATGGCGAATTGCAGAGCGCCTGATTGCAGGAACAAATTCACCACCGCGGCGATAATAATACCGACCACGCCCATGACCAGGAACGAACCCCAACCGGAGAGGTCCTTTTTGGTCGTGTAGCCCCACAGGCTCAGGCCACCGAACGCCGCTGCCGTGATGAAGAAAATCTGCGTGATCGACTGGCCGGTAAAGACCAAGAAAATCGATGAGAGCGACAGGCCCATTAAGGCGGCAAAAAGCCAGAATGAGATCTGGGCCGCACCCACGCTCATCTTCTGGACACGGAACGACATGAAGAGCACAAATCCCAGCGGCGCGAGCATGATGACCCAGCGCAGCGGCGAGGTGTAGAGCATCTGCCCGAACGGTGTGAGCGCACCATTGCTGACGGCCATTGCATAGGTGACGTAGGCCACGATGCCCGTTAGCGCCACGCCGGCAGCCATGTAATTATAAACGCCGAGCATGTAAGTGCGCAGCCCCTCATCAACCGCTGCGCCTGCACGGGCGGCGGTTCCTGATTGCGCGTACCTATTGTCGAGCTGAGCCATGAGTGTATCCCTTATTGGTTCGGCGAGAATTGCCAAATCATGAGCAGAATATGCGCTGCCAGTGCGTCTGTTTCAAGACTTGCAAGCCCTGATTTTGCCCGTAATACAGACGTTCTGAAGGCCGCCTTGGCGATTTCTTAACCATCTTTTACTCCGACCGCAGGAAGGGTACAGCAGGCGCGCGCAGAACCGCCCAGGTGCCAACACCGCCAAATAGCAGCACCAGCCCCGTCGACAGTGCGAGCGCCAAAGCGACCGCAGAGAGTGAGAAGCTGAACGGGATCTTCATCACCTCGGTCACGGCAATCCATGCCGCAACTGACCCAAGCGCTACAGCGAACAAGGCCGTCACGGCGGAAAGTAACACATACTCAAGCACGTGCGACGTGAGAACACGCCGTCGTGTAACACCGAGCGTCTTCAAAATGACGGCTTCCAGTATGCGACGGCGCTGCGCGGTCGCGAGCGCGCCGGCAAGCACCAAGGCTCCAGCGAGCAGTGTCACGCTGCCCGCGACGCGGATGGCGGTCATTACCTTCGTGAACACCGCGTTGAAAGCGTCCAGCACGTCCTTGACGCGAATCGCCGTGACCGAGGGATATGCGCGCCCCAAGGTGCGAACTACTTGCGCCTCGGTTGCCATCGGCGTGCCCGGCGGTAACGAAATAGTTGCAAGCAAATTGTGCGGCGCGCCTTTCAGCGTGTTGGGGGAGAATACCATCACGAAATTGATGGCAAGGCTCTCCCATTTCACTTCGCGCAGGTTGGCAATGCGTGCCGTGACGTTGCGGCCGAGAATGTTGACCGTCACCGTGTCGCCGAGCTTCAGACCGAGTTTCTCTGCGAGCTCGACCTCGAATGATACAAGCGGTTCGCCCGCGTAGTTAGCGTCCCACCACTCACCGGCCTTGACTTTCGAGCCTTCGGGCACGGTATCGGAGTAGGACAGCCCGCGGTCACCGTTGAGCACCCATTGCGCCTCAGGCGGCGCATTGATCTGCTCGACCGGCGTACCATTCAGTCGCACAAGTCTGCCTCGCAGCATCGGAGCGTCCTCGATGACGGTGCCGGGAACCTCGCCTTGGACAAGCGCGGCAATCGCCTGATAGTCGGTCTTGGGGATGTCGAGAACGAAGTAGTCGGGAGACCGCACGGGCAGGCGCTCGCTCAGTTCCTTGACGAGCGAAGCGTCGGCGAGTGCGACAGCGACAAGCAGAGACAGACCGGCGCCGAGCGACAGCACGACCGAGCGCGTCAGCCCACCCGGCGCACCAAGGTTGCCCACCGCGAGCGCAAGCTCTGGCGGACGCGGCCGGGGGATCCGGCGCGCGACCCATGTTACCGCTGCGCCCAGCGCTATGAATACGGCAAATACCACGACCAAACCACCGCAGAAGTAAAGCGCGATGCGCTTTGAATCAGAGGTGAAAAGCGCAAAGGCGATGAGTGATAGGCCCAAAGCGATCGTCACGCCAACGACCCAGTTGCGCGGCCAGGAGCGTTCTGGTGCCACCTCGTCGCGAAAAAGGACGCTGGCACTGACGCGCTCGACTCGGCCGAGCGGCCATATCGTAAATAACATTGCGACGGCGAAACCATAGACAGACGCAGACAGAATGCTAAGAGCCGAAACGGTGATCTCAGTCTGGATAGGAAGAATATCTCCGTAGAGCCTATTCAAGATGATGGGGAGCAGGGTTCCAAGCAGCAAGCCAATGGCGATGCCGATCACAGCAACCACGGCGATCTGCACAAGAAAGATGGCGAATACCATGCGGCTTGTCGCACCGATACTTTTCATCGTCGCTATCACTCTGCGGCGCTTGTCGATGAAGGTGGCAACCGCGTTGGCGACACCGACGCCACCAACGAGCAGCGCCGTGAGACCGATAAGCGTCAAGAATTGGCGTAGGCGCTCCAGCACCTGGCTGACCTGCGGAGAAGGATCGCGCCGGTCGCGAATTGTGAACCCAGACTCGGACAGCTCAGAACTTATACTCTTGCGCAGCTCTAGTAGCTCATCTTCGCTCGCAGACCGGTCGGGATCGAGCTTCAGTGAATAACGCCAACGAATAAGCGTGCCCGGCCTCACGAGACCTGTCTTCTCCAACGTATCCAGCGAGATCAAGACTCGCGGCCCGTAGGTTAGCCGGTCCGCAATACCGTCGGGCTCGGACTTGATCGTGCCGCTGATCTCCACGTCATAGGCGCCGAGCTTCATTCGGTCACCAATCTTGAGAGCCAGGCGTTCTAGTAGAATGGGATCGACAACAGCACCACGACGTAGCGCCTCCTGCAGTGGCAGTCCGTTGCCCAGCTCGACAACGCCGACGAGGGGATAGTTAGCGTCCACGATTTTCAGCTCGGATAGAGCCTGATCGGAGCCGTCGACGTGTCGCGCCATTGTGCGCATGGTCGCGGTTTCGCTTAGCGTCCCAAAGTTCGAAAGAGCGTGGCGCTCAGCCCCTTTGGAGCGCACATGCATGCGTGACAACGTCGCGTCTCCACCTAGGATCGCCTCTCCTTGGCGCTCGAACCCCGCGCGTAAGGCGTCGGAGACCGCCCCAACCCCGGTGATCACCGTGACGCCGAGTGCTACGCAAGCGATGAAGATTCGAAAACCCGAGAGCCCGCTGCGCAGTTCCCGCAACGCGATTCCCAATAAGCGTGGCAGCCGCCATTCGCGGATTAGCGTAGCGGAGGTGAGCGCTTCAGTCATCATGAGGCAGCGCGTGCCTCTGGTGCTCTATTAATGCGGCCATCCGCCATGTGGATCGTACGTTCGCAGGCCGCGGCCAAGCGCTGGTCATGAGTGACCAGAATGAGGGTCGCATCACGGCGGCGTTGCAAGCCAAACAATAGATCAACGATGTACTTGCCCGTATGGCTGTCAAGGTTGCCCGTCGGCTCATCGGCGAGGATCAGCTTCGGCTCCCTGCTCAATGCACGCGCTATGGCGACGCGCTGCTGCTCGCCACCTGAGAGCTGGGCGGGAAAATGATCGACACGCGGCGCGAGACCAACCTCACCAAGCAGTTCGCGCGCAATTTCAAACGCGTTCGACTTACCGGCAAATTCCAGAGGCAGCGCGACGTTCTCTAATGCCGTCATGGTCGGCACCAGATGGAACGACTGAAATACGATGCCGATATCGGCACCCCGCGCCAGCGCGAGCTGGTCCTCATCGAGCACTGTGAGGTCGTGACCGGCCACCCGCACGCCGCCGCTCGTTGCCCGTTCCAGTCCGGCCACCACCATGAGCAGCGAGGTCTTTCCCGAGCCGGACGGACCGACGATGGCCAGCGACTGGCTGTCCTCAACGCAAAGGCTCACGCCGCGTAAGATATCGACGGGGCCGGCACGGCTTGTCAGGGTAAGGCTCACAGCGTCTAGGGCGACGATCGGCTGGGGCACGGGTGAGGAAGCTCCGCTATTTGCGGTGGGCGAGGACTTGTCTCACGCTGACCGCACTTCTACCTAGAGATCGGTTGGATGATGGTTGAGGCGGAAAGATGAAGGCGGTGAACGTAAGACACAATTGGCACAGACTTGCTCAGGTGGTGGCTCTCTTGGCCGCCGTCAATGTGAGCTTGGGCGCCGCTGAGACACCCATGGCGCGGGCCGGGCCCGCCAAACCTATCCAGATTGTGGCTTTTGGTGACAGTCTGACGGCTGGTTTTGGGCTCAAACCACGCCATTCTTTTCCCGCACAATTACAAAAAGCGCTCGAGGCGCGGGGCCACAATGTTGTGGTCGCCAACGCCGGTGTGTCTGGCGATACGACAGCCGCCGGACTGGAACGGCTTGCCTGGGCAGTTCCGGACGGAACGAATGCAGTCATTCTAGAGTTCGGGGCAAACGATGCCCTCCGCGGCATCGACCCAAACGTGGCGCGTGCCAATCTGGAAAAAATTGTCTTCAATCTCAAGGAACGAGGAATTCCGACATTGCTTGCCGGTTTTCGCGCGCCAGCCAACTGGGGCAACAGCTACTCGCAAGCCTTCGACGCCATTTTTCCTGATCTGGCTCAGGAGCATGGGCTCGTCTTCTATCCCTTCTTCCTAGAAGGCGTAGCGCTCAATCCAAAACTGAATCTTAACGACGGATTGCACCCGAGTTCCAAGGGTGTTGCCGAGATCGTCAAGCGGATCGTACCTTCCGTCGAGGACCTGATCGACCGGGCTTCAACACAGCGTGATTCCGCTTCTAAAGGCTAATAGGCTCCGCCCATGACCCGGCTCTTTACCGGCATTGAGATCCCCCTTGAGCAGCGCGAGCAGCTTGCGCGCTTGCGTCAGCCTTCAGCAGGCGTGAGGTGGGTGGAGCAGGAAAACTTGCACATTACGCTTCGTTTTGCCGGCGATATTGACAATACGCGCGCCGCTGAGTTTGCCGATCACTTGGCGAGTATCGACATCGACGCTTTCGAGGTACGACTTGCTGGTATTGGGGTCTTCGGTGGCAAAGAGCCCAGATCGATTTGGGCCGGCATAGAAGCTGGGCCAGAGATCGAGGTGCTCGCGCGCGCCAACGAGCGCGTCGCACGATTGGCCGGGCTGGCGCCGGAAGGTCGGGCGTTCAAGGCGCATGCTACTATCGCGCGCGTGAAGCGTCGGGGGGCCGAGTCAGTCGCGCGATTGCTAGGCCGCATCGGAGCATTCCGCTCGGTGCCATTCATCGTCAATCGCTTCGTTCTTTACTCCTCCCGTCCAAAGACTGGCGGCGGTCCATACGTGGTCGAGGATACCTTTCCTCTCAAGGGCGGCGAGTTTGCGGACTTTGAAGAAACTGGCGGCAGCTGGTAGTCAGTCGTGCCGCCGCCACCAACTTGGCGACCAGCCGTTAAAGCTTCTGCGCGGCGTCTGTGCACGGCTGAAGCGTGACAGGCCGGTCCGATAGGATTGCAAAGGTTTAATCTCGCGTGCTTCAGACACCGCCGAAGCGGGACCGCCTCCACGTTTCTCCGTTTGCAATTCTGCCAATTCCCGCTCAGCCTCTGCGAGCGCATACTCTGAGTGCCGCGCCTCTTCTTCGGCGGACCAAGGCGCCGCTCGACACGTACAACCCGCAACCAGGGCCTTGCGATATCGAAATGCATTGGGCAGCGAACGATAGGCACGCCCCGATAGATCAATCATATTCTCGATGCTTGCGCCTGCAGATGGGTAGTAAAACAGCCGAACCTTGCCATCACAGCGTTTCATGCACGCGCGGTTGTCCCGGTAGAAGGACCCGCGGAGCACACCAAAACTGATGGGGAAGTAGAACCCGTCGCACAGTCGCACGCACATAGTGCGATACGTTGTGCGGTCTTTTGGGCGCCAATCGTTTTCGTAGCGCACACCAACGGAACCATATGGGTTCACCCGGCTATAGCTGAAGATAGGCGTGCTCGACCCGCGCGGGCTGAACATTCGTTGTATCGGTGATTGGGCAAAGGACTGCTCCGCTGTGGCCAGCAGCCCAGCAACCAGCATCGCCAAACCCAATATCCCCCGACTTGCGCGCATACTCAGAACTAACCCCCGTCGGGCACCGACATATGTGCACGGAATGTCGCTCGCTGATGGCTAATATTCCCTGAATAGTTCGTGATGCGCCGTCTATAACGTTAGGATTATCTTGCCGACCGCCTCGCGCCGATCCAGAACGCCGATCGCCTCGCGAATCTGGTCCAGGGGATAGGTTGCATGGATCCGGGGCGTCAAGCTGCTCTCGGCGATCCAGCGAAGCACTTGCGTCATGTTTCTGCGGTGGCTAGCGGGATCGCGTTTGACGAACTCTCCCCAGAAAACACCAACGGCTTCCGCGCCCCTCAACAGAAGCAGGTTGAGCGGGATTCTTGGGATTTTCCCTGAGGCAAATCCAACAACCAGAAAGCGTCCCTTCCAAGCCATTGCGCGCAGCGCTGCCTCCGACGATTCGCCGCCAACACAGTCATAGACGACGTCTGCACCATCCCCGCCGGTCAGACGGCGCAGCGCTAACTTGAGATCGGCTTGCTGATAGTTAACCAGCTCGTCTGCGCCGTGGCTCTGGCAGACACTGAGCTTTTCTGCTGAGGAGGCAACCGCGATTACGCGCGCGCCCATCAGCTTAGCAATCTCCAGCGCAGCGAGCCCGGCTCCGCCGGCTGCTCCGAGCACGGCGACCGTCTGCCCCTGCTGCAAGCGGCCGCGGTCCTTCAAGCCGTGGATCGCCGTACCATAGGTCACGCTCACACCAGCGGCGACTTCATTGCTTACCGCGTCGGGAATTGCCACGAGCGTATTGGCAGGGACCACGACCTTCTCGCGTGCGCCGCCCCAGCCGAGGTAGGCCATGACTCGGTCGCCCGCGGTGGGGCTGACAACCCCGTCTCCGACAGCTTCGACGACACCGGAAATTTCAGCAGCCGGCGAGAAGGGCAGCTCCGGCTTCGCCTGGTATTTGCCACGAGTGATGAGCGTGTCGAAGAAATTGAGGGCCGCCGCCTTCACGGCCACTAGGACCTCCCCCGGGCCCGGCACAGGCAAGTCTATGTCCTCGATGACTAGAGTATCAGGGCCATCGAGGCTCTTGCAAAGTGCAGCCTTCATGTAAAACCTCCAGTAACCAGGGTGGCGCCGCTCAAATCGGCTGACCTTCGACCACGGGCCGCTAGTTCGAGCAAGGACAATTCATCGAAACCGGATCAGACAGAAAATGTCGCAAACCCCCGTCGCAAATTGGCCGCCGACTGCCCGCGGATACTTCGGCATAGGCGCAGAGCGCATGTCGAAGGCCTTGAACCTTGGCAATCTTATGCGCTCGGCGCACGGCTTTGGGGCGAGTTTCACATTTACCATCGGCGCCACCTATCAAGCCCTGGAAGCGCGTGCGGACACCTCTAAGGGGCAGTGGCATATGCCACATTTTAACTGGGTCGCGATCGACGAGATGGCATTGCCCGAGGGCTGCAAACTCGTTGGCGTGGAACTCCTGGACGAAGCCATCGACCTGCCGAGTTTTCGTCACCCTATCCGCGCGGCCTACGTCTTAGGACCGGAACAAGGCTCGCTTTCACAAGGACTTATCGAGAAATGCGATCATATCGTCAGAATTCCAACTCGCTTTTGCGTCAATGTTGCCATGGCCGGAGCCATCGTGATGTATGACCGCGTGAAGACCATGGCGCGCTTCGCTGAAAGGCCGATCAGGGACGGCGGACCCAAATCAGTCAGTGCAGTTTCGCGCCGTAGAGGGGCGTAGAGGATGACAGCCGCCATAATTGCCGCTTATGCTGGTGGGAAATCAATGACGCACGGCTTAGGGAGCTCCATGAGAAAAGCCCGCAAATATTTGATCGCCACCGCTTCCGTCCTCGCCATGAGTGCATTTTTGGTGGCGCCAACGACGGCACAGACTGTGAATCTTGTCGAACGCTCTGGCGCGTGGAGCCTCTACGCTGATACGGCCGCGCCAAAGCAGGTGTGCTTTGCTGCCTCGACGCCACAGGCGGTCGAGCCCATTGGGGCCAACCGTGGCTCGATCTTTTTCTATATTTCGGCGTGGCCGAAGGACGGCGTCAAAGCGGAGCCCAGCATAAAGGTGGGCTATCCGATCAACACCAAAAAAGGGGTCACGGTGACCATCGGTTCCGACGTCTTTCAGCTGTTCTCCAAAGACCAGCACGGTTTCGTCGCCGATCCTTCCGAAGAGCTGAAGCTGATCGAATCCTTGAAGAGGGGATCAACCGCTGTGGTGCGGGCAACATCGATGCGGGGCACGGGTACGACTGATACCTATTCGCTTTCTGGAATCTCCCAGGCCTTGGAAAAGATGACGTCCACGTGCCCGTGAACCTCAATCATCTGACCTTGCCACTCTGCGCCTGCGCAGCTGGACATAGAGCGCACCCTCACCGCCGTGGCGAGCGGTAGCCGGTGCGAAGCTAATAACAATAGCGCGCAGCTCAGGCTCGGCGAGCCAGCCCGGGACATTGCGTTTGAGCACGCCGCGTTCCTCGTCCCGTAGGCCGGGATACCCGCGCGCGCCTAAAGTAGAGCGCAGCGCCATTCCCTTGCCAGTTATGACGAGCACCCAGCGCCGTCCTTCGGCGTGCGCGCTGCGTAGGAAGCGGCGCAATGCGGCGTGCGCCTCGCTTTGGCGCATCCCGTGCAGATCAATGCGCGCATCGATTTCGATCTGACCGGAGCTGATTTTGCGTGTCTTGCGACGATCGATTTGCGAAAGCGACGGGGCTGATTTCGCGGGTGTCTGCGGCGTGTAAGGCTTGGGTACAAGGCGTTCGGACGGGCGTTTCGCGCCTGGCTTCTGAGGCGCTTCAGGTCGCCGGACAGGCTTTTCCGTTGTATCCTCGTGCCCCACGCGGACGCGCGACTTTTTGCGCTTTAGGGGCCTTAGAGTGCTTGCGGCATGCTCCCACAGGGAGCGCTCCTCATCGGAGAGATGATGCTTCCCGCGGCCACTCTTAAGGGGTGGCTCGCTCAGCGCGCGGCCTTCTCGATCTTTGTCCATGGAAGGCGTTCGCCGGGTTGCGCGAATTGCTGTGCCGTACCGGGCAGGAGCACGAAGAACCTACCAGAATGGTTAGTGATGCCAGCCAGCCGTCCAGCCTTGCCACCGGAACCATAATAGATATCGCCGCGCTCCGGTCCCTTTATTGCCGATCCGACATCCTGCGCGATCATAAGTCGAGAAAAACCACCCTTTTTGGTGGCATGTTTCAACCGAGGCGAGGAAACGAAAATCGGGGTGCCAAGGGTATGGTAAGCCGTGTCTACTGCGAGGCTTCGCCCCGACGTCAACGTTACTGACATTGCACCCAATGCGCCTTCAGCTTCATGGCCTCGAAGCTCGCGGAAGAAGATATAAGAAGCGTTCTTCCACATGACCCTCTGACCGCGAGCGCGATCGGCGCGCAACCACTTTCTCAGCGTTTGCATCGAAACTTTGTCGGCGCGGAGTTGGCCTGTCTTGATCAGGTGTTTGCCAATCGACGAATAAGGATGACCGTTCTTGCCATCATACGAAACGCGGATCGACGTGCCGTCCGTCAGATCGATGCGGCCCGACCCCTCTATATGCAAGAAGAACGCGTCGACGGGATCTGCCAGATAGAGGACTTCCAGGCCCCGACCCGCTAGCCCGCCCCGTTCGATCTGGGCGCGCGTCAAGTAAGGCACCAGGCCGGCCGCCGTCTTGCGCATGTGGGTAAAGCGCCGCCCCTTAGCGCCACGCTTCGTCTCAGGCACGACGTTCACAAGGTCGGGCGGGCGGCGATAAATTGGGGTCTGGAATCGGCCGTGGGGCTTGCGGGAGCCCTTCAGCACCGGCTCATAGTACCCCGTAAGAAGACCCTTGCCGCTATTGTGGACCACGTGATGGGGCACAAAGCAGAATTCGAAGAAAGCCCGCGCTGTTGCCCTGGTCGGATTTTTTAGCGTCTTGGCCGCGTTGCAGGCGTTCGCCAGCGCCTGACGCGACGCCTTGCTGCCTTTCGGCGCGGCGCGGCTGTCCGCAACCATCCGATCACACGACTTCAAGAAGGTCTTGAATGCGGCCAGATGGTCATCCTCTTGCCAGCCTGAAAGATCGGCAAATGTCGCCGGTTTCAATGTCACTTTAGGCATGGGCATTCTGGACCGAGCGAAACTCGCCCCTGACGCGGTGTGAATTGGTGACACGGTAACCGCCAAAGCGGCTGCGGCAACCGCCATCGCTGCAACTGAAAAACGTGTTGTACATTGAATCGCACGAACCAAGCGCGTTCCCTCCCTCGCTTGTTCATCCCCTCGAGCCGACCAGTAGCTTTAACTCTCCACTAGGCCGGAGACTGTGTTTCGACCAGGCGCCAATTCGGATTGGCAAGGGCCTCTTCCGTCGAGACGTCGCGGCTGAAGGTCCAGATATCGGCCACTTCCTTGATACGCTGTGGATCACCCGTGATGATGGCTCCTGCGCGGTCACGCGTTGCCGAAATCAACTGGCTTACAAATCGGATGGTGATGCTGGCGATGCCGCTTCTCACCTCCGATTCCAAAATGTCCGCTTTGTTGATGCCAACGAAGCTCTGATCGACCTGCTCACCACGAGCTTCGCGGTCAGACATGGAACGGGTGAAGCCATCGTAGACATCGTTGCTCAGCAGGCCCTTGAGAAGCTTACGATTCCCCTCGGCGAACGCCGTCACGATCATCTCATAGGCCTGACGCGCACCGTGAACAAAAGCTTCCGGATCGAAAGCAGGATCGCGCTTAACAATCTCCAGAAGCCCGTGTCGCACCTCTGCGTTGATGCCAGGAAATGCCTTAATGCGTTCTTCCGCGTCGGCGACCGCGACGTCCTGCCCTAAGTCAGCCCCAGCGTGATCGCTTTCACGGCGTGGCAGCGTGACCACATTGTCATTAGGCGAGGCTGGAGCGCCCTGCCGGCGTTCGGTTCTGTAGCGCTCTACACGGGCCTCTTCGTCGCCTGTGCGTCGTCCCAACACGCTTCTCAGCTTCCACACCACGACGACCGCGACGACGATTGAGATTAGTGTGAAGAGATCAATCTTCTCCATTGAGAGTTGCCTTCCTGGCGATCAGCGGCGTGTCTACATTCGAATGATATATATATATATATGATCGCGCTGCAGGCGCGGCCCAAGATATTAACCGTGCCATAAACCTCAAAACCGATCCGCTATCATGGGCACAGGGTGGTCGCACCCTGTAAATTACGGCACAAACGCCCCAAAGCCAACCGGATTGAGGGGCTGATCGGCACACTGATATTACAGACGATTAATATTCACCCGCGAGTTTGCCCTATGCTGTCCTCTTTACGTTTCGCCCTACTACTAATTTTCATCGCGTTTCCCCTGGTGGAGATCGCACTTCTTATCAAAGTTGGGCAAACGATCGGTTTCTGGCCCACAATCACAATCCTCATTGCCGCGGCCGTGCTAGGAATAATCATCGTACGCCAGCAAGGCCTTTCAATGGTGGGTCGGACTTTTGCCGCCATGAATGAAGGCAAACCGCCGATTGGGCCGGTTCTCGACAGCTTCATGGTTATTGTGGCCGGCTTTCTACTGATGATTCCAGGGTTGTTAACGGACCTCGCAGGCCTGTTGCTGCTAATCCCGCCAATACGCAGGGGGGCGATTGCCTGGACCACCTCGGGTCTTTTTAGCATGCCTGGCGGGTCGGACGCCGAAGCAGGCAGGGGAGGGCGACGCAACGTCGTCATCGAGGGCAAGTATGAGCGTTTGAACGACACTCCGGGTAAGCCTGAACAGGACGGGTAGACGCCCCCCGGCGCAGGCATTGCGAAAGAACATGCCGGCGTGTTAGCGAGCGCTGGTCGCGCCCCAACGCTACGGATCAAATTCAATGGCAAACGACGGCAAAGAAGCAAACGGAAAACCGGCTGAACAAACAAAGCAAGATGCGCAGCCGGTCCAGGTGGCGGCCGTTGGTCAGTACATCAAAGATCTCTCTTTCGAGAACCCCAAAATCGCCAAACTTCTCAGTGAGCCGGGTGACAACCCCAACATTAAGATCACAGTAAATGTCCGATCGAACAGTGCCGGAACCGACTTGTTCGAAAGCTCGATCGACTTCAACGCCCAGGCAAGCAACAAGCACGGAGTCATTTACGAGCTTGAACTCGTCTACGCCGGCCTCTTCAGACTCACTAACGTGCCCGAGCAATCGCTGCAGCCCTTTTTGCTGATCAACTGTCCGTCGATCCTGTTTCCCTTCCTGCGGCGCATCGTGGCCGATATCACGCGCGAAGGTGGTTTCCCGCCGCTCTTGTTAGACCCCATAGACTTCGCCGCGCTGTTCATGCGCAGGGAACAAGAGCTAGCGACGCAAGAGTCGGTAAGTGCGTCCAAAAACTGATCCGCCGCGCTTGTGCCTGTTATTCCCGCCGGGGGCCTGCCGCGAGATAACGGTTCCACATTGCGTTGGACCCCAGCGTCTCGACGAACGCGCGATGCTCAGCTTCCTGTTGGGAGGTTATTCGGGACACCAGCCGCACCGAACGTTGCTTAGCACTGCGCCTGCGCGCCGTTCCCGTTTTAGTTCCATTCGAAGGACCAGAGCCAACGGCTAATCCGAGCGCGGCTTGACGCGCGCCAATCAGCTCGATGTAAACCTCCGCCAAGAGAACAGAGTCCATGAGCGCACCGTGTTTCGTGCGCTTTGAATT